>LFIK01000155.1_pt1 | contig 46651 bp, 51 predicted proteins | sample 643401 | NCBI WGS metagenome assembly LFIK01 (sample SAMN03777447, study PRJNA286221) | soda lake metagenome | biome: soda lake; feature: Kulunda steppe; material: water; isolation source: sample T5-Br brine of Lake Tanatar-5 | place: Russia: Kulunda steppe | collected 2010-07
AGATCGAGTGTCTGCATGTCAGTGCTTCCAGAAATAGACGGTGGCGGGTTCGGGCTCCCACACGCGGGCCTGTTCGATCCCCGGCAGGCCCACCAGCGCGCGGTATTCGGACCCGAAGGCCACGTATCGGTCAGTTTCGGCGAGCACCGCGGGTTTGCAGGCGATGGGGTCGCGCAGCACGCCGAAGCCGTCGGCGGTGCCCACGACGAAGGTGAAGAAGCCGTCCAGATCATCGAGCGCGGCCTCCAGCGCCGCGCCCAGATCGGCGCCGGCGCGCATCTTCTCGGTCAGGTAGGCGGCGGCGACTTCGGAGTCGTTCTCGGTCTCGAACGTCATCCCCTTGTGGCGCAGGCGCCGGCGCAGGTTGTTGTGGTTCGACAGCGACCCGTTATGGACAAGGCACTGGTCCGCGCCGGTGGAAAACGGGTGTGCGCCCAGCGTGGTGACGGCGGATTCGGTGGCCATGCGGGTGTGCCCGATCCCGTGGCTGCCCTGCGCCGAGGCCAGATCGAAGCGCCGCGCCACATCCGCCGGCAAGCCGGTTTCCTTGTAGATCTCGATCCGCTCGCCGGCGCTCATCACGCGGATATCGGGGCGCAACCGGGCAAGCGCGGTGCGCGCGGCCTGCGCGGCATCGGCGGGCAGGGTCAGCACGGCGTGAGTGTCGATCACGCGCAGCGCCGCAGTGCTGCCGAGCGTTTCGCCCAGCGCCTCGGCCAGCCCTTCGAAATCGCGCGCGGGATCGGGCGATTGCAGCGTCAGCCGCGCGCGGCCGGCTTCGGGGGCGCCGTAGACCGCGATCCCGGCGCTGTCGGGGCCGCGGTCGGTCATCGTCACCAGCATGTCGGCCAGCAGCGCACCAAGCTGCGGCTCCAGCGCGCGGTCCTTCAGGAACAATCCGACGATGCCACACATGCGGCGCCCTCCTTGCAAGCTCCCGCCCTTGATGCCGGGCGCTTCACGCATCCGCAAGAGAAAATATTTCTGCTTAGGAAATTCCGCCTCGCGCTGCCCGGAATTTCATCACCCGCGCCCCTGCGGATAGGCGATGATCGACAGGTAGCGCGCGGGAAGGTCGGTCAGCACCTCGGGGCCGTGGGGGGCGTCGGCGTCGAAGAACAGGCTGTCGCCGGGGCCAAGCTGGAACAGCTGCTCGCCGTGGCGGTAGCCCAGCCGCCCCTGCAGCATGTAGATGAACTCCATCCCCTCGTGCTGGAAGGTGGGAAAGATGTCCGACGCCTCGGTCAGCGTCAGCAGGTAGGGTTCGACCACCACGCCGCTGGTGTTCGCGCCGATATGGCCCAGCAGCGTGTATTGATGCCCCGCCCGCGTGCCCGCGCGCTCGATCTCGATCCCCTCGCCGGCCTTCACGTGGACGGCATAGCGCGCTTCCTCGAAGCCGCGAAAGAACGCCGTCAGCGGCACGCTCAGCGTGTTGGCCAGCGTCATCAGCGTGGTCAGCGACGGCGAGATCTGCCCGTTCTCGATCTTGGACAGCATGCCCACCGACAGCCCCGCGCGCTCGGCCAGCTGCGCCCCGGTGAAGCCCTTCTGCTTGCGGAAAGCGCGCAATTCGCGGCCGATGGCGACCTCGAGCACCTTTTCGCCGCGCTCGGCCACGCGGTGGGGGTCCTGCATGATGGCGGGCAGGCTGGGTTTGGGGCTGGGCACGCGCGCGCTCCTTGTTTGCCGCCATACTAGGCACGCGCGCGGACGGGGCCAAGCGGTGATGCCGCGCGGGCGACGGCTCGCGCCATGGTGAAGGCCCCGCGCGGGGGGCGCTTTTCTTGTGCGCCCGTTGCGCTAGAACGTCGCAGCATGGACGCAAGCGGTCCGCTCATCGGAGAACGCGCCATGAAATGGGTCAAGCTGATCACGGTCTGCGCGGCTTTGCTGGCCCTGGCGCTGTCGGCCTGGGCGGTGTTCCTGCCCTCGTCGCACCCGATCCTGGAACGCGCTGGGCTGCTGGAGCCGATGCGCGCCGCGGGCCTGCCGATCCCCGAGGACGAGGACGGCAATGGCGGTGGCCGCGGCGGCCCACCCTTCGGTGGCGGGGGCGGCGCGGTGCGCGTGGTCGCGCAGGAGGTGGCGCTGGCCGATGCCGACAGCCGGTTGTCGGCCATCGGCACCGCTGAGGCGCGGCGCAGCGTCTTGCTGACATCCGAGGTCGCCGGGCGGCTTGAGGAGATCACCATCGCTTCGGGCGATTGGGTCGAGGCGGGGCAGATGATCGCCGCCATCGACGCCGAGGCGCAGGAGCTTGCGGTCGAGCGCGCCGGCGTGCGCCTGCAGGACGCCGAGGCGCGCATGGACCGCGTGACCCGGCTGCGCGAAAGCGGCACCGCCACCGACGTGCAGATCCAGGACGCCGAGCTGGAGCTTGCGCAGGCGCGGCTGGACCTGCGCGACGCGGAATTCGAGCTCCGGCGCCGGCAGATCATCGCGCCGGTCGAGGGCTGGGTCGGTCTGGTCAGCCTCGAACCCGGCAACCAGATCACCAACGGCTCCGAGCTGGTGCGCATCGACGACCGCGCCACGTTGCTGATCGAATTCAACGTGCCCGAGCGCTTCGTGGGCCTGGTCTCGGTCGATGACCCGCTCGAGGTCAGCCCGCTGTCGCGCCCCGACGAGTCCGCCGAGGGCCGCATTCGCGCCATCGACGCGCGGGTCGATCAGGACAACCGCACCCTGCGCATCCAGGGCGAGATCGACAATGACGACGACCGTCTGCGCCCCGGCATGGCGTTCCGCATCACCGTGATCCTGCCGGGCGAGCAATACCCCTCGATCGATCCGCTCGCGATCCAGTGGGACCGCCGCGGGTCCTTCGTCTGGGCGCTTGATGGCGACGACCGCGCGCAGCGGGTCGGCATCGAGATCCTGCGCCGCCATGACGACGCGGTGCTGGTCCGCGCCGATCTGGAAGAGGGCCAGCGCGTGGTGCTGGAAGGTGTGCAGAACCTGCGCCCCGGCGCCGGGGTCGACGTGGCCGAGCTGGTCGATCCTTCGGTCCCCGGTGAGGGGGACCAGACGCTGCGCCTGACCGAAGGCGGCGCCCCCGACGACGTGGCCGAGGACGCGCCCGAAGAGACCCCCGAATTCTGACCCCCGAATTCTGACCCCCGAGACCCCGACCCCCGAGACGGAGCCGCGCGGCATGAACACGCCTTCCAGATCCGCTGAACCCGGCAAGGCCGACACGCCCGCAACCGGCGCCGATCCGGTCGAAAACGACGATTTCGACGCGTCCGAGGCCGCGAAATCCGGCACCGCGCTGTTCGTGCGTCGCCCGATCCTGGCCTTCGTGCTCAGCGCGCTGGTGGTGATCGCGGGGCTTGCCGCGCTCTTCGCGGTCGAGGTGCGCGAGCTGCCCAATGTCGACCGGCCGGTCATCACCATCACCACGCAGTTCCCCGGCGCCGGCCCCGAAACCATCGACCGCGAGATCACCAGCCGGATCGAGGGCGCGGTGGGCCGCGTTTCGGGAGTGCAGAACCTGTCGTCGAGCTCGCGCTTCGGGCGTTCGCAGGTGGTCGCGGAATTCAGCGACAGCACCGATATCGACGTCGCCGCCACCGACATCCGCGATTCGATCGGGCGCATCCGCAACGCGCTGCCCTCGGACGTGGACGAACCGCGCATCGTCAAGGCGGACTCGGACGCCGACGCGGTGATGCGGATCTCGGTGACGTCTCCGACCCGTTCGGTGCAGGAACTCACCCGCATCGTCGAGGACCAGGTCGAGGATCGCCTGATCTCGGCCCCCGGCGTGGCCGATCTGCAGGTGTTCGGCGCCCGTGACGAGATCTTCCGCGTCGATATCGACATGCTTGCGCTCGCCGCGCGCGGGCTGAGCCTGGCTGATCTGCGCGCCGCGTTGCGCAACGTGTCCTTCGATGTGCCCGCCGGGTCGCTGACCGGGGCGCGGCAGACGATCCAGGTGCGCACCACCGCCAATGTCTCCACCCCCGACGCGTTCGAGGCGCTGATCCTGCGCGACGGTGTGCGGCTGGGCGAGGTCGCCGCGGTCACGCTGGGGCCCGCGCCGGGCGAGACGATCCTGCGCGCGAACGAACAGACCGGGATCGGGCTGGGGATCATCCGCCAGGCGCAGAGCAACACGCTCGATATCTCGCGCACCGTGACCGGGATCGTGGACGAACTGCAGCAGATCCTGCCCGGCGATGTGAACATCTTCGTCACCTCGGACGAGGCCACCTTCGTCGGCGGCGCGATCGTCGAGGTGCTCAAGACGCTGGCGCTGGCGCTGATGATCGTGGTGGCGATCATCTTCGTGTTCCTGCGCGACGCGCGCGCCACGCTGGTGCCGATGGTCAGCCTGCCGGTGGCGCTGATCGGCACGCTTGCGGCGATCCATCTGGTGGGCTTCTCGGTCAACATCCTGACGCTGCTGGCGCTGGTGCTGGCCACGGGGATGGTGGTGGACGACGCCATCGTGGTGCTGGAAAACATCGTGCGGCGCCGCGCGCAGGGCCTGGGCGCGCGCGCCGCGGCGGTGCTGGGCACGCGGCAGGTGTTCTTCGCGGTGGTCACCACCACCGCGACGCTCGCGGCGGTGTTCGTGCCGCTGTCGTTCCTGCCGGGGCAGGCGGGGGGGCTGTTTCGCGAATTCGGCTTCACGCTGGCGATGGCGGTGCTGATCTCCAGCTTCGTGGCGCTGACGCTGTGCCCGGTTCTGGCCAGCAAGCTGTTGCGCCCGGTGGACCCGGACGCCCGCCCCGGCCCGGTGGCGCGCGTGGGCGACGCGTTGGCGCGGCTCTATGCGGTCACCCTGCGCGGCGCGCTGGCGATGCCGTTCGCGGTGATCCTGGGCGCGGCGCTGTTCGCGGCAACGGGGTGGTTCGCCTCGCAGGCGATCGAGCAGGAACTGACCCCGCCCGAAGACCGCGGGGTGGCGCTGCTGAGCGTCAGCGCGCCGCAGGGGGTGTCGCTGGACTACACCGACGCCAAGGTGCGCGAGATCGAAGCCGTGATCGCGCCGCTGCGCGAGGCGGGCGAGGTCACCAACCTGTTCTCGATCGTCGGCCTCGGCGGGCAGGACAACCGCGCCTTCATGGTGATGACGCTCGCCGACTGGGACGCGCGCGAGCGCAGCCAGCAGGACATCGTGGGCCAGATCAACCGCGGGCTGTTCGGGCTCATCGGCGTGCGCGCCTTCGCGATCCAGCCGAACTCGTTGCGCATCCGCGGCGCCGGGCGGGGCCTGAGCTTCGCGGTGCTGGGCAGCGATTACGAGGCGCTCGCCGAGAGCGGGCAGGAGCTGGTCGACGCGCTCAACGACGACGGCCGCTTCGGGCAGGTCCGGCTGGATTTCGAGACCACGCAGCCGCAGCTGTCGATCGAGGTCGACCGCGAGCGTGCCTCGGACATCGGCGTCGATATCGACGGGCTGGGCGAGGCGCTGCAGGCGCTGCTGGACGGCAGCACCGTGGGCAACGTGTTCATCGACGACCGCAGCTTCGACATCCAGATGCTGTCCACCCGGACCCCCGTGCGCGACCCCGGCGATCTGGAACAGAGCTTCGTGCGCAGTGGCAACGGCCAGATGGTGCCCATTTCCAGCTTCATCACGCTGACCGAGCGCTCCACCGCGCCGCAGCTTTCGCGCGAAAGCCAGCAGCGCGCGGTTGGGATCACCGCCTCGCTGGGGCCCGATTTCCCGCTGGGCACCGCGATGGCCGAGGCCGAGCGCATCGCCGCCGAGGTGCTGGCGTCGGGGCAACGCGTGCTGCCGCTGGCCGAAGCCGCGACGCTGGACGAAACCTCGGCCGGGATCATCCTGGTGTTCGGCTTTGCGATCCTCGTGGTGTTTCTGGTGCTCGCGGCGCAGTTCGAAAGCTTCGTGTCGGCGGTGGTGGTGATGGTGACCGTGCCGTTGGGGCTGGCTTGCGCGGGGATGGCGCTGTTGCTGACGGGAACCAGCCTGAACGTCTATTCGCAGATCGGGTTGGTGCTCTTGGTGGGGATCATGGCCAAGAACGGCATCCTGATCGTGGAATTCGCCAACCAGTTGCGCGATGCGGGCGCCGATGTGCGCACGGCGATCGAGAACGCGTCGATCATCCGGCTGCGGCCGGTGATGATGACCATGACCTCGACCGTGCTGGGCGGTGTGCCGCTGATCCTGTCCGCGGGCCCCGGCGCCGAAGCGCGCGAGGCGCTGGGCTGGGTCGTTGTCGGCGGGCTGGGTCTGGCGACGCTGGCGACGCTGTATCTGACGCCGGTGGCGTATCTGCTGCTGGCGCGCTTCAGCGCGCCGCGTGCGTCGGGGCAGCTGGTGCTGGAGCAGGAGCTGGCCAGCGCGCGCAAGGTCGCCCGGGGCGTCTGAGCGGTGCTTACGGCTCGGCGCGGGGCGGGTCCGGCGGGTGGTCGCCGGCCAGTTCGACGCGCAGGAAGCGCTCGAAGGCGTCAAGCTCCACCGGCTCGAACTGCCCGAAGCCCTGCATCCAGACGCTCGCATCGCGCAGCGCGTCGGGTTCCAGCTTGCACCACTTCACCCGTCCGCGCTTTTCCTGGCTGATCAGCCCCGCGGCGGCGAGGATCGCAAGGTGCTTCGAGACCGCCGCCAGCGACATCGAGAACGGCTCGGCCACATCGGTCACCGCCATGTCGTCCTCCAGCAGCATCGACAGGATCGCCCGCCGCGTGGGGTCGGCAAGCGCGGTGAAGATCATGTCGAGCGAGGCCGGCATCGCTCTGCAATGCGGCCTCGCGCACCCAAGGTCAACCGTGCGGTTGAATATGCCGATCCGCGCTCGGGCCGGCCACGATGCGCCCTGACCTCTGGCTTCGATTTCAGAAATGCAGCAAATACAATATCTTGAGGATTTTCTGCGGCTGCGAAAGCGGCTTGACTCCCGTGCCCCCCGCGCCTAGCTTCCGCGCAATTCGAAGCTCGAGGGTGACCAGGGCCGCAGGTGAGCATGACCGAGCAGCAGGAAGCCGAGCGTCTGCGGGCGCTGGAGGCCCGGCTGGCGGAGCTCAAGGCGCGGCAGGACCCGCCCCCGGCGACGGAGTCGCATCATTCGCTGGCGCATGCGGCGTGGCGAATGGTGCTTGAGCTGGTGTCGGGGCTCGGCATCGGCGCGGCCATCGGCTACGGGCTGGACGTCCTTCTGGACACACGCCCGTTCCTGCTGGTGGTGTTCACATTGCTGGGCTTCGCGGCCGGGATCAGCACCATGCTGCGCACCGCCCGCGAGTTGCAGGACAAGACAGACAAGGCGGGCAAGGCCTCCGCCGCAAGGAAAGAGGGTGGCACAGGTGGCTGAAGGCGGCATCGATATCCGTCCGGTGGATCAGTTCATCGTCAAGCCGCTGTTCGGCGGCGACGTGGTCAACTGGTATACGCCGACCAACGTGACCCTGTGGATGGCGCTGACCGTGCTCGCGGCGACGGCGCTGATGGTCTACGGCGCGCGCGGGCGCGCGGTCATCCCGAGCCGCGCGCAGTCCATGGCCGAACTGAGCTACAGCTTCATCTACAAGATGGTCGAGGACGTGGCCGGGCGCGACGCGATCCGCTTCTTCCCCTACATCATGACCATCTTCCTGTTCGTGCTGTTCGCCAACCTGCTGGGGCTGATCCCGTTTGCCTTTACCACGACCTCGCACATCGCGGTGACGGCGGTGCTCGCGCTGACGGTGTTCATCTCGGTCACGGCGCTGGGCTTCGTGCTGCACGGCGCCAAATTCCTGAAACTCTTCTGGGTCGACAGCGCGCCGCTGCCGCTGCGTCCGATCCTGGCCGTGATCGAGCTTCTGTCGTATTTCGTGCGCCCGGTCAGCCACTCCATTCGTCTGGCCGGCGCGCTGATGGCCGGGCACGCGGTGGCCAAGGTGTTCGCGGGCTTCGCCGCGGCGCTGGGTGCGGCCTTCTTCATCCCCGTGCTGGCGGTGACGGCGCTCTACGCGCTGGAACTGCTGGTCGCGGTGATCCAGGCCTATGTCTTCACCATTCTGAGCTGCATCTACCTGAAGGATGCGCTCCACCCGGCGCACTGAGCGGCGCGCCGGGACCACGTTTCGCTGACAACTTCCAAGCCAAGGAGACACGATCATGGAAGGCGATCTTGCTGCAATGGGCGCGTATATCGGTGCTGGTCTGGCCTGCATCGGCATCGGTGGCGCCGGCATCGGTGTGGGGAACGTGGCGGGGAACTACCTCGCCGGGGCCCTGCGCAACCCCTCGGCCGCACCCGGCCAGACGGCGTTCCTGTTCATCGGCATCGCCTTTGCCGAAGCGCTGGGGATCTTCGCGTTCCTCGTCGCGCTGCTGCTGATGTTCGCCGTCTGAGGCATCGGACGTTTCCTTGCTGCCGGGTGCGTGGCCTCGCGCGCGCACCCGGTCGGCATCGCAGCATAGGGGGACATCATGGAAGAGCCTGACGTCACGGCACCCGGCATGCCGCAGCTCGATTTTTCGACCTACCCGAACCAGATCTTCTGGCTGGTGGTGTCGATCGTCGTTCTGTATCTGATCCTGTCCCGCACCGCGCTGCCCCGGATCGCCGCCGTGCTGGCCGATCGTCGCGGCACGATCACCAACGACATCGCCGCCGCCGAGGACGCCAAGGCCAAGGCCGCCGAGGCCGAGGAGGCGCACAAGCAGGCGCTTGCGGACGCCAGGGCCGAAACCAACCGCATCATCGAGGCCGCGCGCCAGGAAATCCAGGCCGAGCTTGACGCCCAGATGGCCGAGGCCGAAGCCGAGATCGCCGCGCGCGCTGCCGAGTCCGAAGCCCGCATCCGCGCCATCCGCGACAGCGCCAGGGACATGGTGGCCGAGGTTGCCCGCGACACCACGCGCGAAGTGTTGCATCTGTTCGACGTCAAGGCCGATGCGCGCAGCGTCACCGCCGCTGTCAATGCGCGGCTGAAGGCCGAAGGGGGTGCCCAATGACGCGCATTCTGATGACGATCGCCGCCGTGACCGCCGCCTCGCCGGCACTTGCCGCGGGGGATTATCCCTTCTTCTCGCTGCGCAACACGGATCTGATCGTGTTGATGGCGTTCATCATCTTCGTCGGCATTCTGGTCTACTTCAAGGTGCCCGAGCGCGTGATCGGTCTGCTGGACAAGCGCGCCGACGATATCCGCGCCGAGCTTGAGGAAGCGCGCCGCCTGCGCGAGGAGGCGCTGGAGCTTCGCGCATCCTACGAGCAGCGCGCGCGCGAGGCCGCCGAGCAGGCCGACCGCATGATCGAGCGCGCGAAAGAGGATGCCAAGGCCGCCGCGGCGCAGGCAAAGGCTGATTTCGAAGCCTCGACCGAGCGGCGCCTGAAGGCAGCCGAGGAGCAGATCGCCTCGGCCGAGGCGGCGGCGATCCGAGAGGTGCGCGACACCGCCGCGCGCATCGCCATCGCGGCTGCATCGGACGTGATCGCGAAGAAGCTCACCGATGAGGGGGCCGATGCGCTGGTGGCGGATGCCATCAAGACGGTCGAGCAGCGTCTGCACTGATCCCCGCGTTGCGTGCAGTCCTTGCGGCCGGTTCCAGGTGGACCGGCCGTTTCGCTGTCAGGGGCGCGGCTCACATGGACTGCGCGTGCTCGTAGCGCAGTTGCGCGATTTCCTCGTGCTTCTGCGCGCGCTTGAAGTCGAGCATGGTATCTTCGACGAAGGTCAGGTGCGCCTCGATCGCAGCACGCGACGCAGCCGGGTCACGCGCCTGCAGCGCGTCGTTGATCGCCCGGTGCTGGTCCAGCAACCCGCCGCGCGTGGTGCGCTGGTGGAACATCATCTGCCGATTGTAGAACACCCCGCGCTTGAGCAGGTCGAACATCGCGCGCATGGTATGCAGCATCACCACGTTGTGCGAGGCCTCGACGATCGACAGGTGGAATTCGGCGTCGAGCGTGGCTTCCTCGGCGGGGTCGCGCCGTTCGTGCGCTGCGAGCATCTTGGAAAAGAGCGTGTCGATCACCTTGAGGTCGGTTTCCGATCCGAAGCGCGCGGCGCGCTCTGCGGCCATCGCTTCAAGGTCTCGGCGAAAGGCGATGTAATCGAACAGCGCCTCGTCATGGCTGGCGAAGAGGTCCACCAGCGCGGGCGAAAACGCCGAGCCGAGGTCTTCGGACACGAAAATCCCCGCCCCCGCGCGCGTGTGCAACAGCCCGCGCTTTTGCAATTCGGCCACCGCGTCGCGCAGGCTGGGGCGCGAAACGCCCAGCCGGTCGGACAGCTCGCGCTCCGAGGGCAGCCGCTCGCCGGGCCGCAGGATGCCGCGCAGGATCAGAAGCTCGATCTGCTGGACCACCGTATGCGAAAGCTTTTCCGACTGGACGCGCTGGAACGGCATCGCCGCTTCTCCCCTGCTACTGGTAAAAGAATATGACCGGGGCGGTGTTTGCGCAATCGGGTTGTCAACGGAAGGGTGCGGTTTGTGCGGCAGGTTTCGCGCCGCCGCGCGGGTTGCTAGGTATCGGGCATGACGCACATGCTCAAATCCGCGTTGCGAGCGCAGGCGCTCGAGGTCGGTTTCGCCGCAATGGGCGTGTGCCGCCCCGACGCCATCCCCGACGCGCCCGCGCGCCTGGCGCGGTTTCTTGAACTCGACCGCCACGGCCAGATGGCGTGGATGGCCGAGCGCACGGCGTGGCGAGGCAACCCGGCCGCGCTCTGGCCCGACGCGCGCAGCGTCATCATGCTCGCCGAAGCCTACACCCCCGATCATGACCCGCTGGCGGTGCTGCAGCGCCGCGACCGGGCCGCGATCTCGGTCTACGCGCAGAACCGCGATTATCATGACATCGTCAAGAAACGGTTGAAGCGCCTGGGCCGCTGGCTGCTGGCCCGGGCCGGGGGCGAGATCAAGGTTTTCGTCGACACCGCCCCGGTGATGGAAAAGCCGCTCGCGCAGGCGGCGGGGCTGGGCTGGCAGGGCAAGCACACCAACCTGCTGTCGCGCGATCTGGGCAACTGGGTGTTTCTGGGCGCGGTCTTCACCACGCTCGAGCTGCCCGCCGATGCGCCCGAAACCGAGCGTTGCGGGTCCTGCACCGCGTGTCTGGACATCTGCCCCACACGGGCGTTTCCGGCGCCGTTCCAGCTCGATGCGCGGCGCTGCATATCCTATCTGACGATCGAGCATCACGGGCCGGTGGACGTGGCGCTGCGCCCGCTGATGGGCAACCGCATCTATGGCTGCGACGATTGCCTGGCCGTGTGCCCGTGGAACAAGTTCGCCCGCACCGCGTCCGAGGCGCGCTACGCGGCGCGCGACGATCTGCGCGCCCCCGCGCTGGCCGAGCTTGCCGCGCTGGACGATGCCGGGTTCCGCGCGCGGTTTTCGGGCTCGCCCATCAAGCGGATCGGGCGCGACCGCTTCGTGCGCAACGTGCTCTACGCCATCGGCAATTCGGGCGACCCGGGCCTGCGCCCGGCCGCCGCGGCGCTGACCGCCGACCCCGACGCCACGGTGGCCGATGCCGCCCGGTGGGCGGTGGCGCGGCTGGACGCTGCACGCCCCCTTGGTTCCGCGCCCGATGATGGCTAGATGCGGTCTGTCACAACCGAAGGGGCCGCCATGACCACCCTCACCCCGCGCGAGATCGTCTCCGAGCTCGACCGTTTCATCATCGGCCAGAAGGACGCCAAGCGCGCCGTGGCCGTGGCGCTGCGCAACCGCTGGCGGCGCAAGCAGCTGGGCGCCGAGATCCGCGACGAGGTCTACCCCAAGAACATCCTGATGATCGGCCCCACCGGGGTCGGCAAGACCGAGATCAGCCGCCGGCTCGCCAAGCTCGCCCGCGCGCCCTTCATCAAGATCGAGGCGACCAAGTTCACCGAAGTGGGCTATGTCGGCCGCGACGTGGACAGCATCATCCGCGATCTGGCCGACAGCGCCGTCGCCATGACCCGCGAGCACATGCGCGAGGACGTCAAGGCTCGCGCGCAGGCCGCCGCAGAGGACCGCGTGATCGCCGCCATCGTGGGTGCGGACGCGCGCGAAGGCACGCGCGAGCGGTTCCGCGAGAAGCTGCGCAACGGCGAGCTGGACGGCACCGAGATCGAGGTCGAGCTGACCGACACCTCCAGCCCCTTCCCGGCGATGGAGATCCCCGGCATGCCGCAGGGCGGGGGCGGCATGAATCTGGGCGAGCTGTTCGGCAAGGCGCTGGGCGGGCGCAAGGTGCGCAAGCGCATGACCGTGGCCGAGAGCCACGACATCCTGGTCAGCGAGGAAGCCGACAAGCTGCTGGACGACGAAAGCGTCAACCGTGTGGCGCTGGAGGCGGTGCAGGAAAACGGCATCGTGTTTCTGGACGAGATCGACAAGGTCTGCGCGCGCTCGGATGCGCGCGGCGGCGAGGTCAGCCGCGAAGGCGTGCAGCGCGACCTGCTGCCGCTGATCGAGGGCACGACCGTGTCGACGAAATACGGCCCCGTGAAGACCGACCACATCCTGTTCATTGCGTCCGGCGCGTTCCACATCGCCAAGCCGTCGGACCTGCTGCCCGAATTGCAGGGGCGCCTGCCGATCCGGGTGGAGCTGCGCGCGCTGACCGAGGCCGATTTCGTGCGCATCCTGACCGAGACGGACAACGCGCTGACGCGGCAATACTCCGCGCTGATGGCGACCGAGGAGGTCACGGTCGATTTCGCCGAGGACGGGATCGCCGAGCTGGCGCGCATCGCCGCCGAGGTGAACCTGTCGGTCGAGAACATCGGTGCGCGGCGGCTTTATACGGTGATGGAGCGCGTGTTCGAGGAGGTGTCCTTCGACGCCCCCGACCGTACGGGCGAGACCGTGACCGTGGACGCCGCCTTCGTGGAGCGCAATATCGGCGATCTGGCGCGCTCGGCCGATCTGAGCCGCTACGTGCTGTGATCCCGCCCGCCGGGCCCGGCGTGCTCCCACCCGCCCACCCGCGCACGCCGCGCCCGGCGGGCGGGATCACGGCGGGGTTTCAGGCCTGTGGCGGCGCGCCCTCCCACGCGGCGTGCAGGAGCGTGGTGAGCCCGGCGCGGTCCGGGGGGCGCGGCGTCCAGTAGGGCGCATCGAGCGCGACCTCGACCGCGCGGGCGAGGTCGGCGCGCTGCAGCCCGATGTCGCGCAGCGCGGTGGGGGCGTCGAGCGACCGGGCAAAGCTGTGGAGCGCGCGGCCGGGGGTGTCCTCGGGGCCGAAGATCTCGGGGATCGGGGCCAGAAGTTGCGGGACCGCCTGAGCGGTGTAGCCGATGGTGTGCGGCAGCAGGATCGCGTGGGTTTCGGCGTGGGGCAGCCCGAAGCTGCCGCCGAGCGCGTGGCACAGCTTGTGGTGCAGCGCCATGCCGACCTGCCCCAGCACCATCCCGCACAGCCACCCGCCATAGAGCGCCTCGGCCCGCGCATCCAGATCATCGGGCGCGGTGCGCAGCCGTGGCAGCGCGGCGGCGAAGGCGCGCAGCCCTTCGGTTGCCATCAGCGTGGCAAGCGGCGTTCGGTCGCGGGCGTAGAGCCCTTCGGCTGCGTGGGCGATGGCGTTGAGTGCGCTGGGGATGGTGACCGAGAGCGGCAGGTTGAGGGTCAGCTCGGGGTCGTAGAGGATCGTTCCCGGCTGCACGCGCGGGTCGGTGCGCGTGGTCTTGCGCCCGGCCTGGGTCTCGCCCAGCACCGCGGTCGCCTCGCTGCCGGCATGGGTGGTCGGCAGGGCGATCTGGGGCAACCCGGTGCGCAGCGCCAGCGCCTTCGACAGCCCGATCGCCGAGCCGCCGCCGATCGCGACGAGGGCGTCGGCGCGCAGGGGTGCGAGCTCGGCAAGCGCCGCCTCGGTGGTGTCGACCGGTGTGTGCATCCGCGCGCGGGGCAGGCAGCCGGCGGCGTGATCGCCCAAGGCTGCGGCCAGCGCGCGCGCGGCCTTGTCCTGGCCCGGCGTGGCGATGACCACCGCGCGCAGCGCGCCGATACGGTCCAGATGCGCGGGCAGATCGTGGCGCGCACCGGCGCCGAAGGCCACGTGCAGCGCGGGCTGGTTCAGGGCGAAGCGGGGCTGGAAGGCGTGCATGGCGGCTCCGGGGCTGTGCGCGGCGTGTTGTCACGGATCGCCCGACCCCCTATCACCGGGGCGTCCAGTGGTCCACGTTCGGGAGCCTTCGCATGTCCACGCCCTGCATCATCGCGGTCGCCATCACCGGATCGGTCCCCACCAGGGCCGACAACCCGGCGCTGCCGATCACCGTGGCCGAACAGGTCGAGAGCACGCAGGCCGCGTTCGAGGCGGGTGCCAGCATCGTCCATTGCCATGTGCGCGACGATGACGGTCTGCCCTGTTCGGACCCTGACCGGTTTGCGGCGCTGCAGGAGGGGCTGGCGCGCCACTGCCCCGGCATGATCGTGCAGTTCTCGACCGGGGGACGGTCGGGCGCGGGGCAGGCGCGCGGGGGGATGCTGCCGCTGCGGCCTGACATGGCGTCGCTGGCGGTCGGGTCGAACAACTTTCCCACGCGGGTCTACGAGAATCCGCCTGATCTGGTGGCCTGGCTTGCCGCCGAAATGCGCGCCCATGACGTGATGCCCGAGGTCGAGGCGTTCGATCTGAGCCACATCATCCAGGCCGCGAAGATGGCAGATGACGGCCAGCTGCCGCGGCCGCTCTATGTGCAGTTCGTCATGGGCGTGAAGAACGCGATGATCGCGGATGAGCGCATTCTGGAGTTCTATATCGAGACGCTGCAGCGCTTTGCGCCCGACGCGCTGTGGTGCGCCGCCGGGATCGGGGCGAACCAGATCCGGGTGAACGACTGGGCGATCGCGCGTGGCGGGCACACCCGCACGGGGCTTGAGGACAACGTCCGGCTGGACCGCCACACGCTTGCGCCGTCGAATGCCGCGCTGGTCGCGCGCACGGTCGCGCTGTGCGAAAAGCATGGCCGGCCGGTGGCAAGCTGGCAGCAGGCGCGCGCCATGCTGGGGCTGCGGATGCCGGGCTGAGCGATGCCGGGCTGAGCGATGCCGGGTTGAGCGATGCCGGGTTGAGCGCGCTCAGCGGAACGGCATGGCGTAGAGCAGCCCGCCCTGGGTCCACTGCGCATTCAGCCCGCGTGCAAGCCCGATGGGCGTGGCCTCGCCGATATTGGCGGCGAAGATCTCGCCGTAATTGCCACCCGCCGAGATGGCGCGCACCGCCCATCGCGGATCGAGGCCCAGCATATCGCCGAAATCGCCCTCGACCCCCAGCAGGCGGTTGATCGCCGGGGTGTCGCTGCCCTCGGCAAGCTCGGCCACGTTGGTCGAGGTCACGCCGAGTTCCTCGGCGGCGATCAGCGCAAACAGCGTCCAGCGCACGATCGATTCCCATTGCGTGTCGCTGTCGCGCACCGCGGGACCCAGCGGTTCCTTGGAAATCACCTCGGGCAGGATCACATGCGCGTCGGGATCGCCGAAGCCTGCCCGCGTCGCCGCCAGCGCCGAGACATCGGTCGAATACACGTCGCAGACCCCGGCCAGATACTGTTGCTGGGCCTCGGCGCTGGTCTCGATCGGGATCGGGTCATACTCGATGTTGTTGGCGCGGAAGAAATCGGCCAGGTTCAGCTCGGTGGTGGTGCCGGTCTGCACGCACACGCTGGCGCCATCGAGCTCCATCGCCGAACTGACGCCCAGATCGCGGCTGATCATGAATCCCTGCCCGTCATAGTAGTTGACCCCGACGAAGTTCACGCCCTCGCCCACATCGCGCGAGAAGGTCCATGTGGTGTTGCGCGCCAGCATGTCGATCTCGCCCGAGCTGAGCGCCTGAAAGCGCGTCTGGGCCGTGGTCTGAACGAACTCGACCGCGGTCGGGTCGCTCAGCACGGCTGCCGCGACCGCGCGGCACATGGCGACGTCGAAGCCCTGCCAGACGCCGTTCGCGTCGGGGGCGGAGAAGCCGACCAGCCCGGTGGACACGCCGCAATTCAGGGTCTCACGTTCGGTGACCCTCTCCAGCGTCGAGGTGCGGCCCGCCGCATCGGCCGCCGCCTCGGCCGCCGCATCTTCAGCGGTGTCGGCCTGCGCCGCGCCGGCCATCATGCCGATGATCAGGGCGGATGCCGGGACAAGCCGCTGTTTCATGTCGACCTCGTTCGTTTCGGTGCGGCGGGGTGTGTATGCCGATGTCGACAAGCTTCCGCACCCGGTATCGGCAAGATTGCGCCGATCGTCAACGGCGGGTCAAGCGCCTTCACGAAGCCTTGTCGCGGCGGTCTCGCGGTGCTTGCCTCAGGCGGTCACCGGCGCCGAGTGCGCATAATCCCAGTAGAGCGCGCGCGCCCGCTGCCCCATCGGCCCGGTGCCCAGCCGCCGGTCGAGGTAACGCTCGACCGGCATCACCTTGGCGATGTTGCCGGTGACGAAGATTTCCTCGGCCGTGTCGAAATCATCGAGCGTGAGCGTCGCCTCGACGACCTCGACCCCGTCGGCGCGCAGCAGCGCGATCATGCGCTGGCGGGTGATCCCGTCAAGGAAGGTGCCGTTGGGAACCGGGGTGAACACCACCCCGTCGCGGACCATGAACACGTTGGTGGACGCGGTTTCCGCCACGTTGCCTTCGTGGTCCAGCGACAGCGCGTTGGAGAACCCGCGCGCCCGCGCGTCGGCCATGATCCGCGCGTTGTTGGCATAGAGCGCGCCGGCCTTGGCCTCGGTCATCGCCATGTCGGGGCGCGGCCGACGAAAGGGCGAGACGGTGAGCGAGAAGCCACCCGGCTCGGGCATCGCCAGCGCCTCGATGCAGATGGCAAAGCCGGTGCTGTCGGGCACCGCGTCGATGATGCCCGGCGCGCTTTCGCGCGACCACATCATCGGGCGCAGGTAGAGCGCGGCACCGGGGGCGAACTGGCGGCAGCCTTCCTCGAGCAGCCCCTGCACGGTATCGGCGTCAACCGGCGGCGTCATCGCCATCGCGCGGGCCGAGCGGATGATGCGCGCGCTGTGCAGGTCCAGATCCGGGCGCACCCCGTCAAACTGGCGCGCGCCGTCGAAAACGGTGCTGCCCAGCCACGCGGCGTGATCGGCGGCGCCGATGATCGGCGCATTGCCGCGGTGCCACGTGCCCTCGTACCATGTAACGATGTCGCTGCCCACGGCCATGCGGACGGCCTCCTGCTGCTGTCGCTTGCGCGGGCGCACCCTGCGGCGGGCGCGCGCGCACGTCAACCCTGCGGGTCGACGTCCGCCGGGGCAGGCGGCTGAGGCGCCCAGCGGCCGGGCAGGTCATCCTGCGCGCGGGCGCGCGGCGCGCGCACACGGCCCGCCAGCCAGATCGGCCCGGCGAACATGGTCTTGAACACCGGGTTGCGATTGGCTGCGGCCTTCACCCGCTCGAACTGCATCACGCCGTCGATGCGGCGGTCCAGAAAGGCCCAGGTGTCGGCGCTGTCGGGGCTGCTGTCCCCGAGCCAGTACAGCACCGTCGATGAATACACCCCCGACAGGATCGTGCGCTTGGTGTACCAGTTCAGATCATCCGACGTGTCGCCCAGCGCGGTCCAGATCGTGTCGGCGGTCTCCCAGATCAGGCGCGTGCCCTCGGGCGTCAGATGCGGAAGCGCAAACAGCGTGACGCTGCGGCGCAGGACCTCGCGGTCGCCCGCGATCTCGATCCGCATGCGCACGGCCTTGGCCACGCGGTCGCGGATGCGCAGCGTGGCCAGATCGTCGGCGCTCAGCGCCTCGCGCAGCGCCGCGTCGCCGCGGCGATGCCATGCCACCGCCAGATCCAGCGCCCCGCGCGGGGCCGCGGCGCGCGCCGCGGCCCGGCTGACGCCCAGATCGGCGATGGCGGCGCGAAACGCGGGCTCTGTCCAGCCGTCGAAGGGCACATGTGCCAGCACCGCTTCCAGCAGCCGTTCGCCGAGATCGTCGGTCAGGTCGTCCATTGCGCGCTCTCCCGGTGCCGTCGTCGTCGCGGTCAAGATAGCATCGCGCCGGGCCGCGTCCAGAGCATCGCGCCGGGCCGCGTCCAGAGCATCGCGCCGGGCCGCGTCCAGCCGACCGGCGCTGCGCGCTTGCAGAAAACGCGCCGGTGCGATTGACTCGCCTGCCCCTGCCCGCTAAGGCACGCGCCTGATCAGACACATGCGCCACGGCACCTTGGTCCCGCACCACGCGGAGCCGGGCCGGGGCAAAGCCACAGGACGACGACCATGAAACGCACATTCCAGCCCAGCAACCTGGTGCGCAAGCGCCGCCACGGGTTCCGCGCGCGCATGGCCACCAAGGCCGGCCGCAAGATCATCAATGCCCGCCGCGCGCTCGGCCGCAAGAAACTGTCGGCCTGAGCACAGCTTGCGCGCAGCCCCGGACGCCGAGCGGGTCCCGCTCGAGACGCTCAAGACCCGGCGCGACTTTCTGCGTCTTGCCCGTGCGCGGCGCAAGGCCGTTCCGGGGTTCCTGCTCCAGGCGGCGCCCAGGGGCGAGGCGTCCTGCGTCCGCGTGGGGTTTACCTGCTCGCGCAAGCTTGGGAATGCCGTCACGCGCAACCGGGCAAAGCGGCGCTTGCGCGCGGTTGCGCGGGCGGTTCTGCCCGGCGCCGGGCGTGCGGGATGGGATTACGTCCTGGTCGGGCGCCCCGCGGTGACCGTGCGGCGCCCCTTCAGCGCGTTGGTCGATGACCTCGAGCGCGCGCTCGCGTCGGTGCACCGCGCTGATGGCGGGGCGCAGTGATGAGCCCCGCAGCATGGATCCTGTCGCTTCCGGTGCGGCTCTATCGCGTGACATTCAGCCCGTGGGTCGGACACAACTGTCGCTTCCAGCCGACATGCTCGGTCTACGCGCTCGAAGCGCTCGAGCGGCACGGCGCGCTGCGCGGGGGCTGGCTGACGCTGCGCCGCATCCTGCGTTGCCACCCGTGGGGGGATTGCGGGTATGACCCGGTGCCGCCCCAGCGCGGCGATCCAAGCACCGCGCAGGCCCGCGCGCATGGGTCGGACCGGGCCCCCGGCGACGGCTCCGGCGACGGCTCCGGCGACGGCTCCGGCGACGGCCCCGGCAAAAGACAAACCTAAAATTCGAGCCATCTGGCACCGCCTTAAGCAATTCGTCAGGCTTTGCTGCGACATCGAGGTCCGGCGGCACCCGTGACCGCATCGCAGCAGGCTGGCGCGGATGAGAATTGCGATTTGGCAGGAGTTGGGACATGGCGGGCGGCGGGTCCTGATCGTCGCGCTCGCGAGTGTCGGTGCACCGCTGGGCTGGGTGCTGGCGGGCGTGCCGGGGGCTCTGGCGGTCGGTCTGCTTGCTCTGGCGGCGGCACTGCGCGTGTCCCGGCGCGGTCCGTTCGCGCGGCTCGCCGCGGCCCGCGCGGGCAAGGCGCTGGCGTTGCGCAATGATCTCGTGGCCGATCTGGCAACGGGTCTGGGGCGCGATGACGGCGCAGGCATGGGGGTGCTCGTTGTCCGGCTGGACGGGGCGCCGGAGCTGTCGCGCATGCTGGGAAGCCTCGCGTTCGAGGAGCTGATCCATCGCATCGGCCACCGCCTGCAGGAGGCGACGCGCACCAGCGGCGGGGTTGCGCGGCTCGATTCGGCGGAATGGGGGGTTCTGCTGGCGCCGGCGCCCGGCCAGGATACAACGGCGTTGGCGCGTGTCGCCGAACGCCTCCAGGCCGCGGTCGCCGCGCCGTTGTCGGTGGCGGCGCTGACCTTGCGTCCATCGGTGTCGGTGGGCATCTGCGACGCCGCGGCCTCGCGCGGGACGGGCTGCGCGGACGCGCTGGTGAACGCGGCCGCCGCGGCTGCCGAAACCGCGCTGGCGCAGGGACCCGGCGCGGTGCGCCACGCCGACGATCTGTTGGCCGCGGCGCGCCCGGCATCCCTGGGCGCGGGCGACGATGACATCCGCTCAGCGCTTGACAGCGGCGCCATTCATGCGGTGTTCCAGCCGCAGATCTGCGCGCGCACCGGCGCCGTTGCAGGCGCCGAGGCGCTGGTCCGCTGGACGCGCGGCGACTCCGTGGTCCCGCCCGATGCCTTTCTGCCCGCGCTGCATCGCCTCGGACTGTCGGAGCAGTTGACGCGGCGGATGCTGGGGCAGGCGCTCGATGCGCTGGCGCGCGTCGACGCGGCGGGGGTGTCGCTGCCCGAAATCGCGATCAACCTGTCCGCCGAGGAGCTGCGCTGCGACACGCTGGCCGACACCGTGATCTGGGATCTCGAGGCACGCGGCATCGCCCCGTCGCGGCTGGTGGTCGAAATCCTCGAATCCGTGGTCGCCGACCAGCATGAGTCCGTCATGATCCGCAATGTCGAGGCACTGGCCAAGGCGGGCTGTGCGGTGGATCTGGACGATTTCGGCACCGGGCACGCCTCGATCGCCAATATCCGGCGGTTTGCGGTGGACCGGCTGAAGATCGACCGCTCCTTCATCCGCGACATCGACACCGACCGCGAGCAGCAGCGTCTTGTCTGCGCCATCCTGTCCATGGCGCAGGAACTGTCGCTGGGCACCCTCGCCGAGGGCGTCGAAACCGACGCCGAGGCCGCCACGCTCCGTGACCTGGGCTGTCCGGTTCTGCAGGGCTACGGTTTCGCCAGGCCGATGGCGATCGACGCGCTGGTCGAGTGGCTGTCAGCGCGCAGCCGGAGCACGGTCCACGTCCTGCCCCGGGCCGGGGAGGGGGCGCTGTCACGCTCCGACAGAAAGCATCGCTGACGCACGGGCCCACCTCGGCGCGCCGGGCAGCAGCCCATCGACGGGCGGGTCGGCGCGCCGGACCCGCCCTCGGGGCAGCGTGACAAACCGTGCTGCTCAGCGCGGGGCGGGGCCGGCAGATGCCGGGGCGCGGGGCAAGCTTGGCGGGGCAGCGCTCGGGTCCGCCATCTTCCGGCGGTCAGGTGCGTTGCGCGGCGCCGGTTTGCGCGGCTGGCAGGCCGGGGCACCTCTGGCATCGACCCGTCCCCGCGTGCGCGGCGCCCTCACAGGGGGGGGGCGGCGCTGGTGCCGCCGCGGGCGCACGCCGCCAAGCCGAATTGATCGCCCGCTTCCGGAAAATGGCTTGACCTTGGCAGACGCAGCCTGTTGAACCTGAGCCGCAGAATTCCGACCCCGGCAAGCGACAGGTGGCGCCCTCTCATGGACGAACAGAACCGTAATCTTTTGCTGGCCTTCGCGCTGAGCCTGCTGGTCCTTGTCGGCTGGATGTGGATGTTTCCGCCGCCCGAGCCTCCCGTGCAGCAGGCCGCGCAGGAAGAACAGCAGGACGCGCCCGCCGCGATCGACGATGTCGCCCCGGGCGGCGGGCTCGACACCGCCGACGCGCCGACCCTGCCGCGCATCCCCATCGACACGCCGCTGCTGGAGGGATCGATCAACCCCGTCGGCGGCCGCATCGACGACCTGTCGCTGCGCGGCTATCGTGAAACCACCGCGCCGGACTCGGATATTGTCGAATTCCTGCGCCCCGACACACGGTCGGAGGCGTTCTATGCCCTCTACGGGTGGCGTCCGGGGCGCGATCTGGACTGGGATGCGGTGCCCGGCGCGGCCACGCCGTGGCAGGTTGTCGAGGGCGACGTTCTGTCCCCCGGCCAGCCGGTGACGCTGGAATGGGACAATGGACAGGGGCTGCGCTTTCTGCAGCGCTTCGAGATCGATGACGCCTACATGTTCTCGGTCACCCAATCGGTCGAGAACACGGGCGATGCGACCACGCGGCTGGCGCCCTACGGGCTGATCTCGCGGCATGGCGAGCCGTCGGATCTGGAGAATTTCTTCATCCTGCACGAAGGCATCATCAAGGTCACCGACGGCACACTGACCGAGGACAGCTACCGCAATGTCCGCAACAACCGCTTCAGCGACCGCGAGGGCACGCCGGCCAGCGTGATCGATGTCACCGAAAACGGCTGGCTGGGGATCACCGACAAATACTGGATGGCGGCGCTGGTCCCGCAACCGGGGCAGCCGTTCACGGCAGTGTCGCGGCATGTCCCGTCGCGCGACCTGTTCCAGACGCGCGCCGACCTGCCCACCATCGTCGTGGGTCCCGGAGAGCGCGACGAAGTGACAACAATGCTGTTCGCCGGCGCCAAGGAGTGGAGCACCATCCGCGGCTATGAGCGCGCCCTCGGCATCGACCGGTTCATCGACGCGATCGACTGGGGCTGGTTCTTCTTCCTGACCAAGCCGATCTTCGCGACGCTCTATTTCATCAACGGGCTGATCGGCAACATGGGCTGGTCGATCATCACGCTGACGGTGATGATCAAGGCGCTGCTGCTGCCGCTGGCGTGGAAATCCTATGTCAGCATGGCCAAGATGAAGGAACTCCAGCCCGAGATGATGAAGATCAAGGAGCGCGCGGGCGACGATCGCCAGAAGCTCCAGCAGGAGATGATGGCGCTCTACAAGGAGAAGAAGGTCAACCCCGCCGCGGGCTGTCTGCCGATCCTGTTGCAGATCCCGATCTTCTTCTCGCTCTACAAGGTGATCTTCGTCACGCTGGAGTTGCGGCACGCGCCGTGGTTCGGGGTGTTCCAGGACCTGTCCGCGCCCGATCCGACCTCGATCTTCAACTTCTTCGGGCTGCTGCCCTGGGCCGCGCCGCACCCCGAGAGCTTCCTGTCGCTGATCTTCATCGGGATCCTGCCGATCTTTCTGGGCGTGTCGATGTGGTTCCAGATGCGGCTGAATCCCGCACCCACCGATCCCATCCAGCAGGCGGTGTTCAACTGGATGCCGTGGGTGTTCATGTTCATCCTCGGCTGGTTCGCCTCGGGGCTGATCCTGTATTGGATCGCGAACAACGTGATCACCTTCTCGCAGCAATACGCGATCATGCGGATGAACGGGCACAAACCCGATCTGGTGGGCAACATCCTGTCCAGCTTCAAGCGCCAGAAACCGGCCGAGGCCAAGGGCGGGAAGGACAAGTGAGCCTGCGGCTGGCGCGGCTGTTCCGCCACCCGATCAAGGCGCATGGGCGCGAAGCGCTGGCCGAGGTCACGCTGTCCGAAGGGCGCTGCCTGCCCTGGGATCGCCACTGGGCGGTGGCGCATGAGGCCGCAAAGCTGACCGGCGGCTGGGCGTCGAGCGCCAATTTCTCGCGCGGGGCCAAGGCGCCGGGGTTGCAGGCCATCGACGCGGCGCTGGATGCGGAGGCGCATGCCATCACCCTGACCCACCCCGACCGTCCAGCGCTGCGGTTCCGCCCCGATGACGCGGACGATGCCGCGCGCTTCCTCGACTGGGTCGCGCCGCTGGTCCCCGAGGGCCGCGCCCGCCCCGCGCGGGTGATCGCTGTCGGGCGGGGCATCACCGACACGGATTACCAGAGCGTGTCGCTGCTGAACACGGCCACCAACGCCGCGCTCGGCGCGCGGATGGGCATGACGCTGGACCCGGGCCGCTGGCGCGGAAACCTGTGGCTCGACGGGCTGGACCCCTGGGCCGAGTTCGATCTGGTGGGCCGGACGCTGGCCATCGGCGACGCGCGGCTGCGCGTGACCGAGCCCATCACCCGGTGCCGCGCGACCATGGCCAATCCCGCCACCGGCGCCATCGACGCCGACACGCTTGCCGCGATCGAAGCCGCGCAGGGCCACACCGATTTCGGCGTCTACGCCGTGGTCACGCAGGGCGGCACCATCCGCGCGGGCGACGCGGTCACGGTGCTGGCGTGAGCACGCTGCCCTTTCCCCTGACCCCGCCGCCCGAGCCGCTGGCCGCCGAGGCAGGGCGCAAGCTGTTCGCCGGCGAGGTGGATTTCCTCAAGGGCGTGGTGGCGATGGACGGGCTGCCCCCCGCCGACCGCGCCGAGGTCGCGTTCGCCGGGCGCTCGAATGTCGGCAAGTCGAGCCTGATCAACGCGCTCACGGGGCGCCGCGCATTGGCGCGGACCTCGAACACCCCCGGCCGCACGCAGGAGGTGAATTTCTTCACCCTCGGCACCAGCCATTATCTGGTGGACCTGCCGGGCTACGGATTCGCCAAGGCGCCGGTGCCGGTGGTCGAGAAATGGCAGGCGCTGATGCGGGCCTATCTGTCGGGCCGGCCCAACCTGCGCCGCGCCTTCGTGCTGGTGGACATGCGCCACGGCATCAAGCCCGTGGATCACGAGGTGATGGAGCTTCTGGACCGTGCCGCCGTCACCTTCCAGCTGGTGCTGACCAAGGCCGACAAGCTGGGCGCGGCCGCGCAGGAGGAGACGCTGGCGCAGGTCCGCGCCGCGTTGGCCAGGCACCCGGCGGCGTTTCCCGAGTTGCTGGTGACCTCGTCCGAGAAGCGCGCGGGCATCGACACGCTGCGTGCGGTGATCGCCGGGGTTGCCTGAGGCGTCTGGCCTGAGGCGTCTGGCCTGAGGCGTCTGGCCTGAGGCGTTTGGCCCGAGGCGTCTGGCTTGAGGCGTCTGGCCTGAGGTGTCTGGCCTGAGGCTTCCCCCCGCGCCGAAATCGCGCTATGCGCAGGCCCGCTTATGCCCCGGAGCCCGCGATGAAAGCCCAGACCGCCATGAATACCGACTGGTTCGCCACTGCCGCCACCCTCTCGCAGGCGCTGCCCTATCTGCAGCGCTACACCGGCGCCATCGTCGTCATCAAGTTCGGCGGCAACGCCATGGGCGACGCCGAGGCGATGGCCAGCTTCGCGCGCGATGTGGTGCTGATGCGGCAGGTCGGCGTGAACCCGGTGGTGGTGCATGGCGGCGGGCCGATGATCAACCAGATGCTCTCGCGGCTGGGGGTGGACTCCAGCTTCGTGCGCGGCAAGCGCGTCACCGACGCCGCCACCATGGAGGTGGTCGAGATGGTGCTGTCGGGCGCGGTCAACAAGCGCATCGTGCAGGCAATCAACGATCAGGGCGGCCGCGCGGTCGGGCTGTCGGGCAAGGACGCGCGGCTGATCACCTGCGCGCCCGATGCGCCCGAGCTGGGCTTCGTGGGCCGCCCCGAGACGGTGGACCCGGCCGTGCTGCAGCACCTGTTCGCGGGCGGGCTGATCCCGGTGATCGCTCCGCTGGGCGCGGACGCGTCGGGGCAGAGCTACAACATCAACGGTGACACCGCGGCGGGCGCCATCGCCGCGGCGCTGCGCGCCGACCGGCTGCTGCTGCTGACCGATGTGGCGGGGGTCAAGGACGAAAGCGGCACCGTGCTCACGCAGCTGCATCCCGATCAGCTGCGCGACCTGACCGCGCGCGGGGTGATCGCGGGCGGGATGATCCCCAAGACCGAAACCGCGCTGGCGGCGATCGAGGGCGGCGTGCGCGCGGTGGTGATCCTGGACGGGCGCGCGCCCAATGCCTGCCTGCTGGAGCTGTTCACCGATCATGGCGCCGGCAGCCTGATCCGCGCCACCCCGCCGCACGCCGCGTCCTGAGCAGCCTGCGGGCAGTGCCCCTCGGCCCGCGCAGGATTGCGCCAGTGCCGTGCAAGGGCGCTTGCCCGCGCGCGCCCGCCTGTGGCAATGTGGCGCGATATCCACAGAACAAGGCGGATTGCCCCCGTGACCCTGCGCCTGATCCTCACCCGCCACGCCAAATCCGACTGGACCGACCCGCTTGCCGGGGACCACGCGCGCAGCCTGAACAAGCGCGGGCAGGGCGCTGCGCCGCGGCTGGGCGCGTGGCTGGCCGCGCAGGGGCATGTGCCCGATCTGGCGCTGGTCTCCGACGCGCGCCGCACGCGCGAAACATGGGCGCTGATCGCGCCCGCCTTGCCGCGCGAGGTTCCGGTCCGCTTTCTCAGCGCGCTCTACTGCGCGGGGCCCGAGCAGATCCGCCGCTGCCTCGCCACCGCCGACGCGGCGACAGTGATGGTGATCGCGCACAACCCCGGCATCGCCGATCTTGCCGCTGCGCTGCCGGGCCAGCGCCCCGCGCATCCCGATTTCGCGCGCTATCCCACCGGCGCGACGCTGGTCGCCGAGTTCGACGCCGCCGACTGGCCAAGCCTGCGCGCGGGCAGCGGGCGGGTGGTCGATTTCGTGGTCCCGCGCGAGCTTGACGAGGCCGGTCAGCCCGCCCCGCGCAGCACCGCCCCGGCCAGATAGAGCGAGCCGCAGATCACCACCCGCGCCTGCGGCTCCTGCGCGGTGATCGCTGCCAGCGCCGCGGCGACATCGGGCGCGGTGTGCGCTGCGATCCCCTCGGCCCGCGCGGCGGCGGCGGTGGCGGCCGCGGGCAGCGTTGCGGCCTCGCCCGGAATGTCGACCGCGTGCAGCGTCGCGGTGACACCTGTCAAAGGGCGCATGTAGCCCGCCACGTCCTTGGTGTTCAGCATCCCGCAGATCAGATGCGTGGGCCGTGCGGGCAGGGCGGCGAGCGTCGCCGCGATGGCCCGCCCGGCGGCGGGGTTGTGTCCGCCATCGAGCCACAGTTCGGCCTGCGGCGCGGCCTGGGCCAGCGGACCGTCGCGCAGCCGCTGCATCCGCGCGGGCCAGTCGGCGCGGGTGATCGCAGCCTCGGCCGCCACCGCGCCCCGCCCCAGCGCGCGCAGCGCCGCCAGCGCGGCGCCGGCGTTGTCGATCTGGTGGGGCCCCGGCAGGTTCGGCAGCGGCAGGTCCAGCAGCCCGGTCTCGTCCTGAAAGATCAGCCGCCCGCGCTCGGTCGTCGCGTGCCAGTGCTGGCTGTGGACCAGAAGCGGCGCGCCCAGCCGCGCGGCGCGCGCCTCGATCACCGCGAGCGCGTCGTCGGTCTGCGGCCCCACCACGCAGGGCACCCCGCGCTTGAGGATACCGGCCTTTTCGCCCGCGATCTGCGCCACCGTCTCGCCAAGGAACTGCTGGTGATCGAGGCTCACCGGCGTGATCACGCACAGCGCCGGTGCGTCGATCACGTTGGTCGCATCAAGCCGCCCGCCCAGCCCGACCTCGAGCAGCGTGACATCGGCAGGCGTGCGCGAGAACGCCAGCAGCGCGGCGCAGGTGGTGATCTCGAAATAGGTGATCGGGTCGGTGCCGTTGGCGGCAAGGCACTCGTCCAGCACCGCCGACAGCGCGTCCTCGTCGATCAGCTGCCCGGCAAGCCGGATGCGTTCGTGAAACCGCGCCAGATGCGGCGAGGTGTAGGCGTGCACGCGCGCGCCCTCGGCCTCGAGCCCGGCGCGGAGCATCGCCAGCGTCGAGCCCTTGCCGTTGGTTCCGGCGATGTGAACCACCGGCGGCAGCGCCCGTTCGGGGTGGCCGAGCGCGCCCAGCAGTCGCCAGACGCGGTCCAGCGTCAGATCGATGATCTTGGGGTGGAAGGTCATCATCCGCTCCAGCAGCGCGTCCGAGCGCTGCGCGGGCGCGGTCATCGCGCCCCGCCTTCGGGGGCGGGGGTAGCCTCGGGCGGTGCCTCGATCGGCGCCGCAGGCGCAGGGCGGGGCAGCTCGCCATGAACTGCCGGCGGCTGGCCGGTCAGCATCCGCAGGATCGTCACCAGCTCGTCGCGCATCGCCCGTCGCGGGGTGACGCGGTCAAGCATCCCGTGCTCGAGCAGGTATTCGGCGCGCTGGAATCCCTCGGGCAGCGTTTCGCGGATGGTCTGTTCGATGACGCGCGGCCCGGCAAAGCAGATCAGCGCGCCGGGCTCGGCGATCTGCACGTCGCCCAGCATGGCGTAGGACGCGGTCACGCCGCCCGTGGTCGGATGGGTCAGCACCACCACATACGGCAACCCGGCCTCGCGCAGCATCTCGATCGCCACGGTGGTGCGCGGCATCTGCATCAGCGACAGGATCCCCTCCTGCATCCGCGCGCCGCCGGCGGCGGCGAACAGCACCAGCGGCAGCTTGCGCTCGACCGCGCGTTCGCACGCGGCGATGATGGCGTTGCCCACGAACATGCCCATCGAGCCCGCCATGAAGCCGAAATCCTGCGCCGCCACGATCACCCGCGTGCGCAGCATCTCGCCCTCGGCCACCAGCATCGCTTCGTGCTCGCGCGTGGCCTTCTGCGCGCCGCGCAGGCGGTCGGGGTATTTCTTCTGGTCGCGGAACTGCAGCGGATCGGCCAGCGGCTCGGGCACCGCGATTTCGGTATAGATGCCGTTGTCGAACAGATGCGCGAAGCGTTCGCGCGGGCTGATCGGCAGATGGTGGTTGCAGTTGGTGCAGACCTGCAGGTTCTCGGTCAGCTCGCGGTGGAACAGCATGGTGCCGCATTCGGGGCACTTGGTCCACAGGTTCTCGGGCATCTCGCGGCGCGAGAAGAGCGAGTTGATCGTCGGGCGGACGTAATTGGTGATCCAGTTCATCGCGGTCTCATCTGCCGAGGCTGGCGCCGACATAGAGCCGCGCGCGCGCGATTGCAATCAGCGTGCGCGCAGCCACAGCCGGCACAGTCCCCAGGTCAGCGCCAGCGCGGCGATGTCGCCATAGATGAGCGGGCGCATCGCTTCGGTGTCGTCGGGGCCGAAGGGCAGGCGGAACAGCGCCAGCCCGTCCAGCGACCCGCCCATGGTCACGAACAGGATCGCAAAGACGTTGTTGGCAAAGTGCAGCCCCCAGGCAAGCCCCAGCGACCCGCTGCGCGCGGTCAGATCGGCGGCCACCAGCCCGAACACGCCCGTCGCCAGCACCACGTGCCAGGTGTTGGGCCCCATCTCGGCCGGGGCGTAGTGCACCAGCCCGAACAGCACCGACGGCAGCAGCATCCACACCACCGGCGAGGCGAAGCGCGCGGCGAGTTGCTGTTGCAGGTAGCCGCGGAACACCAGCTCCTCGGCCGCGGTCTGCACCAGCAGCCCGGCCAGCGCCATCGGCAGAAAGACCAGCCACACGCGCAGCTCCACGCCCGGATCGGTGTCGATGCTCAGCAACAGCGGCACGCCGCCCACGATCGCCACGCCCGCCAGGATGCCTGCGCCCACCGCGAAATCGCGCAGCACCACCGGCGCGCGGCCGAAAAGCGTCCCGGCCCCGCGTGCGTGCAACAGCCGCACGGCGACGAAGCAGCCCAGCGCCATGCCGGTGAAGGTGAACAGCAGCAGCACCAGCGACACCGGGTCGCCGCCCATGCCGATCTCGCCCAGCGCGCCCTCGACCGACGCGCCGCCCACCGCCAGCCAGACCCCGCCGGCCATGAACAGCATCCACAGCACATAGACCAGCAGGATGACCCCCAGCCCAAGCACGGTGCGCCACAGTTGTGGGCGCGCCCGCGCGGGGGCGACGAAGCGCTCGAATGTCGGGCTGTGGCTCACGACTGGTCCCTGTGGTTGGGGGGCGCGGCAGGTGCGCTGCGACGTGCGCGAGCCTAGCACTCGCGGCGGCGGGGGCAAGCCGCGCGCGGCGCTGGTGCCGCGCGGTCGGCTGGGCTACACCGGAGCCGGGCGGGCGCGTGGCGCTGCGGGCCTGCCGTTGGGAGAGTGCCGGACATGACGCTGGCCCTGGTCACGCTTGGCTATCTGCTGCAGCTGGCGATCATCGCCCGCGCGCTGCTGCGCGAGCGGATGACCCCGACCGTGCGGCTGGGCTGGGTGATGGTGATCGCCGCGCTGCCCGGCGTGGGGATCGTTGCCTATCTGATGTTCGGCGAGGTCCGCCTGCACCGCGCCAGCCGCCAGCGCATGGCCGAGGTGCGCGCCCGCCTCGGCGCGGTCAGCAGCGCCGGACGCTCGCGCGCGGTCACGGTCGACGGCAGCGCCGCGCCGGTCTTTGCCTCGGGCGCGGTGCCGAGCGATTTCGCGCCGGTGGGCGGCAACCGCGCCGAGCTTCTGCCCGAAGGCGACGCGATGATGGACGACCCGCTCGCCGCGATCGACGCCGCGCGCGACCATGTGCATGTGCTGTTCTACATCTGGCTGCCCGATGTCACCGGCACCGCCATGGCCGAGGCGCTCATGCGCGCCTCGGCGCGCGGGGTGGCGTGCCGGGTGCTGGTGGATGACCACGGCGCGCGGCATCTGATCCGGTCGGTGTTGTGGACGCGGATGCGCGATGCGGGCGTGCAGCTGGTCAAGGCTGCGCCCGTGGGCAACCCGCTGGTCAGCTTCCTGTTCCAGCGGCTGGACCTGCGCAATCACCGCAAGATCATCGTGATCGACAACCGCCTGACGTGGTGCGGCAGCCGCAACTGCGCCGACGCCGCCTTTCGGATCAAGGCGAAATACGCGCCCTGGGTCGATATTCTGCTGCGCTTCGAAGGCCCCGTGGTGCGCCAGCAGCAGGCGGTGTTCCTTCAGGACTGGATGACGCACCACCACGAGGATCTGAGCCACCTGCTGGCCCAGGAGGTCCCCGAGACCGAAGGCGGGTTCGTGGCGCAGGTCATCGCCTCGGGGCCGGACGACATGGACACCGGCCCGTCGGACACGATCTGCGCCATGATCTACGCCGCGCGCGAGCAGATCTTCCTGACCACGCCCTACTACGTCCCCGACATGGAGCTTCACGGCGCGATCTGCGCCGCCGCCCGGCGCGGGGTCGCGGTCACGCTGATCGTGCCGGCGCGCAACGACAGCTGGATCATCGCCGCCGCGTCCGAGAGCCTGTATCCGCAACTCCTGCGCGCAGGCGTGCGGATCATGGCGTTCGAGCCCGGGCTGATCCATTCCAAGATCGTCACCGTGGACGGGCGGCTGGCGCTGATCGGGTCCAGCAACCTGGACCATCGCAGCTTCGATCTGAACTACGAGAACTGCATCCTGCTCAGTGACCCCGAGCTGACCGGGGCGCTGGATGCCCGCCAGCGAAGCTATATCGACCGCGCGCGCGAAGTCCCGGCCGCGCAGGTGGCGGAGTGGTCGGTGCTGCGCCGGCTGCGCAACAACACCGTGGCGCTGGCAAGTCCGCTGCTGTGATCTTGCGCCGGCTGCGACAGCGCACCACATGCTTGGGGACGCATCGAACGGAGGGAACGCAAATGGCCGAGCAGAAGTCGAAATCCGGGGGCGCCGAACCGTCGGTCGAGGATCTGTCGCGCCAGCTTGACGAGCTGAAGGCCGACATGGCCAAGCTGGTCGAAACGCTGGGCGCCATGGGCCGCGCCCGCGGCGAGCACGCCGCCGAGGACCTGCGCGCGCGCGCCGAGGAACTGCGCAACAAGGGCCGCGCCCGCGCCGCCGAGGCCGAAGCGCGCTTCGAGGAATTGACCACCGAGGCCGAGCTGATGGCGCGCGAACGCCCCGCCGCGGCGATGGGGCTCGCCGCCGGGGTGGGTTTCCTGCTGGGGCTGATCCTGGCGCGGAGGTAAGCGCGTGGACCGCCCCCCGCCGCTGTTCCCCGGCCTTGACGCGCGCCTGCGCCGCGCGGCGCGCGGCGCGGCGCTGGGCGGCATGGGGGCGCTGCTGGTGCTGATGGGGGCCGGCTTCCTGCTGGCGGCCGCGTGGCTGGCGCTCGCGGCGCTGCTGGATGCGGTGATGGCGTCGCTGCTGCTGGGGCTGGTGCTGGCCGGGGCGGGGTTGATCGTGATCGGCTTGGCGGGCCGCAGACCTCCCGCGCCCGCACCGCCGCCTGAACCCGACGAAGACGCCGCCCTGCGCCGCCTGCTGCGCGAGGCCGGGCTGACGGTCCCGCCACGCGGCGAAGCCCCGAACCTGACCGAGGCGTTCCTGTTCGGGCTGGTGGTGGCGATGCGGTTGCGTCGCGGCAGAATGCCGCGCAATGAGAGAGACGGCAGAATGCCGCGCAATGAGAGAGACGGCAGAATGCCGCGCAATGAAAGGCATGGCGGGACGCCGCGCACCGAGAAAGACGGCCAGACGTCGCGCGCCGAGAAGGCCGGCGCACCGCCCCGCGATTAGCCCGCCGCAGCGGGCCTCAGTCGGGGATTGCGCCGGGGTCGCGGTCGCGGGTCAGCACGCGGGACTGTGTCTCGCGCGCGACGACCTCGAACCCGTGCTTCTGGTAATTCGCCAGCGCGCGGGGGTGATCGAGCGTGTTGGTGTTGACGGTCATCTTGCGCACCCCCTCGCGCGACCAGCCCGTCAGGATCGCCGTGCGCAACAGCCACCCGCCATAGCCGCGCCCGATCACCTGCGGGACCAGCCCGAAATAGGCCAGCTCGCAGCGCCCGGCCTCGCGCCAGTCCAGCACGAAGAACCCGTGCGGCCAGCCATGCGCCATCAGCGTGTAGAGCGCGACGTCCTCGTCATGCAGCCAGCGGACAAGGTCGGCCTCGGGGGCGTCGCTGTGGTCGGTCCAGGCGTAATCGCGGCCCACCGCATCATAGAGGCAGAGGAAATACCACGCCGGCGGCGCGTCGGCGCGCAGCAGCGCCCCGTCGAGGCCCGCAGGCGCGTGCGGCCAGTCCCAGCGCGGACGCTCGGTCATCTCGAGCCACGTCACCACATACTCGACGGTGCTGCCGGCGCGCAGGACGGTCATCCGGTCTCGACCTTCAGATCGGGATAGGCGCCCCATTCGGTCCATGACCCGTCATAAAGCGCGTGGTTGCGGTGCCCCAGCCGTTCGAGCGCCAGCGACACGATCGCCGCGGTCATGCCCGACCCGCAGGTGGTGATGACCGGGCGCGCCAGATCGATGCCCGCGGCATCGACCGCCGCGCGCAACTCGGGCACGGGCTTCATGGTGCCGTCGGGGTTCAGAAGCTGCCCGAAGGGCAGGTTGCACGAGCCCGGGATATGCCCTGCGCGCAGGCCCGGACGGGGTTCGGGCGCGTCGCCGCGGAACCGCTCGGCCGGGCGGGCATCCACGATCTGCCAGTCGCCCAGCTTGGACGCCGCCGCCACCTGCGCCACGTCGCGCACCAGATGCGCCTGGCGCTGCACGGTGATGTGGCGCTCGCGCAGCACGGGGGGCATGTCCTCGACCGGGTGCCCCTCGGCCTGCCATTTGGGAAAGCCGCCGTCCAGCACCGCCACATCGGTCTTGCCCATGAGCCGGAACAGCCACCACACGCGCGCCGCCGAAAACAGCCCAGCGCCGTCATAGACCACCACCTGATGCCCATCGCCGACCCCCATCGCGCGCATGCGCGAGACGAACTTCTCGGCCGGCGGCGCCATGTGCGGCAGCTCCGAGCGGTGATCGCTGATCTCCTCGATGTCGAAGAAACGCGCGCCGGGGATGTGCGCGGCGCCATATTCGGCGCGCGGGTCGCGGTTCATCGCGGGCAGATACCACGAGGCGTCAAGCACCCGCAGATCGGGGTCCTGCAGATGCGCCGCCAGCCACGTGGTGGACACCAGCGTGCGCGGATCGTCCCCGGCCACCCCTGCGGTCATCGTGCTGCCCTTTCGGCTGTGTGCGGATGCGCGGAACCTGCCACAGCCCCGGCCAAAGCGCAATCGGTGCGCGCGGCCGCACCCTTTTCCGCGCCGTGGCGCCGCGCTATGGAGGCACGCGATGACGCTTCAGGCAGAATACGACGCGATGGTTGCCGAGGGCCGGCTGTCGCCTGACCCGGCGCAGCGCGCGGCGCTGGCGCTGTTTGACCCGCTGATGGCGCATCTCGCGCAGCCGCCCGCCCCCCGCGGCGGGCTGCGGCGGCTCTTTGCCAAGCCGCCCGAGCCTCCGAAGGGTCTGTATCTGTGGGGCGGGGTCGGGCGCGGCAAGTCGATGCTGATGGACCTGTTCTGCGATCATGCCCCCACCCCGGCGCGCCGGCGCGTGCATTTCCACGCCTTCATGCAGGAAATCCACGCCGGGATGCACGCCGCGCGGCAAAAGGGGGTCGAGGATGCGCTCGCTCCGGTCGCCGAAAGCGTGGTGCGCGATCTGCGCCTGCTGGCCTTCGACGAGATGCAGATCACCGACATCACCGACGCCATGATCGTGGGCCGGCTGTTCGAGAAGCTGTTTGCGGGGGGGGTGGTGATCGTCACCACCTCGAACCGCCCGCCCGAGGATCTTTACAAGGACGGGCTCAACCGTGCGCTGTTTCTGCCCTTCATCGATCAGCTCAGGGCGCGGATGGTGGTGCATGAACTGCGCGCGGGCACCGATTACCGGCAGGACCGGCTTCGCGGGGCGCAGGTCTATTTCGCCCCCGCCGATGCGGTCGCCGAGGACGCGATGCGCCGCATCTGGGATGACCTGACCGGCGGCACTCCCGGCGCGCCCCTGACGCTGCAGGTCAAGGGCCGGACGATCGAGCTGCCGCGTCACCACAACGGCGTTGCGCGGGCAAGCTTCTGGGACCTGTGCGGCCAGCCACTGGGCCCGGCCGATTATCTGGCCATCGCCGACGCGGTCCGCGTGCTGATGGTTTCGGGCATTCCGCGCCTGTCGGCGTCCAATTACAACCAGGCCAAGCGCTTCGTGACCCTGGTCGATGCGCTCTACGAGGCGCGCGTGCGGCTGATCGCCAGCGCCGCCGACGACCCGGAACGGCTGTATCTCGAAGGCGCCGGTGCCTTCGAATTCGAACGCACCGCCAGCCGCCTGCGCGAAATGCAGTCCGCCGACTGGGCCGCGCAGGGGTGACCTGACGCGCTGTTCGGACTATGTTCCGCCAGAGTTTTGCACCTTCGGCGCAACTTTTGCACCTTCGGCGCAACTGACGATTTCCTGTCGTGAAAACGACATGTTATTCAGGGGTTTGCGCGGCTCCGGCAAAATTATATCGTAAAAACAAATTTTTACACAAGAGCCTAATTTTTGTGCAGTGCGAGGACGGCGCGGAAAACCAAGGTGAATTCGTGTTTCACGGGGCTGTGTCCACAAGGTTATCCACAGAAACGGGGGACAGCTTAGCGCTTGAAGCCGGCGTCACAGCGTTGCAGCCATGCGGGGAATCAGGGCAAGAGCCAACCATGCACGACGAAGAGCCCATCACGCAGGACGCGCCCACCGGCCATGCCTGTATCCAGTCCTACCTGCGCACGCTGGAGAACGTCCCCGGCGTCTACCGGATGCTGAACGCGCGCTCCGAGGTGCTCTATGTCGGCAAGGCGCGCCAGCTGCGCGCGCGGGTCGCCAATTACGCGCGGCCCTCGGGGCATTCGGCGCGGATCGCGCGGATGATCTCGGAAACCACCAGCATGATGTTTCTGACCACGCGCACCGAAACCGAGGCGCTGCTGCTGGAACAGAACCTGATCAAGCAGCTCAAGCCGCGCTACAACGTGCTGCTGCGCGACGACAAGAGCTTCCCCAACATCCTGCTGCCGCGCGACCATGCGTTTCCGCAACTGCGCAAGCATCGCGGGCGCAAGACCGTCCCGGGCAGCTATTTCGGCCCGTTTGCCAGCGCCGGCGCGGTAAACCGGACGCTGACGCAACTGCAACGCGCGTTCCTGCTGCGCAACTGCTCGGATTCGGTCTTTGACAGCCGCACGCGGCCGTGCCTGCTCTATCAGATCAAGCGCTGCAGTGCGCCCTGCGTGGGATATGTCACCGAAGCGCAATACGCCGAACTGGTCGCCGATGCCGAGCGCTTTCTGTCGGGCAAGAGCACGAAGCTGCAGGCCGAGCTGGCCACCGAGATGCAGAAGGCGGCCGAGGCGATGGAGTTCGAGCGCGCCGCCGCGCTGCGCGACCGCATCCGGGCGCTGACCAATGTCCAGCAAAGCCAGGGCATCAACCCCCGCGGTGTCCCCGAGGCCGACGTGATCGCGCTGCACATGCAGGGTGGGCAGGCCTGCGTGCAGGTGTTCTTCATCCGCGCCAACCAGAACTGGGGCAACCGCGATTTCTACCCCCGCACGGGTGCGGGCGCCGAGGAGCCCGAAATCCTGCAGGCCTTCCTCGCGCAGTTCTATGACGACAAGACGCCGCCGCGGCTGGTGCTGCTCTCGCACCCGCTGGAAGACGAGGACCTTGTCGCCGGGCTGCTGGCTGAACGCGCCGGCCGCAAGGTGGAGCTTGCCGTCCCCCGGCGCGGCGAGAAGGCCGAGCTGGTGGCGAACGCGGCGCGCAACGCGCGTGAGAGCCTCGGCCGCCGCCTGGCCGAGAACGCGGCGCAGTCGAAGCTGCTGGCGGGCATGGCCGAGGCCTTCGATATGGACGCCCCCCCGCGGCGAATCGAGGTCTATGACAACTCGCATATCCAGGGCGCGAATGCCGTGGGCGCGATGATCGTCGCCGGCCCCGACGGGTTCATCAAGAGCCAATACCGCAAGTACAACTTCAAGGACGGCGAGGTCACCCGCGGCGACGATCTGGGCATGATGAAGGCCATGCTGCGCCGCCGTTTCGAGCGGTTGCAGCGCGAAGACCCGGACCGGCAGGGCGACAGCTGGCCCGACCTGTTGCTGATCGATGGCGGGGCGGGGCAGGTCGCGGCGGTGGCCGAGGTCATGGCCGAGCTCGGCGTCGACGACGTGGCGCTGCTGGGCGTGGCCAAGGGCGTGGACCGCGATCAGGGCAAGGAAGAGTTCCACCGCCCCGGTGCGCGCCCCTTCGCGCTGCGCCGCAACGACCCGGTGCTCTATTTCATCCAGCGCCTGCGCGACGAGGCGCACCGCTTCGCCATCGGCGCGCACCGCCAGAAACGCGCCAAGGCCGTCGGCGCCACGCCCCTGGACGAGGTCCCCGGCATCGGCGCGGCGCGCAAGCGCGCGCTGCTGGCGCATTTCGGCTCGGCCAAGGCGGTGTCGCGCGCGGGGCTTGCCGATCTGCGCGCCGTGCCGGGCATTTCCGAGGCCATGGCCCAGCGCATCCACGACCATTTCCGCAGCGGCGGCTGACGCCGCCCCTATCCGCTCGCGTCGAGGATCCGCGCCAGCAGGGCAAAGCTCTGGCGAACCCCGCCGGGCGAATCGCGTGCGATGAAGCCGTCGAGCTCGGGCCACAGGCGGATGGCGCGGTCCACCAGCGGATCCGATCCGGCCTCGTAAAGCCCCGCCTGGATCATCAGCTCGGCCCGGTCATAGGCGCCCAGCAGGCGCCGCGCCTCGGCGATGCGGGCGTTTTCCTCGGGCGTGGCGGCGGCGGGCAGGCTGCGCGAGACCGAGCGCAACAGGTCCACCGCCGGAAAGCGCCCACGTTCGGCGATCGCGCGGTCCATCACCACATGCCCGTCCAGCACCCCGCGCAGGATATCGGCGACGGGCTCGTCCATGTCCGACCCGGCGACCAGCACGGTGAAGATGCCGGTGATCGCGCCGCATCCGTCAGGCCCGGGGCCCGCGCGCTCGGCCAGCGACATGACCGCGTGCCCCAGCGAGGGCGGGAAGCCGCGCAGGCTGGCGGGCTCGCCGCCTGCGAGCGCGACCTCGCGGTGCGCCTCGGCGAATCGGGTGACGCTGTCGGCGAGCAGCAGGACATGCTTGCCCTGGTCGCGGAAATGCTCGGCCACCGTCATCGCCGCCAGCGCGCAGCGCCGCCGCACCAGCGCCGAACGGTCCGAGGTCGCCGCCACGACCACCGCGCGCGCCAGGCCGTCGGGGCCCAGCACATCCTCGACAAACTCGCGCAACTCGCGCCCGCGCTCGCCGATCAGCGCGATCACCACCACATCCGCCTGCATCCGCCGCGCGAACTTGCCCAGCAGCATCGATTTGCCCACGCCCGACCCTGCGAACAGCCCCAGCCGCTGCCCCTGCACCACCGGCAGCAGCGTGTCGAACACCGCCATCCCGGTGGGCAGTCGCGCGCCCAGCCGCCCGCGGCGCGCGGGCGCGGGTGGATCGCTGCGCAGCGCGCGCGATTGCAGCCCGCGGGGCAGCGGCCGACCGTCGAGCGGGCGGCCGAACGGGTCGACGATGCGCCCGATCCAGCCGTCATCGACCGCCAGACCCTGCGCGCCTTCGAGCACCGCGTGATCGCCGATCGCCACGCCGTCGCCGCCGCCATCGGCCAGCACCGTGACCCGGTCCGCGTCCAGCGCCAGCACCTCGGCGCCAAGGCGGTGGCCCCCGGCCGCGTGCAGTGTCACCTGATCGCCGATTCGCGCCAGATGGGACAGGCCGGCAAGTTCGATCACGCCCTGGCGCGTGGCGCGCACCCGCCCGAAGCGGCGAACCGGGTCCTGCGCGGCGATCTGCGCCATGAGCGGGGCAAACAAGGTCATGAAGGGCCTCCCGAAACAGCGTGGTCAATTACGGTTTCTAAAGGAATCACCCTTAAGGCTTGGTGTAGATCACGAAGGGAGAAGCCCGGATGTTCACACCACCCGACCTGATGCAGGCCGCCGCTGCCAAGGCGCGCCATTCGGCGGCGCAGCAAGCCGTGCATGCCCGCAACATCGCCCATGCCGACACGCCCGGCTATCAGGCCAGACGCCTGCCCCCGTTTGCCGAGGCATATGCCCAGGACCACGGCGCCCTGCGCGCCACGCGACCCCGGCATCTGCACGGCACGGCACCCCGGCAACTGCCCGAAGCGCGGATCGACCCCGCCCCCGCCACGCGAAAACCCAACGGCAACACCGTGTCGCTGGAACAGGAGATGGTGCTGGCGACGCGCACGTCCGGCGCTCACGAGTGGGCACTTTCCATCTATTCCACTGCGCGCAACATCCTGCGCACCAGCATCGGGAGGGGGGCATGAGCGATCTTTTTTCCGCCCGCACGCTGTCAGCCTCGGGGATGCAGGCCCAGGCGATGCGGCTGCGTCACATCGCCGAGAACATCGCCAACGCCGACACCCCGGGTTTCCGGCGCAAGACCGTCGATTTCCGGGAGGCGCATGGCCCTGCCGACCGCGCCGGCACGGTGGAAACTGGCCCGGTCAGGCTGGATCGGCGCGCGCTGCCGATGATCTACGATCCAGGCCACCATCTGGCCGACGAGACCGGGCATTTCGCGGGCTCGAACGTCGATCTGGTGATCGAACTCGCCGATTCGCGCGAAGCGCAACGCAGTTACGAAGCCAACCTCCGCATGTTCGACCAGGCGCGGCAGATGTCGCAGAGCCTGCGCGAGCTGCTTCGCCGATAATCAGGAGCGTCTGTCATGAACATCACATCCGCTGTCGCGGCCCAGAGCTATGGCGCCGCCCGCCCCGTCACGGCCCCCGACCCGACGGGTCAGGGCGACGGCTTCGCCGACGCCGCCCTGCGCGCCGCAGGGTCCTTCACCGACACCCTGTCGCGCGGCGAGGCGGCGTCGCAGGCCAGCCTTGTCGGCGACGCCGACCCGCACGCACTGGTCACCGCGCTGGCCGAGGCCGAGCTTGCCGTCGAAACCGCAGTGAACATCCGCAACAAGGTGGTCGAGGCGTATCTCGAAGTCCTGCGGATGCCGGTCTGAGCCATGACCGAGGCGATGTTCTACGACACGCTGCGCCAGGGGCTGTGGGTGGCGGTGCTGATCTCCACCCCGATCCTCGCGGCAGCGCTGATCTCGGGGGTCGCGGTGGGCCTGTTTCAGGCGCTGACCTCGATCCAGGAAATGACGCTCACCTTCGTGCCGAAGCTGCTGGCGATCGTGGTCGTGTTCTGGATCTCGATGAACTTCATGTCGGCAACGCTGGTCGCGTTCTTCCAGGACCAGATCGTGCCGTTGATCTCCGGGGGCTGAGGGATGGACAACGCAGGCTATGTCACGCTGACCCGCCAGTCGGGGCTGATGCGCGAATTGCAGGTGCTGGCCCACAACATGGCCAATAGCGGCACCACCGGCTTCCGGCGCGAGGGGATGGTGTTTTCCGAATTCATCCGCGCGCTGGACGGGGATGAGGCGTCGCTGTCCATGGCGCTCGGCCACCCCCGCCAGATCGATCTGCGCCAGGGCGCGCTCGAGCAGACCGGCGGCACCTTCGACATCGCGATCGAGGGCGAGGGCTTCTTCGTGCTCGACACTCCGCGCGGCGAACGCCTCGCGCGCGGCGGCGTATTCCTGCCCAACGCCGCAGGCGAGCTGGTCAACCCCGACGGACACCGCGTGCTCGATGATGGCGGCGCGCCGATCTTCATCCCGCCCGATGCCCGCGACATCGCCATTGCGCGCGACGGGACCATGTCGGCCGACGGCAACCCGGTGGCGCAGATCGCGCTGGTGATGCCCGCCGATCCGCTGGACCTGCAGCGCGAGGCGGGCGGGCTCTTCGCCACCGGGGGCGGGCTGGTCCCCGTTGCCGAACCGGCGATGCTGCAACGCTTCGTCGAAGGCTCGAACGTCGACCCCATGACCGAAATCGCACGCCTGATCGCGGTGCAGCGCGCCTATGAACAGGGCCAGCGCTTCCTCGAGCGCGAGGATGAACGCCAACGCAACGTGATCCAGACGCTCGGACGCTGACACCGGAGACCATGCCATGAAAGCCTTGCAGATCGCCGCCTCGGGGATGGGCGCGCAGCAGATGCGCGTCGACACCATCGCCAACAACCTCGCCAACATGTCGACCACCGGCTACAACGCCCGGCGCGCGGATTTTGCCGACCTGCACTACCAGCAGCACACCCGCGCGGGAACGATCAGCGCCGCCGATGGCTCGATGTTGCCCACGGGCGTGCAGATCGGGCTCGGCGTGCGCCCGGCGGCGGTGACCATGCAGCTGGCCCAGGGCGCCTCGGCGATGACGGGGGGCGAGCTTGACATCGCCATCGAGGGCCGCGGCTTTCTGGAGGTCACGCTCCCCGATGGCGCCCCCGCCTATACTCGCGACGGCGCGCTGCAGCGCAGCGGTGACGGGCTGATCGTGACCGCCGACGGGTTCGAGGTCTCGCCCGGTCTGGTGATTCCGACCGAAGCGCGCTCGATCTCGATCAACGCCGAGGGCGAGGTCTGGGCCTATTTCCGCGACCGTATCCAGCCCGAGCGGCTGGGCCAGCTCACGCTGGCCAGCTTCACCAACGAAAAGGGACTCGAGGCGATCGGCTCGAACCTGTTCCGAGAGACCGAAGCCTCGGGGCCGGCGTTCGTCGGCGACCCGGGCGCCGACGGGCTGGGAACGCTGCGGCAGGGCTATCTGGAGGAAAGCTCGGTCGACGCGGTGCGCGAGGTCACCGAGCTCATCAAGGCGCAGCGCGGCTACGAACTCAACGCCCGGATCATCACCGCCGCCGACCAGATGCTCGCGGCAACCACGCAGGTGCGGTGATGCTGCGCGCGGTGCTGATGGTCGCGCTGCTGATGCCCGTCCAGGCAGCCGCCGACGGGTTGGTCGCCACGCGCCTGATCCGCGCGATGCAGGTGATCGGCCCCGACGATGTCGCGCGCGCCGCGCTCACCGAACCCGGCGTCGCGCAGGACCCGGCCGAGGTCGTCGGGCTCGAGGCGCGCGTCGCCATCTATCCCGGCCGCCCCGTGCGGTTGGCCGATCTCGGTCCTGCCGCGGTGGTCGAGCGGAACGCGACCGTGCAGCTGGTCTACCGCCAGGGCGCGCTGATGATCCGCACCGAGGGTCGCGCGCTTGGCCGCGGCGCGCTGGGCGATCCATTGCGGGTCATGAACCTGGCCTCACGCGCGACCGTTACGGGGATCGTCACATTCGACAACATGGTCGAGGTTTTCTCGAACTGACCAAAAGGACACCGGGTCATGGTTTCTGTCTTGCGCTGCGCGCTGCTGGTGATGGTGATGACGGCTTGTCAGTCGCTCAACGAGGTCGGCCGCGCGCCCGAATTCTCCGAGACCGAGGGCACGCGCCCGCATTCGGCGCTCTACGGTGTTCCGCTGCCCGATGTGACCGAGCGGCGCCAACCCACGGACGATGCCTCGCTGTGGTCGGCCAGCCAGCGCTCGTTGCTGGGCGATCGCCGCGCGGGGCGACGGGGCGACATCCTCACGGTGGTCATCGAGATCGATGACAGCGCCGAGATCTCGAACTCCTCGGGGCGCAATCGCAGCGGGTCGCAAAGCATGGGCGTGCCGCAGTTCTTCGGGCTGCCGCAGCTGCTGAACCGCCGGCTTCCCGACGGCGCGGCTGCGGGCTCGCTGATCGAGACCCGCAGCGACAGCGCGTTCGCGGGCAGCGGGTCGATCCAGCGCAACGAACGGCTGACGCTGCGCGTGGCGTCCACCGTCGTCGAGCGGCTGCCCAATGGCGTGCTGCGGATCGAGGGGAGCCAGCAGGTGCGCGTCAATCACGAACTGCGCGACCTGATCGTTTCCGGCTATGTGCGCCCCGAGGACATCTCGCGCCAGAACGAGATCAGTTTCGACCGGATCGCCGGGGCGCGCATCTCGTATGGAGGCCGGGGCATGGTGTCGACGGTGCAGCAGCCGCAATACGGCGCGCAGATCACCGATATCCTGTCGCCGTTCTGACGGCGCGGCATGGGGCTTGGAGGCGTGATGTCCAAAGTGTTCTCGATACTGGTGATCCTGGCGGGGCTTGCGGGCGGGGTTGCGGCGGGGGTGGTGCTGCGTCCCGTGGTCGAGCCCGAGCGGCAGGTCGGCGACGCGCCCGCACCGACAACCGCTGCGACCGCCGCGCGCACCGACGCGCCGCGCCGCGGCGCCGAGGCCGTGCGGCTGCGCGAGCAGTTCGTGATCCCGGTCATTCGTGGCGGCGCGGTTCGGTCGCTCATGGTCGTCGCGCTCGCGATCGAGGTGCGGGGAAACATGACCGAGGAGGTCTTCGCGAAGGAGCCGCGACTGCGCGACGCGTTCCTGCAGGTGATGTTCGATCACGCCAACAGCGGCGGATTCGACGGGGTGTTCACCGCGAATGAGAACATGAGCGGGTTGCGCACCGGATTGCACGAAGCTGCCATCGGCATTCTCGGCGACACGGTCGAGGGCGTGCTGATAACCGAGCTTTTCCGCAGCGATGTCTGACCGGCGCGCCTGGGTTGCCGGCATGGTGCGCGCGGTTGCTCGTGCAGCCGCGCCGCCCGGCCCGATCGGGGCGGGTTTTCGACGATCGCGGCGTGGCACGGTTCCCGGTGCATGCCGCACCGCGGGCGCTGGCGCCCCCCGGTTCCGCGGTCGCGACCGCTTGCAATTCCGGTTCACACATCCTAGGTGCACCCGCGAGAGGTTGGCTCGGGCGGGTGCCTTGCGAACCCGGTCAGGTCCGGAAGGAAGCAGCCGCAGCAATCCGCACCCGGGTCGATGTCCAGCCTCTCACCCTTGCCACCGGCATGGTCCTTGCGGGGCGATGGGCGCGCGGCCTTGCAAGCTGGCCGAACGCCGCTGATGCCCTGCGTCGCGCGCGATGCCCCTGGCCGGGGGCGCGGCGTCGCGGGTTCAGCGCGACAACTCGTCGATGAAGGTGATCAACCCCTCGACATCCGTGGCGGGCGGCGCGGGCATCTTGCCGTCGTCGATCGCCATGCCGGTGCGTGCGCTCAGAAACCCGTCAGGATCGCGGATGTAGTCGCGCAATGCGTTGCGCGTCCAGACCAGCCCGTCCGCACCCGCGCGGCGCATCGCTTCGGAATAGCGGCGAAACCCGTCATCGCCCGCCGCGGTTCGCCCCACGATACCATGGAGGTTCGGCGCCGCGCGTCCGCCTCGGGCCAGGACGGTGCCGTCGGGCGCGGTGACCTGGTGACAGACGCGACACTCGCGCCACAGCTCTTCGCCGCCATGCGCCTGCGGGGCGACAAGGCCGAACACGAGGGCAAGGACAAGACGGGGCACGCGCATGCGGGCTCTCCTTGAAGCGACGCCGGGGAGCGTCAGGGTTTCAGCCGGTAGCCGGTCGCCAACCACCGCCAGCACAGCGCCATCAGCAGCGCGGTGGCGCCCGAGACCACCACCAGCCCCAGCAGCGGCGGCGCGTCCGAGGTTCCGATCATGCCGTAGCGCGCCCCGTCGATCAGATAGAACACCGGGTTTGCGCGGCTCGCCGCCTCCAGCGCCGGGGGCAGCGCCGCGATGGAATAGAAGGTGCCCGACAGGAACGACAGCGGCACGACGATGAAGTTGGTGATCGCCGCGATCTGGTCGAACTTGTTGGCCATGATCCCCGCCGCGATGCCCAACGCCGACAGCATCGCCGCGCCGAGGATCAGGAACGCGAGCAGCCACAGCGGTTGTGCGACGCTCTGTCCCAGCAGCAGCACCAGCGCCAGCACGATCACGCCGCCCACCATCGCGCCGCGCGCGATGCCTCCGGCCATGAAGCCCGCCACCAGCTCGGCCGGCGACAGCGGCGGCATCAGGGTGTCGACGATGTTGCCCTGCACCTTGGCGATGACGATCGACGACGAGGTGTTTGCAAACGCGTTCTGAATCACCGTCATCATCAGGATCCCCGGTGCCAGGAATGCCAGGAACGGCACGCCCATCACGTCTCCGCGCATCGGGCCGATCGCGAGCGCGAACACCGCCAGGAACAGCCCCGCGGTCACCAGCGGTGCCGCCAGGGTCTGCGTCCAGACCACCAGAAAGCGCCGCGATTCGCGCTCCGCGAGCGTCCGCAACCCCAGCCAGTTGACGCGGCCGAAGCGGCGGGTTCCCATTGTTTCGCTCTGCATGCTGGCGATTCCCGTCTGCGCGATTGGCATGGTTCTTTCCCGGCGGTCCTTGTATCCCGCCACCTGCTCCCTAGAATAGGGCGCAGTGCGGAAACTTGAACCCCCCCTGCCTTCGGGCGGGGATATCAGCCGGAGGCACGGCAATGTCCTGGACCGAAGAGCGCGTCGAAACCCTCAAGCGGATGTGGTCCGAGGGGCAGTCGGCCTCGCAGATCGCCAAGGAGCTGGGCGGTGTCACGCGCAACGCGGTGATCGGCAAGGTGCATCGGCTGGGCCTGTCGAACCGTGTCGCTGCCCCGCCCGCGGCCGATCCGGCGCCGTCGCCGGTGGAAACGCCCACGCCGGCGCCCGACGAGGCGGTTGTGGCGCTGGCGAGCGCGGGCGCCGATGCGGTGCCCGAGGCCGAAGCCGGGATCTCCGAAGTCGCCGAGCCCGAGCCCGCCATCATCCCCGAGGAAGCGCCCCCGCAGCCCGCCGAGCAGGCCGTCGAGGAGGAAATGGTGCGCGAGCCCGTTTCAGCCCCCGGGGCGTTCGCGCGCCGCGGCATCGTGCCCGCGGGCCAGCCGCTGCCGCCTCAGCCTTCGGCCAACGAGGTCAGCGCCGAAGCGCTGGCCACGGTCCGCGAGGTCGAGAAATCCGCGCGCCGTCTGACGCTGATGGAATTGACCGAGCGCACCTGCAAATGGCCTGTGGGCGACCCCGCGACCGACGATTTCTGGTTCTGCGGTCTGCCCGTGCAGCCGGGCAAGCCGTATTGCGAGGCACATGTGGCCGTGGCGTTCCAGCCGATGTCCTCTCGCCGCGACCGGCGGCGCTGACGACTGCCGCGACCGGCGGCGCTGACGACTGCCGCGACCGGCGGCGCTGGTCCGCCCGGTCAGGCGCCGATCTGCGGGCCCGGGCAGATCAGCGGGCGGTCACTCTGTTCGATTTCGTAAAGATCATTGCCGGGCGGGTCGCCCTGAAAGCGCGCGCGCAGGCCGGCATCGGTCTGGAAAAACTGCCAGCAATGCGTCTGCGGGTCGTCTTCGTAGGCGAAGCAGATGTAGCTGTCGCTTTCGAACCAGACCCCCTCGCGGCACTCCTCGCCCATGAAGGCCCAGGTGGTGCGGCGGCCCTCGCGGAACTCCTCGATCCCGTAGGGCACGCCGTCGGTTCCGAAGGTCAGTGTGCGGCCGGTGACGTAGGCCTCGAACTCCTCGGCGGTCATCGGGCTCTGACCCGCGGCGGCGGTCTGGACCAGCGCGGCCGCGGCGATGATCAGCAAGGGCAGGCGCATCATGACGCGGTCTCCGGCATTGCGGTGGCGGCGCGCGCGCGCGCCAGCGCGGCGTCCACGCGGCGGTCCATGAGCCGGAACCACAGCGGCGGCCACAGCGCAACCATCCCCATGGCGGGCAGTGAATAGGGCAGCACGGGCATCTCCTCGGGCAGGCGCAGGGCAGGGTAGGGGCGCGCGGGGTTTGCGTGGTGGTCCGAGTGGCGCGGCGCGTTCACCATCATGTGCGACGAGAACCAGTGCGGCGTGTTCCACGAATGGTGGATGGTCTGCGGCTCATAGCCGCCCTGTGGCAGGGGGCGGCGTTCGAGCCCGTAATGCTGCAGGTAATCCACCATCGCCAGCTGTGTCTGCGCGTAGAACGACAGCCCCAGCCACGCCAGCACCGCAGCACCCCCCAGCGTGGCCCAGCACAGCGCCAGCAACGCCAGCGCGCCGCCGACATAGGTCAGGTAGGGGTTGGTCCATGCGGGTTTGCCGGCGCGCGCGGCGCGCGCGCGCTCGACCCGGAAGCCCTGCACGAAGCTGCCGGTCCAGCCGCGCAGGAAATTGCGGTAGAAGCTCATGCCCTTGCGCGGGAAATTCGGGTCCTGCGGCGTGCCGACATGGACGTGGTGCAAGAGCCGGTGCGCGGTGGTGTGGTGGCCGTAGAGCATCGAGATATAGACCCACTTGCCCAGCCCGAACAGCAGACGGTTGCCGCGGTGGATCAGCTCGTGCGCGTTCGAATTGCTCAGCTGCCCGAAGAACAGCCCGAAGCCGAAGAACGCCACCACCCGCTCGGCGCCCGACAGCCCGGTCAGGCCGGCCACCGCCGCCGCGCCCAGCGGCATAAGCGCCAGATGCGCCAGCGCCAGCGCGGCCGAAAGCGCGTCGGCGGCGGGAAACTCCGACCCCGGCGCGCCATCGCGGTCCGCGACCGTCAGGATCTGGTCCAGCCCCAGCGCGAAGAACGACATGTAAAGGGCTGCGGCCCAGATCCAAGCGCCGCCCAATATCCCCCCCGCCGCCAGCAGCAGCACCGGGGCCAGCGTGGCCAGCGCGAAGGGCGATACCGGGTGCGTCATCCGCGACCTCGTTTCGAAGCGATACAGCCTTGTGTATAGCATCGCCGCCGCCTGCGTCACCCGCGCAGTGGGTCGCATCCGCCGAGCCCCGAGCGCACCCGGTCCGCCGCCGACCGCGCGCGCCCCCGGCACCGCGGCCCCACCCACCCACCCGCCCGCGGTGCCGGGGGCGCGCGCGGTCGGCGGCGG
>LFIK01000156.1_pt1 | contig 46647 bp, 47 predicted proteins | sample 643401 | NCBI WGS metagenome assembly LFIK01 (sample SAMN03777447, study PRJNA286221) | soda lake metagenome | biome: soda lake; feature: Kulunda steppe; material: water; isolation source: sample T5-Br brine of Lake Tanatar-5 | place: Russia: Kulunda steppe | collected 2010-07
CCGGGATGCCGTCCTCGATGGCGACCTCACGCAGCGTCTGGCCGGTCTTGTGGGCCTTCTTGGCCAGCCCGGCCGAGCGCTCGTAGCCGAACTCGGGCACCAGCGCGGTGACCTGCATCAGCGAGCGCTCCACCAGCTCCGGGCCCTGCGAGGTCGCCTCGGTCCCCGCCAGGCACTTGTCCACGAACACGTTCGACACCGCGGCGAGTAGCGACTCCGACTCGATGACGTTGCGCGCCATCAGCGGGATCATCACGTTCAGTTCGAGCTCACCGGACAGCCCGCCGACGGTGACGGCGGCGTCGTTGCCGATGACCTGGGCGGCGACCTGGCGCACCGATTCCGGGATGACCGGGTTGACCTTGCCCGGCATGATCGACGAGCCCGGCTGGATCTCCGGCAGCTGGATCTCGTAGAGCCCGGTGCGCGGCCCCGAGGCCATCCACCGCACGTCGTTGGCGATCTTCAGCAGGCTGACCGCGACGGTCTTGAGCGCCCCGGAGATGTCCACGAGCGCATCGCGCGAGCCCTGCGCCTCGAAGTGGTCCTCGGCCTCCCGGAAGGGCAGCCCGGTCCGCTCCGCCATCAGACCGATGACCTTGTCGACGAACCCGGGCGGGCAGTTCAGACCCGTGCCGACCGCCGTGCCGCCGAGCGCCAGCTCGTAGATCGAGTCGAGCGCCCGTTCCACCCGGGCCCGGCCGAGCTCGATCTGGCGCGCGTAGCCGGCGAACTCCTGGCCGAGCGTCACCGGTGTGGCGTCCATCAGGTGGGTGCGGCCGGACTTGACGACCTCCGACCACTCGTCGGCCTTGGCGCGCAACGTGCCGGCCAGCTTGTCGAGTGCGGGGAGCAGCTCGTCGTGGGCGACCCGGGCGACCGCGACGTGCACCGAGGTCGGGAACGTGTCGTTGGAGGACTGGGAGGCGTTGACGTGGTCGTTGGGGTGCACCACGTCGGAGCTGAGGTCCTGGCCCATCAGCTGCTTGGCCCGGTTGGCGACCACCTCGTTGACGTTCATGTTGGTCGAGGTGCCCGAGCCGGTCTGGAACGTGTCGACGGGGAAGTGGTCGTCGTGGTCCCCGGCGATGACCTCGTCGGCGGCCTGCTTGATGGCCTCGGCGACGTCCGGGCTGACCACGCCCTGTTCCTGGTTGGCGACCGCCGCCGCCCACTTGAGCATCGCGTGGGCGTGGACGACCTGGACGGGCACGCCCGCGCCGGAGACCGGGAAGTTCTCCACGGCACGTTGGGTCGACGCGCCCCACAGGGCGTCGATCGGGATCTGCATCTCACCCATCGTGTCGCGTGCGGTGCGGTACTCAGCCATCGTGGTCCTCGCAGGTCGGGTTGCTCCGCGCCGGTCGCCGGCGTCCGAGGCGGAGGCTACTCCGAGCCTGCGCACGTCCCATTCTCCGACGCACCGGGCCCGACCCCCGACCGCATCGAGGTGGCACGCGCCGGACTGCTCAGACGGCGGCGTCCAACTCGGCCGCGTCACTGCCGTCGACGAGTCGGGTGAGGTGGTGGACGTCAGCGCTGATGCCGTGCACGGTCGAGGTGACCGCCTCGGCGTCGGCCGCGATCCCGCGGGCGGCGTCGAGCTGCTGGCCGACGGCGGTGTCGATGCGCTGCTGACGGTCCGCGATGTCGCTGAGTACGGCCCCGAGTTCGCCGAGCACCGTGGAGGCGTCGTCGGCGTCGGCCACGATCCGATCCAACCGGCCGGCGATGTCGGCCGTCGCGGTCTCGGTCTGACGCGCGAGGTCCTTGACCTCGGTGGCGACGACCGCGAACCCCTTGCCGGCGGCGCCGGCGCGGGCTGCCTCGATGGTGGCATTCAGGGCCAACAGGTTCGTGCGGGCGGCGACGCCCTCGATGAAGGTGACGATGTCGCCGATCTCCGCGGTCGAGGCGCTGAGCCGGTCGGCCGTGGCGACACCCCGGACGGTCACCGCCGATGCGTCGGAGGCGACCCGGGCGCTGGCGGCGGCCTCCTCGGCGACGCTGCCGGCCACCTCGGCGAGTTCGTTGACGGAGCTGGCCACGTTCTCGGTCAGATCCGTGGCCCGGGTGGTCGCGCCGGCGAGCGCGTCGACGCGCTGCCCGGTCCGGGCCTGGGTGTCACGGCGGCGGGCGAGTTCGTGTTCGGCCTGGGCGGCTCGCTCGCGGTTGAGCCGGTCGGCCTCCAGCACGGCGTCCTCGGCCAGCTTCCAGAAGGCCACCAGCACCCCGACGGCCAGCAGGACGAACACGGCGTGGATGATGACGAACCAGAACGGGTTGTCGATCGCGATCTGGGTGTTGAACAGCATCTGCGGGGCCAGTGCGGCCATGGCGAGGTGGTGGACGACCACGAACCCGATGGCGGCCAGCAACGGTGCCCACCGCTGGTAGAGCGCGATGAGCGGCAGCACGACGAAGAAGTGGAAGTGCGCCTCGGTGATACCGGACACCAGGTGGATCAGCACCGCGGAACACACCAGGAAGCCCACCGCCAGCACGACCTCGCGGGTGCGCTGGGACAGGCTCGAGCGGGTCGCGAGCACGAGCGCGCCGACGATCGGCAGCAGCTCCAGACCGAGGTGCAGCAGCACCTCGCCCTGCACCAGGCCCAGCACGCCCAGGACCACGATGTGGCCGATGAACACGCGCACGAGCAGACGGTGACGTGCCGCCCACTGGGCACTGTCGAGGGTGCCCCCGCGGGGAAGCGTCGCGAGCAGTCGCTGCATGGTCTCGAACTCCGTTCACGGGGGCATGACCGGTCCGCCGACGACGGTGCCGGGTGATGCGACATCCGCAGGCCCGTCGGCCGGAGACGCCCGGACACAAGCGGTTGGTGACCCCGGACACGAACGGTCGGTCGATCCCGGCCGTGTGGTCACGACCGCCCGTCTACGGTCGGCGACACCGGCGACCGCCGCCGCGTCGTTGGAAGGGGCCGCTGTCGTGACCATGGTGTCGATCGAGGAGGTCCGTGCCGCCGCCGAGCGGCTGCGCGACGTCCTGCAACTCACGCCGCTCGAACGGTCCCGGGCGGTGAGCTCCGCCGTCGGTGCCGAGGTGTGGCTCAAATGCGAGAACCTGCAGCGCACCGGCTCGTTCAAGTTGCGTGGGGCCTACAACCGCATCGCCCAGCTCGACCCGGCCGACCGGGACCGGGGCGTCGTGTGCGCGTCGGCCGGCAACCACGCCCAGGGTGTCGCGCTGGCCGCGTCGCTGCAGGGCGTGCGCTCCACGGTGTGCATGCCCCAGGAAGCCGCCCTGCCCAAGGTGGACGCCACGGCCGCCTATGGAGCCGAGGTGGAACTCGTCGGACGGTCGCTGGGGGAGACCATGACGGCCGCACGGGAGCTCGCTGACGGCGACGGGCGCGTGTTCGTCCACCCGTTCGACCACGCGGACGTGATCGCGGGCCAGGGGACCGTCGGGCTCGAGATCGCCCAGCAGCTCCCGGACGTCGGCACGGTCGTGGTCTGTCTCGGTGGTGGCGGGCTCCTGGCCGGCGTCGCCGTCGCGCTGCGGGCCCTGAAACCGAACGTGCGCATCGTCGGGGTCCAGGCGGCCGGAGCCGCCGCCTTCCCGGGATCGCTCGCCGCCGGCCGGCCGGTCGAACTCGATGCGACGGACACCATCGCCGACGGCATCGCGGTACCCCGCCCCGGTGACCTCACCTACGCCCACGTCGAGGCACTGGTCGACGAGGTGGTCACCGTCACCGACGACGAACTCGCCTCCGCCATCGTGCTGCTGCTCGAACGCGCGAAACTCGTCGCCGAACCGGCCGGCGCCGCGGCCGTCGCCGCCCTGCTGGCCGGCAAGATCGACCCGGTGGGGACCGTGGCGGCCACCGTGTCCGGCGGGAACATCGACCCGCTGATGCTCCAGCACCTGGTCACCGGTGGGTTGGCCACGGTCGGCCGGTACGCCACGGTCCGGACCCGGGTCGCCGACGCGCCGGGTGCGTTGTCGGACCTGCTCGCCGTCATCGCCGAGGCCCGCGCCAACGTGGTCGGGGTCGCCCATCACCGGCTCGAACGGCGACTGCAGCTCGGGCAGGTCGAGGTCGTGCTGGAGCTCGAGACCCGCGGCGCGTCACACGTCGCCGCGCTGCACGAGCGCCTGATCGGAGCCGGCTTCCCGATCGACGAGCACTGAACGGCGGACCGGGCGACCGGCCGGTGATGACGCTGACCGACCTCGCAGGTGGAGCTACCGTCGACGGGCAGCCGAGCACCCGCCGAGGCCTGACCGTCGGTCCGGCGGCACAGCACAAGGAGCCATCCGTGGACCCCGACAACCCCGGTGCCGGCTCGTCACCGTGGAGTCCGCCCGATGCGGGACGGCCATCGACCCCGCCCCCACCGAGCGCCCCGCAGGTCGAGACCGAGGCCGCCGACGGACCGCCGATGCCACCGCCGCTGCGTCGGCGTCGACGTCGCCGTCGGATCGTGCTCGCCGTCATCGGCGTCGTCGCGGTCGTCGCGATCCCGGTCGGGTTGGGCGTCGCCGGGACGGGTTTTCCCACCCTCGATCCGGCCGACGACGAACGCGCGGTCGATGACGGGACCGCCGATGACCGCCGCGACGACACCCCGGACGGACGGGACGAGGGGCCCGGCGACGACGGGCTCGACAGCGACGGCGAGGTCGATGACCCGATCGGGGAACGCCCCGGGGTCACCCCGTCGCTGGACGCCCCCGACCCCGACGCCCTGTCCGGCGTCGACGCCATCTACGCCCGGCTGCTGACCGACGTGGACCGCTCCGAACGGGTCATGATCGGCTTCCAGGACGACATCGGTGAGGCGTTCGGCGCGGCCGGGTCGGACGACGACCTCGTCGGCACGCTCCAGGCCATCGCCGCCGAACGTCGCGATGCCCTGCTCGAGGTCCGGGAGGACCTCGTCGGCGAGCTCGACGACGACGGCGCCGAGCTCGTGCGCGGGACCTATGTGCTCCACCTCGACTCGTGGGCCGACTACATGGATGCGGTCGCCGACGATCCGCAGGTGCTCGGCGGCGAGGGGGCCGACGGGGGCTTCACGGTCGTGATCAACCAGACCGCCGACGCCTTCCGTCGGGCGCTCGACGAGCAGCTGCCGCTGGACGCCGACGGCGAGGTGCAGGACTTCGCCGAGGGCATCCTCGACCGCGGGTTCCGGTCCACCGGCGACGCGCAGGTCTGATCCGGACGCTGCCGCGGGCAGTCGCCCCGATCTTCAGGCGGGCAGTCGCCCTGATCCCTATGCGGGCAGTCGCCCGACGGCCAGCTCGGCGACCTCGACCAGCACGTCGGTCAGCGCGTAGTCCTTCGGTGTGAACACCGCGGCGACCCCGGCGGCACGCAGGACCTCGGCGTCCTTCGGCGGGATGATCCCGCCGGCGATCACGGGGACGTCGTGGTCCTCGCGCCGGAGCCCGTCGATGATCTGCGGGATCAGCGACAGGTGGGATCCCGACAGGATCGACAGGCCCACCAGGTTCACGTCCTCGTCCACCGCGGCCCGCACGATCTGTTCCGGGGTGAGCCGGATGCCCTCGTAGACGACCTCCATGCCGAGGTCGCGGCAACGCAGGGCCACCTGTTCCGCACCGTTGGAGTGGCCATCGAGCCCCGGCTTGCCGACCAGGATCTTCAGGCGCCGCCCGATGCGTGCCTCGACCGCCCTGATGCGTTCGCGTGCCGCGGCCAGCGACGTGTTGCCGCTCACCACGGCACCCTCGCCGAGTCCCGTCGGACCGCGGTACGCCCCGAAGCGTTCGCGCAGCACACCGGCCCACTCGCCGGTGGTGACGCCGGCCTTCGCGCAGCGGATGGAGGCGGGCATCAGGTTGTCGTCGCTGGCGGCCACACGGCGCAGCTCGTCGAGTGCGGCGGCCACCTCGGCGTCGTCACGGGTGGCACGGAACGCCTCCAACCGGGCGAGCTGCTCGGCCTCCGCCGCCTGGTCCACGACCAGGAACCCGCCGTCGGCGTCCACCAGCGGTGAGGGCTCGGCGGAGGTGAACGCGTTGACGCCCACCACGGTCTGCTCGCCCGATTCGATGCCGGCCAGCCGGCGGGCGTTGGAGCCGACCAGCGACGACTTCATGTGGTCGACCGCCGCCATGGCCCCACCACGCTCGAGCACCTCGTCGAGCAGTTCGGTGGCTTCCGCGACCAGCGCGTCGACCTTGGCCTCCATGACGTGCGAGCCGTCGAACAGATCGCCGTACTCGAGCAGGTCGGTCTCGTGGGCCAGGATCTGCTGGATGCGCAGGCTCAGCTGCTGGTCCCATGGGCGCGGCAGCCCGAGCGCCTCGTTCCACGCGGGCAGTTGCACCGCACGGGCCCGGGCGTCGCGCGACAGGGTCACACCCAGCATCTCCACCAGGATGCGGGTGATGTTGTTCTCCGGCTGCTGCTCGGTCAGCCCCAGCGAGTTGACCTGCACGCCGTAGCGGAAGCGCTTGAGCTTGGGGTCGGTGACGCCGTAGCGCTCCGTGCAGATGCGGTCCCACAGCTCGACGAACGCCCGCATCTTGGCGATCTCCTCGACGAACCGGATCCCGGCGTTGACGAAGAACGACATGCGCCCGACGACCTTCGGGAAGTCCTCCTCGGCGACCTCGCCCCGTTCCTTCACGGCATCGAGCACCGCGATCGCGTTGGCGAGCGCGAAGGCCAGCTCCTGCACCGGCGTCGCCCCGGCCTCCTGCAGGTGGTAGCTGCAGATGTTCAGCGGGTTGAACCGTGGCAGGTGCGCGACGGTGTAGGCGACCATGTCGGCGGTCAGGCGCATCGACGGTTCGGGTGGGAACGCGTAGGTCCCCCGCGAGAGGTACTCCTTCAGGATGTCGTTCTGGGTCGTCCCGGCGAGCTGGCTGACGTCCGCGCCCTGCTCCTCGGCCACCGCGATGTAGAGCGCCAGCAGCCACATGGCGGTGGCGTTGATCGTCATGGAGGTGTTCATCTGCTCGAGCGGGATCTGGTCGAACAGGGTGCGCATGTCGTCGATCGAGCTGACCGGCACGCCGACCTTGCCGACCTCGCCGACCGCGAGCACGTGGTCCGGGTCGTAGCCGGTCTGGGTCGGCAGGTCGAAGGCGACCGACAACCCCGTCTGGCCCTTGGCGAGGTTGGTGCGGTACAGCTCGTTGGACGCCGCGGCCGAGGAGTGCCCGGAGTAGGTCCGGATCACCCAGGGGCGGTCGCGCTCCGGCAACCGACCGTCGTCGGGTCGGTCCTCGTGCGGCTCGGATGCACTCACGACAGCCACCTCCCGGGGGTCGATGACCGTCCGCGGGTGCCTGGGGCGCGCCGGCGTCCACGACGACGGGACGCGCCGTCGGACCCGACCGGCACCGTCCGGCCATCGTCACGCAGGGTAGCCAGCAGGGGGTTCGTCCCGTGAATCAGCCGGCGTCCACTCGCCGATTCCGCATCGAGGTGGCACCCTGTGCGCCGGCGTGGCACCGCTCGGGGGCGAAGGTGTCCGTTCGTCGCCATTCGTCCTGTCCGCCCCCGTGCCCGTGGAGCCCGCGTGCGTCGGATCGTCCGCCTGCTCGCCTGGCCGAGTGCGCTCGTCGCGCTGCTCGCGCCGTTGGTGCTGCTGGCGTTGCCGTCGGGGGCCCAGACACTCGACGATCTCGACGATGCCCGTGACGAGGTGGGTCGCATCGACGACGAGCTCGGTGCCGTCAACGAGCGTTACGAGGCCGTGTGGGCCGACCTCGAATCGACCCGGGTGGAGATCGAGGACCTCGAACAGCGGCGCGCCGAACTGCTGGCCGCAGCCAGCGACGCCGAGGACGTGCTCGCCATCCGCGCCCGTGCCACCTTCATGCGCGGCCCCACCAGCACCGTCGAGACCCTGGTCGCCTCCGAGGACCCGCAGGCCACGGTCGAGCGGGCCGCCATGATCGGCGCGTTGCAGCTGCGTGAGCGCATCGGCATCGAGGATGCGGTCGCGAGCCGGACCGCGCTCAACCAGACGGTGGCGCTGATCGCGGACCGTGAGCCCCAGCTCGTGGCGCTGCAGGCCGAACTCGACGAGCTCGGGCAGGGGCTGCAAGACCAGCTCGAGATCGCGCAGTCCGAGGCCGACGAGATCGCGACGCTCGTCTCGCGCCAGCGACGCATCGACCGGGGAGCCCAGCAGGGCATCTACGCCTGCATCTTCGACCAGGGGGCCTATCGCTTCCGGGACACCTGGGGTGCGCCGCGCAGCGGCGGGCGCTCCCACCGCGGCACCGACGTGTTCGCGGCCCACCGCGCACCGGTCTACGCGATCACCTCCGGGGTCATCCAACGGCACTCCAACAGCCGGCTCGGCGGGATCGGTCTGTACCTGCGCGGTGACGATCGCAACGTCTACTACTACGCCCACCTCGACTCCATCGACGCGACCGGGGCGGTCGGCAACCGGGTGGTCGCCGGCGAGCAGATCGCCCGCAACGGCTCCACCGGCAACGCCTCCCGGTCCGCGCCCCACGTCCACTTCGAGTTGCATCCGGGTGGCGGTGCCGCGATCAACCCCTACCCGTGGCTCGCCGCCGCCTGCTTCTAGCGCCCGGGCCGTCGCGGCCGCCGTGGCTGTCGTGTCCGCCGGGTCCATCACACCCGTCGCGGCCGCCACGGCCGCCACGGGGCCGCGCCACCGCTACCGTCCGAGGCAGATCCCGGGTCGCCCCTCCCCGAATCGCGGGGACCGCCGGGAGTGGTCGGCGAAGGTCCTCCGATGCACGTCGCTCTTCCCGCCGCGATCGCGGCCGGCATCCTGATCGCCGTCCAGTCGGCCATCATCGGCGCGTTCGGTGACCGGATGCACCCGTTCGTGGCGGCCTTCTGGGTGCACGTCGGTGGGTTGGTGTTCGGTTTCGTCGGGGTGCTCGTCGCCCGGCTCGACTTCGCGCCCGCGGTGATCCGACAGGCGCCGTGGGGCCTGCTCGCCGGGGTCGCCGGCATGCTGCTGGTGACCGGGATCGCCATCGCGGTCGGCGGCATCGGCCTGGCCTCGACCCTGGCGATCGTCACCGGGGTGCAGCTGGTCGCCGGGTTCGCGATCGAGGCGACCGGGGTGCTGGGCCGGGCGGTGGCGCTCGATCCGGTGCGGGTCGGTGGTGCCCTGCTGATCGTGGTCGGTGTCTACCTCGTCGCGTCACGGGGCCCGGGTGTCGCCTGACAGCGCTGATGGTGGGTCCGAACACCTGGCGGTTCCCGCCGGTCGGCTGCGGCGCTCGACCCTGGAGGGGTTCGCCCGCCTGACGGTCGGGGGCACGATCAGCGGGCCGGTCCGGGACCGGTGTGTCGACCTCGGTCTGCTCGACGGCGCGGGCCGGCCGGTGGCGGAACTCGTCCCGCTCGGCACCACCGTCGCCGACCCGGTCGCCGATCTCGCGCTGCTGCGGGCCAGCGCCGGGGACCTCGCCGAGGTGCACGGCTGGTGGCGGCCCGAGTTGTGCGTGCTGCACACCGACGCGCGCGACGAGCAGGCCGCCGCGCCCTACGTCCTCGTCGGTGCCCGGTCCCTACCGCAGGCCGTGCTGCAGGCGCTGGCGGTGCCGGAACGCCCGGCGGCACCGGGGCCGATCCCGTTGGCCGACGTCGACGGGGTGCTGGACGTCGCGCGGCGTGCCGGAGCCGACTGGGCGGCGTCGACCGGCGCGGCGCGGCCCGAGCAGATCGTGCTGCACCGCTGGGACATCGCCACGCCCGACCGGGCGGCCGCGGTGGTGCGGGCGATCGTCAGCGCCCCCGACGGTCTGCGCGTGCTGCGTCACGGCGAGGACGGGCCCGTGCTGGTTCCCACGGATCTGGCCGCGGAGGAACTCGAACTGGCCAGCGTGACCGAACTGCTGCTGCGCGTGGCGACCGGCTGACCCACGAACGGGTCGGTGCGGATCGGCGGGCTCAGCGGTGGCGGCGGGCCAGCTGGATGCCGTCACGCAGCGGGGTGATGGTGCTGTCGTAGCGCGGGTCGTTGACGACCTCGCGGCTGATGGCGATCACCCGATCCAGGGCGGGCGAGTCCAGCGCGCCCGGTCCCCGGGCCACGTCGCCGCCGCGCAACACGTCGAGCAGCGCGAGGATGCCCCCGACCGCCACCCGGTCCGCCGCCTCGATCCAGAGGCGTGCCGCCGGATCGTCGGCATCGTCGCCGTTACGGCTCACGCCGCCAGCCCAGGCCCCGCCCGCGCCGGCGTCCACGGGCCCCACCACGGCGTCGACGTCGCCGGTGACCGTCGCCAGCGCCGCGCCCGGGGCCAGCGGCAGGATCGTGACCCGGTCGAACAGGCCGGCCCGCCGCAGCATCGACTCGGCGACCCCGGCGTCGTCGGGATCCTCGATGGTGGCGATCACCTCACCGTCATCGCCGACGGCGCGCGCGAGCCAGTAGGTCGTCTCGCCGAACCCGGCGGCCAGCTGCACCACCCGCCGGGCCCCGGCCAGCTTGAGCACGATCTCCAGGTGCCGTCCGACCGCCCGACCGCGGGTCGGCAGGTCCAGTGCCTCGGCACGGCGCTCGAGGTCCACGAGCACGGGGTCGTAGAGCTGGGCGGTGACGAGGTCGTCGAGGTAACCGTCGACGGCTCGGGGGAGCAGGGGATCCACGATGATCGTCTCCGTTGCAGATGGGACGGACGGCAAGCGGCTGGCGGGGTCCGGTGCGCGGACCGACCCGCAGCCGGCCTGCCCGGCGTAGAGTGCCGCATCCACCACCCATGCAGACCGTGCCCGGCGATTCGCCACCACCGGCTGCGGGGACCGGTCCGTCTCGAGGAGTACAAGTGGGTCGCCACGTCCTGGTCTGGGATGCCCCCAACATCGACATGACGCTCGCCAACATCATCGACGGCAAGCCCACCGCCAAGATCCGGCCGGACCTGGCGGTGCTCGGCGACTGGCTGGTCGACCACGCGCGGGACGACGACGAGGTCGAGGCGTGCGTGTTCGTCAACGTCGCGCCGCACGTCGCCGGCCCCCTGCGCGGGTGGGTGCTGTGGTTGCTCGAGCAGGGCTTCCGGGTGTTCGCCAAGCCCAAGCACGGCGACAGCGACGTCGACGACGACATGATCGACCACCTGTGGGACCGCCACGACGATGGTGAGCTCGAGGCCGTCTACGTCGGCTCCAACGACGCGCGCGCCTTCATGGATCCGCTGCACGAGCTCGCGGCCGCCGGCGTCGGGGTCAGCGTGCTCGGTTTCGCCGAGTACGCGGGGCAGCTGTCGGTCAGCGACGACGTGCGGTTCATCGACCTCGAGACCATCACGGGCCTGTTCGGCGAACCCCTGCCACGGATCACGCTCGAGACCCTGCCCGAGGAGGGTCGTTGGTTCGAGCCCACCGGGGTGCTCGGCCAGCGGCGCGCCAGCGCCTCGTGAGTGCCACGTCCGCACCGGACGCGACCACACCGTCGGTGCGATCCGAGGTCGGCCGGCTGCGCAGCGTGCTGGTCCACCGTCCCGGAGCCGAACTCGCCCGCATCACCCCGTCCAACATGGACGACCTGCTGTTCGACGAACTGCTGTGGCTCGAGCACGCCCAACTCGAACACGACGCGTTCACCGGCGTGCTGCGCGACGCCGGCGTGGAGGTGCTGACCGTCGAGGCGATGCTCGCCGAGGTCGTCGCCGACGAGGCCCTTGCCCGGGCGCTGGTCGAGCGCCACGTCACCGCCATGACCTGCGGGCCCCAGTTGGTCGACCGGGTCCGGGAGCTGCTGCTCGGCACGCCGCCGGCGGAACTCGTCGACCACCTGATCGCCGGGGTCCTGCTCGAGGAGGTCGACGGGGTCGGCTCGATCGGCGGCCTGGTCGCCGCCGCCAGCGAGCCGACCAAGGCGCTGCTCGACCCGTTGCCCAACCTGGTCTTCACCCGCGACTCCTCCGCGTGGATCGGTGAGGGGGTCGTGCTCTCGCCGATGCACCGCACGGTGCGTCGACGGGAGACCGACCTGCTGCGCACCCTGTACCGCCACCATCCGCGGTTCGCATCGGTCCCGGTGTGGTTCGGCGACGAGCCGTCGGACCCCTTCCCGGCGACGTTCGAGGGCGGTGACCTGCTGGTCGTCGGTGCGCGCGGCCTGGCCATCGGGCTGAGCGAACGCACCACGCCATCCGGGGTGGAGACGCTGGTGTCCCGGCTGTTTGCGGCTGGCGTCGTGGACCGCGTGCTGGCCGTCGACCTGCCCAAGGTCCGGGCGGCGATGCACCTCGACACCATCGTGACCCAGGTCGACCACGACGCGTTCATCACCTACCCGAAGATGACCCGGTCGATCGCCACCTTCGAGGTGACCCCGGGCCGCGACGGTCAGGTGGACGTACGCGCGGGCGACGGGCTCATGCCGGGCCTGGCCTGGGCGGCCGGCATCGACCACGCCCGCGCCATCGAGCCGTCGCTGGGCTCGGTCCGGGCCGAGCGCGAACAGTGGAACGACGCCAACAACACCCTGGCGCTCGCCCCCGGTGAGGTGATCGCCTACGAACGCAACGTCGCCACCAACGAGATCCTCGAGGCGGCCGGGATCGTCGTGCACACGGTGCCCTCCTACGAGCTGCCCCGGGGCCGTGGTGGTCCGCGCTGCATGAGCTGTCCGGTCGTCCGCGAGCCGGCGGCGTGAGCCGGCACGACGACACCGACACGTCGGGGCCGGACCTCGTCGCGCGGCTCCGCGGGGTCGGCGTGACCATCGACGGGGCCACGATCCTGCGGGACGTGGACCTCGACGTCCCGGCCGGCGGGCACCTCGCCGTCCTCGGACCGAACGGGGCCGGCAAGACCACGCTGCTGCGGGTGCTGTCCACCTACCGCTATCCCTCCACCGGCGAGGCGAGCGTGCTCGGGACCACGTTCGGGCGGGGCGATCTGCGGGCGTTGCGCCCGCGGGTCGGCTTCGTGAGCGTGGGGCTCGACCCGCTGGTGGCCGAGCGCGCCGAGGTCCTGCCGCTGGTCGCGGTGGCCCGCCGTGGCGGTCTGTGGCCCCCGCCGGGGCTGTTGCGCGACGACGACCTGCGGGCCGGGGCGGAGCGGGCGCTCGCGCGCGCCGGTGCCGGTGACCTCGCCGAGCGTCGCGTGGACACGCTCAGCCAGGGTGAACGCCAACGGGTCCGTATCGCGCGGGCGATCGCGACGGAGCCGGAGCTGCTCCTGCTCGACGAGCCGTTCGCCGGTCTGGACCTCGGTGGGCGTGAGGCGCTGCTCGCCGACCTCGACCGGTTGCTGGCCGAATCGGCCGGACCCACCGTGGTGCTGGTCACCCATCACCTCGAGGAGTTGCCCGTCGGCATGCGCCGGGCGCTGCTGCTCGCCGGGGGCCGCCCGGTGGCGTCCGGGCCGATCGAGGACGTGCTGCGCGACGAGCCGGTCGGTCGCGCGTTCGGGATCGACGTGGCCGTGCACGCCCGGGACGGGCGGTTCAGCGCCACGGTGCGTCCGGCCGGCTGACCCGGTCGATCGATGGGGTCCGACGACGCGGCGACCACTAGCCTCGCGGGACCGCCATGCGCTGCGTCTGGGAGGACCACCATGCCTGAAGCCGTCATCGTCGCCACCGCCCGCAGCCCGATCGGTCGGGCCTTCAAGGGCTCCATGACCGAGCTGCGCCCGGACGATCTGACCGCCACGATCATCCAGGCCGCGATGGCCCAGGTCCCACAGCTCTCGCCCGACGACATCGACGACCTGCACCTCGGCTGCGGGCTGCCCGGCGGTGAGCAGGGCTTCAACATGGCCCGCGTGGTCACCACCCTGCTCGGCTGGGAGGTCCCCGGGACCACCATCACCCGCTACTGCTCGTCGAGCCTGCAGACCACCCGCATGGCGATGCACGCGATCCGCGCCGGCGAGGGCGACGTGTTCGTCTCCGCCGGGGTCGAGCTGGTGTCGCGGTTCGTGAAGGGCAACTCGGACTCGCTGCCCGACACGCAGAACCCGCGGTTCGCGGACGCCGTCGCGCGCACCGAGGCCCGGGCGCAGGAGGGCGGCGACAGCTGGGAGCCCGCCGAGCTCCCGGACGTCTACATCCCGATGGGCCAGACCGCGGAGAACCTGGCGCTGCTCAAGGGCGTGTCGCGTGAGGCGATGGACGACTTCGCCTACGAATCCCAGACGCGCTACGCCAAGGCCGAGGCCGACGGGTTCTGGGCCAACGAGATCACGCCGATCACCCTGCCCGACGGCTCCACGATGGACCGCGACGAGTCCCCGCGTCCTGCCGATCGCTCCAAGATGGGCGAGCTCAAGCCGGTGTTCCGGCCCGACGGGCGTGTCACCGCCGGCAACGCGTGTCCGCTCAACGACGGTGCGGCGGCCGTGATCGTGATGTCCGACACCAAGGCCGCCGAGCTCGGCATCACCCCGATCGCGCGGGTCGTGTCCACCGGCGTCAGCGCGCTGGATCCGGAGATCATGGGCTACGGCCCGGTCGACGCGTCCCGGCAGGCGCTGTCCCGTGCCGGCATGACCATCGACGACATCGACATCGTGGAGATCAACGAGGCGTTCGCCGCGCAGGTCATCCCCTCCGCCGACGACCTCGGGATCGACTACGACAAGCTCAACCCCCACGGCGGGGCCATCGCCGTCGGGCACCCGTTCGGGATGACCGGCGCGCGGATCACCGGCACGCTGCTCAACGGTCTGCAGCACCGCGACGGCACCTTCGGGCTGGAGACGATGTGCGTCGGCGGCGGTCAGGGCATGGCCATGGTGCTCGAGCGGCTGCGCTGAGCCAGTCCTCCATGCGCTGGTGACGGCGTGAACCGCGATTGCCGGGACGAGGTCGACGCCGACCACGGTGCCGGTGTCGACGGCCGTCGCGGCGGGACCGCCGATGAGCCGCCTGAGCCGCTCGAGCAGGTCGTGCTCGAGCGGTTCGACGGTGACTGGACCGACGACGATCCCTTCGCGGATCTGAAGGCGGATGTCGCGGCCTACGGGCTGCTCGACCCGCTGGCGACCCTGCGCACGTTGTGTGACGCCAGCGGTATCCCGGTGGGCGCACTGGTGCGCTACGTCCTCGCGCGGTGGGCGAGTGGCGGCAACGAGGCGGTGCTGGAGCTCGGGACCTCCGGCGTGGACCATCTCGCGCGCCTCATCGACGACGCGGAGGCGGCGGGGAGCGATGCCGCGCGGCTGGAGGCCTACGCGGCGGTGCGCTCGATCATCGCGTGGCTGCGGGCCGGGCCCGACGAGGAGCCGCGCGGCTGACCGGGATTAGTGCTTGCGGTGCAGCGGGTCCTTGAATGCCTCGCCGTACCCCTCGTCCTCGAGGTACTCCTCCTCGTCGGGTTGCTTCTCGCGCAGCCGCCAGGCACCGAACACGTCGAGCCCGACGATGACCATGCCGAGGCCACCGATGAAGAAGAGCACGGCACCGATACCGAACAGGGTGCCGGCACTCATGACTCACCCTCGTGCGAGACGACGAGCGCGCCGAGCGAGAACAGCGACGGCACCCACAGTCCGACGTACAGCGCCGTCTCCCGGTCGTCGGTCATGAACCACAGATAGACCGACAGCAGGAACGACACGGTCCCCGCGAGGATGAACAGCAGTTTGGCGGTGACACGGCGGCGCTGGCGTGATGTCAGCGGTCGCCGGTCGGTCGAGGTCGTGTCCACGATGCATCCTTCCCTCTGTAGGAACGTCGGAGCCGATCGGCTCCGCGGACGAGTCGGATCCGGATCGGGCCCGGATCGGGACCGGATCGGGCCCGGATCGGGCCCGGGTCCGGTCGGGTCCGGTCGGGTTCAGGGGGTGCGGATGCTCTTGATCAGCACGGGGATCTCGTCACCCATCGGCGTCGTGAAGCTCGCCTTGTCCCCGGCACTGCGGTCGAGGATGGCCTGCCCCATGGGGCTCTCCGCCGACAGGATGTCGAGTTCGTCGTGCCGGTCCTCGCGGCTGCCGAGCAGGTAGGTCTCCTCGTCGCCGTCGACCTCGAGTTCGACGACCAGGCCGGGACGCACCGTGTCCGTGCCGTCCGGTTCGCCGATCCGGGCGTCACGGAGCAGCTCACTGAGTTGACGGATGCGCGCCTCCATCTTGCCCTGCTCGTCCTTGGCGGCGTGATACTCGGCGTTCTCCTTGAGATCGCCATGGGCACGCGCGGTCTCGATCTCCGCGGAGATGCGCTCGCGACCCTCGGTCTTGAGCGAGTCGAGTTCGGTCTTGAGGCGGTCGAACGCCTCCTGGCTCAGCCACGTCTCGGCCATAGGTCACTCCAACTGACGAAAGAGATCGGGCCGACATCGGTCCCGAAGGTGGGTCCCTCCCACCCGTGCGCGTCGCGGCCTGCGATGGTCGATGGTGCGGCCGGCGACGAGCAACGCCCGGGCGCGACAGCGACCGGGCGATTGCCACAGGGTACCACCGCGCTCGGGTCGTGCGCAGCGCACCACGCCGCGGACGTGCCGGGTCGCCATCCGTGCGTCCGGCGGCCCGGGACCATCCGGCACCGACACCGGACGGTCGACACCCATTAGCCTTCGTCCCATGGGAGCACGCGATCTGCTGTACCGGGTCTACGAACGCCAGCTCAGCCGGGAGCTGGCGGGGTCGCCCGTGCCCCGACACGTCGGCGTGATCGTGGACGGCAACCGGCGCTACGCCGTGGCGCGTGGTCTGGCCGGGGCGGCCGACGGCCACGTCGCCGGGGCCAGGCACATCCACGAGTTCCTCGGCTGGTGCCTCGACTTCGAGATCCCCTACGTGACCCTGTGGTTGTTGAGCACCGACAACCTCGGTCGCGACGACGCCGAGGTCGCGAACCTGCTCGCGATCATCGAGGACACGGTGCGCGACCTCGGCTGCACCGCGGATGCCAAGCGTCGGGGCCTGAGGGTCACCGCCGTCGGGGCGCTGGACCTGCTGCCCGAGGACACCCGCCGGGCGCTCAAGCAGGCCGAGGAGGCCACCGCCGATCACGACCGGCTGCGGCTGCAGGTCGCCGTCGGGTACGGAGGTCGCCAGGAGATCACCGACGCGCTGCGCAGTCTGCTGCTGGACCGTGCCGCGGCCGGCGAGAGTCTGGAACAGGTCGCCGCGGGGTTGCGTCCCGAGGACGTCGGCGACCACCTGTACACCACCGGGCTGCCCGATCCCGACCTGATCATCCGGACCTCGGGTGAGGTCCGGCTGTCGGGCTTCCTGCTGTGGCAGTCGGCGCACAGCGAGTACTACTTCTGTGACGCCTACTGGCCCGACTTCCGCAAGGTCGACTTCCTGCGGGCGCTACGCGACTACGGCAAACGCACCCGGCGCTTCGGTCACTGAGGCCGGGCCCGGCATGGTCGGGCGTCCGCGCCGGTTGAACGCCCGGTGACGGTCCGCTGACCGTCACACGACGGTGTGGTCGGGGCGCGTCGCACCTGCTCGGTGCGGCAGCCGTCCAGCGCTAACGTCGTCGCCGTGCACTGCTGCAGCCCCGTCCACCCGAGGTCGCGCTGACCGTGTCCCGACCGTCGCCCGTCGCCGCACGAACCGCCCGTCGAGGTGGTCGGGGCACCCGCCGACGCTCGCCATGGTCCAGGTCCAGCCGTCGCCTCGGTCCCGGTGCGACACGCGCCGCCCGTCACGCCGCCCCTCGTGGGCGGCGTTCGTCGTTCATGGACCGAACCGGTGGCCGGTGCCCCGTGTCGGTCGACCCGACATGGAGCCACCGATGCCACGCACGCTGACCGACCCGCGTACCTATGTCCTCGACACCTGTGTCCTGCTCGCCGACCCGAACGCCCTGCTGCGCTTCGAGGAGCACGAGGTGGTCCTGCCGCTGGTCGTGATCGAGGAACTCGACCGCAAGAAGACCGCGCTGGACGAGGTCGGTCGCAACGCCCGGATGGCGCTGCGCCAGATCGAGGAGCTGCGGATCGCATCGGGCAGGGGGCTGCGGGACGCGCTCGAACTGCCCAGCGGCGGCACGCTGCGGATCGAGTCCAACCACGTCGACGTGCCGCTGCCCCCCTACCTCGACCGGACGAAGGCGGACCACCGGATCCTGTGCGTCGCCATCGGCCTGCAGGCGACCCTGGTCACCAAGGACGCGGCGCTGCGGATCAAGGGCAGTCAGCTCGGCATCGACGTCGAGGACTACCGTGGCGACCAGGTCCGGGTCGACGAACACTCGACCGGCATCGTGGAACTCGACGTCGACCAGGCCGTGCTCGACGCGCTGCACCGGGACGGCAAGGCCCAGATCGACGCCGAGGTGGCCGATCTGTCCGATCACGTCGACGGACTGTGGGCCAACGCCTGCCTGGTGCTGCGTGCCGGGCGGTCGAGCTCCGGGCTCGGGCGGGTGCTCGACATCGACGACGACGGGGTCGCCAACGTGCACCGGGTGCAGGGCCACCGCCAGGCGTTCGGGATGGCACCGCGCGACGTGCGCCAGACCTTCGCGATCGACCTGCTGCTGGACCCGGACGTGCCGTGCGTGTCGCTGATGGGGATGGCCGGGACCGGCAAGACCTTCCTGGCGCTGGCCGCCGGCCTCGAGCAGGTGCTGGAGGCCACGGCCTACCGCCGCCTGAGCGTGTACCGGCCGCTGGTCGCGGTCGGCAAGCAGGAGGTCGGCTACCTGCCCGGTGACCTCGACGAGAAGCTCGCCCCCTGGATGGCGGCGGTCCACGACAACCTCTACGCGCTGCTGCGGACCGACACCGCCGGCGGCCGTGGTGCCCGCGAGCACCGCCAGATCCAGTCGACGATCGAGTCGCTGGTCGATCGCGACCAGCTCGAACTGGCGGCCATCACCTACCTGCGTGGCCGCTCGATCACGGATGAGTTCGTGGTCGTCGACGAGGCCCAGAACATCGAACTGTCCGCGCTGAAGGTGGTTCTGACCCGGATGGCGATGGGCTCCAAGGTCGTGTTCTGCGGCGACCTCGGCCAGGTCGACAACCCCTACATCTCGCCCTACGGCGGGATGGCGGCGCTGATCGAGAAGATGAAGGGCAGCCCGCTGTTCGGGCACGTCACCCTGAGCAAGGGGGTGCGCAGCCCCCTGGCCGAGCACGCGGCGACCATCTTCTGAGCGCGGCGGAGCCGGTGCCGGTGTCGGTGCCGAGTCGGCGTGCGCCGATCCGGCGTGCGCCGATCCGGCGTGCGCCGGCTCCCGGCCGTCTCACGGACGGGGCAGCAGCACCAGCCTGCCCGGCTGCCCGCCGGCGGCGAACGCCTCCTGGGCCCGGTGGATCTCGGTCAGGGGGTAGGTCCGGGCCAGCGGCGGGGCGAGGTGTCCGGCGCGGGCATCCTCGACGAGGCGACGGAACTGCGACGGGGTGTGCATGGTCGACCCGATCAGGGTGCGCCGCTGCAGGTAGAGCACCCGCAGATCGATCTGGACGACCGGGCCGGCGACGGCACCGCAGGTGACCATCCGTCCGTCGGTGTCCAGCGCCGCCAGCAGGGTGCCGAACGACGGACCACCGACCACGTCGGCGACGACGTCGAACGGGCCGGCCCGCGTCAGCTGCTCGGCGAGCGGGCCCGCATCGCGCAGGACGATCTGCGACGCGCCCGCCTCCCGGACCGCGTCGGCGGTCGGGCCGCCGGTCACCGCGACCACGTCGGCGCCCCGGGCTGCGGCGAGCTGCACGAGCGCGATCCCGACGCCACCCGAGGCCCCCGTGACCAGCAGGCGTTCACCGGCACTGACGCCGGCACGTTCCAGCATGCCGGTCGCCGTGCCGTAGGCGATGGGCAGACAGGCCAGCTCCGCATCGGACAGCGGTGCATCGGTGACGTCGTGGACCCGGTCGCCGGCCACGCACAGGAACCCGGCGAAGGCCCCGTTCTCCTCGGAGCCGAGCACCCCGGCGATCGGGCGTTCGTCGGGGTCGTCACCCGGCCCGTAGATGATCGGGTCCACCAGTACACGGCGTCCCGCCAGCGCCGGTGAGGCGTCCGCGCCGAGTTCGACGACCCGGCCGACCGCGTCACCGCCCTGGATGCGGGGAAAGTCGATCGGCACGCCCTGCCAGCCGGCGACGGCGTCGGGATCGTCGGGGCGTCCGTAGGCGCCCTGTCGGGTCCACAGATCGGTGTTGTTCACCCCGGCCGCGGTGACCTCGATACGCACCTGATCCCGCGCGGGGCGTGGGACCGGCACGTCGTCGCGCACCTGCAGCGCCTCGGGCCCACCGTGCGCCACCAGGACCGCAGCCGTCATCGTCGCCATCGGTGTCTCCTCGTCCGGGCTCGACGCGGCGGCGCGTCAGTTCAGTCGGGCCCGGGCCTGGATCGCGGCGCGCCGGACCGCGTCCCGGTCCGGTGCGTCGCCACCCGCGTGCTCGAGGTAGCGCTCGAAGGCGTCGGCTGCCGGCCCGAACCGTCCGGTCGCCGCCAGCAGTTCACCCAGTTCGCGATGATCCTCCGGCTGCCGGTTGGGCAGCAGCAGCTTGAGTTCGATCGTCCATCGGGCGGCACCCGGATCGACCGCGTCGGCGAGGTCACGGGTCAGGTTGTTCAGCAGCCGCCGCACCACCTCCACGGCCGGCACGGGACGCAGCATGGAGCGGCGGAACTCGAGTTGGCCGGCGGTCAGCTGAGCGATCCGCTCGGCGATGGCCTGCTCGCCGAGCAGCGCGCCGCCATGGAACGGGTCCAGGACCCGTGGACGGTCCCCGGAGGCGATCGCCATCATCACATGGCCCGGCAGGTGGACCGCGTACGCCGGGATGTGGAGCCGACGGGCGATCGCCACGTACAGGATGGACAGGGTGATCGGCAGGCCGCGTCGACGGCTGACGACCCGGTGCAGCAGGGCGTTGTCGGGGTCGTAGTAGTGTTCGAGGTCGCCCTGGAAGCCCAGGTGACCACCGAGATAGTCGGCGAGTGCGGCGGCGGTCCGGTCGGGATCGTCACCGAGGTCGTCGCCACGGGTGCGCAGACCGTCCGCCAACGCGTCGATCCGCAGCAGCTCGACGTCGACGTCGAGCCGCGGATCGGCCTCGGCGGCGCACAGCAGTGCGGCTTCGGCCAGATCGGCGTCGGCCCGCCGAACGAGCTGGACGAGTCGTTCCCGGGTCGTGGTGCTCATGGGCGGACGGTACCCGCCACTACGCTGCCGCGGCCGGAGCGTCGACCGCGTCGCCCGCGTCGGGCCCGGCCCACGACCGTCCTGACGAGGAGCCAGCCGTGACCGGACCGATCGACGTCCAGCACCACGATGGTGGACACGGGCCGGTCGTGGTCGTCCGGTTCGACCGGCCCGAGGTGCGCAATGCCCTCGACGTCGGGCTGCTCGCCGCCCTGGTCGACGCCCTCGACGAGCTCGGTCGGCGCGACGAGGTCCGCGGCGTGGTGCTCACCGGGGCGGATGGTGCCTTCAGCGCGGGTGCGGACCTCGTGGAGCGGGCGGGCGCGGACCGCCGCCGCTGGACCGAGCTGTTCACCACCGCTCAGGAGCTGCTGGTGGACCTGCCGATGGCCAGCGTCGCGGCGATCGAGGGCCCGGCGATCGGTGGGGGCGCGGAGCTCGCCGGTGGATGCGATGTGCGGATCGCTGCGCGCGGTGCACAGCTGCGATTCCCGGGCGCGGTCCACGGGGTACCCGTCGGCGTCGCCCGCACGGTCGGTCAGGTCGGGTTGTCGGTCGCCAAGGAGTGGGTGCTGTCGGGCCGCGACGTCACCGTCGAGGAGGCCGAACGCCGGGGATTCGTGCAGCGGCTCGTCGACGAGGGCGAGGCGCTCGATGCCGCCCTCGCCTGGTTGGACGGGGTGGCTGGCCGGGATGCACCGACGATCGCGCTGCTCGGGCAGCTGTTCGACCAGCAGTCCGGTCTGCGCGACCGGGTGGCATTCGAGAACGACCTGCTGCGGGTCCAGGCGGAATCGGGCCGCCTGCCGAGTCTGACCGCCGACCTGCCCCGCACCGTGCGGCCCCGACGCCGTTGAGCCGATGGTGGCGTCGTTGGCCGGGTCACTAGAGTCGGCAGTGAGCCGTGGTGGTGCCCGACAACCCCGACCATCGAGTCCGTCGTGAGCCCAGAGAAGCCGGATCGCAACCTCGCCATCGAGATCGTGCGGGTCACCGAGGCAGCCGCGATGGCTGCGGCCCGGTGGCAGGGTCGCGGCGACAAGGAGGCCGGTGACCAGGCGGCCGTCGACGCGATGCGGACCGTGCTCGACACGGTGGAGATCGCCGGGACCGTGGTGATCGGGGAGGGCGAGAAGGACGAGGCCCCCATGCTGTTCAACGGCGAGCACGTCGGGACCGGCAGTCAGCCGGAGGTCGACATCGCCGTCGATCCGATCGACGGCACCCGTCTGCTCGCCGAGGGTCGCTCCGGGGCGCTCGCGGTGATGGCGGCGGCACCGGCGGGCACGATGTTCGATCCGGGCCCGTGCGTCTACATGGAGAAGCTCGTCGTCGGTGCCGAGGCAGCCGACGTCATCGACCTCGAGCGCCCGCTCGAGGACAACCTCGTCGCCATCGCCGAGGCCATGGAACGTGACATCGGTGACCTCACGGTCGTGATGCTCGACCGCAGCCGTCACGAGGACGCCAAGCGCCGGATCCGGGAGGCCGGGGCCCGTCTGCAGTTGATCACCGATGGCGACGTCGAGGCCTCCATCGTGGCGGCCTGGGACCAGCGGCCCCAGGTCGACGTGCTCTACGGCATCGGGGGCACACCGGAGGGCGTGATCACGGCGTGTGCGGTCAAGGCCCTGGAGGGCCGCATGCTCGGCCGCCTGTGGCCCCGCACCGACGAGGAGCGCGACGCGGCCGTCAACGCCGGTTACGACCTCGACCAGGTGCTGACCGAGGACGACCTCGTCGCCGCGGACGACTGCTTCATCTCGTGCACCGGCATCACCCAGGGCAACCTGCTGCGCGGGGTCAGTTTCGACCGTCGCGGGGCCAGCACGGAATCGCTGGTCATGCGCTCGAAGTCGGGCACCGTGCGCGTGATCCAGGCCCGTCACCGGCTCGAGAAGCTGCGGCGCTACTCGGCCGTCACCTACTGAGCGCTCAGATCGCGGCGGCGCGTGGTGACCCCGTCGCGCACGCGGCCCGGACCCGGTCGGTGACCAGATCCGGGAACTCGATCGGCAGCGCGTGACTGCCCCCGGCGACCACGGTGAGCTCCGCCGTCGGAACCCGGTCCGCCAGCTGGCGGCCCACGCGGACCGGACACCAGGCGTCCACGTCGCCGACCGTGACCGACACCGGCACGTCGACCTCGTGGAGCCAGGCACCGGCGTCGAAGGACTGCATGCCCCGCGCCGTCCAGATGGCGGTCCGCGGGTCGACGCGCGCGAGGTGCGAGCGGTAGGTCGCCATGCCGTCGTCGGGCGTGTTGGGGCCCAGCGCGTGAATGGCGTGGGCGATCGGCATGGCGATCGGCAGCTCCAGTGCCCGCATGGCGGGTCGGGTCACGCCCCGAGGCAGTGCGGGGACGACGCTCGAGATGAACGGGAAGACGAACTCGCCGACACGGGTGCCGTAGAAGGTGCGCAACGGCGTGCCGTACGCGCCGGCGACCAACGCCATCGAATCGACGAGTTCGGGGCGTCGTCGCCACAGTGCCAGGGCCACCTGCACGCCCATCGAGTGGCCGATCGCGCAGGCTCCGCGGACGCCCTCGGTGTCGAGCACGGCGGCCACGTCGTCCGCGAGGTGGTGCAGTTGATAGGCGGACGCGGCCGGTGGACGGGCACCACCGCCCGCTTCGCTGGATGCACCGACCCCGCGGTAGTTGGGGACGATCACCCGATGATCGCGGGCCAGGTCCGGACCGATGTCACGCCAGAAGTTGTCGGGGCACAGATAGCCCGCGCAGCAGACGACCACGGGGGCGTCCACCGGTCCGTGCACGGCGTAACGCACGACCGTGCCGTCGGGCCGAACCACCTCGCGGTCCTTGGCCCACAGATGCCCGCCGCGGTCCGGCCAGTCGCCGCCGATGATGGGTGTCTCGGTCACAGGTGATGCGCCTTCCCCACGGGACGTCAGCCGACCGTCGAGGATACGCGACGTCCGGAAGTGAACGCTTCCCCTGTGGTTCACTTCCCGTTCACCTCGACGTCAGATCCCGGCCTTGCGGCACTCGTAGCGTTCCCCGCAATCCCCTGACGTCCGAGTCGTGGACGACGCGTTCGGCGACTGCCGCCGGACACGTCCGAAGGGAGACCGATGTGAAGGGAACCACCCGCCGTGGCCGTGCCGTTCGACCACTCGCACCTGCCCCCCGTGGCTGACGGGGGACCCGGTATGCGCTCGGCCTACCAGTCGGCACTCGACAACATCGACGACGAGCTCGTCGGCGGTGCCCTGATCGTCGCCGAGGCGATGCCACGCGTCACCCGCGCGTTCCTCGTCGCCGACCGCAGCTGCATCAACGAGGCCACGGCGCACGCCACCGACATCACCGAGCGCTGCCGCCGTGTCGAGGAGCACGGGTTCGTGCTGATCGCACGTGAGGCCCCCGTCTCCGGCGACCTGCGCCGGCTCGTGGCCATCCTGCGGCTGGTCCACGATCTGGAACGCTCCGGGCGGTTGATGCGCCACGTCGCCGAATCCGTCGATCGGCTCGATCCCCGGCAGCTGCCCGCGGACCTGCGCCAGCAGCTCGAGGAGCTCGCCCAGCGCAGCACCGAGGTCTTCCGGCGCGGGGTGGACGCCTGGCGTCAGCGCGACGGTCTCGCCGTCCACGAACTCGACCGGCTCGACTCCGACGTCGACACCCTGCGGACCGGGCTGCTGGTCCACGCCCGCGAGCTCGACGGATCCCCCGCCGAGGTGCTCGTGCTCGGCCTGCTGGCGCGCTACTTCGAACGGCTCGCCGATCACGGCGTCGCCTTCGCCCAACACGTGACCTTCGTCGTGACGGGCGAGCGCGTCGAGGTCGGGCCCTGAGGTGAACTCAGCGGCGGCCCGAGAGCTCCACGGTGTCCCCGGTGGCGACGAACACGGCCTGTTCGGCGACATCGACCCCGTGGTCGGCGAAGCGTTCGAGCTGTCGGGTGAGCTGGATCATGCGGGTCGCCCAGACCAGACGCTGGTCGTTCTCGCTGGCCAGCCGCACGAGCCGCTCGAAGATCCCGACGTTCAGCCGGTCCACGCCGTCGTCGAGGCTGGCGACCTCGTGGGCGACGTCGACCCCGCCGCGCAGGAACGCCTGCAGCGACCGGCGCCCCACCTCGCGGGCGAGCTCGCCCATCTCCACGAGCTGCTCGGTCAGGTCACGGTCCCCGGGATGCTCGGCGGCCCGCTTGACCGTCCGGGCGACACCGGCGGCGTAGTCCCCCATGCGCTCCTGGTGCAGGCTGACGTGGATGAACGAGGTCAGCAGTCGCAGGTCGCGGCCGACCGGACCGTGCAGCGCGACCACGGCCAACACCCCGTGCTGCACCTGGTCGTAGATGCGGTCCACCTCGGCGTCCGACTCGATCACCACGTCGGCGAGTCCGAGGTCCGCATCACGCAATGCGCGCAGGGCATCGCCGAGCATCGCATCGGTGCGCTCGCCCATCGCGACCACAGCGGTACGTAGCTGCTCGAGTTGCCGTTCCAGATCGTCACGCATGGACCACCTCCGAATTGCATGCTAACCCCGAATCGAGGGCCCAGGGATGCCGAAACTGCTGCTGGTCGAGGACGAGAAGTCCATCGCCGAGGGGCTCGCGATCACCCTCGAGGCCGAGGGCTTCCAGGTGGCGTGGGTCAAGGACGGGCTGGATGCGATCCCCGCGTGGGAGCGGGTCCGCCCCGATCTGGTCGTGCTCGACCTCATGCTCCCGGGGATGTCCGGCACGGAGATCTGTCGCGCCATCCGCAGCCGGTCGGACGTGCCGATCATCATGCTGACCGCGCGTGACGCCGAGGTCGACCGGGTGGTCGGCTTGGAGCTCGGCGCGGACGACTATGTGACCAAGCCCTTCTCCACCCGCGAGCTGGTCGCCCGGATCAAGGCGATCCTGCGCCGTGCGCCCCGGGTCGACGACACCCACGAGGAGGCACCCGTGGAGGCCGCCGGGGTCCGCGTGGACCGGGTCCGCCACGAGGTCCAGGTCGACGGCGGGGTGGTCGACCTGCCGCCCAAGGAGTTCGAGCTGCTGGCGTTCCTGGTCGAGAACGCCGGGCGCGTGCTGACCCGGGGTCAGCTGATCGACGAGGTCTGGGGCAGCGACTACGTCGGTGACACCAAGACGCTGGATGTGCACATCTGGCGGTTGCGGACCCGGGTCGAGCAGGACCCGAAGGAACCGATCCGCATCCAGACCGTTCGCGGTGTCGGCTATCGGTTCACCGACCAATGAACCTGCGGCGCATGCTGGGAGCGATCCTGCTCGGGCTGCTGGTGCTCGCGCTGGCCCGGGTCGCCGACGGCCCGGTCGCCGTCGCGGTCACCGTGGCACTCGGGGTGCTGGCCGCGGCGCTCGCCGAGGCGGCCGAGGCGCGCCGTGTGCGTCGGATCGCGCAGGACGTCAGCGCCTGGATCGGTAACGACCACATCCCGGTCAGCCTCGGCGGCTCGGATGCCTGGCGGCAGCTGGGCACCGCGCTCAACACCCTGGGGGCGGCCTACACCCGGCGGGGGTCGCGGCTGGATCGCGAGCGGCCGTGGCGCAGCGAACTGGTCGATTCGTTGGTGCAGCCCGCCCTGTTGTTCTCCGACGAGGGCCGGATGATGGCCGCCAACACCGCGGCCCGCACGCTGCTGGGGATCCCGATCGATGCGGGCGACATCACCATCGTGCAGGCCGTCGGCAGCGCCGCGCTCGCCAACGCCGTGCGGGAGGCCACCAGCCGCCAGTCGCCGGTCAGCGTGGACGTCGAGCACGGGGAGAACGACCTGCGGGCGGTGGTCACCCTGGTCGGTGACCAGACCCTGCTGATCATCAACGACCGGACGCGTGAGCGGCGGATCGAGGAGCTGCGGCGCAACTTCGTGGTGAACGCCTCCCATGAACTCAAGACGCCGGTGACCAGCATCCAGACGCTCGCGGAGGCCCTGCAGGTCACCGTGCGTGGTGACCCGGACCGCACGGAGACGCTCGTCGGGCGGCTCGGGGTGGAGGCCGAGCGGCTCGCCCGGCTGGTGCACGACCTGCTGGACCTGCGCCGGCTCGAGGAACGGGGGCCGCTGGAGCGGGTCCCCGTCGACCTCGCCGAGATGATCCGGCGGACCGCCGCGGAACTCATCCCGGTCGCCGACGCCGCCGGGGTCCAGTTGGGCGTCGACGCGCCGGACCGGGCCGTGGTCGCCGGCGTCCCCGGTGATCTCGAGGTGATCGTCACCAACCTCATCAGCAACGCCGTGCAGTACAACCGACCCGACGGCACCGTCGACATCGCCCTGGAGCCGGCCGACGGGCACCATGTCCTGCGGGTCGTCGACACGGGCATCGGCATCCCGCACCAGGACCTGGCGCGGATCTTCGAGCGCTTCTACCGCGTCGACGCCGCCCGGTCGCGGGAGACGGGTGGGACCGGCCTCGGCCTGTCGATCGTGCGGCACGCCGTGGAGCGTCACGGCGGCTCGATCCGGGTCGACAGCCTGCTCGGTGAGGGCACGACCTTCACCGTCACGTTGCCGGTGGAACCGCCCCGCTGAGCCTCGGATCCTGCCCCGCTCGGGCCGCTGGGCGGGTTGTCCGTTGTGGTGAAACGCGACGTCAGATCGCGTTTCACCACGACGAAGGGCATGTCGCCCTGGCGGAACCATTAGGGTCCCCGCGGCCCGGCCCCGCACCTGCACCCCGGAGTCCCCCGTGGAGATCCCCGACGGTCTGACCCGTGAGCGTGGCAAGACCCTGCGCGCCCCGGTCGCGCTCGACCTGCTGGCCGAGGACCTGCCCGAGGCCACGATCGCGCTCGAGTACTCGACCACCTGGGAGCTGTTGGCCGCGACCATGCTGTCGGCCCAGTCGACCGACGTGAAGGTCAACGAGGTCACCCGCACCCTGTTCGTCGAGCTGCCCGGACCGGCCGCGGTCGCCGGGGCCAGCCTGGAACGCATCGAGTCGTTGATCGGCTCGCTGGGACTGTTCCGGCAGAAGGCCAAGAACCTGCAGGCCACCGCCGGCATCATCATGACCGAGCACGGTGGTGAGGTGCCCGCCACCATGGAGGCGCTGACGGCACTGCCCGGCGTCGCCCGCAAGACCGCCAACGTGGTGCTGTCCAACGGGTTCGGCATCAACGCCGGCGTCGTCGTCGACACCCACGTCGCGCGGTTGGCCCGCCGTCTGCGGTTCACGCGCGAGGAGGACCCCAAGCGCATCGAGAAGGACCTGATGCGGCTGTTCCCCAACGAGCGCTGGTTGGAGGTCGCCGACCGCCTCATCCATCACGGTCGACGCATCTGCGACGCGCGACGCCCGCGGTGTGAGGACTGCGTCATCGAGCCGCTGTGCCCCTCGTCGCAGGAGGCCGGGCTGACCGACAAGCGCTGAGCCGGGTCTACCGTCAGCGCCGCCGCGACCATCATGCGCCTCAGGAGGGCCGACATGCACGAGTCGACGACCACCGTTGCGACCAACGACGGCCAGCAGTTGCACACCTACCGGTGGGCACCCGAGGGCCACCCGCGGGCCGTGGTGCAGATCCAGCACGGTCTGGCCGAACACGCCGGTCGCTACCGCCGGTTCGCCACGGCGCTCACCGGGGCCGGCTACCTCGTCTACGCCCCCGACGCCCGTGGCTCCGGTCACAGCGCGACCGACGGCTACGGCTCGTGGGGCGCGGACGGCTGGCCCGGCTGGGTCGACGACATCGGCCGGGTGGCCAACCACATCCGGGGCGCGGAGCCCGACCTGCCCCTGGCGCTGTTCGGCCACAGCATGGGCTCGTTCGCGACCCAGCAGTACCTGCTCGATCACGACGCCGTCGATGCGGTGGTGCTGTCCGGCAGCACGGAGGTCGGGTGGCTGGTCCCCGTGCTCGACGCCGACGAGCCCGCCGATCTCAGCGCCTTCAACGAGCCGTTCGAGCACCGCACCGGCTTCGAATGGCTGAGCCGCGACGAGGCCGAGGTCGACGCCTACATGGCCGATCCGGCCTGCGGCTGGCAGGCACCGCCGCTGACCGACATCGCCACCCTGGCCGCTGCCGCGGACCCCGCGCGCATCGCCGGTATCCGCCATGACCTGCCGATCCTGATCGTGTCGGGCACCGACGATCCCCTGGCCCAGGGTGGGGCCGCGATCCAGGCGTTGGCCGATCGCTACCGGACCGCGGGACTCAGCGACGTCGAGGTGGCGCTCTATCCGGGCGCGCGGCACGAGGTCCTCAACGAGACCAACCGTGACGAGGTCACGGCCGACGTCATCACGTTCCTCGATCGGACCCTCGCGCGCTGAGCCGCTCGGGTCAGCGCGCTCGCGCGCCCATCGGTTCAGCGCGCTCGCGCGCCCATCGGTTCAGCGCGCTCGCGCGCCCATCGGTTCAGCGCGCTCGCGCGCGACGCGCCCAGATGACGCTCGCCAGCGCGAGCACGCTGAGGATCCCGGCCACGACGATGTCGAGCACGTGCAGTGGCGGTTCGACGCCGACGCCCGGGGCGAGCACCTCGAGCCGGTCGGCACGGACCGTGATGCCGCCGCCGTCGTCCGGGTCGGCGCGCAGCAGCGTGCCGCGGACCGCGATCACGTCGCCGCGGACCTCGGGCCGGCCGACGGTTTCGATCCGTTCGTGCAGGCCGTCGGGCAGCCACACCGACATGCCGGTGTTGAAGCCGCGCAGCTGGCGGTGGCCGACCACCGGGCCGACCTCCAGTGCGTAGGGGTCGTCGTTGACCTGCAACCACGCACCGCCGCGACGCTCCAGCACCTCGCCGATCGCCTCGCCGACGAAGGTGACCTCGAGTTCGTCGTAGGCGCGCGGACAGGCGTACACCTGGTCCGAGCTGATGCGCCCGCCCGGTTCGAACTCGGCCACGACCTCGGCACGGACGGCGTCGGCCTCGGCCGGGGTGCAGCTACGGGTGCTCGGCAGGGCCAGCGGCGGCACGTCGGGGACCTCCAACCCGGGCGCATCGACCTGCGGTTGGACGGCCTCCAGGGCGTAGACGGCACCGATGATGACGCTCAACCCCAGCAATGTGCTGATGATGAGCCAACGCGTGTGGGTGCGGCGGCGGGGCGGGCGACGATCGTTCATGCGCGCGCCCGTCCCCGGGCCAGCGCCACGATGTAGCCGAGCAACACGAACACGGCGACGAACTCGAGCCGCCCGAGCCACATCTGCACGATGTAGACGAGCTGCAGCGGGCGCGGCATCTCCGGGCCAACCACACCGATCGAGATCCCGATATTGGAGCCGATCGACACGGACTCGAACAGCGTCTGCGTGATGTCGAACTCACCCGACAGCAGCCCGACCACGGCACCGACGAGGTAGGAGAGGATGAACAGCAGCAGCACGGTCGTCGCGGCGCGGGAGGTCTCGTCGCGCAGGACGCGGCGACGACCGGCGTGGTAGGTCGTCACCACCAGTGCCGACTCCGGCATGAGGATGCGCCGGATGTCATGGGTGAGCGTCTTGTAGGCCAGCCCGAGCCGGATGGCCTTGATCCCACCGGCCGTCGACGAGGCCATCCCGCCGATCGCCATCGCGCCGACGATCGCCGCCGGGGCCAGGGCACCCCAGTCGGTGAGGTAGGTGTCCCCGACGTTGACCTGGTGCCCGGTGCTCGACACGGCGGAGACGAGCGTGAAGAAGCCCTTGCGGAAGATCGGTCCCACGCTGTCGTAGGTCCCGGTGCGCAGCAGCCCGAAGACGATCGCGCCGAGGAACAGCGTGGTGGTGATCGCCAACGTACGTGTCTCGAGGTGTCGCAGGACCTCCCGTGGATCGTCCCGCCACAGCGCGAAGTGCAGGCCGAACGCGAGCGTGCCGGCCAGCATGATGAGGATGACGATCAGTTCGACCACGGCGGAGTGGTAATAGACGATCGACGCCTGCATGACCGAGAAGCCGCCGGTTGCGAATGAGGCGAAGAACAGGTTGACCGCGTGGTAGAAGGCCCGTCCCGGGCTGAAACCCTCGACCCACAGCACGGCGAACAAGGCCGTGGTGAAGACGACGAACAGGGCTCCGGCAACGGTGAAGATGAAGCGTGACGTGCGGATGAAGTTGGGCAGGATGTGCTCGTCGCGCCCCTCGGAGCTGTAGAGCGTCGCCGCGCGTGAGCCACCGGCACCGAACAGTGACACCACGACGATCACGATCCCGGACCCGCCCGCGAACTGCAGCAGATGGCGATAGGTGTCGATCGACACCGGGGTGTGGTCGAGATCGTGGATGACCGACATGCCCGTCGTGGTCAGCGCCGACATCGCCTCGAACAGCGCGTCGATCGGATCCCCGAACCGGCCGGTCAGGTACATCGGGATCGCGGCGAACACCGCGCCCAACAGCCACGCCAACGCCACGATGACCATGCCGTGCGCCCAGGTCAGCTGCCGGCGTGTGGCCAGGCGAACCTCGCCCACGGACGCGATGATGATGCAAAGACTCGCACCGATCGCAAACGCGGCGGCGGCGTTCCACTCGCTCAGCGCCAGCGCCACGACCAGCGGGATCAGCATCAGCAGGCCGAGGCCCTGCAGGATCTTGCCGAGGTAGAAGCCGATGAGGCGCAGGTCGTCCCCACCGGGGCGCAGCAGCACGCTCATGGGGCCACCGTCCGGCTCACGGCCACAACCAGACGAGTGCGCCGATGAACGTCACGCCGGCGGCACAGATGGTCAGTGCCAGCAGCGTGAACAGCACGATGCCGCGGATCGGCCCGGGCGGCAGCAGGCTCATCGTCGACCCAGCAGCACACGCGTCAGACGATCCTCGAGCTGTGGGGTGGTCAGGGCGACCACCTCGTCGCCGGGCTGCAGCATCGTCTCGCCATGGGGGATGACCGTCTCCTCGCCGCGGAAGATGGCGACCAGCACGGCCTCGTGCGGCAGGTCGAGGTCGTGCACGACCCGGGGCTCGGGCGCGGACGGCCCCTCGGGGATGCGCAGTTCGACGAGCTGGACGCGACCACCCTTGAGCGTGGTGAGGTGGATCAGTTCGCCGACGGAGAACTCGTGCTCGAGCAGTTCGGAGATGAGCCGGGTCGACGACACGGCCTCGATGCCGAGCTTCTCGAAGATCTCCACGTTCTTGGGCGTGTTCACCCGGCTGATGGCACGGGGGACGGAGAACTCGATCTTGGCGAGCTGACAGGCGACGAGGTTGTCCTCGTCCTCGTGCGTGGTCGCGACGAAGGCGTCGGCGCGGTCGGTGTGGGCCTGTTCGAGGTAGCGCACGTCGCCGGCATCGCCCTCGATGACCAGCACCTCGGATTCCATCACGAGGTTCTCGCACCGTGCGGCGATCATCTCGATGACGGTCACCTCGTGGCCCTTGTCGGACATGTCCTTGGCGATGTAGCGCCCGATGCGGCCACCCCCGGCGATCACGACGTACATCGGTTCAGCCCCTTTCGGCGCGCTCGCGCGCATAGGGCTCGCGGACGAGTCCGCTGATCACCCGGGCCGCGCTCGGCTTCATCGCCGCCGTGACGATGTCGTCGCGTTCGAGCCGGTCGGTCGCGTCGGGGACGAACACCCGGGCACCGCGGCGGACCGCGGCGATGCGCAGCTGCCCGTCGACCTCGAACTCCGCCACGGTCATGGCGTGGCCGCCGGTGTCGATCTCGACGTCGACCATGGCGATGTCGGTCTCCAGGAAGTGCACGTGCAGCGGATAGCTCTCGTCCTGGAACTCGTTGAGGAAGAGCTTGGCCATGGTCCCCGTGGAGGAGACGTAGCGCACACCGAGCTTGCGGTAGACCTCCTCGCGGTCGGAGTTGAACAGCCGCGCGATGGTGCGCTCGACCCCGTAGAGGTGGGTCGCGATCTCGACGGTCATGAGGTTCGCGTTGTCGGAGCGGGTGACGGCCATCAGCCCGTCGGCCTTGTTGATCCCGGCCTGCTCGAGCACGTCACGGTCGGTGCAGTCGCCGCGCAGCGTCTGGCCGTTGAACCCGGAACCGAGCCGGTCGAAGGCCATGGGGTCCGTATCGAGGATCACCACGTCGGTGTGGGGGTCCTGCGACAGCTGTTCCGCGATCTCCGCACCGAGCCGGCCGCAGCCGCCGATGATGATGTGCACGGGCATCCTCGCCGCGTCGAGCGGGTGGCTTCGACCCTCGCCGACAGCTGGTCCGCGACCGTGCGGGTGCCGTCGCAGGGGCGTTCGACGCACTGCGGTCGCCGAGTATGCCGCAGCCGACGCGCTGACGTGGGCACCCCGGGACGTCGGTACGCTCGGGCCATGGATGTACACACTGTTCTGTTGGCCGCCCCCCGTGGATTCTGCGCCGGGGTGGACCGTGCCGTGCTGATCGTGGAGAAGGCGCTGGAGGCCTTCGGTGCCCCGGTCTACGTCCGCCACGAGATCGTGCACAACAAGCACGTCGTGCAGAGCCTGAAGGACAAGGGGGCGGTGTTCGTCGAGGACGAGACCGAGGTCCCCGAGGACGCGATCATCGTGTTCTCGGCCCACGGCTCGCCGCCGGAGGCGTTCCAGAACTCCAAGCGGCTCGGCCACACGCTGATCGATGCGACCTGTCCGCTGGTGACCAAGGTGCACATGGAGGCCCGGCGCTACGCCCGTGACGGCATGGACATCGTCATGATCGGCCACGAGGGTCACCAGGAGGTCATCGGGACCACCGGGCAGGTCCCCGACCGGATCCGGCTGGTCGAGACCCCCGAGGACGTCGACGCGCTGGATCTCGATCCCGATCGGCCCGTGACCTACATCACCCAGACCACGCTGTCGATGGACGAGACGGCCAGCGTCGTGGACCGGTTGAACGAACGCTTCCCGGGCATGCGCCAGCCCAAGAGCGACGACATCTGTTACGCGACCCAGAACCGCCAGGACGCGGTCAAGCAACTCGCGGAACGCGCGGATCTGGTGCTGGTCGTCGGCTCGCAGACCTCATCGAACTCCAAGCGGCTCGTCGAGGTCTCCAAGGACCGATCCGTACCGGCCCACCTCATCGACGACGTCTCCGAGATCGACGAGGCGTGGTTCGAGGGCATCGGCACCGTCGGGCTCACCTCCGGGGCCAGCGCACCGGAGATGCTCGTCGAGCAGGTCCTGGACTATTTCCGGGCAGCCGGGACGCAGAAGGTCGAGACCGTGATGGTCGTCGACGAGGACGTGGAGTTCTCCATGCCCTCCAACCTCGCGCGCAAGCTGGCCGCCCAGAGCTGATCGGCGGCTCAGAGCTGATCGGCGGCTCAGGGCTGATCGGCGGCTCAGGGCTGATCGGCGGCTCACCTCGGCGTGTCGACCGGATCGTCCGCGGGGCCGGTGGTGTCGTCGCCCGGGTCGTCCGGGTCATGCTCGACGCCCGCCTCGGGGCCGGCGGTCCGCGCCTCGAGGTAGGCGTCCCACAACGGTTCGCCGAGCACGTCGGCCTGCCACGGACGCAGCTCGGCGAGCGCGCAGAGCCCGGCGGCGTCGTCGGGGTCGCCCGCGACGGCGTTCCACAGCACCTTCGAGGGGCACAGCACGCCCGGGTCCAGGCCCAGCTCCTCGGCCACCTCGGAGCGACGTAGACGCATGGCGTCGTGGGTCGCGCGGTCGACGTCCGTCCACCGGCGGGTGCGGTCCTTGGCCTCCGGCTCGGCGTCGAGTCCCCGCTCCAGCGCCTCGAGCAGCGCCGGTGCGTGCTCCCGCAGCGGCGCGCGACGACGCCGGCTGCGCCGGATCAGCTGCGGGGCGGTGCGCGGCGGATCGGTCACGATCTCCCGGATGACGTCGTCGTGAAGCAGGCGGTTCGGGGCGATGTCGTGGGTGCGCGCAAGCTCCTCACGGGTCTCCCACACGGCCCGGACCGCGGCCCGTTCCTGACCACTCATCCGGCCGATGCCCTTGACCTTCGTCCAGGACCGCTGGTCGACCAGGGCGCGCTCGACCGTGTGGGTGAGCTCCTGGTCGTACCACTCCCGGCGGCCGAGGTCGTCGAGCCGGGCCGCCAGCTCGGTCCACAGGGCGGGGAGGTGGACCACGTCGCCCGCGGCATACGACGCCATACCCTCAGACAGCGGGCGTGCACCCCAGTCGGCGCGCTGGAACGCACTCTTGTCGCCGGGCAGGGCGACCCCCAGCAGCTGCTCGAGCAGCGGCCCCAGTCCGGTCGGCAACCCGAGCAAGGCCGCCGCGATGGCGGTGTCGGCCACCGCGTCGGCGACGACGCCCTTGTTGGCCAGTGGGGCCAGGTCGTTCTCGATGGCGTGCAGGATGGCCAGGCGGTCGGGACCGAGGAATGCGTCCAGTTCGCCCATCGTTGCGAGGGTGACACCGTCGAGCAGGATGCAGTGGCCGGGCACACCGACCTGGACCAGGGCGGCCCGACGGTGGTAGTTGTCCGCATCGGCGCGCTCGACGTCGACCCCGACGACATCGCCCTCGAGCAGTTGCAACGCGGCCCGGACACGCTCGGGGTCGTCGACGAAGGACACCGTGGGGGTGTCGACGGTTTCTGACATCCTGGTCCGCTCGTGTGGTGCCGGTCGGTCGCCGGCGCTGCCCGCCCGCGGATCGTGCATCGCCGGACGACCACCCCGCCGATCGGGCCTGCGCCTGTCGCGGTCGGCTCGTCCCAGCTGCGAGGCTATCCGCGCTCGCAGCACCATCCGAGGAAGGACCAACCCGTGTCGCTCACCCTGCTGTGCGTCCACCCGCATCCGGACGACGAATCGATCGCCTGCGGGGGTGTGCTCGCCCGTTACGCCGACGAGGGCATCCGCACGGTGGTCGTCACGTGTACCGGTGGCGAAGAGGGCGACAACCTCGCCGGCATCGACCTCGGGACCGACGACCTCGTCGCGCACCGCCGCCGCGAGCTCGCCGACGCGCTCGCGGCGCTCGGGGTGAGCGCCGGTCATCAGCTCGGCTACCGCGACAGCGGCATGGTCGACACGCCGCCCAACGACCACCCGGACAGCTTCCACCGCGTCGACGTCGAGGTGGCGGCCGCGGCGCTGGCCACGATCATCCGGACCGAGCAGCCCCAGGTCGTGGTGTCGGACGACGCCAACGGCAGCTACGGGCACCCGGACCACGTCAAGGCCAACCGGGTCACGCTGCGGGCCGTCGCGCTCGCCGCCGACCTCGACGCCGCGATCGACGGCCAGCCGTGGCAGGTGGCCAAACGCTACGTGCACACGTTCAGTCGCGGGCGGCTGTTCGAGATGCACCAGTCGATGCGGGCCGCCGGGCTGGCCTCGCCGTTCGGGGAGGACGACTTCGCGTCGCCCGACGACGTGCCGATGGGGCTCCCCGACGAACTGGTGACCACGGCGATCGACGTCCGCGACGTGCTTGACCGCAAGCGCGCCGCCATGGCGGCGCACAAGAGCCAGATCGGGACGGACTCGTTCTTCCTCAACACCCCGCCACAGCTCGAGGACGGGGCGTTCGGGGTCGAGGAGTTCGCGCTCGAGGCGGGGGTACGGGGCCCCGGATCGGGACCCGAGTCGGACCTGTTCGCCGGCCTGCGGGTCGGAACCACGACACCGGCGACCGGGGAGTCGAGTCATGGCTGACGCCGACACGCATCGGAGCACGGATCACGCCGGGGTCGACGCGGACCGGTTCCGGGCCGCGCTCGGCAGCTTCGCGACGGGGGTCAGCGTGATGACCACCGACGTCGACGGCGAGCCGCACGGCATGACGGCGAACGCGCTGAGTTCCGTGTCGCTCGACCCCCCGCTGGTCCTGGTCTGTGTCGACCGGGACGCGTTGATGGCGGAGCTCGTCGATCGCGCCGGGGTCTTCGCGCTCAGCTTCCTCGCCGCCGATCAGGAGTCGCTGTCCTGGCACTTCGCCGACCCCGACCGGCCGCTCGGTGTCGCCGGGTTCGAGGGGGTCGCGACCCGCACGGCCGTCACCGGCTGCCGGCTGTTGGCGGACACCGTCGGCTCGGTCGACTGCGAGGTCGTGCAGACCACCGGGGCCGGGGACCACGTGATCGTCATCGGACGGGTCGTGGCGGCCGACGCCGACGAGGACGTCGCGCCGCTGGTGTACTTCCGCGGTGCCTATCCCGACATCGACCGCTGAGGCCGGGATGCCGGTCCGTGCGGCCCGCCGGTCAGTGCGGTGTGCCGAACAGCCGGTCACCGAAATCGCCGAGCCCGGGCACGATGTAGCCGTTGTGGTCGAGTTCGGCGTCGATGGCGGCGGTCACGATGCGCACCCCGGGGTTGTCCTCGAGGATGCGTTCGATGCCCTGCGGGGTCGCGGTCACCGACAGGACGATGACCTGTTCGGCCCCCTCGGCGTCCAGCGCCTTGACGGCGTCGGAGGCGGAGCCACCCGTGGCGAGCATCGGCTCGAGCACCAGGACCCAGGCACCCTCGAGCGGGGGGACCTTGAAGTAGTAGCGCCGGGCCTGCAGCGTCTCCGCGTCGCGCTCGAGGCCGATCATGCCGACCAGCGCGGTCGGCAGGACGTCGTGGACGCCGCCGAGCAGGCCGAGCCCGGCCCGCAGCACCGGGACGGCCACGATGGTGCGTCCGGGGCCGATCGTCGGGGCGTCGGCGAGCGGCGTCGCCACGGTGCCCTCGGCGGCCGGGAGGCCCTGGACCGCCCGCAGCGCGAGGATCGAACCGAGTCGGCGCGCGTGGTGGCGGAAGTGTTCGGGGCTCGTCTGCGCGTCGCGCAGGGAGGCGAGTTGGACCCCGGCGACGGGATCGTCGTCGAGGACGGTGACGGCAGCGGGGACGGCGGACGGCTCGGACACGTCGTGGGACCTTTCACCTGACGGGGCGTGCGGCGGGTGACGCACACGCTCGGCGCTAGCCTAGAGGGGTCGATGGCAGGGGTCCGTGCAGCATGGTGGCCGTCCGAGCGCACCGGCGTCGTCGCCTGGCGTCGGCGCTGTTCCTCGTGCTCGTGCTGGGAGCCTGCACCCCGGACGAACCCGCCCCGGTCGAGCCGCCCGAGGACGAGGAACCCGAGGAGTCCCCCGCCGGCGTCGGCCGTGACGTGGCGGTGATCCTGCCGCCCACCGACCAGGCCGACGAGGCGTTCCTCGACGATCTGCAGGCCCAACTCGTCGCCGCGGAGGACCTGCTCGGTGGGCGCGTCGACACGGTGACGACCCATGTGCCGTCATCGGTCGCCTTCATCGGCGACCTCGCCCGGTCGTTCGCGGAGCGTGGGGTCGCGGTGGTGTGCGTCATCGGGCCCGACGGGGTCGAGCAGCTCCGTGGCCTGGTCACCAGCTTCCCGGCGGTCGAGTTCTGTGCCATCGACGGCCAGCCGGTCAGCGACCGGGACCCCGAGGGCCTGCGCCGGGTGGTGCTGCGTACCGAGGAACTCGGTCACACGGTGGGGGTGACGGCCCGCCTCGAAGCCGGTGACGGCGGCATCGTCGGGCTGGTGCTCTCCGGGGACGCCGTCGCGCCGGGCCGGTTCCGCGCCGGGCTGCTCGCCGGACTCGGGGACATCGAGGTGGTGGAGGCGGACGTGCCCGAGGGGGTCGAGGCCACGCCGGTCGAACGGCTGGAGGCGGTGCTGGCGGCCGGTGCCACGCAGGTCATCGTCGACGGCGCGCCGGACATGGTCGCCGCCGTCGCCGCGATCGACGGGCGGGCCGGGGTGCTCGGTCCGCAGGAGGTGCTCGCCGCGGCCGGGTTGAGCCTCGACGAGGTCGGCGGGGACACCATCGTGATCGCCGACTGGCGTCTGCGCTGGGTCCGGACCCTGGTCGGGCCGGTCGGAGCGCTCGGCGACGACGGGTTGCGCCCACGGTCGCTGGGGCTGGTGTCGCTGGCGACGATGCGGCTCGGCCCGGCGACCGCGCCGGCCACACGCGAGCAGATCCAATCGGTGCGGGCGGCATTCGGACGGGGGGAGCGCGACGCTCTGGAACCGGTCGTCGATCCGGCACCGGCGCAACCGGAGCTCACGCCACCGGACCCCGGGGACCCCGGCCCCGACCTCGACCCCGATGCCGATCCCGACGCCGACGGAGCCCCCGGCGCGAACGACGCCGGTGGGGACGGGGCCCCGCCCGCGGACGACACCGACGGGGCCGCGGACGGAGCAGCACCGGACGACGGCTGATCATCCGCCCGTCGGCGCAACCGTGCCCATAGGATGACGGTGGCCCTGGAGCGGCCGGCCCGGCCGTAGCACGCCGCGCCCGACACGCTGCCCGTGGTCATCGCATCCCACTGATGCTGCACCGGCAGCGTCACCAGTCCACCCGGTGAGGAACCTCGTGCGTCGTGCCAAGATCGTGGCCACCCTCGGACCCGCGCTCGATGACCCCGATCGTCTGCGCGCCGCGCTCGCGGCCGGCATCGACGTCGTCCGGCTCAACTTCTCGCACGGCACCGCCGCCGACCACCGTGCCCGCCTCGACGAGATCCACGAGATGGCGCACGATCTGGGCAAGGTCGTCGGGTCGCTCGGGGACCTGCAGGGGCCCAAGATCCGGCTCGGGATGGTGCCGGACCCGGGCGTGGAGCTGACCGACGGGGGCGAGGTCGTCCTGGTCAGCGGCGTCGAGGAGGTCCCGAGCTACCTCGAGGGCGACACGCCGGTCCTGCCGGTGGTCTACGAACACCTCGCCAAGGACGTCGAGCCGGGTGCGCTGGTCCTGATGGACGATGGGCTGCTGCGCCTGGTCGTGTCCGCGGTTGAGGGCGACCGCGTGATCGCCCGGGTCGTCGCGGGTGGTCTGGCCAAGTCGCGCAAGGGGGTCAATCTGCCGGGTGTGGACGTCTCCGCCAAGTCGATGACCGACAAGGACCGCGAGGACGTCGCCACCATGGTCGACATCGGCGTCGACTGGATCGCGATGTCGTTCGTCCGTCGGGCCGAGGACGTGACCGAGGTCAAGGACCTCATCAAGCAGCTCGGCGGTCAGCAGCCGCTGGTCGCCAAGCTCGAGCGGCCCGAGGCGGTCGACAATCTCGCGGAGATCGTCGCGGTCACCGACGCGGTGATGGTCGCGCGTGGCGACCTCGGGGTCGAGGTCGGTCCGGAACGGGTGCCCGCCATCCAGAAGGAGATGATCGACCTCGCCAACGCGCACAGCCGGCCGGTCATCACCGCCACCGAGATGCTCGACTCGATGATCCGCAGCCCGCGGCCGACGCGTGCGGAGGCGTCCGACGTCGCCAACGCCATCTTCGACGGCACCGATGCCGTGATGCTGTCCGGTGAGACCGCCGCCGGGCGTTATCCGGTCGAGGCCGTCCGCACGATGGCCCGCATCATCGAGGTCGCGGAATCGGCCGCCGACCGGGTCCATCCCGTCGCGCCCCTGACCGGCAACATCGTCGGTCGCGTCGTCGCCAAGGCGGCGGTGCAGATCGCCGACGACGTCGACGCCAAGGCGATCCTGGTCTTCAGTTTCTCCGGTGCCTCGATCCAGCTGGTGTCCAAGTACCGCCCGAAGCAGCCGCTGATCGGCTTCACCTCCGAGCTGTCGACCCTGCGTCGCCTGCCGCTGATGTGGGGCACCGAGGGCCACACGGTGGAGGAGAAGGAGTACTCCAACGCGTTGATCACGGCCGCGGACGAGGTGTGTCTCGAGCACGGGTACGCCGCGGTCGGCGAGCAGGTCGTGATCGTCTCCGGCATCCCGGGTGGTCACGGTGGGACCAACCGCGTGATGGTGCACGAGATCGGGCAGGCCCCCAGCTGATCCGGCGGTCCCCGGGCCGATTCGTCGGCCCGCAGCTGATCCGGAGCGGCGTTGCCGGGAACGGCGCTCAGCGACCGACGTCGATCGGCTCGGCCGGCGGGCCGTGCCGCACGAGCGCCTCGAGGTGGTCGGGCAACGACGCGGGGGCGAGATCGCCGGTCATCGCGCGCAGTTCGTCCAGTGACCACCACCGGGCCACCACCGCCCCGATGTCGTCCAGCGGGGCGTCGTCGGCCCGGTAGTCGGCTTCCGTGCGGACGAGGAACCACCGTTCGCGCTGCTCGATCCACACTCCCCGGAAGGTGAACCGCGCCTGCCGCGACCAGACCCACGGCCCGATCGGCAGGTCCAGTCCGAGCTCCTCGGCCAGTTCGCGTCGGGCTGCGATCGTGTGGTCCTCACCGGGCTCGAGGCCGCCGCCCGGGGCCGTCCACACCCGTCGCTGGCGGTCCGCGGCGTGCTCGACCAGCAGCACCCGCTGATCGCCGTCGAGCAGCAGGATGCGCGCCGCGTCGCGTTCGAGGGGCTGCTGCTCGGTCCCGACGTCGGGTTCGGCCGCCAGCCGCGGGTGGGCCGGCACGACCCGCGAGGCCACGATCCGGGTCGTGTCGAGCACATGGAGCCGACCACCCCGGTCCACGACGAGGGCCATCTCGTCGTCGAAGGCGAGCAGCCGACCGACCACGTCGCTCGGGACGGGACCCCGGTCCGGGTCGTCGACCAGGTGGCGTATCGACACGCGGCCGCCCACGTGGCTGGCGTCGACGCGCTGGACGTAGCGGGCCCGCAGACCCGGACGTGGCACACCCGGGGATCGCCCACCCGTGTCCGGTGGCGGCCTGGCCGCGTCCGGTGGCGGCCCGTCGCTGTCCGGTGGTTGCCCGTCGGTACCGCTCACGGCACGGCCACCACGGCCGGCCGCGTCGCGTCGTGGCCATGGTCGACGACCGCCACCTCGCGGTCGAAGGTGCGGGCGAACAGGCGGGTCTTGCGCTCGAGTTCGTCGGTGGTGACGTGCAGGCCGTGGCCATCGAGCTCCAGCAACAGCCGGTCGTCGGTCAGTTCCACGCGGACGTCGGTGACCGCCTGGTCGTGCGCACGGTCGAGGCCGTCGGCGACCTGCAGCAGTGCCAGCAGTCGGGTGACCCGTTCCCGGTCGGCGTCGGCGAGCGCGGCGAACGCGTCGAAGGTCCGGTTGATCCCCCGTGACCGGTGGAAGCGCACGAGCGTGGTCAGCATGGCGGTGTCGGCCGGGGAGAACCCGCGCAACTCCGCGTTGTCGACCAGGTAGGCCCCGTGGAAGTGCTGCCGTCGCAACGCGATCGCCTCGCCGATGGCGTGGAGGCGGGCCGCGTGCCCGAGCAGCTCACGGTCGGTCGGTCCGAGCCCGTGCAGCGTGGACGTGCCGTCGAACAGCTGGGCCGCGAGCCGCGCGACGTGCAGTGGATGCGGGTCGTCGGGGACGAACGTGGTCCGCAGCCGTTCGATCTCGTCGTGACGCAGCTCCACGGCGGACGGCGGGGTGCTCACGCCGTGGGCGTCGAGCAGCAGCCCCTCGCGCAGCCCCCAGTCGCTGACCGTGAAGCTCGACATGCCGAGCCGACGCAGCGCCCGTGCGAGCACGATCGCGGCGACGTGGATGTGGTCGGCGCGGCGTTCCTTCATGCCGGGGAGCGCCACCCGGTCGTCGAGGTCGAGCGCCGCCAGCTCCGTGGCGAGTGCGTCGAGGTCGTCGGTCCGGATCCTGAACTGGTTGACCGTGGCGGGCAGCCAGGTCGAGGCGCGGGCGGCGAGCACGCGGGCCAGTGCCCGCACGGTGCCACCGACCGCGACGGTCGTGCCGACAGCGTGGGCGCGCACGATGTCGACCAGCGGATCGAGCGCGGCGTCCACCGTGGCCTGCAGTGCCTTGCGGTCCCGCTTGCGCAGCGCGCCGCTCCCCAGTCCCGCCGACATCGCACTCGCCCCGAGCGGCGTGGACGCGGACCAGGTCACCCGGTCGCCGACGCCGGTGGCGAGCTCCAACGATCCACCACCGAGGTCGAGCACGAGCACGGGCTCGGCCCGGACCGCGACTGAGGCGCGCACGCCGACGTAGCCGATGCGTGCCTCCTCGAGTCCCCCGAGCACGCGGATCGGGGTGCCGGCGGCCGTCGACAGGGCCGCGATCACCTCGGGACCGTTGGCGGCGTCGCGCAGGGCCGCCGTGGCGACGGCCATGGTCTCGATCGCGCCGGAGCGCCGGGCGAGCTCCATCAGATGCGCGACCGTGGCGGTGGCGCGGGCGACGTCGTCGTCGGGTACCCGGCCGTGTTCGGCCACGACCCGCCCGAGGTGCAGCATCTCGCGTTCGCGCAGCACCGGCGTGATGGTGCGCCCGTCGAGATCGGCGACCAGCACGTGGAACGAGTTGCTCCCGAGGTCCAGGACGGCGGCGCGCATCAGCCCTCGACCGGGGTCGGCAGGAACCCGGCGTGTTCGGTGTCGGGCCAGCCGTCCAGGACCCAGGTCGACCCCTTCGGCCACCGCATCGAGGCACCGAGGGGCACGCCACGTCGGCGGACGGTGGTCACGATCGCACCGATCACGTCCCCGTGGCTGCAGAGCACCACCCCGGTGCCGGACAGACGGGTGAGCAGGGCGTCGATGCGGTCGAACGGTGCGCCCTCGGCCAGGGCGTCCTCGTCCTCGACCACCAGGCCGCGCATCTCCGCCAGCGGCTCGACGGTGTCGAGGCAGCGGCGCGCCGGGCTCGACACGATCCGGTCGATGTCGTGGTCGGTGAACGCCAGCGCGATGGCCTCGGCCTGGCTGCGCCCGGCGGCGGACAGGGGTCGTCGCCGGTCGTCGCCGGTCCAGGCGGCACGATCACCGGCATCGGCGTGGCGCACGATGTACAGGCTCATGCCCGGCCACCCTGGCCGACCTGGCCACCCTGACCGAGCAGCCGCAGCGCGGCGGTCAGGGTCGCGTGATCCTGGGGATAGGTCATCGTGCCCGCCGCGTCCGTGACGTCGAGCCACCGGGCCTCGTCGACCTCGCCGTCGGGTTGGTGGTCGGCCGGGTCGCCGTCGACCACCGCCATGGTCCACCAGCGGACCCGCTTGGGGCCGGCCGGCACCTCGTAGCGGACCTCGGGCAGTTCCGCGCCCAACGTCGCACGCACACCGGTCTCCTCCTCGACCTCGCGCACCGCGGCCTGCTCGTGGTCCTCGCCCGGGTCGAGCTTGCCCTTGGGTAGCGACCAGTCGTCGTGGCGGACCCGGTGCACCACCAGCACCTGCATCCGGCCGTCGCGGGCACGCAGGACCACACCACCTGCTGCTTCGATCATCGGCTACCTCGGCGCTGTGCGCGGCGTTGGAGGGTGAGCTGGCTGTCGACCCCGACGGTGGTCTCGACCCGCCGCCAGACGCCGTCCGCGGCCAGTTCCCAGGCGAGCAGGTCGTCGGCCAGTGCGACCTGCAGGATCTCCTCGAGCCGTTGCTTGAGCTCGGGGTCGTCGACGGGCGCGAGCGCCTCGACCCGCCGATTGAGGTTGCGGGGCATGAGGTCACCGGAGCCGATGATGTAGTCGTAGCCGCGGGCCTCGCTGCCGTAGCGGAACACCCGCGAGTGCTCCAGGTAGCGCCCGACGATGGAACGCACCCGGATGTTGTCCGACAGCCCCGGGACCTGAGGTCGCAGACAGCAGATGCCGCGCACGATCAGTTCGACGGGCGTCCCCGCCTGCGAGGCGGCGTAGAGCGCGTCGATGATCTCCGGGTCGACCAGGCTGTTCATCTTCAGCACGATGTGACCGTCGCCGGCCGCCGTCTCGCGTTCGATGAGCGCGAGCATGCGCGAGCGGAACGTGGTCGGCGCGACGGTCAGCTTGCGGTACTCCTCCTGGCGCGAGTAGCCGGTGAGCACGTTGAACAGGTCGCTGAGATCCGCACCGAGGTCGGGATCGGCGGTCAGCAGGCCGACGTCCTCGTAGATCCGGGCGGTCTTGTCGTTGTAGTTGCCCGTGCCGATGTGGCAGTAGCGGCGCACCCGACCCGATTCGCCGCGGACGACCAGCGCGATCTTGGTGTGGGTCTTCAGGCCCACCACCCCGTAGGCCACGTGGACGCCGGCCTCCTCCAGCGCGCGCGCCCACTCGATGTTGGCCTCCTCGTCGAACCGGGCCTTGAGTTCGACGAGCGCGACGACCTGCTTGCCCTCCTCGGCGGCATCGAGCAGCGCCCGGATGATCGGGCTGCCCGGCCCGGAGGTCCGGTACAGCGTCTGCTTGATGGCCAGGACGTCGGGGTCCTTGGCGGCGGCCTCGATGAAGGCCTGCACCGAGGTGGTGAACGAGTCGTACGGATGCTGGATCAGCACGTCCGCTTCGCGGATCGTGGCGAACAGGTCCAGTTCCTCCCCGGCGGGTGGGGTGAGCCGCGGCTGGGTGGTCGCGACGAACGCCGGCTGTTTCAGGTCGGGACGGTCCATGCCGTACAGCGACCACAACCCGGACAGGTCCAGCGGGCCGGGCAGCTCCATCACGTCGTCGGGGGTGATGTCGAGTTCACGGATGAGCAGCTTCAGGGCCTGCTCGGTCATGTCCGGTTCGACCTCGAGCCGCACGACCCGGCCGAACCGGCGGCGGGTCAGCTCGGACTCGATCGCCTGGAGCAGGTCCTCGGCCTCCTCCTCCTCGACCTCGAAGTCGGCGTTGCGGGTGACCCGGAAGACGTGGTGTTCGACGACCTCGAGCCCGGGGAACAGCCGGTCGAGGTGGGCGGCGATGACCTGTTCGAGCGGCACGAAGCGTTCGCCGTCGGGCAGGATCAAGAACCGGGGCAGCACCGGTGGGACCTTCACCCGCGCGAACCGGGTGTCGCCCGTGGCGGGGTCGCGGACCAGCACCGCGAGGTTCATCGACAGATTCGAGATGTAGGGGAACGGGTGCGCCGGGTCGACCGCCAGCGGGGTCAGGACCGGGAAGACCCGCTCCTCGAAGATCCCGACGAGGTGGGCGCGGTCGTCGGCGTCGAGCTCGTCGAAGTCGGCGAAGCGGATGCCGTGCGCCGCGAGCCCGGGAACCAGCTCGGAGCGGAACAGCCGCGCGTGGCGTCCGGCGAGTCCGGTGACGATCTCGTCGATGGCGGCGAGCTGATCCGGCGGACTGATGCCGTCGGCGTTGCGGCCCGTCGCCTCCGCGGCGACCTGTTCCTTCAGGCCGGCGACGCGGACCTGGAAGAACTCGTCGAGGTTGCCCTGGAAGATGGCCAGGAACTTGGCGCGGTCGAGCAGTTCGAGTTCCGGGTCCTCGGCGATCGCGAGCACGCGTTCGTTGAACTGCAACCACGACAGTTCCCGGTTGAGGTAGCGGACCTGGTCCGGGTCCTCGTCGTGGTAGCCCATGATGCCGACCGTGTCGGTGCACGGTTGGGGCATGCGCTCGGGCGGGGTGCCGGGCACGAGGTCGAGTTCGGGTTCGTCGGCGGTGTCCAGCGGCGGTGGTGACGTGCGCGGAGCCGGCGCCGGAGCGGGTGCGGGGGGTGCGGTCGACCCGGTGGCACCGCGCGTCGCGTCCGGTTGCGTCGCCCCGGGCCCGGAGCCGCGCCGGCGCCACCACCGTGACGCCCTGGTCCGTGAACGTGCCATACCTGGGCTCGGCCTTCGTCGGCGGTGGGGTCGTCACCAGGCGATGGGGTGCTGGTGACCGGTCGGTGGCCGCGATGCTAGGGCGCAGCCGTGAACGTCGGGTGAACACCGCGGTGGGCCGGCCCGTGGCCTAGACTGGTGGTGTTCACGCCGATCGGGCCCGTCCAGCGACGGGGTCGGGGGCGAATCTCGCGCACCGTAGACGTCGGTATGCGGGTCCAAGATCTCAGGAGGTCATCGACGTTGACGTACACCATCGCTGAACCGTGCATCGACGTGAAGGACAAGGCGTGCGTCGAGGAGTGCCCCGTCGACTGCATCTACGAGGGGGAGCGGATGCTCTACATC
>LFIK01000157.1_pt1 | contig 46614 bp, 35 predicted proteins | sample 643401 | NCBI WGS metagenome assembly LFIK01 (sample SAMN03777447, study PRJNA286221) | soda lake metagenome | biome: soda lake; feature: Kulunda steppe; material: water; isolation source: sample T5-Br brine of Lake Tanatar-5 | place: Russia: Kulunda steppe | collected 2010-07
TTTACGGACTGAAGCCGGAATCGAGTTGAGAATTCGGGTAGCTAATGTCCCCTCTCGAAAGATGATTTCCAGATGCCCGACAGCCTCTTTTGAAAACTCGTTTTCAGGGTTTAGTTGATTAAAAATGTGCGCACAAAGTTCACTTGCTTTCACGGCAGACTGTTTGAACCCAAACATTTTCAGATACCGTTTATTGGAAATAACGGCTTTTTCGCCCTCTTTAATGGTCTGCATTAAAATTGAATAGAGTTCCTGCTCATGCCAGTTCATTTGAGTACCCAGGGAGCAGAACTCTTCATTTACAAGAGCCTTTGTGAGGGCTACAATCCATTGAAGTATTGCTATATCAGCTGCAGGGCACTCCTGATTGTCTATTACACGCACTTCAATCGTATGCCTGTCCCAGCGAGGCATCAGTCCGCGGGAGTTCAGCCACTCTTCCTGTAAAATATTATCAGGGTCGTGAGGCGCAATGTCCTGATACATTTTATCCAGAACCTGCTCTTGATACTGCTGCCGGCTAAAAATCGCTTCAGGAACTACCAATCCCGTAATGGACGGTATTTTGATGGAGTTTGTTCTGTACATCTCCATCCGGTAGCAGAGAAAAGGTTTGAGGCTAGAATCAGCAACCGGTGACGAAGCAGCAATTGCAGGAATGAGTGGAAGAATAACTCTCAGAGCAGCATGTAATTTTTGAAATTCTTCATCTCCGTAGAAAGGGAGGTTCAGGTGTGTACTCTGTAGATTGGACCAGCCATGGCCTGAGCAGTTAAAAATGCGGTTGTAGGATTCATAGATTGGATTGTAATCGTGCGGCCAGAGTTGAACTCCATTGAAGGGGTTCATCCATGGATGAATCGCTCCGGGCATGAGGCAGCTGTCAAAGCTTTCCAGAATTTTGTTGATGGAAACTATTTGATCCTGAAATGCACGGTCCAAATTGAAAAGATCAACAGCCGCGCCGTTTGTCTTCAGCTCAATGACATGAAGTACCAGCTCATTGCACCATGCCAAGTTGCCGACATTTACCTCGTTCACAACACTTCCCGCCTGAAATTCAAGAATCTTATCAGCTACAGGGTTTATGTCCAACGTGTTGCGGTTTACAATAGCGTATTCAAGCTCAACGCCATAACCTTCGAATAGATGAAGAGGCCGTTTATGATTTATCTCTATGCTCATTTTAGGCCTTGCCTCTTCTTTTTATCAATTCTGCGCATAAACTCAGTCATGATCAGTTCATAGAGCTGATCTTTCAGTATAAAGTCTTCAAAACCGGCATCGATACTTGGATTGTCGTTTATTTCAATCACGAAAACATTACCATCTCTCTCTTTAAGGTCCACACCGTAGAGTCCATCCCCAATAAGTGAAGATGCTTTCAAAGCGTGCTTCAGAACATCAGCCGGAACCTCTTCTGTTTTTACCGTATCGGAATTACCGGACTGAGTCTTTCCGTCTCCGGTTCGTTTATAGATCTGCCAGTGATTACGTGCCATATGGTAACGGCAGGCGTAAATTACCCGGTTATTCAAAATACCGATTCGCCAGTCGTAGTCGGTTGGGATGAACGATTGAGCGATTAAAAGGTCTGATTTTTCAAATAAGCGTTCGGTCCAAGTTTGATACTCTTCCGGGCTTTTAGCTTTTACAACTCCCTGAGAAAATGAGCTGTCGGGCTGTTTGAGAATACAGGGGAGTCCCAGTTGTTGAAGTGCATCCGACGCATTTTCAGGGTTGATGATAATCGTTTTAGGTGTTGGGATTCCGTGTTTGCTCAGTAGTTCAGCTAAATAGACTTTGTTTGTGCAGCGTAGAATAGATTCAGGATCATCCATAACAGTTAATCCTTCGGCCATTGCCCGGCGTGCAAAACGGTAAGTGTGATGATTTACGGATGTCGTTTCTCTGATAAAAAGCGCGTCAAACTCGTTGATGCGTGAGTAATCTTCGCGTGTAATCAGTTCGGTGTAAAACCCAATACTCTCTGCAGTTTTAATAAATTTTTGGAGGGCTTTTGAATCGGACGGCGGAAATTCCTCCTTTGGATTCACTAATATTGCCAGATCATACCGGTAATCTTTCTTTGAAATGGTCCGCTTTCCCTTTTTGAAATACTCCTGCGCCATCTCGGTTGCAAAATCTCTATGCTCCTGAGGGATCTCTTCAGATGGAACAGTTCTTATAGATCGAAGAGCCCACTCACTATTTTTTTTCTGGAATTGCGCACGCAGAAAGGATGCTCTAAACTCCTGGAATAGTCTTTTGGAGAGTGAGTCGTATTTCTTTGCAAGATTCTTCCCAAAATAGATGCTTAGTGTGAATTCGTCTGATTGAATTGAAGCAAAACTTTTCTGTATCAGGCGATGAAACTCATCGGATACAATTCGCACTAAAGCCGGGGTTTTTAAATCCTGTATGGTTAAAATGTCCGGTATAGGGGTGTGCCCGCGTGCAAGTGCCAGAAGAGAGACGTAGTAACCCATTGACTGATAGCGATAGTTCTTGCACAGGTTGTAGACCTTCACTCTTTTTAATTTGCTGAAAGTCTCGTCCATCAGGTAGGATTTTGCAGCTACAACATCCACCTCAGGAATTTCAAAATCCCAGCTCTTCGGGTTATCTACAATAATGAGGTGCCTCATTGAGTGTCTCTCTTCTTTTTTGGAGTGATAATGATGAGATTGGCATCATATGTTATAATACCCAATAGTATTGCATTGATAACTCTGTCAATATTCATTCTGTAAATAAGGCCCTCGCCGAGCGGGTTATGGCTGATCGGGTCGGCAATCTGAACCTCTCTTGTTTCCGGATCATAGCCGCTCAGCAGAACAAAGTGTCCGGCAGGTTCACCTTTTACGTCATCATAATCAGAATTTGGCCCATATTCTCTCATCGTTTTATAAAGATAAGTGGCGCTTAAGCCTGCAATAATCGGGTGATTGTTCTTGAGGTATTTTCTCAGCAGTGCGGGCCTCAGGTCATCAAACAGCAATTTTCCGCCTAAACTCAGAAAGCTTATATAGGCTTCCGTGACCACAGTGAGCTTCACTTCGTTTTTTTCGGACTGCTGTTCATTGAGTTTTTCAATGAGGCTATCCTTTTCTAAAACAAACCATGTAGGATCAAATACCTGGAGGTTGTAGGTGTAAATTTTGGCATCATATCCCCGCAGCAGAGCGTGGACTCCTAATAATGCACCTACTGTACCACCTTCTTCAAACTGTAAAACCTCATTGATGACCGAGTCAAGCGTGATCGGGTCTTTATAGTATTCGTAAAGTGAGTGCAGTGAAGTTGGCCCGCAAGTGGTTTCGTCGGGCTGTTTCTTGATGGGTATTTTGATCATGTATCATCCTGGAGGAAAGCTATCGTTGATTGATAACAGGAAACGTTCGTTATCAATTAGAATGATACGTAGAAAACGGTTGATAATGATCAATCTTGATAAATAATTTTCAAAGAAAGTCTATGGTTTAGATAGTCTGAATGGCGTCATAAAGGGTGTCGAACATTCTGGTATTATGGTTTTTCAGCCATTTTTTGTCTTGATTCGGCTCATGTCTGGAACGGATAAAGAACGGTTTAATTCCCAACTCTACCGCAGGTTTGAGATCAGTAATTTTATCTCCTGCCATATAGGACTGTTTCGGGTCGATTCCGTGTTTTTTGATCGCTTTCAGGAACATACCGGTGCCGGGCTTCCGATCATTAGGATCGAAATCGTGTGGTTTTTCATCAAACTTCGGATGATGAGGCGCAATGTACCACTCATCAATGTGAAGTCCCTCCTTTTCAAGTTGCTGATCCACCCAGTTGTGAAGTTGTATTACATCATCTTTGGTATAGCGGCCTCTTGCAATCCCCGATTGATTGGTTACAACGATGACTTTGAAACCATTGTCATTCATCCATTGAATTGCTTTTAAAGCGTCATTGCACCAGGTCCACTCTTCAGGCTTGTGAACAAAATTGTAGTCTACATTTAACGTTCCGTCGCGATCCAGGAAAAAAGCTTTCATGTGAAGTAATTGCTTTAAATGTATTCTGACCGGCCACTAATCCAGCCTGACCAGAATTTTAAAATGGATATTACTAGAAGAAAAATAAGCGGTGTGGTCCAATTGCCGATAAAATCGTGAAAAGCACCAAACAGGGCGGGGCCAACGGCGGCAAGCGTATATCCGGCAGATTGTGCCATGCCTGATAGTTCGTTTGCAGTCTCAGTATCTTTTGTGCGCAGCACGATAAATAGCAGGGCCATTCCAAAACTGCCACCGAGGCTTATGCCCAATATTGATGCCCAGAATTCTGTATAAGTAGTATCGGTGATGAAAATCAGCCCCAGCAGACTGATCACTTCAAGCCCAATTAATATACCCACCGGCAGTCGCTGACGCTGACGCCGGGAAGCCCATGCCGGCATTAAGAACGTACCTAAAACGCCCGACCCCTGCACGATGGCAAGCATCAAACCGGCCCGGGCAGTTTCCATGCCCCGCTCAATTAAAATTTCGGGCAGCCAGGCAACGATGATAAAAAAAGTGAAGGATTGTAAACCCATGAAGAGCGCCACATTCAAAGCAATTCCGGAGTTTGTAAGATGCTTGATCGCATTTTTGAAACTGCGACTTGCTACAACCGGCATGTTTTTTCTCATTTGCGGCAACCAAACCAGAAGCGCGATAAATGAGAATGCAGCCCAGATGCCCAAAGCCCATCTCCAGCCTAAATCCAACCCTTCAGAAATGGGTACACTTACTCCCGAGGCGACAGCAGCACCGGTTCCCAGCATGGCTGAATAGATTCCGGTTACCAATCCATATCGGTTGGGGAAGCTCTTTTTAACAATGCCGGGCAGCAGTACGTTGCCAAGCGCAATTCCGACACCCAGAAGGGCAGTTCCCGCAAAAAGAGCCGCATGAGCAGGATAAACTCTAATTAGAAGTCCGGCTGTGAGTAAAATAAGAGCCAGTGTCATGGTCCCTTCCGTTCCCAGTTTTTTGGTGAAAAAGGGAGTCAGAATAGAGAAGAGGCCAAATGCCAGAACCGGCAGTGTTGTAAGCATTCCCAATAGTGTATTGGATAGTCCGGTGTCGATCCGGATTTCATAGATCAGGGGGCCAACGGCTGAAATTGCGGGTCTGAGATTAAACGCAATGACTGCAATCGCTACTATTAGTAAAACTTTCTTATTCTGTTCGGGAGACATTGTGTAATTTTATAAAGCATTGAAGGTAAGCATTGTAACACCAAATTATGAGTGATGATTTGTCGGAATTCAAAATTGTTTACCACATACACATTGACTAATTTTGAAACAAAAATACCACAGAGGTAACTTTTTGGAACAAGCGAAAATCATGACGGAAGAGGACGTAAAGCGCACTTATCTGCGTTTTGCCTATCAGTTTCTCGAACCGTACGAAGATCCCTCCCACCCCGCTATTATCGGTATGCAGACCCGGGGAGTTTATATGGGTCGGCGAATTATGCAGATCATAAAAGATGAAACAGGAGCCAAGCCGGATTTTGGCGTGCTGGATGTAACATTTTACAGGGATGATTTCCGGTCGAAGTTAAAAATGCCAGAAGTGAAAGTTACCGAGATTCCGTTCGATCTATATAACCGGGATGTGATTCTTGTAGATGACGTACTCTTTACGGGGCGAACAGTACGCTCAGCGATGGATGCACTGATGGCTTATGGCCGCCCGAGAAGTATTCGCTTCTGCTGTATGGTAGATCGCGGACACCGTGAGCTGCCTGTTTCTGCTGATTATGTAGGATTAACAGTTCCAACACACGAAGATGAAGAGGTTCGTGTAAAGGTAAAGGAACTGGACGGTGAGGATGCGGTGTATGTGGTGAAAGGTGAAGGAGGAAACGATGAGTAAATCGGAAAAAGAAGAGTACAAATTTACCCAAAAACATCTGCTGGGACTGGCAGATTACAGTGCAGATGATTTAAGATATGTATTGGAACAAGCAAAAACCTTTCGAGAAGTTTTGGATCGTCCGGTTCCGAAAGTGCCCACCCTTCGCGATAAAACGATCGTAAATCTTTTTTACGAAAACAGTACCCGAACCCGTCTCTCTTTTGAACTGGCTCAAAAAAGGATGGGAGCCGATGTGGTAAATTTTTCTGCCGGCACCTCCAGTGCTAAAAAAGGTGAATCCCTGAAGGATACGATCCAGAATATCAGTTCCATGAAAATTGATATGGTTGTAAGTCGGCACGAAAGTCCGGGAGTTCCGCACTTTTTAACCCGCTGTGTTGACGCAGCGATTATTAATGCCGGAGACGGCGCTCATGAACATCCGACTCAGGCCCTTCTCGATATTTTTACAATGCGGCAGATTTACCCCGATATGAAGGGGAAGAAAGTGGCCATCATTGGGGATATCTCACACAGCCGGGTTGTTCGGTCAAACATTATCGGATTAGTCAAGCTAGGGGCTGAGGTTGTAGTATGCGGCCCCAAGTCACTTATGCCAGTTTATGTAGAGACGCTGGGCGCAGAGGTTTCTTATAGCCTGGAAGAGACACTTGCCTGGTGTGATATTGCGATGGCACTGAGAATTCAAATGGAGCGCATCACCGGAGGTACAGATCTGTTCCCATCCCTGCGGGAATATCATGAGACGTTTGGGATTAAGATGGAGCACCTTGATAAATATCCGGACTTTACCATCATGCATCCCGGCCCGATCAATCGCGGTGTTGAGATGGAAAGTCTAGTGGCAGACAGTGATCGTGCTGTCATTTTAAATCAGGTGACCAATGGTGTTGCTGTAAGGATGGCTATTCTTTATCTGCTGAGTGGCGGTAGCCGAATGTCATGAAATGCGTCCGCCATGGCGGGTAATTAAAATTCCTGCAATAACAATTGCTGCACCAATGTACTGCAGTAATGCAAGATTTTCGCCTAAAAGAACTACACCGGATATCAACCCGATAACCGGTACCAGATTTTGATAGGTTGATGACCGGACCGCTCCAACTACTTTAATACCATTGTTCCATATCAGGTAAGCAAGGCCAATTGCTAACAATCCGCTGAAAAACGCACCGCCAAATGCCGCTAATGAAACAGAGCCCCAATCGGTTTCTCCAAAATGAGGTATTGCAAGTATCGTAAGCGAAATAGCTCCGATAGATGTCATCATAGCTGAGTACTGGACGGGTGTGTATCTTGTAAGATGCTTTTTTGAAAAGATTGTATAGAGCGCCCAGACTACCGCTGCGATAACAATGGTAATATCTCCTCTGAAGTTGTCGGACCCGAATGAGACAGGGTTTTCTCCATAAAAAATGATGATTGTAACTCCCGCAAATGCTAAAAAAACGCCAATGGTTTTCAGGCGATTTAATACTTCAAAAGAGAAAATGTGTGAGCTGATAGCTACCCATATTGGGATCGTGCCCAGCATGACTGCAGCGTTGGCGGCAAATGTCAGGTTAATGCCAATAATAAACAGCCACTGATAGAAGAGGTTGCCAATCAGGCCAAGGATGACAAGCGGGATGATGTCTTTTTTGTCTATGGTAAACCATTTTTTGCGTTTGATAATAATGGCCCACATAAAAAGAGCGGCAAGTACAAAACGGATAGAGTTAAAACTGTAGGGGTCAATCTCGGCAAGGCTTGCTTTTATGACTGTAAAATTAAGCCCCCAAATAATTGCCAGAAATAGCAGGGATAGATCGGTTAACAGATTTTTATTCAATGGTCGGGTAAATTATTAATTGAGCGCTTAAAGATAGAGATTATCCCGCGGAAATTTTTTTGAAAATGATTGGAACGGAATTTCAAAAGTGATAGTTTTATGACTCTTGTTCAAAATATGACCGTCAGTCAAATACATGAAAGAACTATCCAGAAAAGAGCGTGAAAAACAAAGAAGGCGCGAAGCCATTATTGATGCTGCAGAGCAGATTATCGGAGAGCACGGTTTTAACAGTGCTACAATGGAAGAAATTGCCGAAAAGGCTGAGCTGGGAAAAGGTACGCTCTATCTACACTTTAAAAGCAAAGTGTCGATTTATCTTGCCATCTGCGAGCGCGGGTCCCGCCTGTTAAATCAGGAGATGGGTAAAGTGCTCACCAAAGATCTCAACGGTTTGCAAATGGTTGAGCACATCGGTCAGGCTTACCTGAACTTTATACAGTTGAATCCTCTCTACTTCAATGCCTTCAACTATTATGAGAGTATTTTGGATCTCGACGAATATTCTAACAGTCCTATTGTTGAGAAGTGCGAGGAGAATGCCTCCGAAGCCATGACATATATTGTTAGGGCGCTTCAGGTGGGGATGCAGGATGGATCAATTAAAGATACCATCGACCCGAAGGAGTTGGGTTTGATTATCTGGGCTGCATCGAAAGGGGTGATGCATATGGCATTTATGAAGAACAAAGTTCAGTACCATAAATTTGTCAATGATGTTGAGTTCAGTTTTGAATCACTGGTTCAGAATTTCATCCATGTAATTGGGGGCGGAATTGAAAATGACTGAGAGTCAAAAAAATTGTAACAAGATGCAGAATTTATCGTAGGAACGACCTAAATCAATTTGCGGAAAAAAGAATTGCTGAAAGAACTTATGGACGTGATAAAAAAAGTATTTCTGGGGACATTTACTCTGTGGATGATCGCCGGGATGGTAAATGTTTTAAAAGCGCAGGATGTTGCAGATCTCACCTCCGGTGATACAGTAACAATCACGCTGGACGAAGCCATACAGATAGCGCTTGTTAACAATCATCTGCTGCGTAGAGGCTTGCTGGATCTGGACCGTGCTGAAGCACAAATTCGAGAAGCGTGGGGTTCGGTTTATCCCCAAATAAACGCTTCGGGAAGTTATACCCGTAATTTACGCACACCCAATCCATTTGCCGGATCAGATGCGGGCGGATTGTTTGAATCGTTCGGAGCAATCGACTGGCTTGCGTTTAATGAACAAGCCAGAACGGATGGTGACCCCAATACGAATCCAATAACTTTTGATGAATATTTAAACCGCCAAAGACAGGGGTATGAAGATGCGGGGTTGACGCCCCCCGGAATGGATGGCAGTAATCCATTTGCCGTAGAAAATCAGTTTGAATTTGGAGTTTCTGTCACACAGGCTATTTACAACGGTGCTGCATTTTCTGCCATCAAAGCCGCACAGCAGTTTAGGGAGTTTAGTCAGGACCAGGTTCAGGCTGATCGCCAGCAAGTTGTTCAGGAGGTGAAGAATTCGTACCACTCGGCACTATTAGCCAAGGAGCAAGTGGAGGTTTTACGATCGAGTGTAGAAAGGCTCAGGGTCACGGTTGAGGAGACTCGTCGTTCGGTAGAAGCAGGAGTGCTATCAAAATACGACAGGGTAAGCGCAGAAGTTGAACTGGTAAACCTTGAAACCAATTTGATAGAAGCTGAAAATCAGGCTGAATTGGCGGCCAAAAATCTAGCACTTCAGCTGGGAATCCCGACTCAAAAGGAGATTAACCTGAGAGGGGCTTTAGAGTTTGATGAGTCGATGCAGCCCGAAATTGCGGATAGAGAAATTGCTTACGAAATAGCACTGCAGCAGCGACCTGATGTGCGACAAACAGCGAGCCTGATTGAGTTGAGGTCTATTGAAAAAGATGTGACAAGGGCAAGGTATTTCCCAACAGTTAACGCGTTTGCAAATTTTGCGTACATAGGTTCAGTACCTTCCAACCGAACAGTAGTTTCCCCGGTTGAAGGTCAGGAATTTGAATTTACGGCATCAGACCGAGGCTTTTTTGAGGACTCTTACTGGAATGAGGCAGTATCGGTGGGGTTAAGGCTGAACTGGAATATTTTTAGCGGTTTTCAAACCAGAATGCAGGTACAGCAGAATAAAATTAATATCAAGCAGGCTGAGATTGACAGGGAGTTTCAAAAGAACGCTGTCTACCTGGAGATTGATCAGACCTTAAAAAACCTTGAGACATCATTGCGGAGAATCAGAAGTCAGGAAAGGAACCTCGAGCAGGCAGAGCTCAATTACGAATTTGCAATGCGAAGACTACAGGAGGGGGCCGGAACGGCACTTCAGGAACGACAGGCTTCATCTCTGCTGGATCAAAGTAAACTTAATTATCTATCGGCTGTGTACGACTACTTAATTGCACTCAGTCAATACGAAAAATCAATTGGTAAACCGGTACTAGACGCACAATAAAATGTTGAAAAAAGGAATCATGAAAAATGTATTAAAGAATGCAGGACTTCTGCTGCTGGCAATCGCCTTTGTATCTTGCGATCAGGGTGAAGAAAACGGGGTCGACAACGGTGTAAACGGAGCGAGGCTCATGCCGGTTGAAACGGTTATTATTGAACCGGATAGTTTTGAGGATTTTGTTCGGACCACGGGTACGGTAGAAGCGATCGAAGATGCGATGATCTCATCCGAGACATCCGGCAGAATACTTTCGATCAAAGAGCGGGGAGAGAGGGTTGAGAAGGGCGAAGTTATCGCACAGATCGATGACCGGTTAATCCTGGCCCAGTATCAAGCTGCTAAAACAGGCTATGAACTTGCAGAAGATACCTTTGACCGTTTTGAATCACTGCATGCAGATTCGATTATTAGCACACAGGATTACAACAGCGCACGAGCACAGAGGGATCAAGCTCGCGCTCAACTTAATCAGGCAGAAAAACAGCTGCAGGATGCTAAAATTGAAGCGCCATTTTCAGGCAGAATTGAAGAACGATTTATCCGTACAGGTGAATTGATCAATCCCGGAATGCCGGTCGTCAGGTTGGTGAATACCGATCAGGTTCGTGTAGTGGCAGGTGTGCCGGAGCGATACTCCGGTGAAATTGCCGAGGGATCAGGTGTACAGGTTAATTTCCGAACGCTGAGAGAGGCGAGCCGGGAAAGTCGGGTTAACTATGCAAGTAATGTATTGGATCCGGAAACCCGAACATATGCCATTGAAATTGAATTAAGCAACTCAGCTCAGCTGATTAAACCCGAAATGGTAGCTGATTTGATGCTGCAGCGAAGGACACTTCAGGATGTCATTATTGTGCCAAGAACTGCGGTACTGCGTGACGAGGACGGGGAGTCTGTTTTTATTGCCGAAGAGGAAAATGGCAGAAAAGTAGCCCGCCTCGTAAGTGTGCGAACGGGTTCGGCTTCAGGACCTTTAGTTCAGATTACCGAAGGAGTATCGGAAGGGGATGAGCTGGTTGTGACAGGCGTTCGGAACCTGAGTGAAGGAGATGTTCTGAACATATTAACGACTGAAACCAGTATTGAAAGAGCTGAACGGCTGAAAACAGCAGACAGACCGGTCGTTTCGTTTTAACCGGTTTATTCCAAAAATTTTTGATCTGAGACGTTTTAAATATGAAACTAACCGAGCTAACACTTAAAAACAGAACTGTAATAGTAGTTCTGACGGCAATCCTGATAATAGCAGGTGCTTTCAGCTACAGTTCGATACCCAAGGAATCAAATCCGTCGATTGAAATTCCGATTTTTATTGTCAATACCATCTATCCGGGAATTTCTCCGTCCGATATGGAATCTCTCATTACCCAGCCGATTGAGAGAGAACTGCAGGGAATAAACGGTGTAAAAGAGATACGCTCAAATACACTCGAGAGTTTTAGCAGTATCGTTGTAGAGTTTGACCTGGATGTACCCATAACAGAGGCAAGTCAAAGGGTTAGGGAAAGGGTTGATTTAGCGCGGACAGAACTTCCCCCGGACGCAGAAGAGCCCTTTATTGTTGAGATAGACCTGGATGATTTTCCGATTATGACGGTAAACCTGGCCGCAGATTATCCTCTCTCCAGATTGACTGAGGTGGCCGACAGGCTGGAAGATGTAATCGAGACAGGATCGGGTGTTCGTGAAGTGGAAATGGTTGGCGAAATTGAGCGGGAAGTACAGGTGAATGTAGATCTGGGAGCACTAAACGGATATGGGCTGAGTTTTGGTCAGCTCGTAAATGCGATTCAGTCACAAAATCTGACTATTCCCGGGGGTACCGTAGATGTAGATATGATGAGCTACCTGTTACGGGTTAGCGGTGAATTTGATGATCCTGCCGAAATTGAAAATTTGGTCATCGCCCGCCCGATGGGTGAACAGTCTCAAAGCGCAGGTTTGGTTTACATGCGTGATGTGGCTGAAGTTGTATTTGGGTTTAAGGACAGAGAAAGCTTTGCGCGTCTCAGGGCTTATAAAATTGATGACAATGGTAAAAAAGTAGAGCTGGATGATTCAGAAATTCAGGACAACCAGGTCATTAGTTTAAACATCAAAAAGCGGCCGGGTGCGAATATACTCGACACCGTTGATGAGGTAATGCAGATTGTAGAAAATTTCCCTGTTCCTTCAGGAACAAGTGTTGTGGTTACGGGAGATCAGAGTGAGAATGTAAAAGAACTGATTTCAGATCTGGAAAACAGCATCATCAGTGGTATGCTATTTGTTGTGCTTGTTTTAGTGTTCTTTCTTGGTGTGAGAAATGCACTGCTGGTTGGTACGGCAGTTCCCCTGTCGATTCTGGTAGGGTTTATTGTTCTGTTTTCACTGGGCTACTCAGCAAACTTTATCATTCTGTTTAGCCTGATTATTGCCCTTGGTCTGCTTGTGGATAATTCAATTGTGGTGGTAGAGAACATCTACCGATATCGAGAGATGGGCTATGAGCGATTTGAAGCTGCAAAACTGGCTACCGATGAAGTGGGTTACGCGCTTATAGCGGCAACCTCCACTCTGCTTGCAGCATTTATTCCTATGACCTTCTGGCCGGGTATTATCGGTCAGTTTATGGGTTATCTGCCATTGACGCTAATTATTGTTCTTCTCTGTTCACTGTTTGTAGCACTGGTTCTTTATCCCGTATTAACCGCATACCTGGTGCGCCTGGACGACGAGGAGAAAAAGCCGATGTCAGTATATGTAAAAGGGGCAATTACTGGCGTACTGCTATTTCTTGGTGTAGCTATTGGGATGGCAAACTTTACTACCTTAGTCGTAACACTCTTAACGGTTCTATTCTTTGTGCTGTCTTATCGCTATGTCATCAAGCCGCTGTCCGCGATTTTTACAGAGAGAACACTCCCAAGAGTTTTGAAGTACTACAAAGTAATGCTTCGCACATTTTTGAAAAGAGATTATTCCGGCAAATATGCTCTGCTTCGAAACACACTTTCGTTGGGTAGCTTAACTCTTGCTCTGCTTTTAGGCGTGTTAGGTGCACTTGTTGGGCTCTTTTCTCCGGCTTCGACTGCCCTGTTTGTTCTGGCGGGAATATTTGGGGCCCTAGGTTTGATTCTGGTAATCATACATTCACTGGAAGCTGTTTTTATAGGCGGTAAAATATCTATTATTTCCGGTGTATTATTGGGCCTGCTAAATGCATCTATTTTGCTTCTTATTTCAATAACCGGACATGTTGGTTTTACAGTCTGGCTCATTTTGATGTCGGTGCCACTGCTTCTGGTTATTATTGGTGCATTGGGAATGCTGAGAAAGTCTTCCAAGCCAATTATTCTTACCGATAACCGATCTCTCCTTCTGAACTCTGTAATGGGTGCACTGCTTGCTATTTTTGGGATGTTTAGTCTTGCTCCTACCGGAGTGGAATTTTTTCCCGAAACTGATCCCAGCAGAATCATTGTGGAACTGGAAGGGCCTATTGGTATGAATGTTCACGCCAGCAATGAAATTGCAAAAGAGGTCCAGAACAGAATTTACAATCTGATTGATGAAGACCCGCTTGTAAAAGCGAATATCGAAAATATTCAGACAAACGTAGGGGTATCCGGTGATCCGTTTTTTGGTGGCGGTGGTCAAAGTCCGGAACTGTCCAGGCTTACAGTTAACCTGGTGGATTATGGCGACCGGCCGGAACCATCGGCAAATACGATGACAAAACTGCGTGAAATCATCAAAGACATTCCGGATATCACCGTGAAAATTGAAGGAGAGCAGCAGGGTCCTCCTACCGGCGCTCCTGTAAATATTGAGGTTTCGGGAGAAAATTTTGATGAGATTGTGCGGATTACCGAAGAGATAACACAAATTCTGGTGGATGCGTCGGTTTCGCAAGAAGTACCCGGCCTTGTTGATGTGAGAAATAATATAAGCGGTGGAATACCCGAATATCGAATTTTGGTTGACTACGAAAAAGCCAGCCGATTTGGTTTAAGCATGTCTGATATTGCCCAGACAATCCGAATTGCCAATAATGGCTTGGAAGCCAGCAAATGGAGAGACGGAGAAGATGAGTACGATATCATGGTGAGATTGAGGCCGGAAGATCGTCAGGATCTTGAAAGCTTGCGCGGACTTAATATTGTGACGCAGACAGGAACATCCATACCTCTCGTTTCGGTGGCAACCTTTGAGGAAGGGACGGGTCTTGGGTCTATTACACGGTTAAATCTGCAGAGAACAGCGACGATTGAGGGTCAGGCTGCGCCCGGATTTAGCGGTCCGGAAGTACTTTCCAACGCTCAGGAACTGCTAAGTGATTACAGAGAAAATCTGCCTGCGGGTTATTCTATGGAGTACACCGGTGAAAGTGAAGATCAGGAAGAAGCCTTTGGGTTTTTGACTACAGCCCTCCTGGTTGGTTTTGCTCTCATTTTCCTGGTGATGCTGGCAAAATTCAATAGCGTGATCTCACCGTTTATCATCATGGTGGCCGTTGGTTTAAGTCTCATCGGTGTGCTGCTTGGTTTGATCCTTACACGTACGCCATTCGGTTTAATGACATTTATCGGAATTATTTCACTCGCCGGAATTGTCTGTGTAAACAATATTGTACTGCTGGACTATGTGAAACAGCTTACAGAGCAGGGGTTACAGAAAAAGAATGCAATTATCGAAGCCGGGCTTATCCGTTTCAGACCGGTAATATTAACCGCATTGACTACTATACTTGGATTGGTTCCGCTCACATTTGGTATCAATATCGACTTTGTGAATCTGTTCGTAAACTTCGATCCAAATTTCCAGTTTGGATCGGAAAGCACCGCATTTTGGGGGCCGATGGGCATTGCCATCATCAGCGGTTTAACCTTTGCGACATTCCTTACACTGGTCGTTGTTCCCGTTCTATATTCTGCGTTTGATTCACTGGCACAACGCATTACGGCTTTGAGGGCTTAAGAAATTCAGACAGATTTCACTTTTAAACATGAGATCTGTCTGATTATTCTTATTTTTTATTGACTAACCGAAAAAAATAAAGCTAACAGTGATTCAAAGACCACAAACCATATTTTTAGCTCTTACAGTAATATTAAACCTGGCTGTTTTTTTTAGCCCGATCTATAGTCACGCTGTGCACGATCCGGCAGATTGGTTTGGCATCGGAATGGCGATTTCTCTCACGTTGCCAATGTTATTAGCTGTATTTTCAATTTTCTTATACAAAAACAGGCCTAATCAACTTAAGTGGGTTAAAATGGCTACTTATATCCAAATTGTAGCATTGGGTTTTGCCCTTGGGGTACTATTCTCTCTGGGGGGCTTCGGCAGATTTTTATGGAAGGAGGTTGTCAGCTCCGGCATCATTATTCTTTCTCTCGCTTCATTATGGCAGGCAGGACGCTTAATTAAAAAAGATGAAGAGCTGGTTAAGTCGATGGATCGTATAAGGTAATTCATGTGAGTAACTCACCGCAGAACGATGTACCTCTCACTAAAGTAGTTACGCTGCTTGTTGTTGGGTTACTTACATTTGGATTTGCTCCCATACTGGTAAGGTTTGCAACCGATGTTGAACCTCTGGCATTGGCCGCTATGAGAACCGGTTTTTCGGCTCTGATTCTGTTCCCTTTTTGGTTTCCGAAACGAATGCCGCTGTATGAAATAAAGGCTGCCGGTATAAGCAATTACCTTTTAATTGCCGCAGGAGTAAGTTTAGGCCTGCATTTTACACTGTGGATAGCATCGCTCCATTACACCTCTGTTGCATCTGCATCTGTATTGGTAACAATTCACCCGGTTATGCTTATTGTGGCCGAAAGCTTACTGTTCAAAACCAAATTCCGGCCTGTGGTATGGATTGGAGTAGGTATTGCGTTTACGGGCTCCGTACTTCTTGGCCTGGCAGACGATGCACAGATGGATCAATTTCCGGATGCAATTTTTGGCAATACGCTGGCCTTTTTATCTGCTGTTGTCTTTGTAGCGTACTTTATGCTTGGTCGGAAAATAAGACAACATACAGAGTGGATTGATTATGTGTTCTATGTATACACATACGCTACGATTACTTGTGTTGTGCTAACCTTTCTGTGGGTGGGTGGGATTCCGGCAATTACCGCAATGTCCGTTTTAGTAGGGATAGGGCTCGCTGCGGGACCTACAGTTTTGGGGCATGGAGCCATGAACTATGCGGTTAAATACATTTCTCCAACACTGCTTTCTACGTTGGTACTGTCTGAAGCGGTTGTGGCCGCGATAGCTGCCTTTTTTATCTTTGGTGAGATTCCATCAAGCTTCTCGATAGTTGCAATGCTTGTAATCGTTTTTGGAGTCACATTAACCTGGATAAAAAGAATGTCCCGCCCCCGAAGGGAAGAGGGCTAAAGTATTTATAATTAACACCTTAAAATTAATAAATGCCTTAGATATTCTTAACAGAAGGCCAATTCTTTGTTCCTCTGAGTAAAATGAGGTAATTTTCCTTTATAAATGATTTAGAAATCAATAAGCGCTAAAGTTATATAGCATTAACTATCAAGGGTTTATGTAATAAAAATTATGCCGGCAAAACGTAATCAGAATTTATTTCGTTATGTGTGCATACTTAGTGGCAGTTTCAAATGAAAAGAGACGATGTATCTGTCACTGCTTTAACAGGAACCAACCTGTAATGAATGAAAATCTATACTGATAAAAATTTTAAGGGAAACCGACTGTGGTTATTATTACCGCTGATCTTACTAACCACAATGCTCTTTGCGGCATGTAGTACTGATGACGCCCCTGGCACAGCTTCGGAAACAGAAGCTGAAGCATCACTGCCTGTTTCTGTATTAGAGCCCGTACAAAGGGATTTAGCGGAAATTAAGAGGAACGGCGTACTTAGAATGATCACGTACTACAGTTCAAATACCTATTTTCTCAATCAGGGGATAGAGGTGGGTTTTGAATATGAAATGGTTAAGGAGTTTGCAAGGGAAAATGACCTGGCTTTGGAAGTAGTGATTGTTGGTGCAGATGAAAATCCTTTTGACCTGCTTAACAGTGGCCAAGGCGACCTTATAGCTGCGAATTACACCATTACACCAGAACGCCGGCAAATTGTGAATTTTACCCGGCCGTATAACCTGGTAGATCAGCTTCTGGTCTTTTCAGCAGAAGCGCCCGCTCAACCCCAGACTCTGGAAGAACTTTCAGAAACAGATATTGCAGTCTCTGTAAGGAGAAACAGCTCATACTATGCGAGGCTTCAAGATTTGATTGAGGATGGGTATAACATCAACATCGATATTATTCCGGACGCCATTGATACTGAAGCGGCACTTATGCAGGTTGCTGAAGGTGAACTGATGGCCACTGTAGCAGATGACAATATGTTTGATGCGGCCAATCGATACATGGACGGGCTATTTCCCGGTCCGACTATTGCAGAAAAAGATACCATCGCATGGGCTATTCGGGAGAATGCACCCGATTTAGAATCTGCAATGAATCGGTTTTTGTATAAACATTTTAGATTTACCGAAGATCGCGAGCGACCGAGACGGTCAACATTTTTGAATGTGCTGAGGCAGCGATACTTTGAAGAGAGTCGCCAGATTGCGGAGTTTTACAACCCGGAATGGCAATACCAGACGATAGGGATAATCTCTCCGTATGACGATATCGTAAAGAGTGTTGCAGATTCACTGGAACTTGACTGGCTGATGCTTACGGCAATGATTGCTCAGGAGTCCAGCTTTAATCCCAACAGTAAAAGCTGGGCGGGCGCTGTCGGCTTGATGCAGGTTATTCCCCGTTTTGTGGAAACAGAATACGAACAACTTTATGATCCGGTTACGAATATCAAGGAGGGGGCCAGAATTATAAAAGAACATCTCCACCACTACTCCTACATGGACAGTACAAATCAGTGGCAGATGGCATTGGCAACATACAACGTTGGGCTAGGACATATGGCCGACGCCAGAAGACTTGTGATCGATCAGAATAGAAACCCGAATGAGTGGGAAAATGTGTCGAATGCTCTGTTGATGCTTATGCAGAGGCGTTATCATCAACATGCGCGCTATGGATTTGCGAGAGGTATCGAGCCTGTACAGTATGTAAAAGAGATCATGAATCGCTACAGAACTTACGAGGCGATCATTGCACTGGCCGAAAATCAAAGGCAGGGTAGTATTTCCAATGCTATGATAGGAAGAAGTTTATCTAATTGACCCTGAAGATCAATAAAGTGAGGTCGTCTCCAAGTTTATCGTCTGCAAATTCTCGCACTTCAGCGATGATCTTTTCCATTAGCTCATTTGGGCTGAGTTCTCTGTTTTGCAGTATGAGCCGGTAGAGACGCTCTTCTCCGAACTCTTCCTGTTTCCGATTCATGGCTTCATTTACACCATCTGTATAGAAAACAAGCAGATCTCCACTGTGCAGAGTAAACTCTTTCTGTTCGTATGGAGAAATAGTCTCCATAGCGCCTAGCAGTAAACCTCCCTCAGTTAGCTCTTCCAGGCTTGAAGAACCATTTCTGAGCATTAGAGGTGGATTATGACCGGCATTTACATATCGGAAAATGTTTTTCCCTGGAAAATATTTACCCCAGAAAAAAGTAATGAATTTATCACTGGGGGTATTTTTGAAGATCAGATCGTTAATTCTTTCCGTAGCTTCACTCAGTTCAATATCCACGGGCAAAAGAACGTGCAGCATCGACTGCAGATTTGCCATCAGCAGTGCGGCGGGTACACCCTTTCCGGTTACATCACCAATGGCAAAAATTGTACTTCCATCCGGGGTAGCCGCTATATCAAAATAGTCGCCGCCCACTTCTCTGGATGAGAGCGTGCTTGCTGCTAAATCAACTCCTTTAACCTTGGGAATGGGGTCGGGCAGCAGGCCGCGCTGAATAGATTTTGCAATAGCCAGCTCCTCTTCCATCCTCTCTTTGTCAATTCTCTCCTCAAGCAGAAAGGTTTTCTGGATAGAAACTACGGCCAGGTTTGAAAGTGATTTAAGAAAGTTGAAATCTGTTTCTGAGTAGGGTTCTTTATTGAGTCTGTCGCCCACCCCGATTACAGCAACTTTCTCTCCCTGAATAGAAATTCCAATGATATTTGTAATCTGGTTGTTTTCTAACGATGGGACTTTACCATAGCAGTGATCATCAACAGATCGCACATCTGTTGGGCATAAGTCAAACAGGGTGTCCATCTCTTTTTGGCTGAACTGTTTTTTTAAACCGCTCGACGTTAGAGTGGAAATTTTACCGGGCGTTTTATATAAAAGGAAAAACGTTCGGATAAAAAGCTGACCAAGGAGGGCAAATTTAAAGATGTTTGATATTTTCTCCCGGTCAGTAAGCAGGTTAAACTCTTTTGAGAGATCAAAAAGTGTGTTCAGTTCGTGTATTCGGCGATCGAGCTTTCTGTTTGTGTTTTTAAGCTGATCGAAAAGTAGAGAGTTAGAAAGAGCCACTGATGAAATAATGCATAAACTTTCGGCAAACTCTAACTCCCGGGCAGTGTACGGTTTTCCGGTCGCTTTTTTCCCAAGAAATAAAAATCCGATATGCTGGTTACTGGTCCTGAGTGGAAAAAAAATTGAATCTTCCATTTCATCCGCAATTGCGGGTAGTTTATCAGGATGTAAATCGTAGGGGATATGAGAGCAGGACTTTTCCGAATTTGTGAGATTTATTTCAATAGAGTCACCTGCCGAGATGGATTTTAATCCTTTTGACTTTTCAACCGTGTAAGTTTTTGTTTCAGGGTTGTAAAAAAGGATGGCAGCCTTACCCGAAAGCAGTTTGCCCATTAAAATGAGCAGTAAATTGTTCAGTACAAAATCACTGCTGCGCGACTCGATAAGCATACGGCTTGTTTCGAGCACGGTTTTCATCTCAAACCGATTTTGGAGCTCTTTTTCTGATGCAGCCATGATTTATCTCAATTTCTTTTTTTACAGAGGCGAATTTCATTCTTATCAGAGTTTGCATGATAAGATACGCTATCCATTAATTGGTGGATAAGATAAACTCCCATACCTCCCCGTTTACGCTCCTTTATTTTTTTACGAATATTTGGAAGGTTGTAGTTTTTAGGGCTGAAGCTGGTACCGCTGTCGAACAGACTGATGCAGAGCTTATCGGGATCAAAAGAGAGATCTATTTCAACGTGTTCATTGGGATTGTTTTGATAAGCGTGCTTAATGATGTTTGTATAAGCTTCATCTACAGCCAGTTGAAGGTCAGATATCTGTTCTTTCGTAAATCCCTGCTCAGAAGCATGCTGTGCAACAAAATTGCGCACCTCTGCCAGGTTTTCAGTAGAAGCGTTCACCGTAATTCGGTATGTGGCCGACTTTTTCAACAGCTTCTATTTTTCTTTAGAAAATTGTTTAATGGCATCCCGTTCATCTTCGAGAATATCGTAAAGCGTTGGAAAACCAAGCAGATCAAAGACATTGAATACTCTATCGCTCATATTGGTCAGCTTTATATCGCCACCGGTAGACCTTACATCTTCTATGTAGGCCATAAATACACCAAGTCCGGCACTGGCTATGTAATCGAGCTCACTGCAGTTAACAATAATGTTCGATTTATTACTGTCTATAAGCAATTTAAGCGATTCTTCGAGCTGAGAAGCGGTATGTGCATCCAATTCTCCATGAAGGTCCAAAACGTCTAATCCCGAAGATTCCCGATGGTTAATTTTAAAATTCTTCATCACAGTGGTGCTTTCAATTATTTGGGTTCCTCAAAGATAGAAGTTAGACGGGGTTGTACAAATATTGTATACGAAAAACTATAAGGCAGGTTACATAAAAAAATAAGGCATCACACGTATCCGGTGTGATGCCCTGACTATTCATCAAGAGAGACGCTACTTGAGCGCATAAGAATATTAGTAAAAATGATCGAAAAAGCACAACTATTATTGAAAAGCGCTATAAATAATCGTGAAAATAGCAGAAAAATCAATTATAACAGTTTGTTAGAGTGGAAATATGTACCTAAGTTTTGATACGACTTTCGGAAGTTGAAACATTAACGGCGTGTTAGCCTATATGATTGAGAGTATTAGAATTAATAATAGATCGAATTTTTAAACCCCAAAATTGAATGACTATGAAAAAGCTACTATTTGCCATATTAACACTTGGGTTCCTGTTTGCTTTCACAGATCAAGCGAGTGCTCAATGGTCTATCGGTGCCAGTTATGAAATTAGAAATGAAGATCCAACCAATGGATTTGGTCTGCGAGTTGAAAGAGGAATACTCTCTATGGTTCCGGTGGTGGACTTTAATATGAGAGCTCACTTCTCTTTTTTTAATGATGATGCGGAAATAAGCGGAAACAATCAGAATTTTAGCGGTGAAGTAGACGCTTACGACTTCGGTCTTGCTCTAACTGCCGGTGCCCAGATTGCACTCATTAAACCTTATGTGGGATTGGGTGTAGGTGCAGAATCGTACGATTTTGACGGTGAAGCAAACAGTTTTGATGAAACAAATCTGTTTTGGAATGGATATGGAGGACTGGAACTGGCTCTTCTGCCGATGATAAAACCTTTTATTGAGTATAGAATTAGCCGGATTTCAGGTTCAGATCAGATCGATTTTAATAATGTGAGCAGAGTTGCTTTTGGGGTCTCTCTCAGATTCTGATGCTAAAATCTTTATTGAAACAAGAAAGGCTCCCTGGATAAGGAGCCTTTTTTTTGTTTTTGAATAATGGTTAATTCAAACGAGATATCCATGACTGCGCGTCATACTCATTCGAAAGTTTGTGCTGTAAATTTTCTGCCATTTCTCTGCTCTCAACACGCCCAATCCGAACCCGATACCAGACGTCTCCGGTCTCTTCTTTGCCATATTGGATAACAAAAGCTTTTTCAAAACCCCGGTTTTTCCACATATCCAGCTCCCGGTTCGCTTTTTCTTCAGATCTCCAGGATTGAACCTGAACAGCATAATCGCCATTTTCGCTGTATACTATTTGGCTGCGTTGTTCTGCTTTTGCAATACTGTCTTGTTGAGCCTGGGCAATACTATCCTGAATCATCTGCTGCATTTGTGCCTCATAAACTCTTTCCAAAGAATCTCTTTCTGCTTGCTGACGCTCGAGTTCCTGCTGGCGAAGCTCTTCTTCACTCGGCCCGCAACCAGCTATCAGAGTTATCGCTAAAATAGAAGCTCCCAAAAAAGTTAATAGTGTTTTCATAATGTAAGTTCTGTAATTAAAAACCTGGAATATTTATCTGTAGAACAATGTTAGCTAAAAACTTAATTCATTCGTTGATCTTAAACAACATTCAAAAAAATCTGACGGCAAACTCTTTAAAGCCTCGGTTAAATTGCTTAATTTAAATAGACTGAATTTAAATAAGGATGAAAAAGTCCGTTTGTAGTCTCTCATTGAGGATTGTGCATGTTATTAGAAGTTGAAAATATTGAAAAATCATTCGAAGAAGGGAATCCTGTAGTAAATAATGTCTCTTTTACTGTTAGTGAGAATGAAATTTTTGCACTGCTTGGCCCCAGCGGTTGTGGCAAGACTACAACTCTGCGCATGATATCCGGTTTTGAGCACTCTGACCGAGGAACAATCAAGCTGGAAAGTAAAGTTATCTCATCCGATTCTATTCATACTCCACCTCAAAAGCGGGGTATTGGCTTTGTATTCCAGGATTATGCTCTGTTCCCACATATGTCTGCTTTGGATAATGTGGCATTTGGACTCACTGGGTTACCCAAGTTTAAGCGTAAAGTTTTTGCAGAAGAGGTTTTGTGCAGAACGGGTATGGGGGATTACAAAGATCGAAGCCCCGCCGAGCTATCAGGCGGCCAGCAACAGAGGGTAGCACTTGCACGGGCTATAGCACCCGAGCCAAAGCTTGTACTATTGGATGAACCCTTTTCAAATCTGGATGCAATGTTGAGGGATTCTACCAGGAAGGAAGTTCGGTCTATTATTAAAAAAGCCGGGATGAGTGCAATTTTAGTAACTCACGATCAGGAAGAAGCACTCTCATTTGCCGATAGAATAGCTGTTATGAATGAGGGAAGGATTGAGCAGATCGGCACTCCTGAAGAGGTTTACTATAAGCCAAAGACAAAGTTTGTGGCACAATTTTTAGGGCGAACCAATTTGTTTGAAGGTGTGGTTGATAACTCAGATCAAATTGAAACAAATCTTGGATTACTACAGCTCAACTGTAAAGCAAAAGGGAAAGTAACCTGCTCCATACGTCCCGAACATTTAACCATAGAGCGTCCAAACGGTGTAGGAAAAACTTGTAACCGGGGTATTGTAATCGGACGTGAATTCAAAGGGCACGATATTACATACCATGTAGAGTGTGGCAGTGAAAGATATATTGTCCATACGGATAACAGGGTTTTATTTGAAACAAACGACGAAGTAACCGTCAAACCATTGGAACCGGCCGTTATTTTGACCAATCCATAAAACTAGCTCATTTCTGATCAGCAGCGGCTCTTGATGTTATCAATAGACTAAATATTTCTCTTCTAAATAATCAGGTTTATTTCGAAAATTGGAAATTAGCTGAAACGAAGCATTTGCTTTCCACGTAGTCTATTTCTAAATGGTCTAATGATGAATGCTGATGCTTAATAAATTTTACCGAATACTGCTGTTTCTCCTATTTTGCCCAATTCTTGTTTATTCACAGATTGAGGTGACCGGAGTAGTTATAGATACTGATACAGGGGAGCCGCTTCCTGCTGCTACTGTAGTGATTGAAAACACGCTTAAAGGAACTGTAGCTAATGTGGATGGTCGCTTTTCTATTTCTGTTTCGGAACTGCCGGTTACATTGCGTATTACTTACATCGGGTATGAACGATCGGTAAAAACGGTTCAGGATGGTTCAAATCGTGATATGATAATACGATTATCGCCATCCGTTACAGAGCTTGCAGAACTGTTGGTAACAGAGAGGGACCCCGGTCTGAGTATAATGGAGAGAGTAATTGAGAGAAAAAAACTTTGGCGGACAGATTTATACTCTTATCGGGCGGATGCCTACACGCGCCAGATTCTTCAGAACGATACATCTATCGTATCTATAACAGAAAGCAGCTCAGATCTGTACTGGAGCAAAGAAAAAGGGCATCGGGAAGTCCAGAAGTCAGCGCGACAAACTTCAAACATCTCGGCTGATCAAAATTTTGCGGGTGTGCGATATCTGCCGAACTTTTATGATGACAATATTGAAATTGCCGGTTACAATCTGGTTGGTATAACTCATCCGGATGCGCTCTCCTACTATCACTTTTCTCTGCTGGAAGTTTTGCAAATGGATGGCGTTCCGGTCTATAAAATTGAAGTAAAGCCGCGTCGCAAACTCCAGCCAACGTTCGAGGGCGTTGCATATGTGTTGGGAAGGGATTATGCACTCATCGATGTAGATTTGAAACCAAATGATGTTGTGAATTTTCCGCCACCGGTTCAGGATTTTGACCTCTCTTATAAACAGCAGTTCAGCAGTTTTGGAACCAATTTTTGGCTACCCGTTGATATGAGGATTGAAGGCAGAATTCGCATCGGAATGGTTGGTCTCCAGTTTCCGGCAATTCAATTTCGTCAGCTTTCAAGGATTTCTGATTACAGGGTAAATGTTTCAATATCTGACTCTCTGTACCAGGATCAAACAACGTTTGTTCAGGCTGATTCACTCGCTTCAGTTGAGTTTACAGAGAGTGAAATCCCTCTCACGGAATCAGAAAGGCAAGCCTACGCAACTATAGACAGTACTAAAACAATAGAGGAGGCATTCAGGCCGGAGGGGTTTTTGGCCAGAATGGTCGAGGATCGTGATGACAGAGAGAGGTCCGGATTACTGGCACGGTTTGGGGATTGGATTCCTAAAGGTGTAGGAATCCGGGGGCGTTATAATCGCGTAGAGGGAGTTCATCTTGGTTTAAAATACCGGGAAAGAATTTCTGATGTGGGATTGGACCTGAGATTTTTTAGCGGATACAGTTTTAACAGCAAGGATTGGGATTATGGAGCCGGGGCGGAGCAGAGAATAGTATCATTTGGAAGAAGGGTGTTGACCGCTGAATTTTCATATCAAAACAGTACGGATACACAGTACAGCTCAGCTATTTATACTACAGGTATGAACAGTGCCGTAACGCTGCTGGGCGGAGATGACTATTTTAATTACTACAGAAATGAAACAGTTTCTGCAGGCCTTAAATTGAATAATGTTATAAACAGAGTAGATCTGGAAGTTTCGGGGAATCATGAAGTGCATCGTTCATTTGAATCCGGTAATGAAATTGATTTTAAACTGTTTAATTGGGTAAATCATCGAAGAGAAAACCCGGGAATTGATGAGGGAATTTTACGGTCTTTAACTGTAAGGATGGGGTATAATTTACAGGATCAAAACTTTGGATTTGCCGGATCGAGGAAAATTGAATTAGCCGCAGAAATAAGCAGGCCTCAAATTGGAAGTGATTTTAACTACTCATCAATCCGGATGAGTTTGGACTGGAATTTTGAAACTTTCTATAAACGAAGATTATTTGCTAACACATTGGATGTGCATCTGTCGGGAGGATTTGTAGAGAGTTCAGCCCCAACTCAAAAATTAGGTGCAGTTGACGGGTCACTATCCAGGTTTACGCCTTTTTCAGTTTTAAAGACCCGGCCGTATCTGCCCTATGTGGGAAATAGATACGGAGTATTTGCATTGGAACATAACTTCAGGACCGTTCCATTTGAGCTACTGGGATTGAACTACTTTGCAGATAAAGGGTGGGGAATTATTCTGTTTGGAGGTACGGGTTTTGCTGAGTTAAGCAGTTCGTCATCCATAAATTTCATGGAATCTGATGGGATGCATATCGAAACCGGAATTAGTTTAAACAGTATTTTTGGAGTTGCAAGGCTGGATTTTGCCAAGCGTCTGGATTCTCCCGGGTACTTTATTGGATTTAGTGTGCCTCGATATTTTTAACAGACACAACAGTATTTGGTACAGGCAGGAAATAAAAAAAGCGGCCCGATAAACTCAGGCCGCTTTTACAAAGAAACTTAAAACAAGTTAGTTTCTGGGAGAAAATGGGTACGGATTCAAAGGATGAGATTCTGCTCTTCGGTTTTTCTCACAACCGGGAGTGTTTGCATCTCTCTCAGCTTCAGCACATTGTACCGGAGCTTTTCCAAGTCCTCTGAATTCGATGCGATCTTCAGCAATACCGTTGTCTTTGTAGAAATCTACAACAGCATTTGCTCTTCTCAAGCTAAGTCTCAGGTTGTACTGATCTCCACCAACGTGGTCAGTGTAAGCATCAACACGAACTCTGAATGCTTCAACTTCCATCAGTCGCTCAACGTTTTCAGCCAGCATTCTGGCATCGCCGTCACGTATATCTGACCGGTCAAAGTTGAAGTTGATTGTATTCAACTCGTGAATAAATGGAGGATCGTTAGGATCGAGTGGGTCTGTTCCCATTTCAATCTCTTGTCCGTCAGTAAATCCGTCGCCGTCAGTATCCGGGTTGAGCGGATCCGTTCCGTAAACGTTTACTTCGTCGCCGTCAGATAGGCCGTCGCCGTCAGTATCGGGATCGAGCGGATCCGTTCCGTAACCGCCATCAAACGGTCCTTCGAAATCCGGATCTTCACATTCAGATTGGACGGTGTGTTTCACTTCCTGGCAGTCGGTCAGCCCGTCGCCGTCGGTGTCTGGGTTGAGCGGATCTGTTCCATAAACGTTTACTTCGTCACCGTCAGAAAGTCCGTCACCGTCGGTGTCCGGATTCAGCGGGTCAGTTCCATAAACATTTACTTCTTCGTAATCAGTTAGTCCGTCGCCGTCAGTATCCGGATTAAGCGGATCTGTTCCGTAGACATAAATTTCGTCGTAATCGGAAAGACCATCTCCATCACTGTCACGCTCCATAAGCTCTTCGTCAGAAAGGCTCATAAGATATTCGAGTGTTAATGGATCTGGATCCCCTTCAGGTTCTCCGGTACCACAGGCTTGAAATACAAGCACTGAAGCAAGTAACCCAATAATTAAGTAAGTAGGTGATTTAAACATTGTTATTCTCCTGTACAGTTAGTGTGAGGTTTTAAGTTAGAAATTTTTCCACTTCAACAAAAAATACATAACCATCAATCGCAAACAAAAATGTTTTTTTGACAAATGCTTGCGAAAGGTGATATATTCTGCCTCGACGGGGCTATAGCTCAGCTGGCTAGAGCGTCGCGCTGGCAGCGCGAAGGTCCGGGGTTCGAATCCCCGTAGCTCCACATTGGTTGATAAGTGATATTATTTTTGATGGGATAGAGAGAACAAACATTTTGTTTGTCAAACTGAAGATAATCGTACGTTTTCTCCATAAAAGTTTTTTGTTTTGCATGAATAGCGGTTATTCAATAGTCCACTTCTTTATCTGTGAGTAAGCAAACTAAATCGGCCATTGTGAAACTGTTCTGTATACTTCTCTTTACTCTGCTTGTTCCAATTGGTTCACTTTTTTCTCAAAATTCAGAATTTGGAATAGAACTAATCTCAGAACCACTGATTAGCAATGCGCAGATTGTGGATTTTTCAACGCTCATCAATGCAGATGGCAGCTCCTCTACCCGGCTGATTAGCATTCAGTTAACGAACTATACGGAACAAGAGGCTAATGATCTCTATCTCGATATCGATGTTCTAAGCTCACGCGAAGGTCTGTTGATGGAATCACATCAAAGAAATGATGTTCCTTTTGGACTGTTGCCCGGTCAAACTGTTTCGGTTTCTAATGCTGATCTTTCGCAGGGCAGATTGCCAAATGCACGGCAGAGTGTGGTGTTTAATGGCAGGTTGACCACGAATGGCCGCGAACTATTTAACAGATTGCAGGGTGTTACTTCTTTGCCTGCAGATGAATACACCATAGAAGTCCGGCTGTATAAAAGAAATAATAGCGTGAATGGCGGGCTATTGATCGGGTCCTCATCTGTAACCATCGGCAGTAATTTGATAGACAGCGATTTTTCGATCTACCTTCTTTCCCCCGGCGAAACTTTGGGAGCGGGGAGTACAATTTCAAATCCATATCCTGAATTCAGATGGGAAGGTATACAGGGACAAACTTATCGTCTGGTTTTAGTTGAAGCAGTAGCCGGGGAAGATCCGCAGGCACTACTCGAAAGCGCACGAAGTACCCCGCCTTCCCGGAGAGGAACAGAGCAACTGCTTGAGTATGAGTATTTGGACGTTAAAATTGACGGCACCGGTTTTTCTTATCCATCTTTCGGCACAAAATCGTTGCAGCCGGGTAAGAGATACTACTGGCAGGTGTATTCAGAGCTTCAGTCCACCTCCGGTGTGAGAGAAAGAGCGTCTGAGATTTGGTCTTTTACAATGCGTGAAAGTCTGGAATCCGTATCAGCCGTAGAGATTGATGAAGAATTGAAGGAGTTTTTAATTTCAATGATTGGTGCAGTAAAGACGGAGAGATTAATTCGAGAAGGATTTTCTCTCTTTGAAATTGAAATAGATGGCAGGATACTGAGTGGAGAGGCAGCAAAAGAGGAGCTGATTTTGATACTTGAGAAAATGCGTAGTGACAGAATTAAATTAGTGGATTAGTTACAGGAACTGAAAATGAGGTATTTAAACCAAATCATACCATTGCTATTTTTAACTGTTTACCTGGTTGGTCTGATAGGTTATGAATCAGATAAGGTCGTAAATCCGGAGAGAGAAATAGCGATTGTAAGAAAGTATGTACCCAAGGTTGATGTAAACGGCATGCAGAGAGATACCATTATTGAAACCGGTACATCTCTGTTCAGCGGAGATACTCTCAGTACTGATGAAAATGGATACGCTTTGGTACTGTTTATGGACCAAAGCGTGGTAACCGTCCGTCCATTATCGCAGCTGATTATTCATGGAGAAATTGATCGGAATCAAACCGCCAGAACTCGAATTGATTTGAACAGAGGCGGGGTCTTTATGAACGTAAATCGAAGGGGTGATAATGAGTTTGAAGTAACTACCTCTTCTACAGTTGCAACGGTAAAAGGGACTGCATTTGGCGCCCAGTCCGGTGGGTACTACTGGGTTGAACAGGGAGAAGTTGAAGTGATGGCCCTGCAATCGGGGCAGGCTGTATCTGTATTGTCCGGTATGTTTGCGCAGGTTGATGAAACGGGAACAGATATCATAACCGGCCAGCTTAGCGATAATGAGCTGGAGCAGCTGGGCAGGGAGTATAAATCGCTTGATGAAGATCTGATCCAGAAGCGATTGATCCTGCGATTCAGTGACTCAAATGGCCAAATTATTGAGGAGAATGTAGAGTTTTTTGAAAGGAGTGATCAATAAACATTCCGGATGACTTTAAACAGATACTTAAAGCCACAGATACGAATTAGCAGCACATTTTTTACATGTCTCTTCATTGGGCTGATGACAGAGGTGGCTATTGGTCAGCAAATGATCAGGCATAATCCTCCCTCTTTTATTGAGCGAGGTGAAAGTACACTTCTTCGTTTCGAGAGCACGGATATTCGTGAATCTGAGGTGTTGGAAGCGCTGCTGTTCTACAGAGTTGACGGAAGCGGGAGCTACAGCCAACAAGAGGTTCGATTTAGAGAAGGCGTAACAGAAGTGCCGCTTCAGATTCATGATCCGATTGCCTACTCCGTGGATTACTATTTTGTGGTTCGGACCGTGACGGGGCACCAGTTTATGTACTCGGATATCATTGCTGATGAAGCACCCGTTACGGTTGAAATTGTCTCTCCGAGAATAGAATCTTTCCCAACCACAGATCTGGCGGATGTCGCGGTAATAACTCCGGCGCCGGATGAGGTCGTCTCAAATGAGGGATTTTTTCTAACAGCAGCACTTTTCTATGATGATGCTATTAGCCCTGATTTTAAACTTCATCTTAACGGAGAGGATGTAACTGAAGAGGCAGAAATATCTCCGTTTTTAATAAAGTTCAGAAGAGAGTCAATTCACTCGGGAGATCATACCGTACAGGTTTTGCTGGATGAAGATGGCTCGCTGTATGAAGTGGAGCGCTGGAACTTTAGAGTAGTAAGGACTGCAATTACAGGTCGGGATCTTATTTTTACGGATCAGAGAAGGGCAGTGGGAGGAGAAGTTGAACTGGGTGCCGGGAGTCAGTATATAGCCGGGTCATCAACCGATCAACTGACCGGCAGGTTGAATGTGAGAGGTCGTGAAGGGGCTATTCAATATTCTGCACGCGGTTATCTTACCACGCGCGAATCTTCCAGGCTTCAGCCTCAGAATAGATTCAACCTGGATATGTACTACAATCAAACAGCATTTTTCCGTTTAGGTGATGTAAATCCATCGTTCAGCAACTACTCAATAAGAGGAAGACGGGTGAGAGGTGTATACACTGGGATAAGTTTGTGGGATGAAAAGTTTCAACTAGAACTAATGCGCGGATCTCTTCAGCGATCCATTTCGAATCGCTACGGAATGATTGAGGTTGAAGAGCGAGATACGGGGTTTGGAACGGAGGAGTTATTTTTTCTGAACCTCGAGGAAAACGGCGCCGGCGCCTATCGGCGAGTGTTAACAGGTGGGCGGCTGAAGGTCGGTTCTCGGGAAAATGTTCAGTTTTCTATGAATATGTTACGGGCACGGGACGATTCAACTTCCTCAAAAAGAGTTCGAAACTATGTGGATGTGCTGGGCCGGGATGAAACACTACTTGAGTCTCTTACTTCTCAGCAAAGAGACTATTTAGCACAGAACCCGGAAGATCTGCAGGTATCGGCTACTGTTCCAACTCCCAAAGAGAATCTGGTGGTGGGAACTGAATTTGAATTCATGGCCGATCAGCAGAGAGTACGTTTCCATACGGAGCTGGCTGCAAGTTTGTTAAACGAGGATATTTCGCCCGGGGTGCTAAGCAGAGAAAGAGCAGAAGAGCTTGGGCTCGATCTTGATGATAACATTGAAAATCTGTTCAATAGCCTTTCCTGGCTGATTATTATCAATGAAAGGATGAGTACGCTGCCCTTTAAATATCGTGAATCGGAAACCGGTGCGACGGAGGTGGATCTGTTTTTGCCATCATCCATTTTTGCCAGCGAAACACGTGTGGATCTCAGGTATGGAGCTCATAGAATCAGAGTGGATTACAGATGGGTAGGGCCGGACTTTCAGTCTTTGGCCAATAGCACTGTTCGCAGGGATGTCTCCGGCTTTACAATTACGGATCGGTTCAGAGCCATGGACAACCGGTTGATTTTTACACTTGGAGCTGAGTTGTTGAGAGATAATGTGAATAACTATAAAAGTACAACATTAAGAACCCGGGTGGCTCGTGCTTCTGTAGGCTGGTACCCATTCCAATACAATTTGCCAAGAATTAATGCAGGTGTTCGATATCGAAACCGAAGCAACAGTGTTGAGAGGTTCAATCCATTTGTTGATGAAGAACTGGCTGCTTCGTCGGTAAGAAATTTTGAAATCATAGATGGCGAAATTGTTTCAGCTACGGCCCCCAGAAGCAATGTACTTTTAGCGATTAATTCATCTCTGTCACAAAAGTTTAGCTTTTTGGAAGCCGATCATGAAGCGGGCCTGTCATTTAATTTGTCGGATTCGAAAAGCGATGTAAACAGATATGGGGACTATCGCAACCACTCATTTTCTCTGTCTCTGCGATCCAAATTTTCAGGGCGTCCCTTTGAAACCAGGATATCACTAAACAGTACAAATAGTTCAGCGCTTAGCGGATTAAACGAAGCAGCCATTCACTCTGTAGAAGCGGGTACAAACTGGTTTTTACTGGATAACAGACTCATTTTGAATGGGGCATTGTCGTTTGCCCGTTCAAACTTCGAAAATGTTCCTTTGATTGTTCAAACCGGAAGTTTAGAGAACAGCCGGGATGACATATATGTACCGGATGAAAGTCAACGCGAAAGTACAATTGCCAATAGCTATAGGGTTCGATTACAAGCGGAGTATTCAATTTACAGCAGTGGTTCGCTGCAGGCTATGCTAAACTATTCGAATGTAAACCGTCGGGGATCTGATTTTGCAGCATTGCCAAATGATCGTATAATGCAGGTGAGATACATCCACAGATTTTAAATGCGTTCAATGAGTAAAACTCTATCGTCAGTACTGACTCTTGCTCTGGCTTCACTGCTGATGCTGTTTATCTTCTATTTACCACCAATTAAAACAGCAGACCTTAATTCCAGGGACTTACTTTTCGAAGTGAGAGGTCCTTTGGATGTTTCAGAAAGTGAAATCGTAATTGTGGAGATAAGTTCAAGAGCGGATGATGAAATCCCATATAAATACCCCTGGCCAACCTATGTTTATGCAAAACTGATCGAAAATCTAAACCGGGCCGGCGCTAAGGTAATTGCATTTGATGTCCTTTTTGATCAGCCCGATCTCTATGATCTTAATAATGATACACTTTTTGCCAAAGCTGTGGAAGAGGCCGGTAATGTTGTTTTCTCGGGTCGTGTAAGGCAGGAACCGGAACGAAGATTTTTAGGCGGTGTGGTTGCACAACAGAGAACGCCCTCATTTCCAAGACAGATGTTTCTGGATGCGACGCCATGGGGGATTGGGTTTGTTGATATGCGTCCGGATATGGATGGGTTTATACGCAGTTACCCCTTTCAATTTAACTATTTGAATGAAACCTACTTCTCCTTTGCTTTTCAAATTCTCCCATTGATTTTTGGGGAAGATGTCACCTTACAAAACAGTGTGGATCACTATTTGGCCGCCAATCAGGCGATACCCAAAACGGAGCAAAATCGAATGCTCATTAACTATCATGGGGGGTACCGATCATTTGAATATGTAAGTTTTGAGTCAGTTATTGACGATGCTGATTTTCAGACTACAACGGAGATGCAGGCGTTTGAGATCAACGAATTTGATGATCCCGACTACGGCTTGTTGTATAAAGATATTTTGCGGGATAAAATTGTACTGGTCGGTACCACCATGCCGGAGCTGCAAGACTTCCATTCAGTTCCGTATCCGGATCGAAGTGGAGAGTATTCCATGGCCGGTGTAGAGATTCACGCTCATGCACTGCAAACCATTTTGGGTGGAAATTTTCTGAGAGAAGTTGGCGGATTTTACAGCTTGCTCTTAACGATGATACTATTAGTTGTCAGCTATCTCTTAACGTCCAGATTTGTAGGGTGGTCCGGGCTATTTATGGCGTTGTTAATTGGTGCAGCTTGGGTGGTTGTTGCAGCAATGTACTTTATTTACGGGAGCCTGTTTATTCCAATAGTGCCTGTGTTGCTGGCGGTAGTGGTTGGTTATACCGGATCGGTAACACATAATGTGATCTATGAAGAGCGTGAGAAGAAGAAAATTAAATCGATGTTCTCGTCTTATGTGTCTCCCGAACTGGTTGATAAAATGATATCGGATGAGATTGAGTACACGCTGGGGGGAAGAGAAGATGAATTAACCGTCATGTTTTCTGATATAGAGAACTTTACCACCATGTCGGAGTCACTTGAACCGACTGAGCTTGTTTCCATGATAAACGGGTACTTGAATACATTTACTGAGGTTATCAATGAGGAGAAAGGTACGCTGGATAAATATATCGGAGATGCGGTTATGGCGTTTTATGGGGCTCCGGTTCCAATCGAAAATCAGGCGGCTTGTGCCTGCAGAACTGTGTTGAAAGTTGAACAAAAATGGGATGTTAAAAACGGTGACGGAGATCGAGTGCTGTTTAAAACTCGGTTTGGAATTAATACCGGTATGATGCTTGTAGGGAATATGGGCTCAGAAAGGCGTTTTAATTATACCGTTATGGGGGATAATGTGAACCTGGCTGCGAGATGTGAATCGGCCTGTAAAATATTCGGTGTGTATGCAATTGTATCAGAGAGCACCAAACAACAGGCGGAAACTACCGGAGAGTTTGTATTCAGGCAGCTTGGAAAAGTACGTGTAAAGGGCCGCTACAAATCGGCAGATCTCTACCAGTTGGTGGGTTTTTCAAATCAACTTGATCAATCGTCTTTAAGCCTGTTGAGACAATTTGAAACAGGGCTTCATTTCTACTTTGAAAGGAGATTTGAAGAGGCGCTCGCTATTTTCCAAAAACTGAACTCGAAAGAATCTGAGAACTTTCATGTTAGTGAATTTCTCAATCCCTCTCTTTTCTATGCAGAATTGTGCCGCGATTTGATTGAAAACCCGCCTGAAAACGACTGGACCGGCATTATAGAGCGATAAATTTCTTAAGAGTTACCGTTTATATTTAGTGATAAAGGCCTTATCTTAATGACTCGGGGCAAGTCTCATACAGCCAGCTCCCTATGAACTCCGTCAGGGTCGGAAGGCAGCAGCGGTAGTAGGTCGTAGCGGCGTGATATGAGTAGCTTGCCCTCTTTTTTTATCTACTCTTCTCGATATGTTCGGCAATGTGTTCTGCATGAATTCTGCTGTTCTCAATAAACAAGCTGCTTGTATCCATTCCTCCACAAACCACTCCGGCAACATAAAGCCCTTTTCTGTTGGTTTCCAGCGTTTTGTCATCATAAACAGGCATGCTCTTTTCATCATCTGTAAGCTCTATTCCCACTTTTTTCATCAGATCAAAGTGAGGTCTGTAACCTGTCATCGCCAGGACAAAATCATTTGGAATCGTTTTCTTTCCATTCGGAGTCTGTATATCAACTTCCTTTTTCCTTATCTCTAAAACTTCGGAATTAAAATATCCTGTGATGGATCCTTCCTTGATACGATTATCAATATCCGGTTTTACCCAGTATTTGATGGATGGTTTAAGTGTGTCATGCTTCACAAGTATCGAAACGTTTGCGTTACAGCGGTATGTTTCCAATGCGGCGTCTGCTGCAGAGTTACCACCACCAACCACCAGTACATTTTGCCAGGCGTATCGATGAGGATCGTCGTAGTAATGGAGTACTTTTGATAAATCTTCACCCGGAATATTCATCATGTTAGGCTTACCGTAAAATCCTGTGGCGAGCACTACTTTTTTAGCTGAATAGCTCCCTTTGGAGGTGGTTACTTTAAAGTTGCCATCTGTGCCCTCAACATTTTTAACCTCCTCATAAAGTTTGACATTCAATTCATAATGTTCTGCCGCTCGCCTGTAGTATTCCAGGGCCTCTTTTCGGGTCGGTTTTGAGCCGTGAGAGATGAAGGGAATATTCCCGATTTCTAGTTTATCTGAAGTGGAAAAGAAGGTCATATTTGTAGGGTAGTTGTAGATCGAATTTACCAAACAACCCCTTTCAATAATAAGTGATTCTATTCCTTTCTTTTTCAATGCAATTGCGGTGGCAAGCCCTATTGGGCCGGAACCAATGATAATTACCATAGTTTATGTTTTGTAATGAAAACGTGTTTTTTTAAAAATAACCAATCCGGATTCAGGCCTCCTTTGGAGGTAGTGTAAAATAGTCGCCAATAGTTTTGTTAATCCACCCAGATGGAATACTCCAAAATCCAACGTGGCCACCCTCTGTTGGGTAGTTTGAAGTTAAAACTGAATTTTTTTCAATATCGTTGACAGGAGTCCATTCAAATGGGCAAAGAGGATCATCCTGGCTGTGAATTATTAAAGATTTTGTTTTGATTCTATCCATGAAAAAAGCACTTGAACAGCTCTCATAATAGTGGTCAGCACTCTCAAAGCCGTGAATAGGCGCGGTTACCTGGTCATCAAATTCGTAAAGGGTGCTTCCGGTAAAATCCGGCAGATCTGAGAACATCTCCTTTTTGATTTTCAGTTTCTTTTCAAGTGTGACTAAAAAGCTTTTTGAATAGAGTCTGTTGAACCCCTTTTCCAGATTTAAAGATCCTTTTTTGAGTTCGAACGGAGTGGATACAGCGGCCACTCTGTCAAGAATATGATGATTGCCGTGCTTGTCCAGGTAGTTTAACAGTGCGCTGGCTCCCAGGGAAAACCCGGCAGCGGCGTAATATTCTGCATTTGTAAAATGTTGCTCTACCCACTCAAAAACGGTGTGCAGATCTTCGGTTTCACCGGAATGGTAGTATTTTTTTCTACGATTTATGGTGCCGCCGTAGCTTCTGAAATTAACGGCAATTACACTGAAATTCCTTTCGAGTAGGTGTTCTGTAAGCTGCTTGATGTAATATCTTCTGGCGTGTCCCTCTAATCCGTGAAACAGTATGGCAACCGGAGAAGTCTCGTTTAATTTGGTTACATCAAGATCTAAAAAATCTCCATCGGGCGTATCAATACGAACTTCTTCTGCTCTTATTTGCGGAGCCTGAAAAAAAAGTGAACAAAGAATTGTGTGGATATGGCCGTTTACACACCAAGGGGCCGATTGAAAACCGTTAGCGTGGAGCTGAGTATTAAATTGTTTTGTGTCTCTCATCATTTTGATGTCTGAATATCAAAGAAATTGCCGTGCACATTCTGTATTATTTCAGTACAACAGACAAGATAAGGAAAGTAAACAGACGATGAACCAATCAATTCCGCGCCGACCGGTAAAAAGAATTGCAGCTATAGATCTGGGAACCAACTCATTTCACGCGCTGATTGTAGAAATCTTTTCTGACGGCAGTTTTTATGTAATAGATAAGCTGAAAGAGATGGTGCTGCTGGCAGAAAAAGGTCTTGGAGACAGGCTGTCGGCGAATGCGATGGACCGCGGGATCGAGGCGCTGAAAAAGATCAAGGTGCTTGCAGATAGCCATCAGGCAGAGACAATATTGGCGTACGCTACAAGCGCAATCCGTGAGGCTGAAAATGGCGGAGACTTTATACAGCGGGCCATTGATGAAGTTGGTGTAAAAATAAATGCTATTCCCGGGCGAATTGAAGCCGAATTGATAGGGCTTGCTGTACAGCACGGAGTAAAAATGCCTTCGAATCCGGCTGTAATTATGGATATAGGTGGCGGAAGCGTGGAGTTTATCCTGGCCGATCAGGAAAGATTTTATCATTTGAGCAGTAAAAAACTGGGTGTAGCCCGAATGACTGCCAATTACATCGATCATGATCCTATTTCACCGGATGAAATTAATGCGCTTAAAGAGCATTTTGACAGTAAACTGATGGATGTTGCAGAAGCGTTTGCTATGCATCGATCTCCTCTGTTGATAGGCTCATCCGGTACGATGGAAAATATCGGCCTGATGATTGCTCACAGAAATAATAAAACACCAAATCTTACCATTAATGAGCTGGAGTTTACGGCAAAAGAATTTTTTGAGTTTTATGATGAAGTTATTGGCCTGAATGAGAAAAAGCGTGCAAAACTCAAAGGGCTGGACGAAAAGCGCATAAAGCTTCTCCCGGCCGGTTTAGTGCTGGTTCATTACATACTCAGGAAGTTTGGAATAAAGCGAGTAAAAATTTCATCTCAGGCACTTCGTGAAGGGATTGTACTGCGCTACATCAGAAAGGAGATGAGTGAGGGTATTCGGATGCATCTGGATGAAAGTCCCCGCAGAAGAAGTGTTATGGAGCTTGTGCATAAATGCGACTGGCATGAAAGTCACTCAAGGCATGTTGCAAAACTCGCGTTAAAATTGTTCGACGAATTAACAGACGACTTAAAACTTGAGGCTGAAGATCGCGAGCTTCTGGAATACGCCTCTTTGATGCACGATATAGGCTACCATATTTCACATCGAAAACATCACAAACATGCACTCTACATTATTAATAACGCGGATTTAAAAGGCTTTAAAGAGGAGGAGATTGATGTGATGGCCAATGTTGCCCGCTACCATCGCAGATCCACGCCCAAATCGAGGCACCCACACTACGATAAACTGGATAAAAGTGTTAAGAAGAGAGTGGAAAATCTAAGTGCAATATTAAGGGTGGCAGATGGATTAGACCGAAGTCATTTTCAAAATGTGAGGGCTTTTGAAATGGTGAAGAAAAATGGTCAGATCAGATTAACTCTGGAGACAGAAGCCGAACCAAATCTTGAAATCTGGGGCGCAATGAGAAAACGATCGCTACTAGAAGAAGTAACCGGAAAGAAACTTGTAATAGCCGACTCGCATCAGACTAAAGAGAAATAAGTTTTTCGCACAAAAACTTTAATAATTTTTGCAAAAATGATCAATTGGGGGATTAATTCTTTAATCATTTTTCTGAAATTAACGATTTCACTTAATAGATTAGGTGTGCCGGATTTACTTTTTTACCCTCCCTATTAAGGCTGATTTACTTTTTCTGTATCGGGTAAATTGGTCTTTAAATCTGAAACCTTCCGTATTTTTAAACCGTTACAATTTATCCAATTAGAGGCCGGTCAAAAAAATAAAATCAACTGATGAAAAACCCGGCATAAGGAGAAAATAAATCAGGAAAATTTAAAAGCGACACTACGAAGAAAAATGAAGTTAATAAGTAAACTAATCTTGAGCTCAGTACTGCTGTTTACCGCGTTTGTGGGAACTGCTCACTCTTCAACATCAGATACAGATGTTGTGAAAGAGAATATTTTTGAAGCGATTCAAAACATCGACATTGTTAGCCTAAACGTTCTGCTTGCAGAGGGTGCGGATATCAATGAAGTAGATGAACAAGGGAATACAGCATTAATGCTTGCTTCAAAAATTGGTAATCCACGAATGGTAAAAATCATCCTGGCCCATAACCCGAACATTAATTTGCAAAATAATGAAGGTTATACGGCTTTGATGATTGCATCACAGCAGGGGCAAGTCCACATAGTGGAGAAGTTGCTCAGCCTGGAAGCGGATACCTCCATCAGAAATATGGATGGTTTTACAGCTTCTGAACTGGCCATCCGTTTTGGACAGCCGCAAACAGCAGATCTGCTCAATAGCAGAGCTCAAACGAGTATTGCCAGATAATTTCTGGTTCTGACCGATTAATTGAAAAGCCCCGGATTGCCTTGCAGTTCGGGGCTTTTCTGTTTGTGTGTTGCACTGCATGCCGTTACATTATTTAAAAAGGTAACTCCATCTTATTTGCTGAACGGTATGAGCAACTTTTTCAGAGTATTTACGACCACACTTCTTATCACATTATCTTTGATTATGAACTCTTACTCTCAATCCAATACGTTTGAAAACTCCTGGAAGAATGCCGAAAAGCACTTCTCAGAAATGTTGAATGAGTATGAGGTTGCGGGTGGTACAATGATCTTTTTAAAGGATGGGATTGTAGACAAGGAGTACTACCACGGATATGCAGATGTTGAAACAGGGCGAGCTGTAGATAATGAAACTATTTTTCATTGGGCATCCATTACAAAAACCTTAACGGCCATTGCCACTATGCAGTTGCGGGATCAGGGTATGCTCAGTTTGGATGATCCGCTGACTCATTATCTGCCCGAACTTCATCAAATTCACAATCCGTTTGGGAGTATGGATGAAATCACAATACGCATGGTGCTGAATCATTCAACCGGATTGCGAAATCCAACATGGCCTTGGGGAGGGAATGAGGATTGGCACCCTTTTGAACCTGCGGAGTGGAGCCAGTTGATGGCCATGTTCCCCTACACAAATATTGAATTTAAACCGGGTAGCAGGCACAGCTATTCTAACCCCGCATTCATCTTTTTGGGTAAAATTATTGAACAACTTAGCGGCGATTCCTGGGAGGTGTATGTGGATAAAAATATCCTGAAACCGCTAAAAATGCACAGATCTTATTTCAACCATACGCCTCGCCACCTGTTGCCCTATCGGTCAAATAGTTATCAGTTTAAAGATGGAGAACGGAGAGCCAGAGGGTTTGATTTTCACACCGGGATAACTACATCAAACGGAGGCCTCAATGCTCCGCTGAGCGATATGATCAACTACATCAACTTTCTTATTGGTACCGGTGATGACAATTACCAGATACTCAAAAGATCATCTTTGGAAGAGCTTTGGGGAAAAGAGCTTGATATAGACGAAAGTAATGGAGTGAAATCTTCTGTTGCCCTGTCATTCTTTCTCGAGGAGTTTGATGATATGCGGTTAATAGGGCATACCGGAACACAATTTTCCTACTACTCCTGGTTTTATATTCATCCGGAATCCAACTCAGCTGTGGTTTCCATCACAAATACAGATGGCAAGCATAATATGTTCGAGTTCAGAGATCGAATGATAGACTATATTTTCAAGAATATTTTTACATCATTTCGATAATCGTCACTCTTTAAAAAACTCTCTTTTCTATGCAGTGAACATTTCGTTTATTCAATGGAACCCAAACAAACCGACATTGGATGAATAATAGACTGATACTGCTCTTCGCTTTTTTACTCTTGCCAATTGGAATTTATGCTCAGGAAAGTATTGATGAGATAACCTCAGGAATGGAGAAATATGAGGGTTTTTTCGATTTCTGGTGGGATGATGATACCGGTAAAATCTGGCTCGAAATCGATAAACTAGACCGGGAGTTTATCTACGTGAACTCAATGGCTGCAGGCGTGGGATCTAATGATATTGGGCTGGACCGCAGTCAGTTGGGAAATACAAGGATTGTAAAGTTTGTTCGGATTGGCCCGAAGGTATTGATGGTTCAGCCAAATTATGATTACCGGGCAACTTCTGACAACCGCCTTGAGCAGAAGTCTATTGAAGAGGCTTTTGCTCAGTCAACTCTCTTTGGGTTTGAAATAGAGGCGCGCGATGGGGATCGTGTTTTAGTGGATATAACGAACTTTTTGATGCAGGATGCGCATGGCGTAGCCGACCGTCTTCGAAGAAATAATCAGGGGAATTACTCTGTAGACCAATCCAGATCTGCCATCTATTTGCCGGGAACGTTTAATTTTCCAAAAAACTCTGAATTTGAGGCGATGCTCACATTCACGGGTTCAGGTGCAGGAGGCTGGCTGCGGTCGGTTGCTCCTTCATCTGACGCCGTTACCGTTCGTTTGCACCACTCATTTGTGGAGCTTCCCGACGATGGTTACAAACCGCGAAAGTTTGATCCGCGATCCGGGTTTTTCCCGATATCATATCAGGACTACAGCACGCCGATTGGAGAAGATATAACGAAAAGGTATGCTGTTCGTCACAGGCTCGAAAAGAAAAATCCGGAAGCTGAAATTAGTGAACCTGTAGAACCGATTGTTTTTTATCTGGACAACGGAACGCCTGAACCCATCCGTACTGCACTTCTTGATGGAGCGCGATGGTGGGATGAGGCGTTTGAAGCCGCCGGTTATAAAAACGCTTTCCAGGTAAAGGTTCTCCCTGATGATGCTCATCCGCTTGATGTGCGCTACAATGTCATTAACTGGGTTCACCGATCAACGCGCGGATGGTCTTATGGATCCTCCGTGGTCGATCCCAGAACCGGCGAGATCATCAAAGGAAATGTACTTCTGGGTTCGCTTAGGGTACGGCAGGATTATATGATTGCAGAGGGATTACTTGCCCCCTACGAAGAGGGCGTTGAGCCCGATCCCGTTATGCTGGAAATGGCACTTAACAGGATCCGACAGCTTTCAGCTCATGAAATTGGCCATACGCTTGGGATTGCTCATAATTTTGCGGCCAGCGTTAATGATCTGGCATCAGTAATGGATTATCCGCACCCGATGGTTTCGATCAACGATGACGGATCTCTTAATCTGGATGAGGCTTATGACATCGGAATAGGCGACTGGGATAAACGAGCCGTAATCTGGGGATATCAGGATTTTCCGGATAGTGTGGATGAGGAAGAGGCTCTGGAAGAAATTATTTTGGAAACCATAGATCAGGGCTACCTCTTTTTGTCAGACGAGGTGGCTCGTCCGCAGGGCGGGGCTCATCCCGACGCACACCTTTGGGAATACGGCACGGATGTAGTGGCTCAGCTGGGACATATCATGGAAGTGCGTGAAAAAGCCCTCAATCAGTTTGGTGAAAAAAATATCCGTATGGGCAGGCCAATGGGGGATCTGCAGGATGTGCTGGTACCGATCTATCTGTTTCATCGCTATCAAACCGAAGCCACAGTTAAATTGATTGGCGGAATGGATTTCGCCTACCAGATGCGTGGCGACGGCCAGCCGGGACCGGAATTGGTGAACGCCGACGTGCAGCGAGCAGCTCTTGACCAAATTTTGAAAACCCTGGATCCGGAAGCCCTGGCTCTGCCTGAGCGACTGCTAGATGTAATCCCTCCAAAACCGGCCCGGATAAGTGCTACTCGGGAAAACTTCAGGGGTTATACCGACCCTGCAATAGATCCTGTAGCAATGGCTGAAGTGGCGGCCAACCATACCGCTTCGCTGATTTTTAATCCGGAACGGGCAGCGAGGCTGACTCTTCAATCAGCCCGAGACAGCGAGTACCCTGATCTGCATGAAGTGTTTAGGGAGGTGATTCACAACACCATATTAGACGATGCCAGGACAGGTTATCTCGGTTCAGTTCAGAGGGGAATCAACATGTCTGTATTGAGAAACTTTATACAATTGGCAGCAAATGAAAATATTTCACCTGATGTGCAGGCTTTAACTCATATGATGCTTACACACATTAAAGGTCATTTAGAGGAACGAGCAGAAAGTAGTGATGAAATGATCTGGCGGGCCCACTACGTTCAGTCATCTTCATTGATCGAGAAATTTCTGGCAAATGGGAGTGAGTTCTCAACTCCTCCTGCGCCCTACACGCCGCCCGGAGCACCCATTGGCAGCGGTATGATGAATGCAGACCTGCTGATGTGTGAGTTTTGATCATTAATAAATTACAGTGAAAATCCCCTCCTTATGAAGAAGGGGATTTTTATGTTTCGAAATCGATGTATCGTTAGCTGAACATAGGTTTCCAGGTATAAATTTAAGTCGTGTAAATTCTTTATAACAGTATAATTGGATCGGTTGGTGTGGATATGACAGACGGATTTACGTTTAAAAAAAATGATCGCGGATTTTCGGAAAAGTCGTTCGCCTTTATGCGGAAAACGATTATTCCGACGGCGAAATATCTGTTTAATCCGCGCATTACCAATCCGGAAAATTTACCTCAAACCGGACCTTGCTTTATCTACGGCAACCATTCGAACTACTTTGACCCCTTTTTGATCAACGTTGGAATGAAGAAAGAACCAACTGCAGGTGTAATGACGAGGGATCAGTTTCACAAAACAATTCCGAGAGTATTTATGGACAGTATCGGGATTGTGCCGACCAGTAAGTATGTGCCTGAGCCGGGAATTATCCGAAGTGTGATGAAGATGATCGACCAAAATCGAATGATTGTCATATTCCCGGAGGGCGGGCGGCGATGGGACGGGAAACCAAAACCACTCATCGAAACCACGCTTAAGCTCTTCTGGAAGATGAAGATTCCGGTCCATCCGGTTCAGATACATGGGTCGTACCTGGGGTGGCCGCGCTGGGCAGACCGTTTTCGAAAATGCAGTATGGAGCTGCGATTTATGGATCCGCTCCATGCATCAGATTTTGATACCTACGAAGAGTTTGCAGAAACTTGTCGCAATCAGATCGAATTTGATGAGTACTATCCACCTGCCGATGTACATCCTCCATTTGCTAAAAAGCCTGCGTCGGGTGTGGAGAGGTTACTTTACCGATGTCCTGATACAGGGATAAGCGGGGCTATTTTTTCTCCGGACGGGGACCATGTTTACAGCCGGCACTCGACATTCAGTTATAGAATGAACGCCTCATCCAGGCTTATTGATTCGCATGGCGAAGAGCACTCACTGATTGATCTTTTCGAAAAGATAAACAGCATACCTATCACTTTTTTGAGAGACCGGCTGGTGCTCGAAAAGCAGGGGGCAGAGCTATTTAAAATTGATCAAAATCATAAACTGCTAACGCTGGGGCGATCGCAGGCAGAATTACATGATAACCGTCTGGATATTTTTGTTGGATCGGAAGCATATCATCTGCCACTAGCGGATATTCGCTACACCTCAATAGAGCAGAACCACAAGCTTACGGTTACAACTCCGGATTTAACACTTCAAGTTGATCTGGAGGGGCAGAGTGCCCTGCAGTGGCAGCGATATATTAAGAGACTGCAAACCGGAGAAAAACCAGTAAGGCAATTATAGTATGGAATCATGGACGTTGGAATTTTCGGCCGGCCGTTTTTTCCTGGATTTTGCCTGGCTTGGAGCGCTTCTCATTGCGGGTACACTGTTACGAAAAAAGATTCCGTTTCTTCAAAAGTACCTTATTCCCGCAAATCTTCTGGGCGGTACCGTTGCCTTGTTAATTGGTATGAACGGGCTGGGTTGGATTGACCTGACATCCGACAGGCTTGGAGTATATGTATACCATCTGCTTGCACTGTTATTCATCGCTTTAGGGTTGAGGGCACCCAAAAAGCGACTTGGGCTGTCGTCAGTTAAGTTTGGCCTGATCTTCATTGCTTCCTATCTGGTTCAGGCAATAATCGGATTGTTCATTGCATTCATCCTGATTTACACCTTTATGCCGGATCTTTTTGCAGGTATCGGCCTGCTCGCTCCACTATCTTTTGGGATGAATCCCGGGATTGCATTTTCAATCGGGCAAAACTGGGAGCAATTTGGTTTTCAATCAGGCGGAATTGTGGGTTTAACGTTTGCGGCATTCGGATTTTTGGCAGCTTATACGATGGGAATTTGGCTTGTAAGGGCCGGAATAAGGAATGGTGAGGCGAAGTACGTAAATTCTGATGACGGGCTCTCAGGCGACGTAATGACCGGCCTGGTGAAGAATCCTGTTGCAAACTCAGATGAAAAGATCACTACATCACCTGAATCCATCGAATCTTTGACCTTTCACATTGGGCTGATCGGTTTTACATACGTTTTGACGTTTGGGTTCTTAAAGATTCTGGAGGCCGGACTTATATGGATTGGCTCAGAACAGGAGATTACCACGTTATGGTCTTTTCACTTTATCGCAGCGGCTATTCTGGCTATTGGAATCCGTAAAATCTTCGATTTCACAAAGGTAAGTGCCTACATCGACGATACCACGATGACCCGTTGCTCGAACCTGTTTATGGATTTTATGATCGTAGCTTCAGTCGCCGCAATAAGCTTCGCGGTTGTAGCGGTCTATTGGGTGCCGTTGTTAAGTATCTCTGTTTTTGCAATTCTTGCCACATGGATATTAATAAAGGTGATGACAAAAAGTGCCTTCAGGCAGTTCAGGCTTGAACGATTTGCAGCGATATTTGGAAATATGACCGGTACCCTTCAATCCGGCCTGGTACTGCTTCGTATTCTTGATCCAACAATGAAATCTCCCGTTAGTTTTAATCTGGTTTATGGAAGCGGCCTCGCACTGGTTTTCGGTTTTCCACTGCTTGTGTTGATCAATGCCCCGGTTCACTACTTTGCGGATGTAAATCAGGGCTTTTTGGCTGTTCTATTTACACTGATTGTCTACCTGCTGCTGATCGCCTTTTTCTGGCAATATCTCAGCAAGCCCAAAAAATCCAATCGTTAATTTTACCAATCGATGCACTATGAAAAAAACAACAGCTATTGTGCTGCTACTCTGCTCTGTTTTTATATCGTGTAGTAATAATAAATACAATCGGGCAAATTTGCCTGAACAGGAGATCAGAGAGTTGACTGAAGGTTTTAAGGGAGATATTGGAATCTATGTGAAAGATTTAAAAACCGGTGCTGAATTTGCAGTGAATGCCGATACGATCTTCCCCTCTGCCAGCATGGTAAAAATTCCGATTATGGTAAAAATCTTTGACAAGATAGAGAAGGGTGAACTGGACTATCAGATGGAGTTGAAGTATGGGCCTGAGCCCGATTACGAATATTCGGGCGATATTATCAGTAATTTAATACCGGGCACAGAAGTAGCGCTTTCAGAATTAATCCATCTGATGATGTCTACATCAAATAATACAGCCAGTCTTTGGAATCAATATCTGGCCGGAACAGGCACAGAAATTAATCGATGGCTGGAAGAGAATGGATTTGAATCAACAAGGGTGAACTCTCGGACGGATGGCAGAGTCGAAGAATTTGAAATGTATGGATGGGGGCAAACAACACCGCGCGAAATTGCCAGGTTGGTAGAGGGTATATTTAAGGGAGATGTGGTTAACAAAACGGCATCTGAACAGATGTACAGAATCATGAGCCGCAACTATTGGGACGGTGAGGCACTCTCGCAGATACCCCCAACCGTAAATGTTGCCTCGAAGAATGGAGCTGTAAGAGCGTCACGGTCTGAGGTATTGTTAGTAAATGCACCATCGGGCGATTATCTCTTTTCAGTCATCACAAAAAACCAGGAAGATACCGGCTACGAATATAATAATGAGGGGTGGGTTATTGCCCGTAAGTTGTCGGCCATTCTTTACAGCCATTTTGAGTCGCAATCAAGTTGGGAACCTGATGAAGGCCTTAAAAATTACCATCAATAAAAAAA
>LFIK01000158.1_pt1 | contig 46236 bp, 40 predicted proteins | sample 643401 | NCBI WGS metagenome assembly LFIK01 (sample SAMN03777447, study PRJNA286221) | soda lake metagenome | biome: soda lake; feature: Kulunda steppe; material: water; isolation source: sample T5-Br brine of Lake Tanatar-5 | place: Russia: Kulunda steppe | collected 2010-07
GTGACATGCGGCACGTTGAGCCAGGAGCGGTGCAGATGCGGCCCGGACTTCTGCTTGATCCGGGACAGTGGCTGTTCCTCGACCTCGCCGAACTTGCTGAAGTCCACCTCCGGGATCGGCGGGATGCCCATGCCCTCTGCCGCCGGTGCGGCCGTCGTGCCGCCACCGGCCGTCTGGCTCACCGCCTGTTTGACGAACTGCTGCACGTCTTCGCGCATGATCCGTCCCTTGCGACCAGACCCGGACAGCCCGGACAGGTCGATGCCCAACTCGCGGGCGTAGCGCCGGACCGCCGGAGAGGCATGGGCCAGACGGTGCCCTTCGCTATCGATGCTCTGGACCGGCACCGGCTCGGCATCGGCCTCCAGCTGGTAGAGCTGGTGATCGGTCGCCTTGGTGACCGCAGGCTCGGCCGCTTTGGGCGTATCGGTTTCCGGGGTGTCGGCCGCCGGATCCTTCTTTTCTTCCTTTTCTTCGGCGGGTTCCGATGCGGCCGGCGTATCCTCGGTCTTGTCCGATGCATCCGTGCCGTCGGTTTCCAGCTCGAGAATGGCCGTGCCTTCAGCCACCTTGTCGCCGACCTTGATCAGCACCTTGCTGACCTTGCCGGCGCTCTCCGCCGGCACCTCCATGGTCGCCTTGTCGGATTCCAGGGTGATGAGGCTTTGTTCCGCCTCCACGGTGTCACCTTCCGCTACCAGCACTTCGATGACATCGACCTCGTCGAAGTCGCCGATGTCGGGCACCTTGATGGTTGTCGTCGCCATGACGCCTGTTCCTTGCAGTTATCGCGGCACCGCGGTGTCACTGCACCCGAAGCCGCGCGAAATCGGGATCGAGTCCTTCAGACCGTGGTCGGCAGCGGCTTTTCCGGGTCGATGCCGTACTTCTTTATTGCCGCGGACACGGTTTTCGCTTCGATCTCGCCATCGTCGGCCAGTGCCTTGAGCGCGGCCACGGTGACGTAGTAGCGGTCCACCTCGAAGAACCTGCGCAGCTGCTCCCGGGTATCCGAACGACCGAAGCCGTCGGTACCCAGGGTCATGAAGCGGCGCTCGCCCAGGTACGGCCGGATCTGGTCCGGATAGGCCTGCATGTAATCCGTGGCTGCCACCGCCGGGCCCTTGCGGTCCTTGAGCTGATCCTGCACCCAGCAGGTCTTCGGCTTCCTGTCCGGATGCAGCATGTTCCAGCGCTCCGTGGCCATGCCGTCGCGCCGCAGTTCGTTGAACGAGGGGCAGCCCCACAGATCGGCGTCCACCTTCCAGTCCTTCTTCAGCAACTCGGCGGCGGCGATCACCTCGCGGAAAATCGTGCCCGCGCCCAGAAGCTGGACGCGGGTCTTGCCGCGTCCGCCGGCCCTGAACAGGTACATGCCACGGCGGATGCCTTCCTCGGCGCCCTTGGGCATGGCCGGCTGACCGTAGTTCTCGTTCATCATCGTGATGTAGTAGTAGACGTTTTCCTGTTCCTGATACATCCGGCGCAGGCCGTCCTGGATCACTACTGCCATCTCGTAGGGGAAGGTGGGATCGTAGGCGATGCAGTTGGGGATCATGGCCGCCTGCAGCATGCTGTGACCATCCTGGTGCTGCAGCCCTTCGCCGTTCAGCGTCGTGCGCCCGGCGGTGCCGCCCATGAGGAAGCCGCGGGCCCGCATGTCGCCGGCGGCCCAGGCCAGATCACCGATCCGCTGGAAGCCGAACATCGAATAGAAGGCGTAGAACGGGATGATGTTCACGCCATGGTTCGAATAGGCGGTGCCGGCGGCGATCCAGGAACTCATGGCACCGGCCTCGTTGATGCCCTCCTGCAGGATCTGCCCGTTCTTGCTCTCCTTGTAGAGCATCAACTGGTCGGCGTCCTCCGGGGTGTAGAGCTGGCCCACCGAGGAATAGATGCCGAGCTGCCGAAACAGGCCTTCCATGCCGAAGGTGCGGGCCTCGTCGGGGACGATGGGCACGATGTGCTTGGCCAGGTTCTTGTCCCGCGCCAGGATCGACAGGATCCGGACATAGGCCATCGTGGTCGACATCTCGCGCTCGCCGGTGTCCTTCAGCAGCAGATCGAAGGCCGACAGCTCGGGGATCTTGAGTGGCTCCGCCTCGCGCCGCCGCTGTGGCAGGTAACCGCCCAGGGCCTTGCGCCGCTCGCGCAGGTATTGCATCTCCGGGCTGTCTTCGGCGGGCTTGTAGAACGGGGTCTTCTCCAGATCCTCGTCGGCCACCGGGATGTCGAAGCGGTCGCGGAACTCCTTCAGTGCCTCCAGCCCCATCTTTTTCTGCTGGTGGGTGATGTTCTGGCCCTCGCCCGAGGAACCCATGCCATAACCCTTGACGGTCTTGGCCAGGATTACCGTGGGCTGGCCGGTGTGATTCACCGCCGCGTGATAGGCGGCATAGACCTTGTGCGGATCATGGCCGCCGCGGGACAGGCGGTAGATCTCGTCGTCGGACATGTTGGAAACCAGATCCTTCAACTCCGGGTACTTGCTGAAAAAGTGCTCCCGCGTGTAGGCGCCACCCTTGGCCTTGAAGTTCTGGTACTCGCCATCGACGCATTCCTCCATGCGCTTCTGCAGCAGGCCGGTGCGGTCCTTGGCTAGCAGGTTGTCCCAGCCCGAGCCCCAGATCACCTTGAGCACGTTCCAGCCGGCGCCGCGGAAGTCGCCTTCGAGTTCCTGGATGATCTTGCTATTGCCACGTACCGGGCCGTCCAGTCGCTGCAGATTGCAGTTGACCACGAACACCAGGTTGTCCAGCCCTTCGCGAGCGGCCACGTCAATGGCACCGAGGGATTCCGGTTCATCCATCTCGCCGTCGCCCATGAAGGCCCAGACCTTGCGACCCGAGGTGTCGACGATGCCGCGGTCATGCAGGTACTTCATGAAACGGGCCTGGTAGATCGCAGTGATCGGCCCCAGCCCCATGGACACTGTGGGGTATTGCCAGTAATCAGGCATCAGCCAGGGATGCGGATAGGAGGTGACACCGGTGCCACCGACATCCTGACGGAAGCCACGAATGTCCTCGTCGGTCAGGCGGCCCTCCAGATAGGAGCGGGCGTAGATGCCAGGCGCTGAATGCCCCTGGATGAACACCATGTCACCACCATGCTCATCGCTGGGCGCATGCCAGAAATGGTTGAAGCCGATGTCGTAGAGCGTGGCGCTGGAGGCAAAGCTGGCGATATGACCGCCGATGCCCTCGCGTTCCTTGTTCGCCTGCAACACCATAGCCATCGCGTTCCAGCGGATGAACGAGCGCAGCCGCCATTCCAGGGCATGATCACCCGGCGAGCGCTTCTCCATGTGCGGTGGGATGGTATTCAGGTAGGCCGTGGTGGCCTTGAAGGGAATGTGGCCGCCGCGGCGGCGAGCCTTGTCAACGAGGGATTCCAGCAGGTAATGGGCGCGTTCCGCGCCTTCGTTGGCAATGACGGCCTCCAGGGCCTCCAACCATTCCTGCGTTTCCTGCGGATCGATATCCTCCGGTACTGCAGCCATCGCATCACCTCTTGGGTTGTCTGCGACACCGGAGAATCATGACTCACCAAGGTCTTTGGATGAGTCAGGGCAGGCAGCCTTGTGGGCCGGTTCCTGGATTGTCTGGGTGCCGCAGTTGGCTTCAAGGCTGGCGCGGGATCAGCGCCACGTGCCAGCCATTCGTCTTGTTATTGGTCACTGCCGTCGGCAAGGTCGGGACGGTGTCCCCTCTACTTCCGTTGATTTCATGGTAGGTGCGGTGCCACGGCATTACCAGATAATGACCGCCCCTGGGCGGGACTTAGCCTTGTTCCGCAGGGGAATCAATCGGTCCGCGGCCGGCCGAGGTCACCGACATGCCTGCGGTCACGGCGTAGCGCATGGCCTGATCGATACTCATGTCCACCGGCGTAACCTTGTCCCGTGGCAGGACCACGGTATAACCGCCGATCTGGTAGCTCATCGGCAGGTAGACGGCGATGTGGTCCGGCAGGCCCAGGCCGTCCGGCAGGCCTTCGAAGTCCTCCCGCGTGACCACGCCAATGATGCGGGCCGGTACGCCGGCGATTTCCACATGCACCATGACCACCTGGCTGGCCTGTGTGTCGCCACTACGGGAGAAGAATCCCATCAGGTCCTGCACCGCGCCATATACCGTCTTCACCAGGGGAATGCGGTGCAGGATGCGTTCGCCGAGTTCGAACACCGCACGCACCAGCCAGGCATTGAGCAGGATGCCGACGACGAAGATGCCGCCAATGGCGAGCAACAGTCCGAGACCGGGAAAGTAGAATGGAAGCAGCCAGGACACCATGCCGCCGATCACCGATTCCAGCAGCGTGGCCAGCCAGATGATCAGGTAGATCGTGACGATTATGGGCAGGACGGCAACCAGTCCTTTCAGAAAGGTGGTGCCGACGAAACGCATTGCAGTCTTGTCCATGGGTCTTGTCCCGAGGCGGTTTTACCTGAAATGGAGTCTACACGGATCGCGTCGCGCGACGGCGCCCGCTTGTCGCTACCTCAGACCGTATCCCCCGCAAGCCAGTCCCGTGGCTGCAGGAAGCGCTGGTACAGGCGTTCTTCCTCGCTGCCGGGCTCCGGGGTCCAGCCATACTCCCAGCGGGCCAGCGGCGGCAGCGACATCAGGATCGACTCGGTGCGGCCACCGGACTGGATGCCGAATTTGGTACCCCGGTCCCAGAGCAGATTGAATTCCACGTAGCGGCCGCGGCGGTAAAGCTGGAAGTTCCTCTCCCGCTCGCCGTAGGGCGTGCCATGCCGCCGCTGCAGGATCGGCCGGTAGGCCGGCAGAAAGTGATCACCCACCGAGCGCATGAAGGCAAAGCTGCGCTCGAAACCCCAGTCATTCAGATCGTCGAAGAACAGCCCGCCGATGCCGCGCTGCTCGTCCCGGTGCGGCATGTGGAAATACTCGTCGCACCAGTGCTTGTAGCGCGGATAAACCTGGTCACCGAACGGATCGCAGGCGGCCCTGGCCTCGCGATGCCAGTGCACGGCATCTTCGTCGAAGCCATAGTACGGGGTCAGATCAAAACCGCCGCCGAACCACCAGACGGCCGGCTCGCCCTGCTTCTCGGCGAGGAAGAAACGGATATTGGCATGCGAGGTGGGGGCGTAGGGGTTGCGCGGGTGGATCACCAGCGAAACGCCCATGGCCTGCCAGCCGCGGCCCGCAAGCTCCGGACGCTGCGCGGTGGCCGCCGGTGGCAGTGTCTCGCCGAAGACATGGGAGAAGCCGACGCCGCCCTGTTCCAGCACCGGCCCGTCGCGTAGGATCCGCGATCGCCCGCCACCACCTTGCTCGCGATCCCAGAGTTCCTCCTGGAAACGCGCCTCGCCATCGTCCTCTTCCAGTTCGGCACAGATACGGTCCTGCAGCTCGAGCAAATACTGGCGAACGGCGGATGGATCCGGATGACTCATGGAACGATTCCCTCGGCAATGAATTCAGCTGTTGGGGTTGGGGCAGGCGGAGGCCTCGACTCCGGAAACGCCATAAACCCGTCCCTGGGGGCTCGACGGCCGCATCCCTGCGGCCGTCGTTCCTCCGTAGAGGCCTCCGCCTGCCCGCGCAATGCAGTGCCTGCATCCCGCCCAACGCCAGGCGCCGAGTATGCCCGAGGGCAGTCGCTGGAATAAATCGCCAAGGCTTCAACCGGCGTTGACCGAGGGCCGGGATGATTCCGACGGGTGGCGTCCGCGGCTTTGCTAGCCAGCGCGCAGTACTTCGCCGGTGCGGCCATCGCGGATTTCGGTCGGGTTCGGGCTGTCGCCGACCTGGCCGGCAAGTATTGCGTCGACGTCGGTGCCAAGCCTGAGACGGGCCTGTAGCGCCGTGCGCGCCGGGCGGTTTCCACTGCGGTTGGCGCTGGTGGAGACCAGCGGCCCGCAAGCCTCACATAGGGCGGCAGCAAGGGGATGGGCGGTAACGCGGACGGCAAGGGTACTGCGGCCACCGGTAAGCAGCAGCGGGGTTCGCTCATGCACCGGCAGGACCCAGGTCACCGGGCCAGGCCAGCTATCGAGAATGGTGGATTCCATGGCCGCCGGCAGCGGGGCCAGCAAGGGGTCGAGTTGCTCGAAATGACTGGCGAGGATGATCAGCCCCTTGGCCACCGGGCGTCGCTTGACCTGGAGCAGACGCGCAACGGCGGAGGCGTTATAGGGATTGCAGCCGAGGCCGAACACCGACTCGGTGGGGTATGCGACGAGGCCGCCGCGATTGACTGCGCGGCAGGCCCTTGCCAGACGATGTGAGGCCGTTGCAGCCATTGTCAGCTTTTTGCGGTCTTGCGTTTGGCAGGTGCCTTGCGCCCGCCGCGGCCCTTGCGTTCCGGCGCCTTTGCCAGCAACTCCTCGCAGGTGGCCAGGTCCAGCTTTTCGGGCTCCTGGTCCTTCGGAATCTTGGCGTTCTTCTTGCCGTTGGTAATATAGGGTCCATAGCGCCCCTTGAGCACCTGGATATCGGTGCCCTCGAAGGTCTTGATGGTGCGCTCGGCATCCGCCTGCTTCTTCTCTGCGATCAGTTCCAGCGCCCGCTCGCGACTGATGGTGTACGGATCATCGTCGCCCTTGATCGAGACGAACTTCTTGCCGAAACGCACGTAGGGGCCGAAGCGGCCGATATTGGCCTGGATGTCTTCGCCATCATCCGTCTCCCCCAGATCCCGCGGCAAATCGAACAGGGCCAGGGCTTCGTCGAGGCTGATGTGGTCCATGCTCTGGCCGGCGCGCAGTCCGGCGAACTTCGGTTTTTCCTCGTCATCCTTGGTGCCGATCTGCACGAAGGGTCCGTAACGGCCGACCCGGACCTGCACCGGTTTGCCGCTTTTCGGATCTGTCCCCAGTTCCCGGGCCTGCACCACCTCCTCGCGGGAGATGTCCTTTTTCTCTTCCACCTGGGCCTTGAACGGGTCCCAGAACTCCTTCAGCAGCGGCACCCAGTCCTTCTCACCCAGGGACACCTGATCCAGTTCGTCCTCCAGCCGGGCGGTGAAGTCGTAGTCCACATAGCGGGTGAAGTGATCGGTCAGGAACTTGTTCACTACCCGGCCGATGGAGGTCGGGATGAAACGGCGGCTGTCGAGTTCCACATACTCGCGATTGAGCAGGGTCGAGATGATGCTGGCGTAAGTGGAGGGCCGGCCGATGCCGTAGTCTTCCAGCGTCCGCACCAGACTCGCTTCGCTGTAGCGGGGCGGCGGTTCGGTGAAGTGCTGCTCCGGCCGGATTTTCAGCAGCTTGACCGTCTCGCCTTCTTCCATCGGCGGCAGGATGCGGTCGTTGTTGTCGGCCTTGGCGTCGTCGACACCTTCCTGGTAGACGGCCATGAAACCCGGGTCGGCAATGGTCGAACCGGTGGCCCGAAACACATTGCCTTCGCCGCAACCGAGATCGACACCGACGGTGTTGATGGTCGCGTGCAGCATCTGGCTCGCTACCGCGCGCTTCCAGATCAATTCGTACAGGCGGCGCTGGTCATCGGACAGGCGCTTGCCCATCTCCTCGGGATGGCGGCCGGCCGAGGTGGGGCGGATAGCCTCATGGGCCTCCTGCGCGTTCTTCGCCTTGGTCCGGTAGACGTTCGGGCTGTCCGGCAGCTTGTCCTTGCCGAAGCGCTCGTCGATCACCTGGCGCAGCTCGTCCACCGCTTCACGCGCCAGACTCACCGAGTCGGTACGCATGTAGCTGATCAGGCCAACCGTCTCGCCGCCGATGTCGATCCCTTCATACAGCTGCTGGGCGACCCGCATGGTGCGCTGGGCGCCAAAACCAAGCTTGCGCGAGGCCTCCTGTTGCAGGGTCGAGGTGGTGAACGGCGCTGCCGGGTTACGCCGGCGCTGCTTGCGTTCGACCTTGAGGACCTTCAGGCCATCCTGGCCGGCGGTGGTCAGGGCCTGCTCGATTTCCTCGGCGCGTTCGGCGTTATTGACGGTGAACTGCTCGACCTTTTCGTCGGCAAACCGGGTGAGCTTTGCCTGGAATGGCTGTTCCCGCTTTTCCAGGTCGGACTCGATGGTCCAGTATTCCTGCGGTTCGAACGCCTCGATTTCGGCTTCCCGCTCGCAGATCATGCGCAGCGCCGGAGACTGCACGCGGCCGGCGGACAGGCCGCTATGGATCTTGCGCCAGAGCAGCGGTGACAGATTGAAACCCACCAGATAGTCCAGTGCCCGTCGTGCCTGCTGCGCGTTGACCAGGTCCATGGACAGGTCACGGGCCTTGTCTATTGCTTCCCGGATTGCCCGCTCGGTGATCTCGTGAAAGACCACGCGCTTGACCTCCTTATCCTTGAGCTGCCCTTTCTCTGCCAGCAGCTCGTAGAGATGCCAGGAGATGGCCTCGCCTTCGCGATCGGGGTCAGTGGCGAGCATCAGGGTGTCGGCATCTTTCAGGGCCTTGCTGATGGTATCCACGTGTTTCTTGTTGCGCTCGATGATCGAGTAGCGCATCGCGAAGTCGTTTTCCGTATCCACGGCGCCTTCCTTCGGCACCAGGTCACGCACATGGCCGTACGAGGCCAGGACCTTGAAGTCCTTGCCCAGGTACTTGTTGATAGTCTTGGCCTTGGCCGGTGACTCGACGATGACGAGGTTTTTGCTCATAACTCCATCGGCTCTGGGAGCAGGTCGGCGGAATGGCGCGATGCGGTCTGGGCATACCCAATCGCAGGCGCTTGGCCCATCGCGACGATGCGATGGGCGGCGGTGACCGGAATAGCCGCGAGCCGCATTCCAGCGGTCGCGAAGTAGACAGCGAGGGTCCGGGCCGGGTTCAGTGGACCAGATGAACGGGATTTTCGAACAGCAGACTCTCCATCCAGGCGAAAGCCTCTTCCTGACCAGGCTGATTGTAGAGCACCATCAAGGTGACCCACTTCACCAAATCAATATCGGTTTCCTCGTCCTCAAGCGCCATTAGCCGGTCAATTATGACTTCGCGACTGGTCACGGTGAGAACACCGATCTGTTCAAGAAACATGAGAAACCCGCGGCTCTCCGTATCCAGGCGAGCCGTTTCCGCATCGGTGTAGAGGCGGATCGCGCGACACTCGTCCACGGCACCGGCGGTAAGATCACGACAGGCCGCCAGACCGTCCAGCCAGTCAAAGGCCTTGCGGACTTCCATTTGCTGAAAACCGGCCTCGAACAGTTCGGATTCCAGCGATTCCCGATCGGGCTGTGGTTCGTCGTCGTAGAGGTAGTTCTCGAACAGATACATCAGGACGTCGAACACGTTCTCATTCATTTCAGGCCCTCGTGCCAGACCCGTGCATATCGCCCACCCGGCATGGAAGTCACACGGCCCTGCAGTTCAAGTATCAGCAGGATGGAGGAAAGCTCTGCAGCCGTCAATCCGGTGCGCTGCAACAAAATGTCCATCGGAACAGGGTCATGGCCGAGCGCATCAAGCACCTTCGCGTGCTCGGGATCGGCGCCCGTGGCAGCTGTTCCCGCGCTCTCGCTGGTGGCCGTGTCTGCCTTTTCGGTCAGGCCCATCCCCAGCAGTGCCGGCAACTCATCCATGATGTCCGCCGCCGTTTCCACCAGTTTTGCGGCGCCGTCGCGGATCAGGGAATGACAGCCGCGAGCCAGAGGGTTGTGAATCGAACCGGGAATCGCGAACACCTCGCGACCCTGTTCCAGCGCCAGCCGTGCGGTGATCAGTGAGCCACTGCGAATTCCTGCCTCGACCACCAGGGTGCCGGCGGACAACCCGCTGATCAGGCGATTGCGCCGTGGAAAGTGACCAGGTCGGGCCGGCGTTCCGGGGGGGAACTCGGTGACGATGGCGCCGCCCGACTCGAGAATGTCCCCGGCCAGCTGTCGATTGCTCGCCGGGTAAACCCGATCCGGACCAGTGCCGGTGACCGCCACCGTGCGCCCGGAAACCGCCAGTGCCCCGGCGTGGGCAGCGCTGTCGACGCCAAGCGCCAGTCCGCTGGTTACGGTCAGCCCACCGGCCGCCAGATGGCGCGCGAACTGCCCGGCATTATGCAACCCGCCGCTGGTCGGGTTGCGGCTGCCGATAATGGCGATTTGCGGTGTCTGCAAGGCGATCGGATCGCCCCGGACATAGAGCAGGAATGGAGCATCCGGGAGGTCATGCAGCAGTGCCGGATAGTCCTCATCCGCCGGTGTCAGGAGATGGCGCTGCTCACCGTCTGCCCAGCTCAGAACCCCTTCGATGGCCTTCTGGTCGACCGCCCTGAGGCCGTCGATGGCGCGCGTCGACAGACCGGCATCGCACAGTGTCGCGTGGTCCGCCTCGACAACGGCCTTTGCCGAACCCAGCCGCGCCAGGAGGTCGGCGTAGCGTTGCGGACCGAGGCCATTGCTCAGGCTCAGTGCAATATGTGCTTCCTGTTCATTCATGGATCACCGTCCCTGGTGGGCCATGGTGCGGAGTTGCCGGTCGGTGTTGTCGTCGCCAGCGAGGCACGCAGGGAAATCCGCGTTTTCCTATGGGTTGCGGACCACGTCGAGAACTTCCATGTGACGTGAGGCGCGCATGACCAGACCGAAGCTCAGCTTGTCGAAGGTGCGGAACACGATCAGCTCCCCGGCCCGCTCCTCGGGCAGTCTCACCCGTTCCCTGCTAACCGGATCGGAGATTTCGCGGCCTGCCCGGAACATCGCCAGCACGTCACCGTCCTGCAATCCCTGTTCCTTGCCCAGGTTCAGCACCACGACGTCGAACTGGCCGATCTGGCTGACGCCGTCCATGACGTCGATGATGCGGCCTTCGACTTCCTCGTCCGGGGCCCGCGGGAAGAACTGCATGCGTGCGGCCTCCGGGGGCGTTTCCAGCAGCATGTCGCCGGGCAGCACCTCGCGGTTGCTGGAGCGGACCACGCCGGTGGCCGGGTCGCCGTCGCGCCGCAGACGCGCGTCACCGACGTAGGTCGCTGCGATCCCCAGCAACTCTCCGGTGTCCGGGTCGATATACGGGTTGCCGCGACGCACCACCGCGTAATCCACCGGTGCATCCTCGGCCAGGCGGCGGATGTAGATGCGGTCGCCGGCGCTGGCCATTACCCGCTCATCCTCGCCTGCAATGATGTAGGGCGCCTCATCAAAGAAGGCGTCATCGACCACGTGACTGCGGTTGAGGAAAGGCCGGATCGCGCTCAGCGGGATGGTGCTTATCGCTTCATCCAGCTGTTCCTCGCGTATGCCGGGTGATAAACGGACTTCGCGTTCGCCGCGATCGAGCCGCAACCGGGGCTCGCCGTCGACGTAGACCAGGCTGATCACGTCACCGGGATATATGAGGTGCGGATTGCGAATCTCGGGATTGACCTGCCAGATTTCGGGCCAGAGCCAGGGCCGGGTCAGGAACCGTCCTGCTATATCCCACAGCGTGTCGCCTCTCTGCACCGTGTATTCCTGAGGGTGATCGCTGCGTACTCCGTCCGTTGCCCCAAGTTGTGTCCCGCCGAACACGAACATGGCGAGCAGCAGACTGATGGTCCAAACATGCGTTTTGCTGGCTGGCATGAGATGCGTCCTGTTCTTCGCCCTGGGTTCCGCAAAGGCGCATCATTGAAGGCGTGCCCGGGAATCCGCTGGTTTTCCGTTGTTTTGTCTAAGGGAACACCGAGTCACTGCTGCGTCTGAGTAAGAGTCCGCATTTTGCCGAAACCATTGGTGTTTATCTAATGTAGCCGGCCTGACCGCGTTATACTGTGAACCGCGCCCTGATTGACTAGTCCGATCAGACACACTCGACAGCTGAAAGATACCATGGCGATACGAGACATCCTGAGCTACCCCGACCCGCGCCTGCGCACGGTGGCAAAACCGGTGAACACTGTGGACGACGTGATCCGCGGACTGGTCGACGACATGTTTGACACCATGTACGAGGCCCCCGGAATCGGGCTCGCCGCGACCCAGATCGACGTGCATCAGCGGGTGGTGGTGATGGACCTGACCGAGGATCGTTCGGAGCCGCAGGTCTTCATCAATCCGGAAATCCTCGACAGCGGTGGCAGTTGCAAGGGCCAGGAAGGTTGCCTTTCCATTCCTGGCTATTACGATGACGTGCCTCGCGCCGAGTGGGTGCACGTTCGTGCCGTGGATCAGCACGGCCGGACCTTCGAACTGGAAACCGATGGCCTGCTGGCAGTCTGCATCCAGCACGAAATCGATCACCTGGATGGCAAGCTGTTCATCGACTATCTGTCGGAGCTGAAGCGCAAGCGGGTGCGGAAGAAATTGGAAAAGCAGGCACGGCACGCGAGTACCGCCTGAGCTGCTCCTCGCAGCCGCGGTGCGCGACATACCACCCTCCTGACCTCCGGGACCGCTCATGCCACATCCCCCGCGTATCGTGTTTGCGGGCACCCCTGATTTTTCGGTGCCGCCGCTGCAGGCGCTGATCGACGCCGGCCACCCGCCCTGTGCGGTTTACACCCAGCCGGACCGGCCGGCCGGACGTGGTCGACGGCTGCGACCTTCCCCGGTGAAGCAATGTGCCCTGGATCACGACCTGCCGGTACAGCAGCCGGAGACGCTGCGTGACAGCGCCGCCCGCGATGCCCTGGCGGCCTTGCAGCCGGAGCTGATGATTGTGGTTGCCTACGGTTTGATCCTGCCGCAGGCCGCCCTCGACATCCCGCGGCTAGGCTGTGTCAACATCCATGCGTCTCTGCTGCCACGCTGGCGCGGCGCGGCCCCGATCCAGCGCGCGATTCTCGCTGGTGATGCGGAAACCGGCGTCTGTCTCATGCAGATGCAGCGAGGGCTGGACACCGGCCCGGTGCTGGCCCGGGCGGTTACTCCGATTCATGCCGACGACACCGGTGGCACACTGCATGATCGCCTGTCGCTGATCGGCGCATCGCTTTTGGCCGAGTCGCTGGATGATCTGTTGGCCGGGCGTCTCGTTGCCGAGCCCCAGGACGACTCGCAGGCCAGCTATGCAGACAAGCTGCAGAAAGCCGAAGCCCGGATCGACTGGTCCGAGTCGGCGGCCGCGATCCAGCGCCGTATTGCCGCGTTCAACCCCTGGCCGGTGGCCGAGACCGGGCGTGACGGGAGACGCCTGCGACTCTGGCGGGCTGCTGTCGCGTCCAGCGGCCAGGTAAACGCGGGGCAGCCCGGGACCGTGGTTGAGGTTTCCGCCGACGGTATTCTGGTCGCCTGTGGTGACGGCGTTCTGCGATTGCTTGAACTGCAGGCGGAAGGCGGGCGCGCCATGCCGGTGGCCGACTTTCTCAACGGCCATGCCTTGCAGCCCGGCGAGCAGCTCGGCTGATCCATGGCACAGACAGCCGCCGTGAAAAACTCACCACGCACCGCCGCCGCCCTGGCGCTGGATGATGTCATCCGTCGCCAGCGGTCGCTGACCGATGCGCTGCCGCCGCGCCTGGCGGCACTGGATGCAGAGGATCGCCCGCTGGTGCAGGAATATGTATTCGGAACACTGCGCTGGTATCACCAGCTGGATGACATCCTGCAGCAACTTCTGAGCAAGCCGTTGCGGCGCAAGGAGGGCGCGGTTCACGCGCTGCTGCTTTGCGGTCTCTACCAATGCCTGCATGCGCGCACACCGGCCCATGCGGCGGTGTCGGAAACTGTCGCTGCGGCCCGCACCCTCGGGCGGCCCTGGGCGCCCGGCCTGGTCAATGCAGTGCTGCGGCGGGCGCTGCGAGAGGCGGGAAAGTTGCTGGACAGCCCGACGGACGCCGTTGCCCGCTGGTCGCATCCCGGCTGGATGCTGGACCGGCTGCAGGCGGACTGGCCGGATCACTGGCAGGATATCGCCGCCGCAAACAACATGCGTCCGCCGATGACGTTGCGGGTCAATCGCCGGCTCGGCTCGAGAGATACCTATCTTGGAAGTCTGGCTGCGGCGGGCATTGGCGCCGCCCCGCATCCCCACGCGGCCGACGCCGTCCTGCTTGAGCGACCGCTGCCGGTGGAGCGTCTGCCGGGTTTCGCCGAGGGGCTGGTCTCCGTGCAGGATGCCGCGGGCCAGCTCGCAGCCGGACTGCTGGCGCCGCAGTCCGGCGATCGTGTGTTGGATCTGTGTGCGGCACCGGGCAGCAAGACCTGCCACATACTGGAACGCTTCCCCGAGATTGCCGGCCTGACCGCCGTGGATGTCGACGGCGGTCGGCTGGATCGCCTGCGCGAAAACCTGCAGCGACTCGGCCTGGATGCCAGGCTGTGCGTTGGCGATGGCAGCAAGCCGGATAGCTGGTGGGATGGCGAGCCTTACCAGCGCATCCTGCTCGATGCACCGTGTTCCGCCAGCGGTGTCATTCGCAGGCATCCGGATATCAAGCTCCTGCGGCAGGCGGGTGATATCGATGCCCTTGCCGCACTGCAATATCGATTGCTCTCCGCTGCCTGGCCGCTGCTGGCATCGGGCGGTATGCTGCTCTACGCCACCTGTTCCGCCTTTCGGGCGGAGAACGAGTTGGTTGTCGAGCGCTTCATGCAGGAGCATGAGGCGGTCAAGCCGGTCCGCATTGATGCCCACTGGGGGTTCGAGCGACCGGTCGGACGCCAGATTCCGGCCGGCGAGGCGGACATGGACGGTTTCTACTACGCGTGCCTGCGCAAGGAATAAGGGTTGTGAGCTGGCAATTCCCGGTGGCGCTCCGACGATGGCTGTTCCTGCCGCTGACCCTGGTGCTGGTCAGTCTGGGTGGCTCGGCCTGGGCCGACACGCCGGGTTTCAGTCTGGTTAACGGCAACATCCGCACGGGTACCGATCTGCTCTATCTGGACGCACGCTTTGACGTTGAGTTGGGTGCCGATGCCCGCGATGCGTTGGAAAACGGCGTGCCGCTGACCATGGAACTGCAGGTTCGCGTGCTCCGGCCCCGCCGCTGGTGGTGGGATGCCGAGGTGGCGGAGTTCAGCCAGCGGCAGGAACTGCGCTATCACGCCCTGAGTCGCCGCTATGTCATTCACAATCGTGCCACTGGCGATCGCCGAACTTTTTTCCGGCGTGATGTGGCGCTGGCTGCCTGGACAACGCTTGATACCGTGCCGCTGGTCCGGCGCAGTCAACTGGAGGCAAGCCAGACCTATTCGGTGGAAGCCAGGGTGCGGCTGGATCTGGACGCCCTGCCGCACCCGCTGCGTACCGTGGCATACGTCAATCCCAACTGGCGCCTGGTCAGTGAGTGGTACACATGGCAACTGGAAGGCTGATGCGTCTGCCCCGGGAGGGCGCAGTGCGCCTGGCCCTTTGCGCCCTGCTGCTGGTTTCGCTCTACTTGCTGAGTGCCGCGACCCAGAATACCGAGGTGTTCGGTCGGCTGCATCCCTGGCTACTGTTCTTCAACAGTATCTGTCTGGCCGGATTGCTCGGCCTGATCGCCTGGAATCTGACCCGGCTGGTGCTGCAGCGCCGCCGCGATCAGCCTGGCAGCCGCATCACCGTGCGCCTGGTGACCATGTTCGTGGTGCTCGCTCTCGTTCCTGTGAGCGTGGTCTATTACTTCTCCGTTCAGTTTCTGCATCAGGGCATCGACTCCTGGTTCGATACCCGGATGGAGCAGCGTGTTCTGGAGGATGCGCTGAATCTGTCCCAGGCGTCGTTTGACGTTCGCATGCGCGAGTTGCTGCGGCGTACCGAGCGCGCCGCGGTCAATGTGCACGGCATGAGTGATGCCGTGGCGCCAATCCGGCTTGGCGAAATGCGTGAACAGCTGGGTGCCACGGAGCTGACCCTGATGGCATCCAGTGGCCGGATCATCGCCACCAGCGCCCAGGAGCCCTCGGCGATGCTGCCGCACCGCCCGGAAGAGGACATCCTGCTGCAGCTGCGTCAGGGACGGCCCTACGTGGGTCTGGATCCGGTGGGCGACGCCGGCCTGCAGATTCGCGTGCTGGTGCTGGCACCGGGCAGCGATGGCATGCCGGACCAGCGCCTGCTTCAGGGCCTGTTCCCGGTGTCGCCGCGGGTCAACGCACTCGCCGACGAGGTGCAGCAGGCGTATGCCAGGCATCAGGAAGTCGGGTATCTGGCGCGGCCGCTGCAGGAAACCTTCACCCTGACCCTGTCCCTGGTGCTGTTGCTGAGCGTGCTGTTTGCCGTCTGGTCGGCATTCTTCGCCGCGCGCAAGCTGGTCGAGCCGATCCGACAGCTGGCGGAAGGCACGCGCGCGGTGGCCGCCGGCGAATACGGCACCCAGCTGCCGCCGGCCGGGCGCGATGAACTGGGCTTTCTGGTCCGGTCCTTCAATGACATGAGCCTCCGGGTTGCCCAGGCGCGGGACGCTGCAAGCAGCAGTCAGGCCCAGGTCGAGAACCAGCGGGCCTACCTGGAAACCGTGCTCGGCCGGCTTTCATCGGGCGTCGTGGCGCTTGACCGCGGTGGTCGACTGCGGACCTGGAACCGCGCCGCGGACCAGATCCTGGGTCTGTCGCTGACCGAATTCACCGGGGAGAGCCTGAGTGCCCTGGGCCGGCGGCAAACAGGGCTGCTGGCGTTTTCGGAACTGGTCCAGCGGCGGCTGAACGAGAATGTCGGCGAATGGCGCGAGCAGGTCACGGTGACGGTGCCCGGGGGCCGTCTCGTGCTGATGTGCAGTGGCGCCAGCCTGCCCGGTGCCATCGGCACCGGCGGTCATGTCATCGTGTTCGATGACGTCACAACGCTGATCCAGGCCCAGCGGGATGCCGCCTGGGCCGAAGTGGCGCGCCGCCTGGCGCACGAGATCAAGAATCCCCTGACGCCGATTCAGCTCTCCGCCGAGCGCATGCGGCACAAGTGCCTGCCGGTGCTGGAGGGGCGCGAGCGTGATCTGCTGGATCGAGGCACCCATACGATTATCGAGCAGGTGGAGGCGATGAAGACCATGGTCAACGCCTTCAGCGAATACGCTCAACCACCGCATCTGCAACTGGTACCGGTGGACCTGAACGCATTGGTGCGGCAGGTGGCCGAGCTTTACCGCAGCGATGACATGAGCGTTTCTCTGAAACTGGCCGAGGGCCTGCCCGAACTGCGTGGCGATCCGGGACGGCTGCGCCAGTTGCTGCACAATCTGCTGAAGAATGCGCTGGAGGCGGCCGCCGGCGGCGATGGCCGACTTGAGTTGATCACCAGCACTGTCGACGATGGGCACTTCCGCGGTGTCCAGCTTCAGGTTCGGGACTACGGTCCCGGCTTCAGCGAGGAGGTGCTGGCACACTTGTTCGAGCCCTACGTTACGACCAAGTCACGTGGTACGGGCCTGGGCATGGCCATCGTCAAGAAGATCGTCGAGGAACATAGCGGCCAGATCGGCGCCGAGAATCTTGCCGACGGCGCTCTGGTGAAGCTGCGGTTTCCGCTGCCGGTCAACGGCTCGTCACCGTCGGTACCCCTTTCAGCACAAGGAGCCCGCCTGGGCGGGAATGGCACATGACTGCATCGCATATTCTTGTTGTCGATGATGAACCGGATATCCGGAGCCTGGTGCAGGAGATCCTCGAGGATGAGGATTATCATGTCCAGATAGCGGAGAACGCAGCGGCGGCGCGAGCGGCCCTGCGGCTGCGGCGTCCGGACCTGATTCTGCTCGACATCTGGATGCCGGATCAGGACGGCGTTTCATTGCTCAAGGAGTGGGCGGAAGGCGCCGGCCTGCCCTGTCCGGTGGTGATGATGTCCGGTCACGGCACCGTCGAGACCGCGGTTGAGGCGACCCGTCTGGGTGCCTATGACTTCATTGAAAAACCCCTGTCGATGGCCAAGCTGTTGCTGGTGGTGGAGCGGGCGCTGGACGCTGATCGTCTGCGGCGCGAGAACGTCGGCCTGCGCCGCCAGGCCGGCACCATCGTCGAGCCTGTCGGGCGCAGTGCCGCCACTGAAACCCTGCGCAATCAGGTCAAGCGGCTTGCCAGTCATGATACCTGGGTACTGATCATGGGAGAGGCCGGTAGCGGCAAGCGCACCTATGGTCATTACCTGCATCAGTGCAGCAACCGGCGCAACGGTCCGTTCATAGAGGTGGCGGCCGGTTCCATCGCCGGCACCGGGGCAGCCCAGGAGTTGTTCGGCAGCGAGGAAGGCGGCCGCTTGCTTTATGGCCGACTGGAGCAGGCCAATAACGGCACGCTCTTCATCGATGAAGTGGCCGACCTGGACCTGCAGGCCCAGGTGCGGCTGCTCAGCGCCCTCAACAGTCGTTCGTTTCATCGCGTCGGCGGGGCCGGGCCAGTGGAGGTGGACGTTCGCGTACTTGCCGCGACCCGGGTCGATCTCGAGCAGGAAGTCCAGGAAGGCCGTTTCCGCGAGGACCTGTACTACCACCTCAATGTGGTGCCCTTGCAGATTCCGCCGCTGCGGGAACGGCCGGAGGATGTGGACGCGCTGCTGGCGTTCTTCCTCGAGTCCTATCCCAGCCAGGAAGGGCTGCCCAGTCGTCGACTCAGCACGCCGGCACGCAACCGGCTGCTGCAGTATTCCTGGCCGGGCAACGTGCGCGAACTGAAGAACCTGGTGCAGCGACTGTTGATTCTCGGTGAGGGACAGGAGATCGAGCTGGCCGAGGTCGAGGCTGCCCTTGGCGGCTCGGTGGCACGGGCCGCTGGCGCCAGCACCGGCGGTCTGGGCATGCCCTTTGATCGACCGCTGCGCGACGCCCGCGAGGAATTCGAACGATTGTATCTGCAGCACCAACTGCGTGAGGCCGGTGGCAGCGTTGGCGAACTGGCCAAGCTGGCGGGCATGGAGCGGACTCACCTGTATCGCAAACTCAAGGCGCTGGGTATTGATCCAAATGATTTCTGAAGGTAACCGCCGCACATGAAGATCATCATCCTCGGTGCCGGACAGGTGGGCAGCTCGCTGGCGCAGAATCTTGCCAGTGAGGCTAATGATGTGACCATCGTCGACATCAATCGCCGCCTGCTGGGTGACCTTCAGGACAAGCTGGATCTGCGCACGGTACACGGCAACGCCACGCATCCGGCGGTGTTGAACCAGGCCGGTGCCGACGATGCCGACATGATCATCGCCGTGACCAACAGCGACGAGGCCAATATGGTGGCCTGTCAGGTGGCTGCGACGCTGTTCAATACGCCGACCAAGATTGCCCGCGTGCGCGCTGTCGAGTACCTGAACTATCCGCAGCTGTTTTCCGACAAGGCCCTGCCGATCGATGTCCTGATCAGTCCTGAGCAACTGGTGACCCAGTACATCAAGCGCCTGGTGGAGCATCCTGGCGCGCTGCAGGTGCTGGATTTCGCCGGCGGCAAGGTGCGTCTGGTGGGCGTGCGGGCCTATTACGGGGGGTTGCTGGTGGGGCACGAACTGAAGACCCTGCGCGAGCACATCTCCGGCGATCATGCGCGGGTTGCCGCGATATTCCGCCGTGGCAAGGCGATGATTCCCCAGGGCGACACGATTATCGAGGCCGGCGACGAGGTGTTCTTCGTCGCCGCGCGCAAGAACATCCGGGCGGTGATGAGCGAACTGCGACGACTGGACAAGCCGATCAAACGCATTGTTCTGGCCGGCGGCGGCAATATCGGTAAGCGTCTGGCCCAGGCGCTGGAGACGCGTTACCAGGTCAAGCTCATCGAACGTTCCGAGGAGCGCTCCAGGGCCATCGCCGAGGATCTGCGCAGGACAATTGTGCTCCGCGGCGATGCCGCCGACGAGGAGCTGCTGCAGGAGGAGAACATCGAGAACACCGATATGTTCTGCGCCCTGACCAATGACGACGAGGCCAATATCCTGTCGGGCATGCTGGCCAAGCGCCTTGGTGCGCGAATGGTGATGACGCTCATCAATCGGCCGGCCTACGTCGATCTGGTGCAGGGCGGCGAGGATATCGACATCGCGATCTCACCGCAGCAGGCGACCATCGGCACGCTGCTGGCGCATGTCCGGCGTGGCGATGTAGTCATGGTGCACAGCTTGCGCCGTGGTGCCGCCGAGGCCATTGAGGCGGTGGCCCACGGCAATCGGGAATCATCCAGGGTGGTGGGCCGCAGCATCGAGGAAATCGCCCTGCCCCGCGGCGCCACCATCGGCTGCCTGGTGCGGGGTGACGAGGTGCTGATGGCGCATAGGGACACCGTTATCGAGCCCGAAGATCACGTCGTGATTTTCATGGTCGACAAGCGACTGATTCCCGAGGTCGAACGCCTGTTTCAGGTCGGCATGGGATTCTTCGGTTAACCATGCACTGGACGGCGGTGCAACGCGTTCTGGGGCTGCTGCTGATGGTGTTCAGCATCAGCATGCTGCCGCCGTTCCTGGTTGCGCTGATGTATCAGGACGCCGGCGTGGTCCCGTTCCTGGCCTCTTTCGTGCTGATCGTCCTCTTCGGCGCCATTCTCTGGTTGCCGGTCCACCGGGTGCGGCACGAGCTGCGGATCCGGGACGGTTTTCTGATCGTGGTCCTGTTCTGGACGGTGCTCGGCATGGCCGGCGCCGTGCCGCTGTTCCTGTCCACGGCCCCGTCGATCTCGCTGACCGATGCCGCCTTCGAGAGCCTGTCCGGTCTGACCACCACCGGTGCCACGATCCTCACCGGCATCGACGATCTGCCGCATTCAATTCGCTTCTATCGCCAGCAGCTGCAATGGATGGGGGGCATGGGCATCATCGTGCTGGCGGTGGCGATCCTGCCGATGCTCGGTGTCGGCGGCATGCAGCTCTACCGCGCCGAGACGCCAGGTCCGGTCAAGGACAGCAAGCTCACCCCGCGCATCGCCGAAACCGCCAAGGCGCTCTGGTATATCTATCTGACGCTGACCATCGCCTGCGCCGCCGCCTACTGGTTGGCGGGCATGAGCGTGTTCGATGCCATTGGTCACAGCTTTTCGACGGTAGCGATTGGTGGCTACTCCACCTATGACGCCAGCATCGGCCACTTTGACAGTCCCCTGATCGAGATGATCTGTGTGTTTTTCATGCTGATTGCCGGCATCAATTTCGCCCTGCACTTCGTGGCCTGGCGTCGCCGGAGCATTCGCCATTATTTTCGCGATACCGAGGCGCGCTGGTATTTCGGGATCCTGACAACGGTAACAGTGGTCACTTTCGCAACGCTGATCCTGTTCGGCACCTTTGACTCGGTCAATGAGAACTTCACCAAGGCGATCTTCCAGGCAGTGTCGATTGGCACCACTGCCGGGTTCGCCACCGCCGATTTCGACCAGTGGCCGGTGTTTCTGCCGGTATTGCTGGTCAGTACCGCGTTCATCGGCGGCTGTGCCATGTCCACCGGCGGGGGCATCAAGGTGATCCGTTTTGCACTGCTGATCAAGCAGGGGTATCGAGAGCTGATCCGGCTGGTTCATCCCCAGGCCCAGGTGCTGGTGAAAGTGGGTAACAGGGCGGTGAATGAACGCATCACCGACGCCGTCTGGGGCTTTTTCGCCGCCTACATCGCACTGTTCGCGATCATGATGCTGGCGATGATGGCCACCGGGCTGGACCAGGTGACGGCGTTCTCGGCGGTAGCGGCTAACATCACCAATCTGGGGCCGGGTCTGGGTGACGTGGCGGCCAACTACGGTGAGATTGGCGGCGTGGCCAAGTGGATCCTGATGTTCGCGATGCTGCTCGGCCGCCTCGAGATCTTTACCCTCCTCGTCCTGTTCACCCCGGCGTTCTGGCGCCGGTAGCGACGCCCAGGCTGCTGACGCTCGAAAATCAGGGTCCGCCGGGATTCCGTTCCACATCATGCCCCGTGCCAACCGGTATAGCGGCGCGTGTCCGGATCGCGTCGAAAGTCGGGGGCTTCGTCCGGACGAAGCAACACCATTCTCAGTCTGGTAGGGGCAGTGGAAGTTTTCGGCTGGCCCTGTTGGACCGAAGGTTCGTCAGGCCAGACGAAAGCTTGCACTGGCCCATCCGCTATCGGAAGACCACCTGCCCCCGTGCTTACTGCAATGTTGTCCATCCAGCCGGCGGCAGTCCCGGCGAAAGCTTGCACTGGCCTGGACGTTTACGGATAAAGACTCGATCGCTGCGGCCTACCACATACGGAGAAAACGCCCACCGCATCCGTGCATCAAATCACCGATTTCCCTGCGAATTCTTGTACGGATTGCCGTCCGGATGCTGGCGGAAACGCTTGTAGGTCCATTGGTATTGTTCCGGCGCCAGGCGCACGCACTCCTCGACGCCCCTGTTCAGTGCCCCGGCGGCGACTTCCGGGTCCGGATCGTCAATTCCCCGCGGTGCGGGGATGACATGCATCCGGAAACCCCGGCCCCAGGGCAGCCGTTGCATGAAGCAGAACAGCACCGGCGCGCCGGTTTTCGTGGCCATCTGGTTGAGCAGCGTCATGGTCCGTGCCGGCACCCCGAATAACGGCGCGAACACGCCGCTGCCCCGGGCTTCCTGATCCGGCAGGATCCCCACCAGGGCACCGCCGCGCAGGGCCTTGTAGAGGGTCCGAATGCCATTGGGCGTGGCCGGGAGCGAGCGCCCGCCGCCGCGTTCCCGCACTTCGGTCAGCAGCGGTTCCAGCTCCGCCTGCCGCGGTGGCCGATACAGGTGATGCAGCGTGAAGCGGCTGTTGACGTGCAGGCCGGTCAAATCCCAGTTACCCAGGTGCGGTCCGGCCAGCAGCAGGCCCCGATCCTGCGGCCAGTAGCTGGCCAGTTCATCCAGTGATTCCGGATTGACCACCAGTTGTCGCACGCGCTCGGCACGGCCGAACCAGATGATTCCGGTTTCCAGCAGCTGCTTGCCCAGCTCGCGGAAGCTGGCCCGCGCCAGGCGCCGCCGCTCCGGCTCCGGCATTTCCGGAAAACACAGGGCAAGATTGGTCATCACGACATGTCGCAACCGGGGGGCCATCAGGTAGACCAACTGACCGCTGGCTGCGCCCATGGCATGGGCAACCGGCAAGGGCAGGACGCTCAGGGCGCGCAGCAGGATGCGCAGCAGCGTGATGCGTTTCATGCAGGGTTTCCTTGACGTGCCAATGATCGGCTACGCTGAGTGGATCCCGAGTGTACTAACCTTTCCCAGGTTAGTGCCAAGTCATGCCAGCGCTGCTGGCAGTTGTTTTTGATACGTGGAGTCAGGAGATAGCAGATGACCGGAAAGAAGCAGATGGAAGACATGGTCACATCTTGGACCAAGACCCAGCAGGAGATGTGGGACAAGTGGATGCAGTCCGTTCGTCAGTTCAGCGGTGGCGCTGTCCTGCCGGGCAGCGAGGAGCTCCAGGCCAAGTATCAGGAGCAGTTGACTGCCTGGGAGCAGTCGGTCAAGCAGGCGCTGGAGTCGCAGGCCCAGTGGGCCAGCAAGCTCTCCGAGCAGGGAGTTTCCGACGAGCAGATGCCGGATGCGATGAAGGATCTGAATTCGCGCATGCAGGAAATGATGAAGAACTGGACCGAATCCCAGGAGAAGCTCTGGTCGGCCTGGTTCGAGAGCATGCGGACCATGGACCCCCAGCCGGGCGTGCAGCAATGGGAAGCGCAGAGCCGTGAGGTCATGGAGGCCTGGCAGCAGGCAGCCGAGCGGGCCCAGGAAACCCTGCAGCAATGGGCGAAGATGGCTCAGGAGCAGATGGGCGGTAAAGGCCGCTAGCATGGCTTGCGCGGTCGCCTGCAGCGAGGCTCGCCGAACGGCCCCGTGATTGCACTGATTCAACGTGTCAGCCACGCTCGAGTCAGCGTTGACAGTGCGGTCATTGGCGAGATTTCAGCAGGTCTGCTGGCGTTCATCGGCGTGTGCCGTGATGACGATGCGGTGCGGGCGGGACGCTTGCTGGAACGCCTGCTGGGCTATCGCGTATTTGCCGATGAAGAGGGCCGCATGAACCGCAGCCTGCGGGACTGCGGTGGTGGCCTGTTGTTGGTGCCGCAGTTCACCCTGGCCGCGGATACCCGCAAGGGAACGCGACCAGGTTTTTCGACAGCGGCGCTGCCAGCGCAGGCAGAGCAACTGTTTGTCCAGCTTGTGGCGGAGGCCGAGTCGGCGCACGGGCAAGTGGCCAGCGGTCGTTTTGGCGCCGACATGGCGGTGGAGCTGGTCAACGACGGACCGGTAACGTTCTGGCTTGAAAGCTGAGGAATCACTTTCGGGCGCAGCCTTGCAGCCGGTGGTGCTGTGCTATGATGCCGGCCGTTTTCACCGTCACACAGGGTGTCAGCAATGGCTGATCGGAGCGCCTCTGTCGAGCGCAACACGCGGGAAACCCAGATCAGGCTCAGCCTCGATCTTGATGGTAGCGGTGTCGCTGATCTGGATATCGGTGTGCCGTTTCTCGAGCACATGCTGGAACAGGTCGCCCGCCATGGCCTGATCGATATTACGATCCGGGCAACTGGCGATACCCAGATCGACGATCATCACACGGTTGAGGATGTGGGTATTACCCTGGGCCAGGCTCTGCGCAAGGCCCTTGGTGACAAGACGGGAATCTTCCGTTTCGGACATGCCTATTGCCCGCTGGACGAGGCATTGTCCCGCGTGGTCGTGGATTTTTCCGGTCGTCCGGGATTGCAGTTCCATGTTCCGTTCACCCGTTCCCGGGTGGGCCAGTTCGACGTCGATCTGTTCCGGGAATTCTTCCAGGGTCTGGTGAATCACGCGCAGATGACGCTGCATGTTGACAACATCCGCGGCGATAACTCGCACCATCAGATCGAGACCGTATTCAAGGCCTTTGGCCGGGCCTTGCGCATGGCGGCCGAGCAGGATCCGCGGATGCAGGGCATTATGCCCTCCACCAAGGGCAGCCTCTGATTGTCGGTCGGCCCGAACGGGCGGGCCGACTCCATTCGAGTGTCGCATGAGCACCATCGCAGTAATCGATTACGGTATGGGAAATCTGCGCTCCGTCGCCAAGGCGCTGGAACATGTGGATGATCGTGCCCGCGTGTTCATCACGCATGAGCCAGAGCAGGTGCGCCGTGCCGACCGGGTGGTATTCCCCGGTCAGGGCGCGATACGCGATTGCATGGCTGAATTGCAACGCCTGGAACTGGATGCGGTAATTCGGGAAGCGGCCGAGAGCAAGCCGCTGCTGGGTATCTGCATGGGCATGCAGGCGCTGCTCGAGCATAGTGAAGAGAATGGCGGCGTCGACGCGCTAGGTCTGGTGGCCGGCCGCGTGCGGCACTTCCGGGACGGCTTTGCCGCCGCCGGTGTCGAGGCCCCGGGCAAGGTGCCGCATATGGGCTGGAACTCCGTAGAGCAGACCGAGGCGCATCCAGTCTGGCGCGGCATTCCGGATAACAGCTACTTTTATTTCGTGCACAGTTATTTCGTCGAATTGCTGCCTGACGGGCTGACCATTGGTCGCAGTCAGTACGGCGTGCCCTTTACCGCTGCCATTGCCCGCGAGAATATAGTCGCGACGCAATTCCACCCGGAGAAGAGCCAGCATGCCGGTTTGACGTTGCTGGCAAATTTCGCGCGCTGGGACGGCCAGTCCGGCGGCTAAAACCGAATCGATCCGAAGCGAGACCTTGCATGCTACTGATACCCGCCATTGATCTGAAAGACGGCCGCTGCGTGCGCCTGCGTCAGGGCAACATGGATCAGGAGACGGTGTTCTCCGACGATCCGGTGGCCATGGCACAACGCTGGATCGATGCAGGCAGCCGGCGCATCCATATTGTCGATCTCGACGGCGCGGTGCAGGGCTTTCCGGTCAATGCCGACATCATCGGCAAGATTGCCGAGACCTTTCCGGATGTGGAAATCCAGGTGGGTGGCGGCATTCGCGAATTCCAGACCATCCAGACCTATATCGACGTCGGCGTGGACTACGTGATCATCGGCACCCAGGCGGTGCGGGCTCCGCATTTTGTCGATGAGGCCTGCCTCGAGTTTCCGGGTCATATCATCGTCGGTCTTGATGCCCGCGAGGGTAAGGTGGCGGTTGAGGGCTGGTCCAAGCTGTCGCGGCACGACGCCGTGGATATGGCCCGTCGTTTCGAGGAGGCTGGTGTCGAGGCCCTGGTGTTCACCGACATTGGTCGCGACGGCATGATGAAGGGCGTCAACACCGGGGCGACCCGCGAACTTGCCAGGCAGGTAAACATCCCCGTCATCGCTTCCGGCGGTGTCACCAACATGGACGACGTGCGCGATCTCTGTGATGCGGCATCCGACGGGGTGTCCGGTGCGATCGTCGGTCGCGCGCTGTATGAGGGCAAGCTGGACTTGGCCGAGGCGCAGAAGATTGCCAACGGCCTGTTGGTTTCCTGAGGCCGGCATGAGCGCCGCCGCCTCCGGTCTCTGTCGCCGCATCATTCCCTGTCTCGACGTGGATCGCGGCCGCGTGGTCAAGGGCGTCAGGTTCGTTGATATCCGCGATGCAGGGGATCCGGTGGAGGTTGCCCGTCGCTATGATGCCGCCGGTGCCGACGAAATCACCTTTCTCGATATCACCGCCAGTTCCGACGACCGTGACACCATGGTGCATGTGGTCGAACAGGTCGCCAGCCAGGTGTTCATCCCGCTGACGGTGGGTGGCGGTATTCGTAAGCCGGCCGACGTCCGCCGCATGCTCAATGCCGGCGCCGACAAGGTGGGCATCAACACCGCCGCGATCCATAACCCGGAGCTGGTGCGTGAATGTGCCGAGCGTTTTGGCTCGCAGTGCCTGGTGGTGGCCATCGATGCCAAACGGGTCAGCGCCGGTGATGAACTGCCGCGCTGGGAAGTCTTTACCCATGGTGGGCGTCGCGGCACCGGACTGGATGCCGTTGAATGGGCGGCGCGAATGGCGGATCTGGGCGCCGGCGAGATCCTGCTAACCAGCATGGACCGTGATGGCACGCGGGAAGGTTTTGATCTGGCGCTGACGCGGGCCGTGGTGGACGCGGTGCCGATCCCGGTCATCGCCTCCGGCGGTGTTGGCAATCTGGATCATCTGGTGGACGGCGTACTGAAAGGTGGTGCCGACGCGGTTCTCGCCGCCAGCATCTTTCATTTCGGAACTTTCACGATGGCTCAGGCCAAGGCGCACATGGCCGCGTGTGGTGTGCCCATCCGACAGCTCGCGGCAGTGGAGACCGGGGCATGAACGCCGACTGGCTCGAGGCGCTGCGCTGGGGCGAGGACGGCCTGCTGCCGGCCATCGCCCAGGATGCCGCTGACGGCCGCGTGCTGATGATGGCCTGGATGAACCGCGAGGCGCTGACGACCACGGTCGCCCGGGGCGAGGCGGTTTACTGGTCGCGCTCGCGCCAGCGGCTGTGGCACAAGGGCGAGAGCTCCGGCCATACCCAGCAGGTGCAGGAAATCCGAACGGATTGCGACAGCGACGTGATCCTGTTGCTGGTCAGGCAGCAGGGCGGGATCTCCTGCCATACCGGTCGGCGAAGCTGTTTTTTCCGCCGTCTGGACGGTGAGAGCGGCTGGGTCGAGGTGGATCCGGTAATCAAGGACCCGAGTGAGATCTATGGCTAAGCAACACGAATCCGGCGACGTGCTGGCAACGTTGGACGGAATCCTGCAGCAGCGCCGCAGCGCTGATCCTGGAAGTTCCTACGTCGCCTCTCTGTATGACAGGGGGCTGGACGCGATCCTGAAGAAGGTCGGTGAGGAGTCTGTCGAGACCATCATCGCGGCCAAGGGGAATGACCGGGACGCCCTTGTTTATGAGACTGCAGATCTGTGGTTCCATACACTGGTGATGTTGGCCACGAAGGATCTGTCGTCGGCCGACGTACTGGCCGAACTGGAGCGCCGTTTCGGTCTGTCGGGACTGGATGAAAAGGCGTCCCGCGACTCCTGAATAAGGGGCATTGCCCCGGAGGACTTGACCCATGGGTATAGGTGGAATCAGCGTCGGTTCGCTGTTGATCATTCTGGTCATCGTACTGTTGCTTTTCGGTACCAAGAAATTGCGCAATATCGGCGGTGATCTTGGTGGCGCAATCAAGGGGTTCCGCTCGGCCATGAACGACGGCGACAAGGACACCGACGGCAAGGACGAGCAGGATGCCGAAGCCGCGCGCCTGGAAAGTCGGGCCGAAGACGAGCCGACCGAGAAAAAGACCAAGCGCAAGGATCGTTCGTCGTCCTAGGGCGGCCGCCGGCGCATGTTCGACGCCAGTTTTCCCGAGATTGTCCTGATCCTGCTGGTGGCCCTCATCGTGGTCGGGCCGGAGCGGCTGCCGCGCCTTGCCCGCACCCTTGGGGCTTATGTCGGAAAGGCGCGGTCGGTGTTCAATTCAGTGCGTGACGAAGTCGAGCGCGAAGTGCAACTGGATGAGTTGCGCAAGGCCGAGCGTGACCTGAAGCGTGATCTGGACATGAGCCAGGATGTGATGAGCAGCGGGCGCAAGGGAGCTGACGGCAAGGCGGCCTCCTCCAGTGAGCAGACGGCCGCTGGATCGGGCAAGGCCAAGGCCGAAGCGGGCAGGGGCCCGGATAAGGATAATGGATCAGAATCAGAAACCCGATCTGGATGAAGACAAACCGTTCCTGAGCCATCTGCTCGAGCTGCGCGGTCGGCTGATGCGCGCGGTGATCGCGATCCTGATCGCCTTTCTCTGCATCTATCCGTTCTACGACCGCTTGTTTTCTTTTGTCTCCGAGCCATTGCGCGCGGTGCTCCCCGGCGGCGAACTGATGGCGATCAAGGTCGCCAGTCCTTTCCTGATTCCGATGAAACTGTCCCTGGTGGCGGCCATCTTCATCGTCATACCCTACCTGCTCTACCAGCTCTGGGCCTTTGTTGCGCCCGGTCTCTACCGGCATGAACGCAAGCTGGTCTGGCCGCTACTGATTTCCAGTACCTTGCTGTTCTATCTGGGTGCCGCGTTCGCCTACTTTCTGGTGCTGCCGCTGGTCTACCAGTTCTTTGCCGGTGTGACGCCGCTGGGCGTCAACTATCAGCCGGATATCAGCGAGTATCTGGACTTCGTCCTGACCATGCTGCTGGTCTTCGGCATTGCCTTTGAAGTGCCGATCGCCACCCTACTGCTGATCCGTACCGGCGCGACGACGCGCCAGGCGCTGGCCGCCAAGCGGCCCTACGTTATCGTCGCAGCCTTTGCCCTGGGCATGGTGCTGACGCCCCCCGACGTGATCTCCCAGGTCATGCTGGCGATTCCCGTCTGGCTGCTGTTCGAGCTGGGTCTTGTGTTGTCGCGCTGGTATCGCAGCACGCCGGATGACCAGGCCGAATCCACCCCCCGGTAACCGTCTGCTCTGCATCAAGCCGGAAAGGCGTCGGGCCTGCCTCGGCTCCACAGACCTTTTATCTGCCGGCCTGTCGCTCTCCGTCGAACTTGTCGTCATGCAACCCGTGTGCTGTCGTTCGGCGCAAAGTCCTGTCGCGGCTTGCGTTTGCATGCTGCGGCGCGTTATTTTTAAGGCATCGGATGTCAAGCCGTCATGAAAAACGGTCATCGGAGACGTAAAACTGACATGGAAGTAAGTTTTCTCGGAACTCGGGGTCCGGGTTGTTCCGTCGGAGCGGCCGGGTTCCGTTTTCGCTGGTGTCCGCTGCCTGCGGATACTCGGTCATTCGCCGCTCTCCGCTCGAATCCCCCCGCCGTCGTCAGGTGTCGACTCCCATGAAACAGTCTTTCGACAAACTGCAGCGCACGTCCTACCTCAGTGGTGGCAACGCCACCTTTATCGAAGATCTCTACGAGTGTTATCTGCAGGATGCGGCCTCGGTTCCGGAAAAGTGGCGCACCTATTTCCAGGGTCTTGAAGATGGCGCCCCCCGGCAGGCACGGGAAATTCCGCACAGTCCGATCCGCGCCGAGTTTGCCCGTAATGCGCGGATAAACGGCCGGGTCCGGGTTGCCGGTAACGGTTCCGGACTGTCGCCGCGGGATGCCGAAAAACAGGCCGCGGTGCTACGCCTGATCAACGCCTGGCGCGTGCGCGGTCATCAGGCGGCGGATCTGGATCCGCTGGACCTGCGCGACATTCCGCCGGCGCCGGATCTGGAGCCGGAGTTTCATCGCCTGACCGAGGAGGACATGGATCGGTCGTTCAACACCGGCTCCCTGTTCGCCGCCGATCAGATGCCTCTCCGCGACATCATTGCGATACTGAAGCAGACCTACGGCAGCACCATCGGCTCCGAGTACATGCATATCACCGACACCGTCGAGAAACGCTGGATTCAGGAGCGTCTCGAGCGGTCGCGGGGTAAGCCGACCTTGCCGCCGGAGAAGCGCCGTGAGGTACTCGAACGACTGACCGCCGCCGAAGGCATCGAAAAATACCTGCACAGCAAGTATGTCGGGCAGAAGCGGTTTTCGCTGGAGGGTGCGGAGTCGTTCATTCCATTGCTGGACGAATTGATCCAGCGGGCCGGCAAGCACAATGTCCGCGAGATGGTGCTGGGCATGGCACACCGTGGGCGGCTGAACACGCTGATCAATGTGCTGGGCAAGTCACCGGCGGAGCTGTTCCAGGAGTTCGAAGGCAACTTCAAGCTCGAGAATGCCGGTTCCGGCGACGTGAAATATCATCTGGGCTACTCCTCGGACATCCGCACCGAATCCGGCACCCTTCACCTGGCGCTGGCCTTCAATCCCTCGCATCTGGAAATCGTCGATCCGGTGGTCGTCGGCTCGGTGCGCGGTCGGATGCAGCGCCGGCGGGACGAGCTGGGTGAGGAAGTGCTGCCGGTGCAGGTCCACGGGGATGCGGCGTTCGCCGGTCAGGGGGTCATCATGGAGACCTTCCAGTTATCCCAGGCGCGTGGTTTCTACACCGGCGGCAGCATGCACGTGATCATCAACAACCAGATCGGTTTCACCACCTCGCATCCGCTGGACACGCGCTCGACCATGTACTGCACGGAAGTGGCGAAGATGGTTCAGGCGCCGATCTTCCACGTGAACGGTGACGATCCGGATGCCGTGGTGGCAGTGGCGCAACTGGCCATGGATTACCGCCAGCGCTTCCGCAAGGACGTGGTCATCGACCTGGTCTGCTATCGCCGGCATGGCCACAACGAGGCCGACGAGCCGGCGGCCACGCAGCCGGTGATGTACAGCAAGATCAAGAAGCGCAAGACCACCCGCAAGCTCTATGCCGGGCGCCTGGTGCGCGCCGGAGTGCTGAGCGAGGACGACACCGACAGCATGATCCAGGACTACCGTGACGCACTGGATGCCCACCAGGTGGTGGCGCCGCGCCAGGTCAGTGGTGCACGCAATGATTTCGCGGTCGACTGGTCGCGTTATTTCCGTGGTCGCTGGGACGAGGCCGTGAACACCGCAGTTGCCAACACTACGGTGCGCGAGCTGGCCGACAACCTGGTCACGCTGCCGGAGCGCTTCGAACTGAATCCCCGCGTTGCAGCGATTATCGATAGCCGGGCCCGCATGGGGGCAGGTGCCCTGGCACTCGACTGGGGCTTTGCCGAAACCATGGCCTACGCGACGCTGTTGCGGGACGGTTACCGGGTCCGGCTGACGGGCCAGGACAGTGGCCGGGGTACCTTCTCGCATCGGCATGCGGTGCTACACGGTGCGGCGGACGGGGCCGTACACGTTCCCCTGAAGCACATCACCAACGAACCCAGCGACTTCGTCATTATCGACTCGCTGCTTTCAGAGGAAGCGGTGCTCGCTTTCGAGTACGGCTACGCCACCAGTGATCCGGAAACGATGGTGATCTGGGAGGCCCAGTTCGGTGATTTCGCCAACGGCGCACAGGTGGTCATCGATCAGTTCATCAGTTCCGGCGAGACCAAATGGGGGCGCCTGTGCGGCCTGACCATGTATCTGCCGCATGGTTACGAGGGTCAGGGTCCGGAGCATTCCTCGGCCCGTCTCGAGCGTTTCCTGCAACTCTGCGCCGACACCAACATTCAGGTCTGCGTGCCGACCACGCCGGCCCAGTTCTTTCACATGATCAGGCGGCAGATGCTGCGTCGCTATCGCAAGCCGTTGATCGTGATGACGCCAAAGAGCCTGCTGCGACACAAGCTGTCCACCTCCAGCCTTGACGATCTCACCGACGGCGGTTGGCAGAACGTGATCGACGAGACTGACGACATCAAGGCGAAGGATGTGCAGCGGGTGGTGCTGTGCACCGGCAAGGTCTACTACGACCTGCTGACCGAGCGGCGTAAGCGAGAGCTCGGTGACACTGCGATCATACGTCTGGAACAGCTCTATCCGTTCCCGGATGACGAGCTGTCGCAGTTGCTGCGGCGGCGTTATGGAAAGGCGACGACCGTGGTCTGGTGCCAGGAAGAGCCGAAAAATCAGGGCGCCTGGTACTCCATCCAGCATCCGATCATGAATTGTGTGAAGGACAGTCAGCGCCTGCTGTACACCGGGCGCGAAGCGTCTGCCTCGCCGGCCGTGGGCTCGCCGAAGGTCCATCATGAACAGCAGCGCCGCCTGGTGGATGATGCGCTTACCGCGGGCTGATGGGCCAGAGGGAAACGCTGAATCTATTCGCGCGTCTGCGTTGACGTACGCATTAGACAGAGCAAAGCGGAGAAACGACAGCCGATGAGTATCGAGATCAAAGTGCCGGCCCTGCCGGAGTCCGTGTCCGAGGCGACCGTCGTGACCTGGCACAAGCAGCCGGGCGATGCCGTGGCGCGCGATGAGAATCTGGTTGATATCGAGACCGACAAGGTGGTGCTGGAGGTGCCAGCGCCCGTTGCCGGCACGCTGGGGGATATCAAGGCGCCGGAGGGCGAGACGGTTACCGCCGATCAGGTGCTGGGTCTGCTTGAAGAAGGTGCGGCAAAGGCCGGTGGCGCCGGCAAGGCGGAACAGAGTTCCGAGCCGGACAGCGATGCGGCCGAGGAACCCTCAGGCACCAGCGAAAAGGTCGAGATGTCCCCGGCGGTCCGTCGGCTGGTCACCGAAAAGGGGCTGAATCCCGGCGCCATCGAGGCGACCGGGCCCGGCGGTCGACTGACCAAGGAGGACGTGCTGCGCCATCTGGATGGCAGTGGCTCCGCGGAAAAAGGCGGGGATTCCGCAGCGGCCCCGGAATCTCCCGGAGAAGCAGCGCCTGCGCCGACAGCGCCACCGGCGGAGCCGGCCTTGCCGCCGGCCGGCGGTGAGCGCGAGGAGCGCCGCGTGCCGATGACCCGGCTGCGACAGCGGATTGCGGAACGTCTGGTCGAGGCGCAGCACAACGCTGCCATGCTGACCACCTTCAATGAGGTGAACATGGGTCCGGTGATGGACCTGCGCAGCCGCTACAAGGACCGGTTCGAAAAGGCTCACGAGGTGCGCCTCGGTTTCATGAGTTTCTTCGTCAAGGCGGCCGTTGAGGCGCTGAAGCGCTTCCCGGCGGTGAACGCGTCCATCGACGGCACTGACGTCATCTACCACGGCTACTACGATATTGGTATTGCAGTCAGTTCACCGCGGGGTCTGGTGGTGCCAGTGCTGCGCGATGCGGATCACATGGGTTTCGCCGATGTCGAATCGACGATCACTGGTCTGGGGGTCAAGGCGCGCGACGGCAAGCTCAGCATGGAAGAGCTGACCGGTGGCACGTTCTCGATTACCAATGGCGGAATTTTCGGTTCGCTGCTGTCGACCCCGATTCTGAATCCGCCGCAGAGTGCGATCCTGGGCATGCACAAGATTCAGGAACGACCGATGGTGGAGAACGGTGAAGTGGTTGTGCGGCCGATGATGTATCTGGCGCTGTCTTACGATCACCGGATTATCGATGGCAAGGAAGCAGTCAGCTTCCTGGTCACGATCAAGGATATGATCGAGGATCCGGCGCGCTTGCTGCTGGAGGTCTGAGACCACGACATTCCCCCGTCGGGATGGTGTCATGGATCCGCATGGCCCGGCCCGAGGCGACATTCAGGCGCACGAGGAATCTGCATGGCTAAGAACTACGACGTAATCGTGATTGGTGCCGGCCCGGCCGGTTATGTGGGGGCGATTCGCTGTGCCCAGTTGGGGCTCAGCACCGCGGTTATCGAGAGTTACGTGCACAAGGACGGCAAGCCGGCGTTGGGCGGTACCTGTCTCAATGTGGGCTGTATTCCCTCCAAGGCACTGCTGGATTCCTCGGAACAGTACGACAAGGTGCGTAACAAGCTGTCCGGGCACGGCATAAACGCCAGTGATGTGACGCTGGACGTGAAGCAGATGATCGCGCGCAAGGACAAGGTGGTGTCCGATCTGACCGGTGGCATCGCGCAGTTGTTCAAGGCCAACAAGATCACCTGGATTCAGGGCCACGGCAAGTTGCTGGATGGTAAGCAGGTTGAGGTTGAGGCGACGAAGGACGGCAAGGCCACGGTTTATGAGGCGGACCACATCATCATTGCCGCCGGTTCCAAGCCCATCGATATCGATGCGGCTCCGCTGGATGGTGATCGCGTGGTGGATTCCACCGGTGCGCTGGAGTTCACCGAGGTGCCGAAGCGGCTGGGCGTGATCGGTGCCGGCGTGATTGGTCTGGAGATGGGTAGCGTCTGGAGCCGGCTCGGATCGAAGGTGGTCATGCTGGAGGCCATGGATCAATTCCTGCCGTCGGTGGACAGCCGGGTCTCGCGAGTTGCCCTCAAGGAGTTTCAGAACCAAGGCCTGGATATCCGTTTCGGTGCCCGCGTGACCAACGTCAAGGCCGGCAAGAACCTGTCGGTCCATTACGAGGACAAGGACGGTAAGCAGTCAGTACAGGTGGACAAGCTGATTGTCTGTGTCGGGCGGCGTCCGAATACCAGCAATCTGGCGGCGGATGACGCCAATCTGCTGCTGGATGAACGCGGTTTCATCAACGTCAACGAGAATTGCGAGACCAACCTGCCGGGCGTCTATGCGGTGGGCGATGTCGTGCGGGGCCCGATGCTGGCGCACAAGGGTTCGGAGGAGGGCATGATGGTGGCCGAGCTGATTGCCGGTCACAGCGGACATGTCAACTACGACACCATTCCGTGGGTCATCTATACCCACCCGGAAATCGCCTGGGTCGGCCGTACCGAGCAGTCGCTGAAGGCGGCCGGTATTCCGTTTTCCAGCGGGACGTTCAATTTCGCCGCCACCGGCAGGGCGCGAGCCATGGAAGAGACGGTGGGCATGGTCAAGATCATCGCCCATGCCGAAACCGATCGGGTGCTCGGTGTGCATATCGTTGGTCCGCAGGCCTCGGAAATCATCGCCGAGGCGGTGGTGGCGATGGAGTTCCACGCAAGCAGCGAGGATCTGGCGCGAACCATTCACGCCCATCCGACCCTGTCCGAGGCGGTGCACGAAGCCGCGCTGTCGGTCACACGCCGGGCGATTCACAAGGCCAACTGATATTCAATGTCGGCCCGGCGCGGGCGCGGGATCCGTTCGGTGGCGCCTTGACGTTGGAGCACGGACGCGTCAGCAAGCGTCTTTATTGGCTTTGTTAATAAAGGGGCTTGCCTAGCCCCTTTCTACCCTAACGCCAATCGCTTTCCTGGGTTCCTTAACTGCTTATTTTGTAAGGAATTTTGGAAACGGTTTTTGCGTGGGCTACACTTCCAGCATTTCCCGGCGGACGGAGTGAAACATGGATTCCTTCAAGGCTTTACGCTGTCACGCGGCGGATAAGGGTGTAGATGCCCGCGTTGAACAAATGCACGCCGACGAGCTGAGCGAAGGCAGTGTGCTTATTCGCGCCGCCTGGTCAGGCATCAATTTCAAGGATGCACTGGCAGTTACCGGCACCGGCAAGATCATGCGTGGGATGCCGTTGAACGCCGGCATCGACGTGGCGGGGACCGTGGAAACCTCCGAGGATCCGCGCTTCCGGCCCGGCGAACCAGTGCTCGTCACCGGTTGCGGTCTGGGTGAGGCACGCGATGGCGGCTTTGCCGAATTTACCCGCGTGCCGGCCGACAGCGTCGTGCCGATGCCGGAGGGGTGGGATGCGCGTCAGGTGATGGCCGTTGGTACCGCGGGCTTTACTGCGGCAATGGCGCTGGTGCGTATGGAGCAGAACGGCCAGCATCCGGATCTCGGCCCGATTCTGGTCAATGGCGCCAGTGGTGGTGTCGGCAGTTACGCCATCCGCCTGTTCCATCGGGCCGGCTATCAGGTCACCGCACTCACCGGCAAGGCCGATGCCGCCGATTACCTGAGGGGCCTGGGCGCGAATGAGACCCTGCTGACGGGCGATCAGGACCTGGGCAAACGTCCGCTGGAGAAACCGCTCTGGGGCGGTGCCGTGGACAGCCTGGGCGGCGAACAGCTGACCTGGTTGACGCGCACGGTGCAGCCCTGGGGCAACATTGGCGCCGTGGGTCTGGCTGCAGGTATTGAGCTGAACACCACGGTGCTGCCGTTCATTCTGCGGGGCGTCAGCCTGCTTGGCATCAATTCCGTGGAATGCGCCCGCGACCTGAGACTTGCTGTCTGGCGTCGGGTCGAGGAACTGCTGGAGCCGACGGATGTTGAAACCGTGGTTACCGACGAGGTCGACCTCGAGGGCGTGTTGCCTGCGGCCGAGGAACTTCTGCAACGCAAGCGTCACGGTCGCACGCTGGTGAGGATTTCGTCATGAGCAAGATCAACCGGCAGAGTGCCGGCCGCCGCTTCCGGGACGCGCTGGCAGAAGAATCGCCGCTGCAGATTGCCGGCACGATCAACGCCTTTTCGGCCCTGCTGGCCGAGCGGGCCGGCTTCCGGGCCATCTATTTGTCCGGTGCCGGTGTCGCGAATGCCTCGTACGGGTTGCCGGATCTGGGAATTACCCAACTCGCCGACGTGGTCGAGGATGCCAGCCGCATCACGGCCGTGACCGAGGTACCGCTGCTGGTGGATGTGGATACCGGTTGGGGTGGTGCGTTCAACATCGCACGCACGATCCGTGAGATGGAGCGTGCCGGGGTCGCTGCCGTGCATCTGGAGGACCAGGTGGCGGCAAAGCGCTGCGGTCACCGGCCCAACAAGGCCCTTGTGTCGGCGAATGAAATGGTCGACCGGATCAAGGCGGCGGTGGACGCGCGGAAGGATGAAGATTTCGTGATCATGGCGCGGACCGATTCGCATGCCTCCGAGGGCATGCAGGCGGCATTGGCCCGTGCACATGCCTATGTCGAAGCCGGTGCCGACATGATTTTCGCTGAAGCGCTGCACACGCTGGACGAGTTCCGCGTTTTCACCGACCAGGTTTCGGTGCCGGTACTGGCGAATATCACCGAATTCGGCCAGACGCCGATGTTCACCGTTGATGAACTGCGCGATTCGGGTGCCGCCATGGCCTTGTATCCACTGTCGGCGTTCCGCGCGATGAGCCGTGCGGCGGAGAGCGTCTACGGCGAGATCCGCAGTCAGGGCACGCAAGCGGGGGTGCTGGAAACCATGCAGACCCGCGCTGAACTTTACGATGTGCTGGACTACCACGCCTACGAGGGCAAGCTGGATGCCTTGTTCGAGGGCGATAACAACAAGGGCTGAATGACGATGTCCGACGCCTGGTGTCGGCATCCAGATGATGGAGCAGGAACGATCATGAGTGAAAAGAAAGCCGCATCCGCGGCCGGCCTGCGCGGTCAGAGCGCAGGCGAAACGGCACTGTGCACAGTGGGCAAGGAAGGCACCGGTCTGACGTATCGTGGCTACGATGTCCGCGACCTGGCCGACAATGTCAGTTTCGAGGAATGTGCCTACCTGCTCTTCCATGGAGAGTTGCCGACCCAGGCCCAACTCGACGCCTACGTGAAGTGCCTGCAGGGCATGCGTGATCTGCCGGATGCGCTGAAGCGGGTGCTCGAGCAGATTCCGGGCACCGCCCATCCGATGGATGTCATGCGCACCGGTTGCTCCATGCTCGGCACACTGGAGACTGAGCAGGACTTCTCCGAACAGCAGAACATAGCCGATCGGCTGCTGGCGGCATTCCCGAGCATCATCACCTACTGGTACCGCTACTCCCACGATGGGGTGCGGATCGAGCCGGTTACCGATGATGCCTCCATCGGCGGGCATTTCCTGCAACTGCTACACGGCAAGCCGGCCAGCGAGTTGCACGCTACCGTGATGAACACTTCGCTGATCCTTTACGCCGAGCACGAGTTCAACGCCTCTACCTTCACGGCCCGGGTCTGCGCCTCGACGCTGTCCGACATGCACTCCTGCATCAGCGGCGCCATCGGCTCACTGCGCGGACCGCTGCATGGCGGTGCCAACGAGGCGGCGATGGCGATGATCGAGCAGTGGTCTGACCCGGACCAGGCCGAGCGCGAGCTCCTCGGCATGCTCGAGCGCAAGGAAAAGATCATGGGCTTTGGCCACGCGATCTATCGCGAATCCGATCCACGCAATGCGGTGATCAAGGCCTGGTCGAAGAAGCTCGCCGACGAAGTCGGCGACACCGTGCTGTATCCGGTTTCCGAGCGGGTCGAGGAAGTCATGTGGCGGGAGAAGAAGCTGTTCTGTAACGCGGACTTCTTCCATGCATCGGCCTACCATTTCATGGGCATCCCGACCAAGTTATTTACGCCGATCTTCGTCATGTCCCGGGTGACGGGCTGGGCGGCCCATGTGATGGAGCAGCGGGCCAAGAACCGAATCATTCGGCCCAGCGCCGAATACACTGGTCCGTCGTTGCGCAAGGTTGTTCCCATCGCCGAGCGCGGTTGATGTGCCGCGCAGGAGCCAGGCCATGTCCGAAGCCATGAACAGCAAGCACCGCAAGCCGCTGCCAGACACGGAGCTGGACTATTTCGATGTCCGCGAGGCGGTGGAGGCCGTTCGCCCCGGGGCCTATGACAGGCTGCCGTTCACTGCCCGGGTACTGGCCGAGAACCTGGTGCGACGTTGCCCGCCCGAGGAATTGACCGATTGCCTGCGGCAGATCGCCGAACGCCGACGGGATCGGGATTTCCCCTGGTTCCCGGCGCGCGTGGTCTGTCATGACATCCTCGGTCAGACAGCGTTCGTTGATCTGGCCGGGCTGCGCGATGCCATTGCCGAGCAGGGCGGCGATCCGGCCCAGGTCAACCCGGTGGTGCCGACCCAGCTCATAGTCGACCATTCGCTGGCCGTGGAGCATGCCGGGTTCGAACAGGACGCCTTCGAGAAGAACCGGGCCATTGAAGAGAGACGCAATGCCGACCGCTTCCATTTCATCAACTGGACCAAGCAGGCCTTCCGAAATGTCGACGTGATCCCGCCGGGCAACGGCATCATGCACCAGATCAATCTGGAGAAGATGTGCACGGTGGTGGAGTCCCGCCACGGCGTAGCCTTCCCCGACACCCTGGTGGGCACCGACAGTCATACCCCGCATGTGGATGCGCTGGGCGTGCTGGCCATCGGCGTCGGTGGCCTGGAGGCCGAGAGCGTGATGCTGGGCCGGCCCAGCTACCTGCGCTTGCCGGACATGGTGGGCGTGGAACTCACCGGTAAGCCCGCGCCCGGCATTACCTGCACCGACATCGTGCTGGCACTGACCGAGTTCCTGCGCCAGCAGCGCGTGGTCTCGGCCTGGCTGGAATTCTTCGGCGAGGGCGCCGCGGCCCTGTCGGTGGGGGATCGCGCGACGATTTCCAACATGGCGCCGGAATTCGGCGCCACTGCAGCGATGTTCCATATCGACCAGCAGACGCTGGATTATCTGACCCTGACCGGCCGGGAGCCGGAACAGGTCCAGCTGGTGGAAACCTACGCCAGAACGGTGGGTCTCTGGGCCGATGATCTGAAATCCGCTGAATTCGAACGGGTGCTGCGTTTCGATCTGTCGACGGTGGTGCGCAACATGGCCGGGCCCAGCAACCCGCACAAGCGGGTGGCCACCTCGGATCTGGCTAGCGCCGGTATCGCCGGCGAGGTGGAAAACCGGGACGACGGCCTAATGCCGGACGGCGCGGTAATCATCTCGGCCATCACCAGCTGCACCAACACCAGCAATCCACGCAATGTCATCGCCGCTGCGCTGCTGGCACAGAAGGCCAATGCCCTGGGCATGCAGCGCAAGCCCTGGGTCAAGACCTCGCTGGCGCCGGGCTCCAAGGCGGTGCAGCTGTATCTGGAGGAATCCGGCCTGCTGTCGGAACTGGAGCAACTCGGTTTCGGTATCGTCGCCTTCGCCTGCACCACCTGTAACGGCATGAGCGGCGCGCTGGACCCGACCATCCAGCAGGAGATCATCGACCGGGATCTGTACTCGGTGGCGGTGCTCTCCGGTAACCGGAATTTCGACGGCCGCATTCATCCCTATGCCAAGCAGGCCTTCCTGGCCTCGCCGGCGCTCTGCGTGGCATATGCCATCGCGGGCACCGTGCGTTTCGATATCGAAAAGGATGCCCTGGGCGTCGATTCAGAAGGCAGGCCGGTAACGCTGAAAGACCTCTGGCCCAGTGACGAAGAGATTGATGCGGTAGTCGCCGAGCACGTGAAGCCGGAACATTTCCGCAAGGTCTACACGCCGATGTTCCGGCTGAAACCCGCCGACGAGGGTCAGGTTTCGCCGCTCTACGACTGGCGGCCGCAAAGCACCTATATCCGTCGCCCGCCTTACTGGGAAGGCGCCTTCGCGAAGCAGCCGGCGCTCACCGGGATGCGGCCGCTGGCGGTGCTGGGTGACAACATCACCACCGATCACCTCTCGCCGAGCAACGCGATCCTGCTCGACAGTGCAGCTGGCGAGTATCTGGCGAAAATGGGCCTGCCGGAGGAGGACTTCAACTCCTACGCCACCCATCGCGGGGATCACCTCACCGCGCAACGGGCAACGCTGGCCAACCCCAAGCTGGTCAACGAGATGGCAGTGGTCGACGGCCAGGTGAAACAGGGCTCGCTGACCCGGCTGGAACCGGACGGCCAGGTCCTGCGCATGTGGGACGCCATCGAAGCCTATATGGAGCGCAAGCAGCCGCTGATCATCATCGCCGGTGCCGACTACGGTCAGGGCTCGTCACGGGATTGGGCCGCCAAGGGCGTGCGACTGGCCGGCGTCGAGGCCATCGTCGCCGAGGGCTTCGAGCGCATTCACCGCACCAATCTGGTGGGCATGGGCGTGCTGCCATTGCAGTTCGAGTCCGGTACCACGCGCAAGACCCTGGGTATCGACGGCAGCGAAACCTTCGACGTGGACGGTGATCTGGCGCCGGGTGCCCGCTTGCAGCTGCGCATCCACCGCCCCAATGGTGAGACCACCGAGGTGCCGGTGATCTGCCGGCTGGACACTGCCGAGGATGTGGGCATCTACGAGGCGGGCGGTGTGTTGCAACGCTTCGCCAAGGATTTCCTCGCCGCCGAATCCGACACGGAAAGCCGGAGAGCCTGATGGCGCACGCCCCCCAGATCCGCATCCCCGCCACCTACATGCGGGGCGGTACCAGCAAGGGCGTGTTCTTCCGGCTGGACGATCTGCCCGCGGCCGCGCAGCAGCCCGGCCCGGCTCGCGACGCTCTGTTGCTTCGGATCATCGGCAGCCCCGATCCCTACGGCAAGCACACCGACGGCATGGGCGGCGCGACCTCCAGCACCAGCAAGACCGTAATCCTGTCGAAGAGCAGCAGCCCGGATCACGACGTGGATTACCTGTTCGGTCAGGTCGCCATCGACCGGCCGGTAGTGGACTGGAGCGGTAACTGCGGCAATCTGTCGGCGGCGGTCGGCCCCTTTGCCATTGCCAGCGGACTGGTGGATGCCGCCCGCGTTCCCGACAACGGCATCGCCGAGATCCGGATCTGGCAGGCCAATATCGGCAAGACACTGATCAATCGTGTGCCGATAAGGAATGGTCAGGTGCAGGAAACCGGTGACTTCGAACTGGATGGCGTCACCTTTCCCGCCGCCGAGATACCGGTGGTGTTCACCGACCCCGCCGCCGGCGACGGGGCGCTGTTCCCCACCGGCGAGCCGGTAGACACCCTGGAGGTGCCAGGCCTTGGCCGACTCGAGGCCACGCTTATCAATGCCGGCATCCCCACCGCCTTCGTCCGGGCCACCGACATCGGCTTTCAGGGCAGCGAACTGCAGGATGCCATCAACGGCGATCCGCAGGCCCTGGAAAGGCTGGAAACCATCCGCCAGCAAGCCTCGCTCCGCATGGGGCTGGCGGAGGATCTGGAGGCTGCTGCTAACCGTCAGCACACCCCGAAAGTCGCGTTTGTCAGCCCGCCGGCCGATTACACCGCTTCCAGCAGCAAGTCGATTCGTGCTGCCGAGATCGATCTGCTGGTCCGGGCGGTTTCCATGGGCAAGCTGCACCACGCCATGATGGGCACGGCGGCCGTCGCCATCGCCACGGCCGCCGCCATTCCAGGCACACTGGTCAACGAGGCCGCGGGCGGCGGCGAACGCCAGTCCGTTCACTTCGGCCATCCCTCCGGAACCTTGCGCGTCGGCGCAGAGGCCGAACAGATCGAAGGCAACTGGACCGTGAAGCAGGCCACCATGAGCCGCAGTGCCCGCGTTCTGATGGAAGGTTGGGTGCGCGTTCCCGAAGACTGTTTCTAGGCCCTCCTGATCCTGATCCCCCTGGCGTCGACAGCTTTGCTTTCGGTCCGATCCCGGACCTCCTTTCCACTTCCTGCCTACACTGACGGAACAGCATCACTTGGCAGAGGAGACGGACCATGGCGAGCAAATCAGCAAAGCGGCCACAGCCTGACAAGGAATTGGTAGCGATCGCGGATTACGTGACGGGCACCGAGATCCGCGGCAAGGTGGCGTTCGAGACCGCCCGTTACATGCTGATGGACAGCATGGCCTGCGCGATGCTGGCGCTGCGCTATCCGGCCTGTACCAAGCTGCTCGGGCCGGTCGTGCCCGGCGCCGAGATGGCGAACGGCGTGCCGGTGCCGGGCACCAGTTACCGTCTTGATCCGGTGCAGGCGGCCTTCAATATAGGCGCGATGATCCGCTGGCTGGATTTCAACGACACCTGGCTGGCGGCGGAATGGGGCCATCCATCCGACAACCTGGGCGGCGTGCTGGCCGCCGCCGATTACCTGAGTCGCCAGCGCATGGCGCGCAATGAGGCGCCGCTGGTCATGCGTGATGTGCTGCGAGCGGCCATTCGCTGCCACGAAATCCAGGGTGTGCTGGCGCTGGAGAACAGCTTCAATCGGGTCGGGCTGGACCACGTCATGCTCTGCCGGATCGCCACCGCGGCGGTGACCACGCACCTGTTTGGCGGCAGCCGCGACGACGTCATCAACGCCCTGTCCCACGCTTGGATCGACGGCTCCAGTCTGCGCACCTACCGCCATGCACCCAATACCGGTTCGCGAAAGAGTTGGGCGGCGGGTGATGCCTCGGCGCGGGGTCTGCGTCTGGCGCTGATCTGCCTCACCGGCGAGATGGGCTATCCCTCGGCCCTGTCTGCCAAGGTCTGGGGCTTCAATGACGTGCTGTTCGGTGGCCGCAAGCTGAACGTGAAGCAGTCCTACGGCAGTTATGTCATGGAGAACGTGCTGTTCAAGATCGCCTACCCGGCCGAGTTCCATGCCCAGACCGCGGTCGAGGCGGCGGTGACGCTGCACCCGGAGGTGAAGGATCGTCTGCATGAGATCGATCAGATCCTGATCGAGACGCAGGAAGCGGGCGTCCGCATCATCGACAAGACCGGTCCGCTGAACAACCCGGCAGACCGGGATCATTGCCTGCAGTACATGGTGGCGGTGCCCCTGATCTTCGGCCGACTGACTGCCGGGGACTATGAGGACGGCATCGCCGCCGACCCGCGCATTGATGCCCTGCGCAAGCGCATGCGGGTGACGGAAAACACGCAGTTCTCGAAGGATTACCTGGATCCGAAAAAACGCGCCATCGGCAACGCGGTGCAAGTGGTATTCAAGGACGGCAGCCAGACAGAGCGCATCGCCGTGGATTACCCGATCGGTCACCGGCGTCGCCGCAAGGAAGGGATTCCGCTGCTAAGGAAGAAATTCGAGTCGGCGCTGGCAACCCACTTCGCGCCCCGGCAGGCTGGCGCCATACAGGAAGCCTGTTCGACGCAGAAGCGACTGGAGGCGATGCCCGTGCCGATGTTCATGGATTCATGGGCGGTATGAACGCCTTCAATGCGGACGGGGCGGGGCAGGCAGTCCTGCGTTTCACGGTGTCAGGGTGCGCGTTGGGGTATGTGTTGCTGGCCGGCCGTGACGCTGATATCCGCGCAGTGCTGCTTGGCGATACAGAGGATGCGTTGCTTGCCGAGCTGCGCCGGCGGTTTCCCGGGAAGCGTCTCGTGCGTGACGACGCATGGCTGACAGGTTGGCGTGAGCGTCTCGTCGATGGGCTGGCTACCGCCGAGGCATTTGACTTGCCGCTGGCTCCCGAAGGCACGGCATTCCAGCAGCGGGTCTGGCAGGCGCTCCGCGAGATCCCGGCAGGCGCCACCGCCAGCTATTCCGAGATTGCGAGGCGGATCGGTTCGCCGCGAGCGGCGCGAGCGGTGGCCGGGGCCTGTGCCGCCAATCCCATTGCCATGCTGATTCCCTGTCATCGGGTGTGCCGCCAGGATGGGAGCCTGTCCGGCTATCGCTGGGGCGTGGAGCGCAAGCGACGGCTGCTGGTGGCTGAAGGCGCCACCTGGGTGAACGCTGGAAACGCTTTCCGGCGCTCTCGGGGTTAGATCAGTCCTCCTCACGTCTAAGCTGGTGGCCGACCGGGCCGGCGCTTTTGACTCCCTGCGCATCGGCATCGCCCGCGTCAGCAGGAATGACCTGTTTCTGGTGCTGACCTTTGGCTGGGTTTTCGCGTCCTTCCTGTTCCTGCTGGGTCTGCCGCTGATCAGCGGCGGCTCCACCGGGGACAGCGGTCTGATGCTTTACCTGGGCCTTCTGTTGGTGGTGATTGGCGCGGCTCTGCCGCCAGCCGTGCGCCTGCGTGAGTGGCTGTCGTTCGCCGACGGTGAATCCTGAGTAATCCGGGAGGAATCGGTATGACCCATTCCAGTGGACCGAGAGCCGGTCGCCCACTCACCCGCGGGACCCGGGGCATGGTCGCCACATCCCATGTGCTGGCCAGCGAGGCCGGCCAGGCCATGCTGCGGCGTGGTGGCAGCGCCGTGGATGCGGAGATTGCCGCAAATGCGGTGCTCTGTGTGGTCTACCCGCACATTGCCGGCCTCGGCGGTGACGCCTTCTGGCTGATTGCCGACCCGGCCGACGGCTACCGTGTCAGTGCCCTGAATGCCAGCGGTCCGGCCGCCGCCGAGGCCACCATCGACTATTACCGTGGTCGTGGTCACGACGAGGCGATACCACACCGTGGCGCCCTGGGAGCGCTGACCGTTCCCGGGGCCGTTGATGGCTGGTGGCAGGTCCATCAGCGGCATGGAAAGCTGCCCTGGGAAGATCTGTTCCAGGACGCCATTCACTATGCCCGCGATGGATTCCCGGTGGCCAACTTCCCTGGCGGAGTGGACCGTGAAGGATTCAGCCCTGTTGCGGGAGTACTCGTCCAATGCGGCGCTGTACATGCCTGGGGGCCGCGCGCCACGCGCTGGTGATCGCCTCGCCAATCCCGCCCTGGCCGCTTCCTTCGAGCGTCTGGCGAACCAGGGTCCCCGGGACGGTTTTTACGAAGGGGAGACCGCCGCACGGATCTGCCAGGCGCTGGGCGATCTGGGTTGACCGCTGCGGCCTGACGACTTTGCTGCCTTCCGATCCGACTGGGTGGACCCGATTTCGGTGGACTACCGGGGCTACACCGCCTATGAGTTTCCGCCCAACACCCAGGGTTTTGCCGCACTTCAGATCCTGAACCTGATGGAGGGTTTCGACCTGCGGGGCTTCGGTGATGCGTCCGCAGACTATCTGCACCATCTGGCCGAGGCGGTGAAACTGGCATTCGCTGACCGCAATGCCTGGCTTACCGATCCGCGCTTCCTGGATATTCCGCTGGATCGGCTTCTGGACAAGGGTTATGCCGAGCAGCGTCGGCGTCTGATCGACCCGGAGCGGGCGATGGTCATGGAAGAGGTGGCTCCGGGTATCGCTCCGGATGAGGCTTCCGCAGGTTCCGGCGGCGATGGCGGGGACACCTGTTACTTCTGCGCCACCGATTCCGACGGCCTGGCGGTGTCCGTGATCCAGTCCATCTACCACGATTTCGGTAGTGTGGAAATCGCCGGAGATACCGGCATCATCATGCAGAATCGCGGCTCTTTCTTTGCGCTTGACCCGGCGCACCCGAATTCCCTGGAGCCCGGGAAACGGACCTTCCACACCTTGATTCCGGCGATGCTCCATCGGCGCGCCCGGCCTTATCTGGTGTATGGCTCCATGGGCGGGGAAGGGCAACCCCAGACCCATGCGGCGATGGTTTCACGCATTGTCGATTTCGGTTACGACGTGCAGCAGGCCATCGAAGCGCCGCGCTGGTTGATGGGGCGCACCTGGGGCACGAAGGTCCAGGATCTGGCGCTGGAGGGGCGCA
>LFIK01000159.1_pt1 | contig 46196 bp, 49 predicted proteins | sample 643401 | NCBI WGS metagenome assembly LFIK01 (sample SAMN03777447, study PRJNA286221) | soda lake metagenome | biome: soda lake; feature: Kulunda steppe; material: water; isolation source: sample T5-Br brine of Lake Tanatar-5 | place: Russia: Kulunda steppe | collected 2010-07
ATCGAGCCGCAGGGAGCGGGGCTGGTGTCATCGGTCGGCGCGCTCATCGGCGTCGCAGCAGACGTTGCAGTTCGTCACGAGCGCGGTCGCGGAGTTCGCGTTCGAGCTCACGCGCTTCTTCGCGCAGCTGGTCTTCGAACTGGTCGCGCAGCAGCCGCTCGAGGTCGAGTCGCACCGAAGGTGTGGCGAGCGCGCCATCGATGCGTAACGGAATTGGAACACCACTGAGGTCGGGCAGGCGGCGGCCATCGGCACGCTCCAGTCGCTGCAGCAGCAGGACCTGCAACAACAGATCGATACGCGCATCGACCAGATCGATCCGGCCTGTACCATCGATATCGAACAGCGGCGATTCACCGCGCAGAGTGTCGATGCTGGCGAGCCCGTTCTCGAGCGTGAAGGCGCCGACCAGACTGGCAAAATCGGTCTGACGCGCCACGCTGGCGTCGTCAATTCGTTCGCCACGAATGCGCGCCTCGGCCTCACGGATCAGTTGCGCGATATTCAACCCCAGAATTGCTCCATCGCGGAGGGTAAAATCTGCCTTGCCATCAAGACTGGCAAGCAGGGCGTCCGCCGAACTGCCGCGAGCGCTGCCTTGCAGCCGTGCATCGCCGGCTCCCTCGATGAAGTTGCGCCCGGTCAGCGCGGTGAGCAACGGGCCGCTGGCGATGTCGGTCAGGCGTTCGTCAAACGTCCAGACTGGTTCATCCTCGGCAAGATCGACCGTCAACGCCCCCTGGTAGCTGCCACCGTACAACCGCGCAGTGAGCGGCCGGGCAGCGAACTGCCCCTTTGCGCCGCTGACAGGTGCCTGTACCTGTTCAAGTCGCAGGCCTTGTACGTCGAGCTGGTCGATCGTCAGCGCCCCCTCGACGCTCGCGCTCTGCAACAACGCGGGGGGTGGTTCAGTTGCGCGCGATGCGTCGGCGTTCGTCGCCAGCGCGCTTGCCAGTGGTGACAGTCGACTCCAGTTGCGAGCGGTACTGGCCTCCGGTGCCTGGTTGGTGGTGTTGCTTGCCGTCTCGGCATCGGCGCCAAAGACCGTCAGGTAGGGCGTCAGATCGAGCGTATCGATCTGCAGGTCGTAACGCAGTGCCGGCGCATCGGGGTCGATCACCAACGCCAGGTCGCCCTGCACACGGCTCTGGTCGAGCGTCAGATCCAGTGATTCGAGTTCGACGGCGTTGCGACTCGCGCGCACCCGACTTTCCACCGTGAGGGCTTGCAGCACAGTGGCGTCAGCGGCATTGCCGAGTGGCTGACCAAGTGCCGCAAGTAGATCGCCAAGCAGCGCATGATCTGCGCGCAACGAGCCGGTGAATTCGCCGTCGGCGTCCAGGCTGCGAAGAACTCCCGTGGCGCTGGCAGTGAGCCCTGCTCCGTTCAGCGTGAACGCATCGAGCCGTGCCAGATCGCCATCGCGATCAATGCGCGCGTCCACGCCGAGTGTCAGGGCGAGTCCCGGTTCACCAAAACGCGCATCGCGCAGCAGCAACTCGGCCTGATCGATCTCCAGTTGCAGGTGTCTCAAGCCGCCGGGAAGCGTCAGTCGCGCCTGCACGTCGCCGCCGATCTGCTGCTCGGGCAGGTTGATGTCGGTCAGGTCAACCGAGACGACGCCGTTCAGTTGTTGCTCGAGACCGCGCAGTTCGTGGCTTTCGGCAGCGAGCGAGAGACGCAACGTTCCACGGCCGTCGAGCGGGAACGGAATGACCTCCTGCAAAGGGGCGAGGCCATCCAGACGCACGTCGGTTGCCACGCCTTCGAGTCCGGTCCTGACTCCGTCGGCATTGCTCGCAAACTGGAAAGCACCCTCGACAACGCCGTCGGCAACCCGCGAGCGCAGCGATGAGACGTCCAGACTGCCGGGCGAGAAGCGGAGCGTGGCAGCGGTATCGAGCAGATCGACGTCACCGACGCGCAGCTGTCCGATCCGCAGCTGACCGTCGCCGCGAAGCGCGTCGAGCAGTGCAAGTATGGCGTCGGCTGTGGGCGGATCGTCAGTGTCGGCAGCCGTGTCGGGTGTGGGGGTGTGGTCGGAAACGGTGGTCAGCACGGTGGTGGTGCTGGTTGCAGTGACGCGCGCAGCAGACTGTTCAGCAGACGGCGATGACATGCGAGTCAGACCATTGCTGGCTGGAGCAACGGGCGCGGCGGTGTCGGCATCGAGCGTGGCGTTCAGATACCGGTCCAGATCGACCGAATCGACCGTCAGGTCAAAGGCAAACTCCGGGTTCAGGAAATCGGTCAGCGAGAACGTCCCGGTCAGCGTACTGCCGTCGGCCACCAGCCGAATGTGATTCAGCGCAACGCGTTGCGCAGTCGGGTCGATATCACCGGTCAATTCGACAACCAGGTCGACGCCGGGACCCTGGTCGACCTGACCCTGACCGTTCGCATCGAATGCGATTGGCTGGCCGATGCGGATCTCGCCGGTATCGACCGACACACCGCTGAATCGATGCTGTCGGCTTTCGGCTGCATCGAGATACGCGATGCTGGCATTGCGCACGCTCACCCCGGCAACGCGCTCGAGTACAAACCCGACAGGGGCAGCCACGGTTGCCGATCCGTTGCTGTCAGCCGGTGCAGTCTGCGTCGCGTCAGTTGTGTCGATTGAGGTGCTTGAATCCATCGTGCTGCGGTCAGCCGCCGCCTGCGCTGTTGACGGTCGTGGTGATTCCCAGTTGCCTCGACCGTCGCTGTCGCGTTGCAGATCAATCACCAGTCCATCGACGCGGACGGCATCGACGGTGAGCTGCCGGCGTAGCAGCGGAGCGATCGCCAGTTCGAAGCCGACCTGCTCGGCGGTAGCCAGATCGCCCGGTCCGAAGTCGTCCGGGTTGGCAATCCGTACCTGTTCGGCAGAGACCGAGATCGCTGGCCAGACCGACAGGCTGAGCGGGCCGTCCAGGCTGATCGGGCGGTCAAGACGCGACTGCAGCGCATCGGCAATGCGATCACGGTAGTCGTCGGGATCGATCAGCGTGACAGCAAGCGCCAAAGCCGCGATCGCCGCCATGACGACAATGAACAACGAGATCATCAGCCATTTCAATGCGTTCAACATGTCAGCTCCGAGTGCGCCGCACACCGGCATCGAGTCCGCAACCCGCTCTTTTGCCGAGCGTCTTGCCGTTTTCAAGGTAGAACGGAAATCGATTGTGTACCTGTCGTTTCCATCTGGTCAACGCGCGTCATCCGTCGTTCGGTTGCCGAGATGATGCCTGCACCGCAGGCTGTATAAATCATGACATGATCATGACACGGACTTGACTCTTGCTCGCTTTGCCGTTAGCAAGGCGTGCATGAGAGTTTGTGGACAATGGTTCGATGAAGCGGTTCGGGCGCGAATTACCGCCGTGGTGCAGCGCACACCCGAAATCAACCGCAGCGCGCTGGCGAGGCAGGTCTGCGAGTGGCTCGGCTGGCGCGACGCGCGTGGACAGCTGCAAGTGGGAGGTGCCCGAAAGGCGCTGGTCGAGCTTCATCGGCGTGGCGTCATCGCCCTCCCACCGAGCAATCGTCAGCCACGAACGCCGAAGAGTGGATCGCCGGTGCCGCTCGACCCCGCCGTGCAGGCGGCTTCGCGCTGCAGGCGCGCGATCGCTGGATTGGCTGGGGGGAAGCCACTCGCCGAGGCAACCTCGACCGGCTGGTCGCCAACACCCGTTATCTGATCCTGCCATCGGTGTCGGTCCCTCACCTGGCGTCGCACGTGCTCGGCATGCTTGTCCGGCAGTTGCCGGAGGACTGGCAAGCACGCTATGGCGTCCGGCCACTGTTGCTGGAAACGTTCGTGCATCCGGATTACAGGGGCACTTGCTACAAGGCCGCCGGCTGGGAGTGCGTTGGCAAAACGGCTGGACGTCGTGATGGGGTGGCGAAAACCGTCTGGCTCCGCACGCTCGCACCGCGCGCTCGCGAGGCGCTGCGACACGGCGCAGCACGACTGCCCTCCGAGCGCCGGCAACGGTCTGACAACTGGATTGAAAACGAATTCGGCGGTTTGCCGGTGTGGGACACGCGTCTGAAACAGCGGCTGCAGCAGGTCGTCGAGGAGTTCTGGAACCACAGTCAGTCGCCCCCGTCGTCTGACGCGCCTGTTGATCGAGCTCGGGAGATGGGCGCTTATCGGTTGTTCCGCAACCCGAAGGTGACTCTTTCGACGCTGCTTGCCGCGCATCGGCAGGCCTTGACCGATCGAATCGACGCGCATCGACTGGTGTTGGTGCCGCAGGGAGCCACGACGATCCACTACAGCGACTGCTTGCTCGGCGGGAAGCGGAAATCTGTCAACATGCTCCTGCATCACAGCCAGGCGTTGACGCCTTGTGGTTTGCCGCTGGGCGTGGTGTCGGCCGAAGCCTGGGCAGACGATTCCGCAGTCCAGGCAACACAGCGGCGGCTGCCATGTAACAGTCAGACAGCGCGGAATGCCTATGCCGAGTTGCAAACGCTGGCGCTGCAGATGCCGAACACGATGCTGGTCAGCATTGCCGATTGCGCAAATGGCCTGATCGATCTGTTCGCGCTGGCGCGTCACCCCGACAGCCCACGCCTGCTGGTGCGAGCGATTCGTCGTGGGCAGCAGCCGACCATCGATGCTGCCGCCGCGCTCGCTCTGCAAGCAACACAAACAGCGGGCGTCGACGCAGTCGCCCGGCTGGCGCTGCAACTGCCACGACAAGACGGTCAGCGCAGCCGCCGTGCAGAACTGGAGCTGCGTTTCGCGCCGGTGCGGATCGAGCAGCCGGGGCGCGCACGGGGAACGCCGCTTGATCTGTGGGCGGTGCAATTGATCGAGCCGCGTCCGCCGGCAAATACCCTCAGCGTTGACTGGTTGTTTTTGACCAACGTGCCGACCACGACCGGCGAAGCCGCGCTCGAGCGCATTCGCTGGTACAGCGCGCGTCAGGACATCACATCCTTCCACCGCGCGCTCAAGAGCGGCTGCGGTATCGAAAATCGGAAGCTCAGCTACAGCGCACGCCCCGAGGCGTATTTGGGAATCGATCTGGTGATGGCCTGGCGCATCTGGCATCTGGCCAGCCAGGGACGGACCGACGCCGAGCAGCCGATCAGACAGCAACTGCAAGGGGCGTGATAGTCCTGGGATAGATGGAAACCGCAACACTTTGCGCACCCACCCCGAGTCACCGCGACTCCAGGCCGCGCTGCGTGATCTGATGCGGGTGTTGTCGGCCGCCTCGGCAGTGCAGCCGGATACCGCGTGTGCATTTTTCAAGGTGGGTGCAATGATAGCAGTCAAGGTGACGATGCTGGAAGGACAGGTTCCCAAAAGGCTGGGTTTTCTGGCGGCTAAGGGGCGGTGCCGGTGAATTTCGATCAGATGTTTACCGATGAGATCGCGCATCTGTTTGCTGGCCAAGATGCATGAAACTGCTTCTGGGCACGCATGTACGAACGCGAGCAACAAGGCCAGCCAGAACGCGACATACAGCAGCACGGCGAAGACGGCGAGCTTGGCGATCCAAAGCAGGAGCCGCGCTTACGCCGGCCGGCAGTCCCTTATCGGCGAGCCACTGGACTGCACGGGCCTCTTGCCGAACGAATCCCCGCCATGCGCGGCCGAATCATCTGCCGCCGCGTTCTGCGTTCGTGGTACGGGATGTCGTTTTCATCGCTCTTACCTCGTGTGGAGGGTTTATCGCGTCTCCTGTGCGGACCAGTCGGACCGGCTCGCGGCAACCAGGCTTGCCCAATCGTCCGGCGGGTTTCCTCGTTCGAGCATCTTCTCGAACACGGCGTAAGGGTCGGACTTGCTACCCGCTGAGCGCAACGTCTGCTCATCGTTGACCCAGGCGAACACGATGGTCTTCGCTCTGGAGTCGTAGCGGAAAAACAGACGGAACCGCCGTCCGATCTTCGCGCGCCGCCAATGACGGTACTCCGACCCCAAGGTGTTGCCCTGGCGGTACTCGTCCCGCGCCGGGTCGCTCGGCACGGTATCCAGAATCAATTGGCTCAGCGCCCGGAACAGCTTGACGTTGGCGTTGCGGTCGAAACCTTCCGGGTCGCTGCGCCGTGCACGTTCGGCCGCCGCGTGCAGCTTCTGCAGTTGTTCCACGATACACTCATGGAACAGCAGCACCCACCCATGACGCTGCATCAGAGCGCGACTTCACCCTCGATGGGCTCATCGAGGTCGTTGGCGCGGCCGGCGTTGGCGAGCATGGCCTGGGCGAGATCCTCCGGCAGCGCCCGGACGTTCCTGCCGTCGCGGATGTCCACCTCCAGCAGCCCCAGGAAGGCTTCGATCGCCGGGTCTTCGTGCTCGGCCTCAGCTCGGGTGACGACAACCTCGCCGCCGCGCAGCTCGAAGGCTACCTTGCCGCCGGTGGTCACACCTAGCGCTTGCCGGATGGACTTGGGCAGCGTGATCTGTCCCTTGGATGTGAGTGTGGCAAGTTCGTGGATGCCAGGCATGGTCGGGCTCCTGTCGTTGACCTTCATGCTTGCATGGTAAGGAATTTTCCTTACATTGTCAAGCCATACCCCCTCGGGTACGCCATGTCGCTGTATACCCATGATGTCCAGCCTGCTGCGAGAAAGGGACCATCGTAAACAGGGCACAGACGGCCTTCCGCCCTCAATGCGGCACGGGACAGCACCCTTTTGTCTGTGGCCGGGTGCCCACGAGTTGTCCTATACAAGGTCTGGGAAGGGCAGACAGTAGCTCGCTGCTTCGATTAGATATTGCGCGGAAAATAAAATATGATGGTATTTTCAATGCGATCACCACTGTGAAGGCCGTGCGCCTGTTCCTCACCTGGTCGCGCGAGACGCGCCTCGTGGATGTCGATGCCCTGCTGGAACAGTACCCGGTTCGCACCGGCAGCGCCGCGCGCTGGATGAGCCGGCTCGATGACGGCAGCCTGTTGAGCCTGAACCCCCATGGATAAGGTCTACGCAGACACCGTTCGCCTGCTGCTCGCCAGCTGCAAGCTCCAGGGCATCGACCAGCGCAACTGGCTGATCGATGTGCTCCAGCGCGTCAGCTGCCACCTGGCCAGCCGAGTTCACGAACTCACGCCGAGGCTCTGGAAGCAGCACTTCGCAGATCGGCCGTTCACATCCGTCGTCGATACGTCCTGACCCTGTCAACCCGTCGAAAGCACCTCTGACACCACCACTTCTCTGTACAGCCGTCACGACCACGTCACTGCGCGTGCGATGAAGGCTGTGCGGGTTTCATCAATGCGTCAGAGCATCCAATTTTTCCCCGCTGAATCTCGCGATCAGCATTCAGTGCATTCGACTGGTGTCAAGAATGCCGCGGAATGGGCAGTTACGTTGCAGTGGAGCGGGTGATGGGAATCGAACCCACGTCATCTGCTTGGGAAGCAGAGGCTCTACCATTGAGCTACACCCGCCCGGTAAGGACAAGACACTGGACAACAACATGTCAGCAGCGTGACTGGCACATGCCATCTGCACCAGTGTGTTACTATTTTGCGTCCAGCAAACGAGATTGGCAAGCGCTTCTGCCTGGCCAAGACGGGTGTCGTCAGCTCCTGTGCAGAGCGATGATGGTTTTTCACGGAGTGTTGTCAGAGTGAACATTGTGCTCAACGGGGAACATCACGAGGTGGCCGCTGGCTGTAGCCTGCAGGGGCTCCTCGAGGCTCTGGGTCTGGTCGGTCGACGCGTGGCTGTTGAGGTCAATGGCGAGGTCGTGCCGCGCAGCGTGCATGGCGAGCACTCCCTGCAACCCGGGGACCGCGTCGAGATCGTCCACGCCATCGGTGGTGGCTGACTTGTCGTGTTCGGCGAACGGCGTCGAGTCGCCGACGTGTTGCAAGCGAGAGGGTAGGTCGGAATGAGCGAATCAACAGCGCCTGAGGATGCATTGCTGATCGGTGAGCGGCAGTTTGGCTCGCGTCTGCTGGTCGGCACCGGCAAGTACCGTGACATGGAGGAAACCGGCAGTGCGATTGCCGCCTCCGGCGCCGAGATCGTGACCGTTGCGGTCCGGCGCTCCAATCTCGGCCAGCGTGCTGACGAGCCCAACCTGCTCGACGTCATTCCCCCCGACCGCTACACGATCCTGCCCAATACGGCCGGTTGCTACACCGCAGAAGAGGCGCTGCGGACCTGCCGCCTTGCGCGCGAACTGCTCGATGGGCACAACCTGGTCAAGCTGGAAGTGCTTGGTGATCAGACCACGCTCTACCCGGAAATGCGCGAGACGTTCAAGGCTGCCGAAGTGCTGGTCAGTGAAGGGTTCGAGGTGATGGTCTACATGACCGACGACCCGATCGCAGCGCGGCAACTCGAAGAGATCGGCTGTGTTGCCATCATGCCGCTTGCCGCGCCGATCGGTTCCGGCCTCGGGCTGCAGAACCCGTACAATCTGCTGACGATCATCGAACAGGCGTCGGTCCCGGTGCTGGTCGATGCCGGCATCGGTACGGCGTCGGATGCAGCCAGGGTCATGGAGCTCGGTTGTGATGGTGTGTTGATGAATACCGCGATCGCAGCGGCGCGCTCACCGGTGCTCATGGCCTCGGCGATGCGCCGGGCGGTCATTGCCGGCCGTGAAGCGTTCCTTGCTGGCCGCATGCCCATGCGCCGTTACGCAAGCGCCTCCTCTCCACTCGATGGGTTGATTGGCTGAGGCGAGAGGGCTGTCGGGTTGAACGAAGAGCAGATAGCTCAGCCGAAACAGCGGCTGATCAGAACGTTTGTGCGTCGCGAAGGGCGACTGACGCGCGCGCAGGAACTGGCGCTTGTGCAGTATCTGCCGCGCTGGGGTGTTGAGCCCCCACCGCCTGGCCAGTGTCTGGACCTTGATGGCCTGTTCGGCCGGCAGGCTCCGGTCTGGGTCGACATCGGTTTTGGGTCCGGCGAAGCGCTGCTTGAGATTGCACGCGCCAGTCCGGACGTCAACCATCTTGGTATCGAGGTGCATCGCCCGGGGGTGGGGCGCCTGCTTGGCGCGATGGCGGCTGATGGACCTCGCAACATCCGTGTTGCCTGCCATGATGCCATCGAGGTGCTCCGCGACTGGCTGCCCGATGCAGGTCTCGCTGGTGTGCGTCTGTTTTTCCCCGATCCATGGCCGAAGAAACGCCATCACAAACGGCGGATGGTGCAAGCTGACTGGGCGATCCTGGTCGCCCGTCGCTTGCAGCCGGAAGGCGTGCTGCATCTGGCGACCGACTGGGAGGACTATGCGCAGCACATGCTCGCGGTGCTCGATGCCTGCCCGGCGCTCGTCAACTGCTGGGGGGCGGGGCGTTACGCGCCTGATCGTGCCGGCCGGCCGATGACCCGCTTCGAGCAGCGCGGGCTGGACCGAGGCCATCGTGTCTTCGATCTGCTCTACCAACGACGCTGATCGGCGATCGTGCCGGCCGCTCCTGTTCGTTACTTGTTCGTAGTCTGGAGTTTGCCTGATGCGCTATAGAAAGCTTGGTCACACCGATCTCGACGTCAGTCTGATCTGTCTGGGAACCATGACCTGGGGAGAACAGAACAGCGAAGCCGATGCGCACGCACAAATGGACCTCGCTTTTGAACAGGGGATCAATTTCTTCGATACGGCGGAGCTCTACCCGGTTCCTGCCGATGCCGCCACGCAGGGACTGACCGAGTCATACATCGGCACCTGGCTGCGATCCCGCGGTGTCCGCGACCAGGTGGTCATTGCAACCAAGATCGCAGGCCCGGGGCCCGAGCATTTTCGTGATGGTCAGACGGTTTATGATCAACCGACGCTGGAAGCGGCGGTGCAGGCGTCTCTCGAGCGCTTGCAGATCGATTGCATCGACCTCTATCAACTCCACTGGCCGACCCGCAAGACGAATTTCTTCAGCCGTCTCGGATACGTTCCTGATGACACCGAGTCTGGCGTTGAGGAGGCGATCCTCGAAAGCCTTGAAGCGCTGGCTGCGCTGCAGCGCGCCGGTTTGATCCGCCATGTCGGCCTGTCGAACGAAACACCCTGGGGGGTGATGAAGTATCTGGAGCTGGCCGCGCGTCATGACCTGCCGCGCGTGCAGAGCGTGCAGAACCCCTACAACCTGCTTAACCGCAGCTACGAGATCGGCCTGGCCGAGGTCAGTCATCGCGAACGCTGCGGTTTGCTGGCTTACTCACCGCTGGGTTTTGGAACGCTGACCGGGAAATACCTTGGCGGCAAACGGCCGCCTGAAGCGCGCCTGACCCGTTTCGAGCAGTTCAAGCGGTATTTCACCCCGGCCGGCGTTGTGGCGACCGAACGGTATGCCCGGCTGGCCAGCGATCATGGTCTTGAGCCGGCGACACTTGCGCTCGCCTACGTCAACAGTCGCCCGTTCGTGACCAGCAACATCATTGGTGCGACCAGCCTCGAGCAGTTGCGGATCAATCTTGCGTCGGTGGACGTCACGCTTGACCCTGAGCTGATCGAGGCGATCGAGAGCATCCACGCCACGCACCCGAATCCCTGCCCATGATCGGCGCGTGTCAAATCCTCTCCATGGTTGAAATCGGCGGTTGCTCGCGTCTTATCGGTGGTTCAGCGTTGGTCGGATTCCGACGCCAGCGCCGCCGTGGATGAGCGCGCAAGCCACGACCGTGCCATGAATAGCGCCGCAATCGATCGTCCCTCGCTCATTTCGTCGGATTCGAACAGCAGAGACTCGATGTTCGACAGCGGCCAATGCACGACCTCGAGCGGTTCCGGCTCGTCCCCCGGCAAGCGTTTGGGGTAGAGATCGCGAGCGAGTACGACCTGCGTGCGATGACCAAGATAGGCTGGGGCCAGGCTCACTGCCGGCAACTCGATCAGTTCGTTGGCGCCATAGCCGGCTTCCTCCATCAGCTCTCGGTTAGCGGCATCGAGCAGGCTTTCTCCGGGGTCTGCGCGCCCTTTCGGCAGACCGAGCTCATAACGCTCCAGCCCCACGCCGTATTCGCGGATCAGCAGGACCGTGTCAGCATCGAGCAGCGGCACGACGATCACCGCACTGATCGTCGTCGAGCCGCGCAGCCGTTCGAACTCGACCTCGACGCCGTTGGTGAAGCGCAGACCAACAGATTCGATGCGGAAGAGGCGTGATCGTGCTACCGTACGGATCGACAGTATGTCCGGTGGTCTGGGCATTGATGAGGGGCCTCGCAGCTGTTCGTTTGGAAGCAGACATGAATCGAATCCATGCAGCCTACCATGCAGGTTGGTCACCGTCTTCCATGGGGGTCGGTTGTCATTGACTTTGCTTTTGCGCCTCGCTACTGTATTTTCATGTTCAGGCACGGTCGGTGCCAGATCCGCAGGGCCCCCTCGTCACGAAAGCCCAGCCCAATCAGGATTCGCATAATTTGTCTGCCGTGATTCTGGAGTTTCTGGCCGCTTGTCGGTTTCATCGTCAAATCGTGCCCCTCAATCCATGCATCCCAGGAGGCTTTTACCCGTGAGTGGACAGATCATCCATGTCAGTGATGGGAGTTTCGAGGACGATGTCCTCAAGTCAGAGCAACCCGTGCTCGTCGACTACTGGGCTGAATGGTGCGGCCCTTGCAAGATGATCGGGCCGATTCTTGAAGAGGTATCAGCCGAGTATGCAGGACGCCTCAAGGTCGCCAAGCTTAATATTGACGAAAACCCGGATACGCCGCCGCAGTACGGTATTCGCGGCATTCCGACACTGATGCTGTTCAAGGGTGGGGCCGTCGAGGCGACCAAGGTCGGTGCCTTGTCCAAGTCTCAGCTGACAGCATTCATTGACAGCAATCTGTAATGCCGTTCACCCGAAGCAACCCGGGTGCCAAGTCTGTTGTGCGTTGCCATTGATCAGGGTTCGGTCTGCAAAACAACGATCAAGCCGATCCCTGTCAGTGTTGATCCGTCTGGTTTCAGTTGTCACAGGGGCTGCACGAGTCCCTGCAACGCGAAGACCGGCAGCCCTGCCGGTCTTCGATTGGCCCAAAGCAGATCCGCCTGTAAAAGAGAGCGCACGGCGCCCCCCTGCGCTTTCCCTGACCTCCGAGAGATAACAGACCATCGTGATGAACCTGACCGAATTGAAGAAGATGTCGGCTGCCGATCTGGCTGAACTGGCGCAGTCTCTCAATATCGAGAATATGGCGCGCTCCAGAAAGCAGGAGATGATCTTTGCCATCCTCAAGGCGCAAGCCAAGAAAGGCCAGGATATCTACGGCGACGGAGTCCTTGAGATTCTCTCCGACGGTTTCGGGTTTCTCCGCTCTGCTGACAGCTCGTATCTGGCTGGTCCTGACGATATTTATGTTTCACCGAGCCAGATTCGCCGTTTTGCTCTGCGAACCGGTGATACGGTCTCCGGAAAGATTCGACCGCCCAAGGAGGGTGAGCGGTATTTTGCGCTGCTCAAGGTCTCCGAGATCAACTTCGAGCCGCCCGAGAGCGCTCGGCACAAGATTCTGTTCGAAAATCTCACCCCGCTGTTTGCCCGGGATCGCTTCGTGCTCGAGCGTGGTAACGGCAGTACCGAAGATCTCACAGCGCGCCTGATCGACATGTGCGCGCCGATCGGCAAAGGCCAGCGCGGTCTCATCGTGTCGCCGCCCAAGGCAGGCAAGACGATGCTGCTGCAGAATATTGCGCAAAGCATCACGTCGAACAGCCCTGAGTGCTACGTCATTGTTCTGCTGATCGACGAACGCCCCGAGGAAGTCACCGAGATGCAGCGGACGGTGCGTGGCGAGGTGGTCTCGTCGACGTTCGATGAGCCTGCGAGTCGTCATGTTCAGGTCGCTGAGATGGTGATCGAAAAGGCCAAACGGCTGGTCGAACACAAACGCGATGTGGTGATTCTGCTCGATTCGGTCACGCGTCTTGCGAGGGCCTACAACACCGTTGTTCCGGCCTCCGGGAAGGTATTGACCGGTGGTGTCGATGCCAATGCGCTGCATCGGCCGAAGCGCTTTTTCGGCGCAGCACGCAACGTCGAGGAAGGCGGCAGTCTGACGATCATCGCCACGGCGCTAGTCGATACCGGCTCACGCATGGATGACGTGATCTACGAAGAGTTCAAGGGAACCGGCAACATGGAAATCCATCTCGATCGGCGCATTGCCGAGCGGCGGATTTTCCCTGCGATCAATATCAACCGCTCCGGTACCCGTCGCGAAGAGCTGCTGATCAAACCCGAAGAGCTGCAGATGATCTGGATCCTGCGCAAGGTGCTCAATACCATGGACGAGATGGCAGCCATCGAGTTCGTGCTCGACAAACTGAAGGATACCAAGATCAATCGCGAATTCTTCGAGTCGATGCGACGTTAATGCATGCTGCTATTCGGCGCCTCCGTGCCGACAGACGTCGCGCTCGAGTTCGTCGATCCGTTGCTGAAGCAGCGTTTGCGTGTCTCGATCAACCGGAAAGTTCCACATCAGTCGCGCGGCAATCAGCTTGAACGGAATCGGCGCAAGGCCGTAGAGCAGAGCGAGCATCAGCGTCCCGCCGCTTGATCCAGCCTCGGCAGACGCGTCAAAGCCGGCGAGTGCCAGCAGTGGAAAGGCAATGCCGACCGCGAGCGCCAGCGCGATCTTGGTCGCCATTCCCCACAGGCCGAAAAACAACCCGGCCCGCCGACCACCCCCGCCGGCGGTATCCATGTCGACAAGATCTGCCTGAATCGATGCCGGCAGCGCCATGTCGACGCCGAGGCTGAGGCCGGCCAGTGCGCAGATGATCAGGAACGGCACGATCGCGCCCTCGCCGAGAAACGGCACCCACATGAAGATCAGGCAGGCCCACAGCATCGATGCCGTCCACGCGCGGTGCTTGCCGATGCGTCTTGCTATTGCCAGAAAGATCGGCATCCCGATGATCCCGGAAACAAAATAGACAATCAGCATGGGCCCTGCCCAGGCCTCGGCGATCAACACATGCTGCGCGTAGAGCAGAAACAGCGTCGCCGGCAGAGCGTTGGCAAACCCGTTCAACAGATAGGCGACGATCAATCGCAGGAACGGCCGGTTGTGCCGCAGCAGCTCCAGACTCTTTCGCCACTCGGGAGTGGGCAGGCGATTGGGGAACTCGGGAACGACCAGCAGGGCGAGCACGATCGCCACCGGCAGGCTCAACCAGAGCATGATCGAGAGGACACGCAGCGCCTCGCCGGGATCACCGGCAGGAACCATCACTGCTGGCAGCACGATCGCCAGCAACAGACCGACAATGATGCAGCTCTCACGACTTGCCGTAATCAACGACCGCCGGTCATAGTTGTCGGAGAGCTCAGCCCCCCAGGCGCTGTAGGGCAGCGCCACCATCGTCCAGCCCAGATAGGCGAGAAAGCTCCACCCCAGCAGATAGATGGCGCCGGCATCGTCCGGCGGCCTGAACAGCGCGTGTGCTGCGATCAGCAACAGCGGCGTTCCCAGCATGATCATCAGCTTGCGGCGACCGATCCGAACCTGCAGACGATCGCCAAGCGCACCGATCAGCGGGTCGGTCACCACGTCCCACAGCCGTGCTGCCAGCAGCAGGGCGCCGACGGCGCCGATGCCGAGAATCTCGGCGTAGTAGGGCGGCAGGTAGATGTAGAGCGGGACGCCGAGAATCGCCAGCGGCAAACCCGGAATGCCGTAGGCCAGTATCCGGCCCGAGCCGACCTCGCGAGTGGTCACGAGAGTGAGCTGGGCGTGGCCGGTTTTTTCAGCGTGGCCTGCATGAGGTCAACCCGCCCCATGCGAAACCCCGCCTCGCAGTAGCTGAGGTAGTAGCGCCAGACGCGCTGGAAATGCTGATCGTAGCCCAGTTCGTCAATCCGACCGAGTGCGTGCAGGAATCGCTGATGCCAGCGCTTCAACGTCTGCGCGTAGTGCTGACCGAAAAAGCGCAGATCATCGGCCTGCAGGCCGGCTTGTGTGGCCAGCGTCGTGAAACGCTCCACGGTTGGCAGCATTCCGCCGGGGAAGACATGCCGTTGAATGAAATCCGGCGTTTTCAGATATTGTTCATACCAGGCTTCGTCCAGCGTGATGACCTGCAGCGCAGCGCGTCCACCGGGTTTGAGCGCCTGGGTAATGGCGTTGAAGTAGACCGGCCAGTAGCGCTTGCCGACAGCTTCGAACATCTCGATCGACACGACATGATCAAAGTGCTCGCGCACGTCACGGTAGTCCTGCAGACGAAATTCAATGCGGTGCTCGAGGCCGAGCGCCAGCACACGCTGTCGGGCATAGTCCAGCTGCTCATAGGAGAGCGTGATTCCGGTGACGCGCGCGCCACGGCGTGCCGCCTCGATCGCAAGACCGCCCCAGCCACACCCGATTTCGAGCAACCGGTCGTCAGGCTGGATGTCGAGGCGATCGAGGATCGCGTGATACTTGCGCAGTTGCGCGTCACCGAGCGATTCCTCATCGTGTTTGAACACCGCCGACGAGTAGGTCATGGTGCTGTCGAGCCACTCGCGATAAAAGGCGTTGCCGAGATCGTAATGCGCTTGAATATTGCGGCGGCTGCCACGTCGGGTGTTGCCATGCCTGGCATGTTCGAAGGCAACCCAGAGCCTGGCCAGCGGGTTCGGCCGTGATGGGCGCCCCAGCCAGGGCTCGTTGATGGCTAGCGATTCCAGTAGCGTGCTGAGGTCGTCGCTGTCCCAGTCGCCGGCAAGATACGACTCGCCAACACCGAGCGCACCATGCAGCCAGACATGGCGCAGAAAGCGCCAGGGGTGGTGCATTGCCATGTGTGCCTGAGGGCCGTCGGACTGCCCTTTCAACAGAATCTGGGTGCCGTCGATATCGAGGGTGATCTCGCCATGGCGGATGCGTCCGAGAATCTGCTGCAGGATTCTGCCGGCAACTCCCGGCCGTGCATTGCGATCGGACTCCAGAGACCTGGATCGGGTCATGTTAAGTGATCTCCTGCTGCGGACTCGCAGGTTGCCGGTGGAAGCGCCCCCCGCGCCACCAGATTTTCAACGCCTGCCAGTGAATGGCGGCCATTACCTTGAACGATTGCAGCGGCTGTCGCCAGGCGAGTTGCAGCAGTGCGGCATCGCTCAAGGGCTGTCTCACACCGGTCTGCAAGGCAACCATCTGCCGCGCCTGTCCGCAGGTGTAGTTGATCAGCGTTGTCATGCGTGCGTCCGGCCGCTGCAGACGAAACCGATAGCTTCCCGCGACCGGAAAGAACGGCGAGACATGAAAGCATTTCTGCTTGCTCGAATGCACGGTGTCCGGCAAGGGCTGGCCGTCGTCATGGATCAGATACCCGTGGTACTCACCAAATGTGTTGCGCACCTCGCAAAGCACCGCTCGCAGACTCCCATCGGCATGTTCGCAATACCACAGACTCAACGGATTGAAACCGTAACCCAGAACGCGCGGCATGGAAAACAGCAGAATCCTGCCGCCCGCCAGGTCGATGCCGACCTCGGCGAGCACGCCGCGCATCCAGTTGCCGAGGTCGGAGCCATCGCGCGGGCCATGATCGCGGTCATGAAAGCCGAAGAGGTTGAATCGGTTATACGAAAGCCAGCGAAGCCCGGCAAGATCCGATGCGCGGCGATCGACGTCCAGCGCCAGACTGAACAGGCGATAGCGAAAGCGATACAGCGGAGCTGTGCGCCGGGCATGCAGCACTTCGCCGACATACAGACAGCTGCTCATGCCCTACGGACCCTGCACACTCGGAATGTTGACCGGGCTGACATCAGGGGCTGATTCCGGGGCGGCGGTAGTGTTGGACCAGGGCGGTGGGCAGCCAAGCCGGGTGCTGACCGAGATTCCTGAGGCAAGCGCATCCTCGTGAAATCCGTATCCGAAATAACTGCCACAATACCACAGCCGACGTTGACCCTGAATCGTCTGCAACGCGCCCTGCGCTGCGACCGCCTCGGCATCGAAGACCGGATGCTGATACTCGATCCGGCGCAGGGTGGTTGACTCGGCAGGCGGTGTGTTCGGGTTCAGCGTGACCAGATAGGGCGTTGACCCGGGCAGCCCCTGGAGCCGATTCATCCAGTAACTGACTGCCGGTGGTGCGGTGTCGGCGTTGGCCAGGTAGTTCCACGACGACCAGACGCGCTGCGAGCGCGGCATCAGGCGGCTGTCGGTATGGAGAAAAGCGGTATTATCCTGATAACGCACGGCTCCGAGCAGAGTTTGTTCTGCGTCGGACGGCTGCGCCAGCATTGCCAGCGCCTGATCGGCGTGACAGGCGAGCACCACCTGGTCGAATCGGCCCAGTTCGCCGCGATCACCATGCAGATTGACACCGTCATCAACCGGGCAGACCTGGCGAACCGGGGTCGACAGGTGAATCGGGCCCGACAGCGTCGGCAGAATGGCGTCGATGTAGCGTCTGGCGCCGCCGGAGACGGTACGCCACTGCGGCCGGTTGGTCAGATCGAGCAGGCCGTGATTGTTGAAGAACTGCAGGAAACGTCCTGCCGGGAACGCCAGCATCTCGCGTTGCGGGCATGACCAGATCGCGGCGGCCATCGGCAACAGATACCGGCTCCGCATCGCCGGTCCGATCCCCTGGCGATCGAGGAACGCGCCGAGTGATTCCGCCGATGCGGTTGCTGTCGGGTCGCGCAGCAGCCGTCTGGCCTGGCTGTTGAAGCGCAGGATGTCGGTGACCATGCGGAGAAAGCTCGGCCTGAACAGGTTGCGGCGCTGCGCAAACACCGTGCTCAGGTTGTCACCTGCCCACTCGAGCCCGGTCTCGCGGCAGCTGAACGAAAACGACATATCACTGTCATGCGTCTCGACACCGAGTCGTTCCAGTAGCGCGACCAGATTCGGGTAGTTGCGTTCGTTGAAGACGATAAAGCCGGTGTCGATGGCGAGCGTGTCGCCGTTGTCGCGTTGCACCGTCACGGTGTTGGTATGGCCGCCGAGCCTGTCTTGCGCCTCGAACAGCGTCACTGTGTGGTGCTTGCTCAACAACCAGGCAGTGGACAGGCCGGCGATGCCACTGCCGATCACGGCGATCCGTTGATTCTGCATCGTGTGACGTCTTCTCCAAGGATGAATGATCTCGATCGGGCGGTCCGATCTCTTTACGATGGCACCGAGCATAACAGTGTCGCCGTGCTGCGGGGCAGCGGCAACTTGACCCCGACCGGGATTGATGCGGGAATGCTCAGGCAAGTCAACGCACCGAGGACAACATGCATAGTATCCACATTGCCCCATCGATTCTTTCGGCAGACTTTGCCCGGCTGGGCGAGGATGTTTCAGCCGTGCTCGACGCCGGCGCCGACATGATTCACTTCGACGTCATGGACAACCATTATGTTCCCAATCTCACGATTGGCCCCATGGTCTGCAAGGCACTGCGCAACCACGGTATCACCGCCCCGATCGACGTCCACCTCATGGTGCGTCCGGTCGATCGGCTGATCGGTGACTTCGCCGACGCCGGTGCTGACTGGATCACCTTTCATCCCGAGGCCAGCGATCATGTCGATCGCAGCCTGCAACTGATCCGCGACCAGGGGTGTCGCTCCGGTCTGGTGTTCAACCCGGCCACGCCACTGCATCATCTGCGCCATGTCATGGACAAGATTGACATGATCCTGCTGATGTCGGTCAACCCCGGTTTCGGTGGTCAGGCGTTCATCCCCGCAACGCTCGACAAGATCCGCGAGGCGAGAGCCTTGATCGATGCGAGCGGTCTACCGATCCGGCTTGAGGTCGACGGTGGCATCAAGACCGACAACATCGGCGCGGTTGCTGCTGCCGGTGCAGATACCTTTGTTGCGGGCTCGGCGATATTCGGCGCTGCCGATTACCGCGCCGTGATCGATGCGATGCGTGCAGAGGCCTCCCGTGCACACGAGGTCGAGCCTGCGGCTGCGGATCAGGCATGAATCGGGACACGTTCGACGCGCTCGCCGCGCAGGGCTACAACCGGATTCCGGTAGTCCGTGCCGTTCTTGCCGACATGGACACGCCGCTGTCGGTCTATCGGAAACTCGCCGGCGGTGCGTATTCGTTCCTCTTCGAGTCGGTGCAGGGCGGTGAGAAGTGGGGGCGGTATTCGATCATCGGGCTGCCATGCAGCCTGCGTGTCGAGGTCTACGACCATCAGATTCGCGTCATCGATGGCGATGAGGAGCGCGAGTCGGTTCGTGCCGATGATCCGCTCGCCTGGATCGAACAGTTCCATCAGCGCTACAAGGTCGCCGCCGATCCGGAGTATCCGCACTTGCCGCGCTTCAACGGCGGTCTGGTCGGTTATTTTGGTTACGACACCATTCGCTACATCGAGCCGCGGCTGCGCAACCGCAGGCCGCATGATGATCTGGGCGTGCCTGACATCCTGCTGCTGGTCGCCGATGAGGTGCTGGTGTTCGACAACCTCGGTGGTCGGCTGTACCTCATGCTGCAGGTCGACCCAGCGCTGCCTGACGCCTGGGGCAGCGCTCAGCAACGGCTCGACCGGCTGGTGGAACAGTTGCACCATGGTGTTGACGCTTACCCGCACCGCGCTGACCGCCGTGACGTCGCAGAGACCGACTTCACCCACAGTATCGAGCGCGACGCTTTCGAGGCCACTGTTCGCCGGATCAAGGACTACATCGTCGCCGGCGATGCCATGCAGGTGGTGCCCTCGCAGCGGATGAGCATCGACTATGCCGCACCGCCGCTTGATCTCTATCGTGCACTGCGTTGTACCAATCCGTCGCCGTACATGTACTTTCTCGATTTCGGCACGTTTCAGGTGGCCGGCTCTTCCCCGGAGATCCTGGTGCGCATCGAAGGAGACGAGGTCACCGTGCGGCCGATCGCCGGCACGCGTCGTCGTGGCCAAACGCCGGAGGAGGATGCCGCGCTCGAGCAGGAGCTGCTCGCCGATCCCAAGGAGTGTGCCGAACATCTGATGCTGATCGATCTTGGCCGCAACGATATCGGCCGCGTCAGCGAAACCGGCAGCGTCAAGGTGACCGAGCAGATGGTCATCGAACGGTATTCGCACGTGATGCACATCGTTTCCAACGTGACCGGCCGACTGCGTGCCGGGGTGACGCCGCTCGAGGTCTTGCGTGCCACGTTCCCTGCCGGCACATTGAGTGGAGCGCCGAAAATTCGTGCGATGGAAATCATCGACGAGGTCGAGCCGACTCGCCGGGGTGTCTACTCGGGCGCCATTGGCTACTGGTCGTGGAGTGGGAACATGGATACCGCCATCGCCATCCGCACGGCACTGATCTGCAACGGCATGCTGCATGTCCAGGCAGGCGCGGGCGTGGTGCATGATTCGGTCCCGCGCCTCGAATGGGAAGAAACACTGAGCAAGGGGCGGGCGATCATGCGCGCCGTGCAGATGGCTGAACAGGGGCTGGACCGCCAGTAACGCTGGTTGCAGTCTGGCCCGGCCCGCTCTGGCGCCTGCGCGGTCTCGATCATTGCGAAACAGCACAGGGAGGCAGTGTCATGCGTTGGCAGCTGAAACGGATCCGTTGGCGGTCGTGTGTCGGGTTGTTCTGGCTGTCGTGTCTCGGCATCTCGTACTCGGCGCTGGCATCGACTGCGATGCAGCGACACTCCGCCCCCGTCGCAGGCATGCAACTGCCGCTGGCCAATTCGGCTGCCGGCAGTGCCTGGGCCGGCAACGGTGGCGGAACGGCCGGCAGCCTGTCGGCCTGGCAACCCGGGCCGCTTGCCATCGGCTCCGGCATGCCGTCAGCGCCAGGAACTGCGCTGACGCTCAGTCGTCCGTTGATGGCGGGGCGCACTGTCAATGCATCGGCTGCAATCGCGGGTGACGATCATCTGACGCAACTCGGTTTCGACACCGGCAGGCTGACGGTGCTGGTCGGTACCGCCGAGGGCAGCGCTCGCCCGGCGGCCGAGCATGCGCTCGCTGCCGTGCCCGGCAATCTGTTTCATGGCCAGGTGCTGACCGACTATCAGGCCAGCATGGCCGCAGCGCGGATCGGTTCCGGCGCCAGTCCTGGTGTGGGTGTTGGTCAGGTGCGCATCGTGTCCGATGGGCGGGACCGACGCGACGCGCGGTTTCTGAGCCTCGATACGCGGCATGCCGTGCTGACGGTCATGGACTTTCAGCGCGCCGATCAGCGGGTCGGCCAAGGGCTGGATTTGCGCTTCGCGGTCGCTGACACCCGTGTCGGCGTGTCACGGTTGGTTTCCTCGCATGGCGCGCAGTGGGAGAGCCTCACCGCCGACCGAGCGGTGGCGCGGCTTGGCGGTCGTCTGGGCGTTCAGCTCGAGCGCCGCCGCAATCCCGCGTTCACTGTCGCCGACGATACCCGGGTCAGACTGACGTTCAGCAGGCGCTTCGGCCGCCCATGCTGCAACGGTCTCGCGGCCGATGCCGATGATGCGGCTGCACCCGCCGAAGCGCAGCGCCGTTACGGTCTGATCGCCGCGGCCGCCGGCGGTGCGCTGCTCGGCATGGCCGCCGTCAGTTCAGGGAGCGAGCAGAGTGACAGCGCCGAGCGTTTCCCGTCGCAGAACCGTGCAGCTCGAGCGGCGCTGGTCGATATCAACCCGCGATCGGTTGCAGAAAACCGTGAGTATGGCGGCTCGGTCTATCTGAATCAGGACCGCAGCTATTCCTGGGCCGGGCACGTCGCTGGCGATGCCACGTCGGTCGCATTCAACCCGCACGCGCTGGTGCCGGACGGAACCCGTGCCACGGCGGCGTATCACACCCATGGTGCGACAATGGCGGGTTTTCTGAACGAGTTCTTCTCCCGCCAGGACATCATCTTTTTCAACTTCTATCAGGTTGACGGTTATCTTGGAACGCCGCAGGGGCGGATGTTTCTCTATGACTTGCGCAGCAACAGCACGGCGCAGTTCTTCGATGCTGGCGGTTCGCCGTTCGTGCTGCCGAACTGACGCCCGGCGCTCATCTCAAGCGCCTGGAGGGTCTGTCAATCTCCGTCGACCGGCGTCATGCACAGCAACAGGCGTTGCTCGCCGGTCCCGGCAATCGCTGGGGATCGATGAACCAAAGCAGGTTCGGGTTGATAGCGGCGGCCCTTGAAGATGCCCACGTCGAAACGCTGCAGACGCCCGATCGGACCGCGGTACGCTCCTTGCTGGACAAGCGCGTGGTCGGCATCGGGCGCAGCGACCCACTCGGTACCCGGACCGGCATAGCTGGTCAGCAGGCGCATATGCACCGCATCGCGATGGAATTTCCAGCAGGCATTGTCGACAACGCGCTCGAGACGCACTTCGAGCATGCTGGCCTTGGCGATGCCGGCAAACAGCTGCGCCAGCTGCGCGATGTCCTGGCCGAGCGGCTCCGGCATGCGGGAAACATGTTGCGCAATTGCATTGATGCTCAGACGTTGGCGCCAGTTGCTGGCGTTTTGAATCATTGTGTCGGTGACCGCGAGCGCTGCGAGGTCGGTACTTGTCTGCGCCAAACGCTCCCAGATCACCAGATCGACCCCCGGTTCGTGAATCTGCGACAACGACCTTGAGTCGTTCACGCATCGCACACTCTGTTGGTCGCGCCTGGCGTTGCGGTCAACAGGCAGCGTGTCGACAGGACGAGGCGCGGCGCCCCGGGTGATCTGCATGGCGGCACTCCCGATCGGTTCAAGTGGCGGTATCAATGTTATACAGTAACAACTGTTGCATATCGAAACCAGTCTGTCGCCGTTTTATCGCCAGCCCGATCACTGCTGAAAGAGAGTCCTGAATCAGGCCAGCGCTTGATTCAGCGCCCCGTCTCTCCGTATTCTCGAGAAGCAACCCTGACACTCGCGCGACATCGTTGTCGCACCGGGTGCGCATCAGACCGACCGGCTTCTGAAATCACCGTTTCCTGCGATCCACATCCACACCACCTGTCGAGGGGAGTGCGTCATGTCCATGCTGCGATGCCTGATCGTTGGTCGTCATCTGTCCGTGGATGTCCGGCGAGTGGCGCTGGGGCTGCTGCTGTTGGCTGCGTCGGCGTCGCTGGGTGCTGCCGCCGAGCGTGACGATGGCCTGGCGCTGGCAACGTTTGCCGGCGGCTGTTTCTGGTGCATGGAGCCGCCCTACGACAAGCTCGACGGCGTTGTCGAAACCATTTCCGGATTCAGTGGCGGGCATGTCTCGAACCCCGAGTATCTGGATGTGGTGCGAGGCGGTACCGGGCATCGTGAAGTGGTGCAGGTCGTGTTTGACCCCGCGCGAGTCGACTACAGCGAATTGCTGCGCGTCTTCTGGCGCAATGTCGATCCGTTCGATGACGGTGGCCAGTTTTGCGATCGCGGCGATGCGTACCGAACGGCCATTTTTGTTCACGATGACGCGCAACGTGTGCAGGCGCAGGCATCGCTCGACGCGCTGCAAGCCTCCGGGCGCTTCGACCAGCCGATCGTCACGCCGATTCTGCCGTTCGAGAACTTCTACGCGGCCGAGGAGTATCACCAGGGCTACTATCTGAAAAGCCCGATTCGCTACGCCTACTACCGCTGGAGTTGTGGGCGTGACAATCGCCTCGAGCAGATCTGGCAGGACGAGGCGGGTGGCTGAGTCGATGGCGGCATGTCTGCGCGCCGGCGCGCAGCCCATGGTCGAAGTCTGGCGTGGTGAGCGCGTCGAGAGCCTGCACGCCGGTCATGCGGTCATCTGTGCGGCCGACGGGTCGGTGATCGATGCCTGGGGTAACCCCGATGCGGTGATTTACCCACGTTCCTCGGCGAAGATGATTCAGGCGTTACCACTGCTCGAAACCGGCGCCGGAGAGCGTCTCGATGCACGGCAGCTGGCGCTCGCCTGCGCGTCGCATCAGGGAGCGGAGATGCATGTGCGCGAGGTCGGTGACTGGCTGTCCGATCTGGGGCTTGGCGAAGCCGATCTGCGTTGTGGGGCGCACCCGCCGTCCGACGCCGAGGCGCATGCGGCGCTGATCCGCTCCGGGCAGGTGCCGTGCCAGCTGCACAACAACTGCTCGGGCAAGCACGCCGGTTTTCTCATGCTGGCGCAGCGGATAGGCGGCGGCCCCGAGTATGCCGATATCGACCACCCGGTGCAGCAGGCGATCCATGCTGCGTTCGAAGCGGTCACCGGCGAGGACTCCGCAGGTCATGGCATCGATGGGTGCTCGGCGCCCAACCACGCTGTCAGCGTGACTGGGCTGGCGCGTGCCATGGCGGCATTTGCTGCCGCCAGCGACGCCGGTGATTCGCGGTCTCGGGCGATGGTCCGCTTACGCGAGGCGATGCGGCGTCATCCCGAGCTGGTCGCCGGCGAGGGGCGCGCGTGTACCGGGCTGATGCGGGCAGCCCGCGGTGGGACGGTGGCCAAGACCGGCGCAGAGGGCGTTTTCGTTGCCATTCTGCCCGAGCAGCGGCTGGGCGTTGCGCTCAAGATCGTCGATGGCGCGACACGCGCATCCGAAGCCGCCATCACCGCGCTGCTGATCCGCCTCGGCGTGCTCGACGCGTCGCATCCCGAGGCGTTGCTCCGGCTGAACGCGCCGATCCGCAACTGGCGAGGTCTGGTGACCGGCTCGATCCGGGCTGCCGCCGGGTTTTGATGCCATTCAATCCCAACGCGCCGTGCTTCGCGGATTGATGCGGCCTCGTGCTGATCAAACCCAGTCGATGTTCCACGATCAGCTGCTGGTTGCCTGCACGCCGAGGAGCATGCCGAGAAGAGTATTAAAACTCTGACAAGAGCGCTATGAGCTGTTTATCCTTCTCGTCAGGACTCTTGTTGAGTTTTCGGCGGGTCGGCATATAATCGTTCCCATAGAGTCGCTAAATTCCATTTAGCTATCCATTGGGAGTGATTACCATGGAATCCCCGATTCCCCTGCCCGTCGAGCGAGCCATCCGCAAGCTCGGCGGCGACATTTCCCTCGCCCGGCGGCGGCGCCATATCTCCCAGGCGTCGCTGGCCGAACGCATGGGCGCGTCCGTCTCCACCGTCCGGCGCATGGAGAAGGGTGACGTCCGGGTACCCATCCACTTCTTCGCCCGCGCCCTGCACGTCTTCGGCGAAATCCAGGCGCTGGAGCACTTGCTCGATACCCCGAACGACGACATCGGCCTGACGCTGATGGACGAACAACTGCCCAAACGCGTGCGCCGCAAGACGGGCACCTCGGGTGCGTTGTGAAGACGTCGATGGCGCCGATACGCCGGCAGGTCCAGCTTTGCATCGGCAAGGCGGGCACGCGGGTTGGCTCACTGGTGTATGTTCGACAGGGGCGGCGCGAGAACTGTGCCATCGCCTATGACGAGGCCTGGCTGGCGAACCCGGAGCGATTCAATGTGAATCCAGCTGGGTATTGTGGAGGCTCGATGATTTGACGCATGGAAATCCTCACTGTCGGCACTGGCCCTTCCTCATGGTTAAAAAGGGTCGTGCATACCGAATAAAATTGATATATTCCAGCGCTTTGGACGTGTTTGAGATCGATTGTAACCGCTGATTCCGGAAAACAGCCCGAAATCGGTCACGATGCGTCGGAATACACACCTGCAACGGTTTTTTGCACGTCGTGCTGCACGACCCGCCACAGGCGCGTGTCGGTGACCTTCATCAAACGGGCAGCCGCCAGCACCGGCATCTCACGAACGAGAGCCAGTGCGGCTTGTTCGAACAACAACGTGAAGGCGCTGCCCTTGCGCGCCCACGGCACGTCAATCAGGTGCACGCCGTGCTCGGGGCACTTGACCCTCGGTACAGATGCGGTGATGTAGCAATGATGTTGGAAAAAATCCAGGTGACGCCAGCGCTTGTCGGTGAAGTCATGCGTCGGGCACTGCGCACCGCACTGGGGCATGCATAGCGGGTGCCGCGTTTACACTCGACGTTGAGATGCAGCTCATGCGGCTGGGTCGACGTATCAAGGTGTTGATCCACCAACCGCCAAGGGTGCTGAATGCCGATGCCCAACAGAAGGATCTCGTCGCTGTGCATGCCGGCTCTCCAGGTCCGGTCCGCTGTAGACGCAAGGTGGAGTGTGCATGCTACGATGCAGGCATTGCATGAAGTCGCTGTGTGACGTTGTCCACACTGCGTCGTGTTTCACTGAATTCCGGTTTGCCATGACCTGTATCGCTTCGACGAACGTTGCTCTGTGGTGGCGTTTCCAGTCGTCAGCGGTCTGTTGTCCCGATCTCGCACCTTGCCGCCGTGCGCGCGGTTGTCCCTTGGTTCGACGATGGTTGTTCGTCATTCAGTGCGGTGCTGTCCCGCTTGCAGAACGCCCGAGAGGACTCCGTTGACCAGCCCGGCGCTGATGCCGGGGTTAACCAGGTTTATCTCTCATCAATGCGAGTCTGTCTTGTGTATGATCAAGGCTGCCTTATTTCCAGAAACATGTTGAAGATCGCATCGAAATCATGAACAGAATCCTGATGGTCGACAACTACGACTCGTTCACCTACAACCTCGTCCAGTATCTCGGCGAGTTGGGGGCAGACGTGACGGTGGTGCGCAACGACGCGATCACGCCATCGGAGATCGAGACGCTGCGTCCCGACCGTATCGTGATCTCCCCCGGGCCGTGTACACCGAACGAAGCCGGCGTGTCGCTCGAGGTGATTCGCACGTTCGCCGGACGCATTCCGCTGCTCGGTGTCTGTCTCGGGCATCAGGCCATCGGTCAGGCGTTCGGTGGTCGCGTGGTGCGTGCCGGGCAGGTGATGCATGGCAAGACCTCTCTGGTGCATCATCACGACGTTGGCGTGTTTCGTGGCCTGCCACAGCCGTTCGAGGCGACGCGGTATCACTCGCTGGTGGTCGAGGCGGCTTCACTGCCGGACTGCCTTGAGGTGACGGCATGGACGTGCAACGCTGATGGCAGCATGGAAGAGATCATGGGGCTGCGTCATCGTTCGCTGGCGGTCGAGGGTGTGCAGTTTCACCCCGAGTCGATCCTGACGCGAGAGGGCCATGCGCTGTTGCGCAATTTTCTGGAATCCAACCCGGCCGGCCCGGTTGGTCGGGCCGCCTGAGTGCGCGAGACACTGTCATGACAACCATTCAGAAAGCGATCGGCGCGCTGGTCGAGAAACGCGACCTTGATGCTGAAACGATGCGTGCGGCAATGCACGAGATCATGCGGGGCGAGGCGACACCGGCACAGATCGCCGGTTTTCTGATTGCCATGCGCATGAAGGGCGAGACGGTGACCGAAATCGCCACTGCAGTCGAGGTCATGCGCAGCCTGGCGACGCCGGTGTCGGTCAGCCATCCGAACCTGGTCGATACCTGCGGGACCGGTGGTGATGCGTCGGGTACGTTCAACGTCTCGACCGCGGCGGCGCTGGTGGTTGCGGCCGCTGGTGGCCGTGTGGCCAAGCATGGCAATCGATCCGTCTCGTCATCGTCGGGTAGTGCAGACGTGCTCGAGGCGGCTGGCGCGCGTATCGATCTGTCGCCGGCACAGGTCGCGGTCTGCATTGAGCGTGTCGGTTTCGGTTTCCTGATGGCGCCACTGCACCATGGGGCGCTTCGGCATGCTGTGGCGCCGCGCCGTGAGCTCGCGACGCGAACCTTGTTCAATCTGCTCGGTCCGATGACCAACCCGGCGGGTGCGCGTCGCCAGGTGCTGGGGCTGTTCGCAGCGCGCTGGCAGCGTCCGGTTGCAGACGTCCTGCAGCAGCTTGGCAGCGAGCACGTCCTTGTCGTCCATGCCGAGGATGGTCTGGACGAGTTCAGCATCGCCGCGCCGACGCGGGTGGTCGAGCTGCGTGATGGTGTGGTTCGCGAGTTCGTTGTGACGCCCGAGGAGCTGGGCGTCGAGAGGTCATCACTCGATCGCGTCAAGGCAGCTGGGCCGGCCGAGAGTCTGGCGCTGATCGCCGACGCGTTTGCCAGCGGGGCCGGGCCAGCCGCCGATCTGATTGCCATGAATGCCGGCGCTGCGCTGTACGTCGCTGGCCTGGTGCCGGATCTCGCTGGCGGCGTGGTTCGTGCTCGGGAGATGATGGCCAACGGTCAGGCGCAGCAGCGGCTCGACGCTTTTGTCGCGTGCACGCATGAGGTGACAGAATGAGTGGCGTTGACGATCGCACGCCGGACGTGCTGAAGCGGATTCTGGCGAAGAAGGCCGAGGAGGTCGCTTCCCGCAGTTACGGTCTGGATCTGCAGAGCCTGCAGCAGGCGGCGCGACGAGCGGATCCCCCGCGTGGATTTGTTGCTGCGCTGCGCCGGCATGTCGAATCGGGCCGCAGCGCGGTCATCGCCGAGATCAAGAAGGCGTCGCCGAGCAAGGGCGTGTTGCGTGCCGACTTCGACCCGTCAACCATCGCGGGGCAGTATGAGCGTGGTGGCGCGGCGTGTCTGTCGGTGCTGACTGATGAAGATTTCTTTCAGGGTCATGACACTTACCTGCAGCAGGCCCGCAGTTCATGCAGTCTGCCCGTGCTGCGCAAGGACTTTCTCATCGATCCCTATCAGGTCTGGGAATCGCGATTGCTCGGTGCCGATTGCATCCTGCTCATCGTTGCAGCGCTCGGTGACGCGGCGCTCGCCGAGATGCATGCGCTGGCGCGCGATCTGGGTATGGACGTGCTCATCGAGGTTCACGATGAAGACGAGCTGATGCGGGCGCTGCGCATCGAGCCATCGCTGGTCGGCATCAACAATCGCAACCTGCACGACTTTTCGGTCGATCTGGGCGTGACGCACCGTTTGTTGAACCAGGTTTCGGGTGACACGCTGATCGTGACCGAGAGTGGGATCGAGGTTCCAGAAGACGTCGAGTCGATGCGCGCTGCCGGTGTTGGGTGTTTCCTGGTCGGCGAGGCATTCATGCGTGCTGATGACCCTGGCGAGGCATTGCAACGACTGTTCGCCGGACCCCGGTAGACTCGATCCGTCCCCTGGCCGATGTTTCGTTGGCAGCATGTCTCAGACGCGACGGCGACGTGCGCAGAGCCTCGCGGTCGAACGGCCGAACCGTCTGCTGGTGTTCAGGACCAGAATGCGCCGACCACAGGTCTTGACCAGGCCTTCGTCTTCGATCCTGTCGAGGCACTTGCTGGTTCTTTCCCGCGTAGCCCCGATCAGTTTGCTCAGCATCTGGCGCGAGATCTGAAGTTGCACGCCGACACCCTTGATGCGTTTGGCATGCGGTCCATCGCACAACCGCACCAGCGTCTTGATCAGCCTGCTTGTGACGGTGTCGAATGTGAGCTCGCCAATCAGCCGATTGGAGTGGTTCAGTCGCTCGACGATCTGCGCAGTCACGACATCGAGCAGTCTGGGGTCTTCTCGTGCGGCCAGGTAGAACTGACGGTGGGTGATCTCAGCGACAGAAACATGACCCGCTGCACGTACCGACGCGCCGCGGTTGTAGCAGGTCGCCTGGCGAAACAACCCCAGCTCACCGACAAACTCGCCCTCCTCGACTTGCGAGATGACAACTTCCTGATTCGTTGACTCGCAATGGACGGAGACATGCAGCGTGCCAAGCAGGAGATAGTACAGAACGTCGCTGCGTTCATGTTCGTGGATCAGGACAGCGCCTCTGTTGAACTGCCGCATCCGGCAGTTCTTCAGCAAGGTCTTGATGATCATCGGCTTCGGGGTGGGCTCGGAAGCGTTCCATGTGAGCATGTCAACAGTCCTCGTTGTTGTTATTGGCATCCCTTTCTTTTTGTTGGAGACACGACAGCATGCCGCGGGGAACGGCACATGAAGGATCGAGTCCCTGTATTGATTACTTTGTCCACAAGCGGGCCGCGTCGTCAAGCACCTTGCAAGGCCACGTTTCGTCATCCGTCCAGTCCCGCTATAATCGCGTGCCGGCAAGTTGGCGGTTCGTCACGAGGTATTCGCGAATGAAGGCAGAAATCAAATGGCTCGGCGGCATGGCGTTCGAGGCCGCGACAGGCAGTGGTCATACGCTGGTCATGGATGGGTCGCCTGATCTGGGTGGTGAAAACCGTGGCGCGCGTCCGATGGAGTTGCTGCTTGCCGGCCTGGCTGGCTGCAGTGGACTGGATGTGGTGCATATCCTGCGCAAGGGTCGGCATACGGTCAGCGACTGTCGCGTGTCGGTGACTGCGGATCGAGCGGAAACGCCCCCGCAGGTGTTCACGCGTATTCATCTCCACTTCGCCGTTGGCGGCGAGGGGCTGACTGATGCCCAGGTCGAGAGGGCAATCAAGCTGTCAGCTGAAAAATACTGCTCGGCCTCCATCATGCTCGGCCAGACCGCCGAGATCACTCACGATTTCAGCCTCGTCTGAAGGTGCATTCCACCCCGTATGTGGTGGAGGAGGGTCGCCTGGTGTCGTCGGACAAACTCCGCTTGCATGGTTTCAACAACCTGACCAAGTCATTGAGCTTCAACATCTATGATGTCTGTTACGCGCGTGATGAAGCGCAACGTCAGGGCTATATTGCCTACATTGACGAGGTGTACAACGCCGAGCGGTTGACGCAGATACTGAGTCAGGTCGCCGATATTATCGGTGCCAACATTCTGGAGATTTCACGTCAGGACTACGAGCCGCAGGGCGCCAGTGTCACGATCCTGATCGCCGAAGAGCCCGAGGTCGAGCAGTCGCGCATTCAGGGCGCTGCGCCAGGGCCGTTGCCCGATGCTGTTCTTGCGCATCTCGACAAGAGTCACATCACCGTTCACACCTACCCCGAGACACACCCCGAGAACGGCGTCAGCACGTTCCGCGCCGATATCGACGTCTCGACCTGTGGCGTCATTTCGCCACTGAAGGCGTTGAACTTCCTGATTCACTCGTTCGATTCCGACATCGTGACCATGGACTATCGCGTGCGCGGGTTCACCCGCGATGTGGTCGGCCGCAAGCACTTCATCGACCACGAGATCAACTCGATCCAGAACTATCTGTCCGAAGATACCAAGGCGCGCTATCACATGTTCGACGTGAACGTGTATCAGGAAAACATGTTTCACACCAAGATGGTGTTGCGCGAGCCAGAGCTGCAACACTACCTCTTCGGGGATTTTGACGAGAATCTGACCGAAGAAGAAAAAGAGCCGATCCGCAAGCAGTTGCGACGGGAAATGGCCGAGATCTACTATGGCCGAAATCTTGGTCACGGCCAGGAAGTCGCGCTTGGTCTTGGTTTCAAGTGAACGGGAGAGCTGCCGTGTCCTACTATCAGCGCCATGTGTTTTTCTGCACGAATCAGCGAGCCGAAGGCAAGACCTGCTGTGCCGCCGCCGGGTCTGCTGACGATCGCGGCTACGTCAAGGATCGCGTCAAGGCGTTGGGGATGGCCGGTCAGGGTGGCGTCAGGGTCAACAGCGCCGGTTGTCTGGATCGTTGCGATGATGGGCCGGTCGTCGTGGTCTATCCCGAGGGTGTCTGGTACAGCTACGTCGATCGCGAAGACCTTGACGAGATCATCGATGAGCACCTGGTCAACGGTCGGCCGGTTGATCGTCTGCGGATCTGATCGCCAGTCGACGCTGTTCGCCAGTGCTCGATATTGCAGCGCAAAAAAAACTTGACTGCCGCAGCGCACCATTTATACTGAACGTGTCGGTACAGAGTTCTCTCTGTCCGGCGCTACTCCTCCATCCTCCTTTTACAGGTGGACTTGACGGCGCGGCATCCCACCCTTTGCCGCGCCTTTTTTTTGTCCGTCGCGCGCAGAGCGGTCAGGTAGGCTTGATCGTCGACTGCCTTTCGGGTAGAGTTTGCCACCTTTCAACGAAGTCACGGATTCGGAGCAGGTTCTGCATGAAGACGTTCAGCGCCAAGGCGGCAGAAGTGGAGCGGCAGTGGTGGTTGGTCGATGCCGATGGCAAGACGCTCGGCAGACTGGCCAGTGAGATCGCCGCGCGTCTGCGCGGTAAGCACAAGCCGGAATATACGCCGCATGTCGATACGGGCGACTATGTTGTCGTTGTCAACGTCGAGAAACTGCGCGTGACCGGCAACAAGCGCTCCGACAAGATGTACCATCATCACACCGGATACATCGGCAACTTGAAGAGCACCAGTTTCGAGAAGTTGCAGGCCTCCCATCCGGAGCGGATTCTGCAGCTTGCCGTCAAGGGAATGCTCCCGAAGAATCCTCTCGGTCGTGCGATGTTCAAGAAGATGAAGGTCTACGTCGGCAGCGAACATCGTCACGACGCGCAACAACCCACACCGGTCGATCTCGCCGGCTGATTACTGAACGTATCGGGAACCGACACAGATGGCAGAGCAGCAATATTACGGTACAGGCCGCCGCAAAACGTCGGCCGCACGCGTCTTCCTCAAGCCCGGAAGCGGCGCGATTCACGTCAATGGTCGTCTGCTTGATGAGTATTTCGGCCGTGAAACCTCCCGCATGGTGGTGCGCCAGCCGCTGGAGCTGGTCGAAGCCATTGACCGCTTTGATGTGCACGTCACCGTCGCCGGTGGTGGTGCCAGTGGTCAGGCCGGCGCGATCCGTCACGGTATCAGTCGCGCGCTTTTGCAGTATGATGAAAGCCTGCGCCTGCCATTACGGAAGGCCGGTTTCGTGACGCGCGATGCGCGCATGGTCGAGCGGAAAAAGGTCGGTCTTCACAAGGCCCGTCGAGCGACCCAGTTCAGCAAGCGTTGAGTCCCATGCGCTGAGTCTTTTGGGGGATCGTCTAGCGGTAGGACTACGGACTCTGACTCCGTCAACCCAGGTTCGAATCCTGGTCCCCCAGCCAAATCTCGTTTTTCGAGAAAAAACCACCGCCCGAACGTCACCGGGCGGTGGTTTTTTTGTCTCATGGATCAGAGCGTTGGCGGAAGATGGTGAAACCTCGCCATCGGCGCGACGACGGTGTGAGCCGTGACAGCGATTGATGATTGCGCCACCCACCCGCGGCACATCAAACGGCGCGGTTCTTTGTCAGCACCTCCCGTGCGGTCCCAAAGGCATCTTGCAGAGCCCGGTGGCCGTTCAGGCCGGCAGCCAAATCCAGACATACGCCTCGTCATGTTGTTTGCGCCTGGAAGTCATCATCGACCTCCTGACGGGGTGGGCGGACGGATTTCGGGAGAAGCGTCAGTTTTTCATCGAGCCGGGCATTGTGCACGGCGAGTGTGCGCTCGTCAGGCTCGAACAGACGCACGCCGACGAGTGCGGCCACCTCGAAGACACTGCCGATCTCGGGGCCGGGTTCGCCTTTTTCGATCGTGTAGAGTGTCGTGCGGCTGATGCCGGCGCGATTCGCCAAATCCTGTGCTGTCATGCCCTGTTCTGTCCGCCCGATACGGATCAGCTTGCCAAAGAGCGAGAGCGCCTGGCGAGTCACCCGGGAATAGCTTCTCTTGCGCTTCATCGCCCATCGACCCTTAAGTCCAGTTAAATAAACGCAAAGCTTCTTCACGTTCAGAATATTGAACATCTTAGCGCAAAAAGCATCATACTGCCAACAGTTTGATCAGTTGATTGGGCAAAACGGTCTGGCGGAGTGCCAAGAGTCAGTGATGTGGTCGAACATTTGGCGACAGCCCAGTGAAGCTGCCTTTAGGAATAGATTGGTGAGTGTAGGTCGTGAAAGCGATTGAAATCAGTCACGATACCATATATGCCATGAAAATAGGTTTTGTAAGGCATAAATGGTCTTACGTTTCCACCTTGCCTTATTTGCCCAACCAGCAGCTTGCGCTTGGCTTCGGGCGATCCAGAGTCATGGACGACATCACGCCCGATCAGGTGCAGCGCTTTGCCGACACGGCCCAGCTTTCCGTGCCCTCTCTCTGGGAGGCAATCCTCGGCACTGTGGAAGTAACCCGCGTCGCATGGCGCGACCATGGCGCGCGCGACCTGTTGCCTGCCAACCTGTGCAAGATGCTGGAAACGCAGATGGAGACAGTGGCGACAAATATCGGTCGCCATTAGGGCCACAGTTCGGGCGCCTGTCGGGTGGTTTCTTTCGGTCGCATTGCCAGGCGTTCAGATCGCGATGTGCCGGTAAGCTCTGAGCTCGCGAGCGCGCAGCGGGTGCTGCAGGCGCCAGACGATGCTCATCGGCCGACTCCCGGTATGGCGGACATAGACGGCTGGCCCGATGAAGCGAAACGGCTCGGTGAGCCCGTTGCCCAGTCGCTTCGCGCTGCGCACGAACAGCAACGGCTGGCAGCCCTGCTCGGCATGGTGAATGTAGCGCTGCCCGGTCGGCGAGTCGGCGGACGTCCCCGACTGGCTTTGCCAATGAAACAGCTCCTGGCTTAACGCATGGTCCTCGTACTGCGTGGTTGGCGAGAAGTCCTTGTCGGACTTGTTGATCGTGACAAAAAAGGCGTCGACACCCCGCTCGGCAACGTGCAGCACGCCCTCGCGGTGGGAGAATGGGGTGTTGAAGTCACCCTTGCCGAGCGCCAGCAGGATCTGCTCTCTGGTATAACACGCGTGGAGAGCCAACCCACCGGTCAGCGTGGGAAATCGGCGTTGCTGCGTCGGCAAACGCTGCTGCAGCTGCCAGCGCAGCACTTCGCGCAGATCTTGTCGGAGTGCAGGGTGCGCGTGAATGAACCCTAACGCAGCGTCCTCGCCACCGGCGGGACGCGGCTTTCCCCAGATCAGCGCCAGCGCCAGCAGGACGGCTTCCCGGTCAGCGTTGGTTACCGGTTTTGCGGTGTCGAGTGCGCGCTGCAGCGCCGTCAGCAGTTCTCGGTCATCGCAGAGCAGCAGCTGCCGCAGCCCCCGCGTCAATCCTTTCTCGTATCTGCCGAGCTCCGGTGGCTGGCGTCCGGCGCTCGCCGCCATCAGGCTTGATGGCATGCCATGCTTCAGCAGCAGGTCCGGGTCGTCGATGTGCAACCAGTCGAGCATCTGCGCCAGCGAGACCTGCTCTCCCTGCGTCTGGCGCAACGCTGCCAGTTGCGTGACGAGCTGCGGCCGTCGCAGGGCAAGTGCGTTGCGAATGTTGTCGAGCACCACGCTGGACGCCTGCGCATCCAGACGCACCAGGCAGCCGGCCGGCAGCCAGGGAAACCCGGCTTCGATCTGGCGGTCGATGCGCTGTCCGTGGTGGTTGCACAGAGCACGAAACCGCTCGGCAAAGCGAAATTGTCGATGTTGTGGGGCGATGAAGTCGAGCACGGTCAGGTTGGCCTTGCCGGGATGCACGCGCAGCCCCCGCCCCAGCTGCTGCAGATAGATGGTCAGGCTGTTGGTCGGGCGCAGGAACAGCACGGTGTCGACTTCGGGAATGTCGATGCCTTCGTTGAACAGATCAACGGTAAAGATGATCTGGATCTCCCGGTTGACTAGCCGTCGCTGCACGGTGTTGCGCAGTGCGGTTGGTGAGTCGGCAGTCAGGACGGCGGCAGACAGTCCGTGCACAGTGCAATAGTCGGCCATAAACTGCGCATGGCGCTGGCTGACGCAGAACCCCAGCGCACGCATGGCGTTCAGATCGGCAACATGGTCGTCGAGCTGCTGCAGCACCCAGCGTGCCCGACGTTCGTTGCTGCCGACGACGCGATCGAGATCGGCATCGCGATAGCCACCGCGTTGCCAGGCCAGCCCGCTGAAATCGACATCCGGATGATCGCCGACGCCGAAATAATGAAACGGCACCAGATGGCGCGCCTCGATGGCATCGGCCAGCCGCAGCTCGTGGGTGTAGCGCTTGCCAAACGCGTCGCGGATATCCTGCCCGTCGGCGCGCTCGGGCGTCGCTGTCAGGCCAAGCAGCACCTGTGGCTGGACATGATCAAGGATGCGCTGCCACGAAGCGGCGGCGGCGTGATGCGCCTCGTCGAGCACGACATAGCTGAAATGGTCGCGCGGCAACTGCGACAGGTCGCGCGCGTTCCAGCTCTGCACCGAGCAGAACAGGTGGCGGCTCTGCGCGGGTTGCTGCCCACCCGTCAACACGTCACCAAACGTCGCGTCACGCAGCACGTGGCGGAAACTGTGCATCGCCTGACCGAGGATTTCTTCGCGGTGTGCGATGAACAACAATGTGGGTCGACTGCCGGTGCCGCTCGACTCGGCGAATCGGCGGTAATCGAATGCCGCCACCATGGTCTTTCCGGTGCCGGTTGCCGCGATCACCAGATGCCGGCTCAGCCCGGCATCGCGTTCCTCGGCGATGGCGTCGAGAATTTCCTGCTGAAAGGCATGCGGTCGCAGGTCGAAGCAGTGCAGTGAACGACTCGATGTGCTCGGTCGACCGTCGCGTTCGGCGACCAGTGCGGCTTCCAGACGCGGCAGGTCATCGATGCCGATGCGCTCGAATTCGTTTTCGTCCGACCAGTGCGTGTCGAAACCGCTCACCACCTGCCGCCAGAGATGCGCCAGTTCGTGCTGACTGATGCGCGCCGTCCACTCCAGCCCCTCATCGAGCGCGACGCGAGACATGTTCGCCGACCCGACATACGCGGTGCCGAAACCGGTCAGACGGTGGAACAGGTAAGCCTTGGCATGCAGCCGGGCACGGTGCGTATCGAACGCCACGCGAACCTCGGTATTCGGCAACTCGAGCAGCGTCCGTACCGCTTTCAGATCGGTCGCGCCCAGGTAGGACGTTGTTGCGACACGCAGTCGGGGGCCGCCGTCAGGCCCGGGTTGCTCGACGAAGCGCTGCAGGCTCGACTTCAGCGCGCGAATACCGCTGTATTTGATGAACGCAACCAGCCAGTCGGCCCGATCGGCACTGGCCAGTTCCTTGTCGATCTGGCCGATCAGGCTCGGCGAATGCCGCGAGCCGGTCAACAGCGCCGACAACGCCAGCGGCAGGTCCGGGCGGACCGTCGTGCGCGCCTTCACCGCGGCGTCATCCGGGCTGCGGATTTCGACAAGTTGCCGCAGCGGCAACGCCGGCAGCTCGTCGAGCACCTCGGCGAGTGGATGATCAGCGGCGCGCAACGCGGCTGTCAGACCGTCGATCATGTCTTCCCACGCCGTGCGGTCGCGCTCGCGCAATCCCAGCAACGCGTCGCTGAAGACGCGACCGAGGTGGGCGCCCACAATCGCTGCGAGGTCGTGCGGATCGAGGTCGTCGCGCCACTGCGCAAGCGCAAGCAGATCCTGCTTGTCGAGCCGGTCGAGCAGCGCCCGGCTCGACAAGCGCTCGTGCAGACCAATCCAGGGGTTCCTGTCTGTCGCCATGTCATCAACCGGTTGCCGTGCCACCAGGATACTCTTGCCGGCGTCGGTGCTGCCAGACACGCCGCCGATCATCCCGGTTTGCGTTACCATGCACTGTTGATGCGTTTCCGACCTGTGAGAACCCGTTGCCATGCATATCGCGATTCCATCCCCCGATCTGGCCGCCGCGGATGCCGCCGCGCGGCGTCTTGATCAACTGACCAAACCGGTCGGCAGCCTGGGCCGGCTCGAGCCGCTGGTCGTCCAGCTCGCCGGCATTCAGGCGCAAGCACTGCCCGATGTCCGGCCAGCAGCGATGCTGGTCTTTGCTGCCGATCACGGCGTGACCGAGGCCGGCGTTTCCGCCTACCCGCAGGCGGTGACTGCACAGATGGTTGCCAACTTTGTTGCCGGTGGTGCCGCCATCAACGTGCTGGCCCGCCAGCACCAGGCGCGTCTCGAGGTGATCGATGTCGGTGTTGCAACGCCACTGCCTGCAGCGATCGCGGAGCACCCGATGCTGGTCAGCGACCGGGTCTGTGCCGGTACCGCCAACATGGTCGAACGCGATGCGATGTCGCGAACCGAGGTCAGCGAGGCCATGGCGACGGGTCAGCGTGCGGTGCAGCGTGCGTTGGCTGCCGGATCGCGTAGTCTGATCATTGGCGAAATGGGCATCGGCAACACCACCGCGAGCAGCGCAGTGCTTGCCGCGCTCACCGGCGCTGCGGTCGAGGGGCTGATCGGTCCGGGAACCGGCATCGATTCGGCCGGTCTGCGCCGCAAGCAGGCAGCGATCGTGCAGGCGCTGTCGCGCGCGCGGCCGGATCCGCACGATGTGGAGGGTGTGTTGGCGGCTGTCGGCGGGCTGGAGCTGGCGGCAATGGCCGGTGCCTGCATCGCCGGAGCCGGTCAGCGTCTGCCGTTGCTGGTCGACGGCTTCATCGCCACTGTCGCCGCACTGGCGGCCTGCCGGATGCGACCGGAGCTGGCGCCGTTCCTGATCTTCACGCACCGCTCGCGAGAGCCTGGCCATGTTGCTGCGCTTGCAGCGCTCGATGCCGAGCCGCTGATCGACTTCGAAATGCGGCTTGGTGAGGGCAGTGGTGCTGCGCTGGCGTGGCCGCTGCTCGATTCGGCCTGTCGGCTGCTGGCCGAGATGGCGACGTTCGACAGTGCCGGTGTTGCGACCGCAACATGACGTCGCTCGGGGTCGACGCGGTGCTCCCGGCGGGGAGTCGGCTGTTCCATGATGCCGGTTGCCTGCGGGTCAGCGCTGACCGCCCGCTGCGCTGCATCAGCAACGCACTGGTCGGCGGTGGTCTGGGCCGAGTGCAGCATTTCTGCAATTTTCATGTCGACAAGTCGTACATGGGCGCAGATCCGGCAGGCGATCTGCGCGACTGGTTGCGCCGCGCAGGTGTCGACGCCGAAGAAAGCCTGGCAATGATGACGGCGGTCCAGCTCGAGCACCATGCCGTTCACTGCGCGGCTGGAGTGCTGGCGGTGGTCACCGCCGGAACCGGCAACGCCGTCGACATCACCGCGCCGATGACCACCGATACGCGCGTGGTCGGGACGATCAATACCCTCGTCATCGTCGATGCGGCACTCACCGACGCCGGGCTGGTCAATGCCTGTCTGTCGGCGACCGAGGCCAGGGTGCGGGCGTTGCAGGTGCGCGGCGTTCGCGACCCGCAGACCGGTACGCCGGCGAGCGGGACGTCCACCGACTGTCTGGCCATTGCTGTCACCGACAACGGCTTGCCCGGCGATTACGCCGGCTCGGCAACGCGTGTCGGTCGTCGACTCGGTCATGCGGTCTTCCGGGCGACCTGCCTGGCGCTTGATGCGACGCAGGCCTGGGCTGCGGCCGAGACGGCACGATGAGTGAACTGTTGTCGCCAGCGCTGGTGTTGCTGGTCATGGTTGCGATCGGCATCGACCTGCTGATCGGTGACCCGCGCGCCATCCCGCATCCGGTGGTCATCATCGGCGGCGTCATTGCGCGGCTCGAACAGGCCTCGAATCGCGGTGCGGCAGCGCGTCGACGGCTGGCTGGCGTCGCGCTGGTGATTGTCGTCGTCGGCGGAACGCTGCTGACTGTCTGGTTGTTGCTGGCGCTTGCCGGTTGGCTGCATCCCTGGCTCGGCTGGTTGCTGCATGCCTGGCTGCTGGCGAGTTGTCTGGCGATCAAGGGGCTTGCCGACGCTGCACGGGCAGTCGCCGAGCCGTTGACCCGAGCCGACCTCGACGCAGCGCGTACCGCACTGGCGCAGATCGTCGGTCGTGACACCGAGCAGCTTGATGAGCCCGATCTGGTGCGTGGCGCGGTCGAGACGGTCGCCGAGAACACCGTCGACGGTGTGACTGCCCCGCTGTTTTTCGCGATCATTGGAGGTGCGCCGCTGGCGATGGCGTACAAGGCTGTCAACACGCTCGATTCGATGGTCGGCTACCGGGATGCGCGCTACCGTGATTTCGGCTGGGCGTCTGCCCGTGTCGACGACATTGCCAACTGGGTGCCGGCGCGGTTGACCGCGCTCTGCTTCTGGCTGGGTGCGCATGCCGGGGCGGGCGCCAATGGCTGGCGACTGACCGGGGTACTGGCTGCCACACGCGCCGAGGCGCCGCGGCACCCCAGTCCGAATGCCGGCTGGCCCGAGGCGATGGTTGCCAATCTGCTCGGTGTGCGGCTCGGTGGCGTGAATCAGTATCGTGGGCAACGCTCGGTGCGCGCGGTGATGGGGCCGGGATTGGTGCCGCTGCGAGCGGCACTGATCGAACAGGTAATCCGTCTCATGCACCGCGCCTGGTGCGTCTTTCTGACTGGCCTGCTGCTTGCAGCAGGCATCACCATGCTGTTGAGGGGAGGATGAGCGCCAGCGTCGTGTTTGTCAGTGGCGGCGCCCGCTCCGGCAAGAGTCAGCATGCCGAAGCGCTTGCCCGTGCGCTGCAGCAGCAACGTGGCGGGCGCCGCTGGTACCTGGCCACCGCGCGGGCGACTGACGACGAGATGGTCGCGCGGATTGCCAGGCATCAATCGGCGCGTGGGGCTGGCTGGACCACGCTGGAGGTGCCGAGCGCACTGGCTGATGCCCTCGACACGGTCGAGACAGGCGCGACGGTGCTGATCGATTGCCTGACGGTCTGGGCTGCACACTGGTTGTTCGAAGACGGCGGCGATGAACATGCTGGCGCGGCGATGCTCGACTGCGTGCTCGCCAGCGCGCGTGCGCGGCGGCTGGCGTTGATCGTTGTCTCCAACGACCTGAACGAGGATCTGCCACCAACCGATCCGCTGACCTGGCGGTATCTGCGTTTCCTGCAGGCGCTGCATTGCCGTCTCGCCAGCGCTGCCGATGCGGTGATCGAGGTTGTTGGTGGCGTGCCGATGGAGTGGAAGCCGTGGTCGGATCGTGGCGATGCGGGCTGGTTGTCATGAGCTTACGCAGATCGCTGACCGACACCGGTCATGGTGTGGTGCTGGCATTGCAGTTTCTGACCCGGATCCCGGTGCCGCTGCGCTGCCCGTGGACACCACCGACCTGTCGCGCCGCGCTGCGCGCGTTTCCGCTGGTCGGTGGGTTGATCGGTGTGCTGCTTGCGCTGGTCCTTGCGCTCGGCAGCGGCCTGCCGGCGCCGCTGCTGGCGCTGCTGCTGCTGACTGTCTGGGTTGCGCTGTCCGGTGGCTTGCACCTCGATGGTGTCATGGATCTTGCCGATGCGCTCGGCAGCAACGCGCCCATGGAGCGCCGTTGGGCGATTCTCAAGGACAGTCAGATCGGCAGTTTTGCGGTATTGGTGCTGGTGTTTCTGCTGGCCTGGAAGGGGATGTTGCTGTGGGCATTGATCGAGGCCGGACTCAGTGCATGGCTGCTGGTGCTGATCCCGGCGCTGGCCCGCTTCGGTGGTCTGGTCCTGCTGCGTCTGGCGCCGCCGGCAAGCGGGCAGGGGCTGGCTGCGGCGTGGCGCGCGCATCTCCGCCGCGTCGACGTGTGTCTTTCAATGCTGCCGGTTGCCTTGCTGGTGTTGCCGTTCGCGACGCTGTTGCTGCTGCCGACGCTGCTCGGAAGTCTGATGTTGCTGGGGTTGCTTGGTGTGTATGCACTATTGATGGTGCGTCTGTTTGCAGGGATCAATGGCGATATGATTGGTGCTGCAATCGAACTGGGGGAACTATGGCTGCTGATGCTGGCCTGGAGTTGGTGGTGGTTCGTCATGGCGTGACGCGCTGGAATCTCGAGCGTCGCTATCAGGGCCAGCGTGACATCCCGCTGTCGCTGGAAGACGCCAGGCCTGGTCTCGAGCGTCTGCGCCGGGCACTGGCGGCCGAAGCGTTCGATGCCGTGTACTGCAGCGACCTGTTACGCTGTCGACAGACGCTCGACTTTGTGCGGCCAGATACCATGGCTGCAGCAAGATTCGACCCGCGGTTGCGTGAGCTGGACTTTGGCGCCTACGAGGGCAGGACTTGGGAAGTGCTCAAGGATGACCCGGATTACCGCGCCTGGGTCGACAGTGCCGGTGAGCTTGCGCCACCGAACGGCGAGTCGGCGGAGCAGCTCTGGGGGCGGCTGTCCGACTGGCTCGACGCGGTGCTGGTCGGAGTGCGGTCGCAGGGGCATCGCCGCGTGCTGGCGGTCAGCCATGGCGGTGCGATCCGTGAACTGCGCCGTCGCCTTGAAGCGACCGACTTCTGGTCGGGGAGTGTGACGCAGGCCGAGGGGCGGCGTTTCGTGCTGCATCACCATGCCGGGAGCTGGACATGCACTGCTACATCGGAGGTGCCTGCTCGGGACGTCGAGCGCTGATCAGGCAGCGTCATCCAGAGGCGCGCTGGGCAGTCCTGGCAGCGGGTGACGCGTTGACCGACCTGCTGACCCGCTTGCCGGCGTGTCGCAGCGGATCGGCGCTGGTCATCGATGGTTGGACGCCCTGGCTGACCGCGCTGCTGGCGGAAACCGCCGATGATGACCAGGCCAGAGCGGTCTGGCAGGGGCTGATCGACGGCATCGCTGGCGTGGTAAGCTCGACAGAGTGCGCAGGTCTGGAGGTGGTGCTGGTGCTCGACGAGATGGGGCGCGGACTCGTGCCGATGCGTGCGTCTGACAGGCGTCTTCGCGATCACAACGGCTGGCTGGTGCAGGCGGCAGTGCGCGCCAGTGCCTGCGTCTGGCTGGTGCGCCACGGACTTTGCCTGCCGGTCGGTGGCGACCGGCAAGCGGTGCCACGGTGACCGGTCTGGCCCGCGGTCTTGCCGGGCTTGCACTGGCGCTGGTCTATACGGTGGCTGTCGGTCACGACGCGTCGCGTTGCGCCGTCGATGATCGCGGTCAGGAAGTCTGTCTCGAGCGCCCGGCGCAACGGATTGCCGCACTGTCACCCGGCGCCACCGAACTGATTTATGCGGCCGGTGCCGGCGATGCCGTGGTCGCGGTCGTTGCCTGGAGCGACTACCCCCCGGCGGCAACCGAGGTCGAGTCGGTCGGCAGTCACACGCGCATCGATCTCGAACGGCTGCTCGCGTTGCAACCGGATCTGGTCATTGGCTGGATCAGCGGCAACCCGTCGGAGCAGATCGAGGCCATCGAGGGCCTTGGCCTGACGCTGTTCTCGATCGAGCCGCGCCGTATCGAAGCGGTTGCCAACACGATCGAGCGGCTGGCGCTGCTTGCCGGAACCAAAACCGTCGGTGCTGCCGAGGCGGAGCGTTTTCGCGACGGCATGGCAGCGCTGGCTGCGCGCCATGCCGATGCCGAAACGGTCAGCGTGTTCTATCAGGTCTGGGATCAACCGTTGATGACCATCAATGACGCGCATCTGATCGGTCAGATCGTACAGATCTGCGGCGGTGTCAATGTCTTTGGTGAACTCTCGCGGCTGGTGCCGCGTCTCGGCGTCGAGGCCGTGCTGGGTGCCGACCCCGAGGCGATCATCGCCGGTGGCATGGGTGAAGAGAATCGCGACTGGCTCGATCAGTGGCTCGCCTACCCGGGGATGGCGGCTGTCCGTAGCGAGAATCTGTTTCTGGTTCCACCGTCGCTGGTCCAGCGACCGACGCCGCGTCTGCTGGAAGGTGCGGAAATCCTCTGCCGCAAACTGGAGGTGGCGCGTGACCGTCGACGCTGATCGGCATCGCCGTCCACAGTATGTGCTCGGACACTCCTGGCTCGGCGAATTTGTCGCCGCAGCCACGTCGAGGGGTCTGTGTGCGCTGCTGCTTGCCGACGAGTCGGCCGATGCGGAAGCGGATCTGCTGCGCCGATTCCCGAGCGCCGTCCCGCAGCCGGATCCGGCTGCGGCAGCCGAGATGCGTGCCTGTTGCGTGAACCTGCTCGATCCGATCAGTGCGGTGCCGCAGCCGTCGCTTGATCCGCGCGGTACCGATTTTCAACGCCGGGTGTGGCAGGCGCTTGCCAGCATCGGCGCTGGCCAGATGGTCAGCTACCGGGAGCTTGCCGGGCTGATCGGTCAGCCCTCGGCGGTTCGTGCGGTTGCTGGCGCCTGTGCGGCAAATCCGCTGGCCGTGGTGATCCCCTGTCATCGCGTCTGCCGGACCGACGGCGGACTTGGTGGGTATCGCTGGGGGCTCTGGCGCAAATGCTGCCTCCTTGGTCGCGAGGCCGCGCTTGTCGGCGCAGATCAGGTGCGCTCGAAGCGTTGCACGCCGTCCGGCGTGGCGAGCAGCAGTGCGTCGGCCGGCCGGCAGGCAAACAACCCGCAGGTCACCACACCGACAATCTGATTGATCGCGCGCTCCAGCGCTTCGGGTTCGTTGATCACAAGATCGTGAACATCGAGAATCTGATTGCCGTTGTCGGTCGTGAACCCGATCCGCAGCCGCGGTGTGCCGCCAAGCTTCGTCAGTTGCCGCGCCACGTAGCTGCGTGCCATGGGAATCACTTCCACCGGCAGCGGAAACGCGCCGAGCGCACGCACCCGCTTGCTCTGATCGGCAATGCAGACGACCCGCCGACTCATCGCAGCGATGATCTTTTCGCGTGTCAACGCGCCGCCACCGCCCTTGACCATCTGCAGCAGCCCGTTGATCTCGTCGGCACCATCGATGTAGACATCGACTTCGGCGACGCTGTTGAGGTCTTCAGGGTCAAACCCCTGTGCAATCAATGCCCTGCTCGATGCCTCCGAGCTCGACACCACGGTGCGGAGTCGATTGCGGATGCTCGGCAGGGCGGCGATCAGGTGAGCGACGGTCGAGCCGGTTCCGACGCCGAGAATGGCGCCGTTCGGGATGTCGCTCAGCGCGGCTTCGGCGGCCGCGCGTTTCATGTCATCGTTGGTCATCTGTCCGGATCCAGTTCCTGATTGACGCGCTGAGTGACTCGCGGACCGGTGTGCTGCCGCGAAACCGGGCGACTCGGCCATCAGTCGGTGCGGGCAAGCCGAGCGTCCCACTGCTAGACTAGTCTATCTTTTTTTGCTGATGGGCGCCCTGCAGATCGTGATGAATCGAGATTATCTGGAACGCATACTCACCGCTCGCGTCTACGACGTTGCCCAGCGCACCGCGCTCGATCATGCGCCGATTCTGTCACAACGGCTTGCCAATACCGTGCTTCTGAAACGCGAGGATCAGCAGTCGGTCTTTTCGTTCAAGATCCGTGGTGCCTACAACATGATGTCGCGATTGTCCGACGCGGCGCGCGAGCGTGGCGTGATCTGCGCTTCGGCCGGCAATCACGCGCAAGGTGTTGCCTTGTCCGGGCGCCATCTCGGGATCCGGACATTGATCGTCATGCCACGTACCACGCCGCGCATCAAGGTCGAGGCAGTGCGACGCCTTGGTGGGCGGGTGATCCTGCATGGCGACAGTTACGACGAGGCGTCGGCGCACGCGAACGCGCTCATGGACGAGCGGGGCCTGACGTGGATTCCGCCGTTCGATCATCCCGACATCATCGCCGGGCAGGGAACGGTCGGCATGGAAATCCTGCAACAGCATCCCGACCCGATCGATGCGGTGTTTGTCTGTGTCGGCGGTGGCGGTTTGATCGCCGGGGTGGCTGCGTATATCAAGCTGTTGCGCCCGGAGACCCGGATCATCGGCGTCGAGCCTCAGGACGCGGGCAGCCTGCACGCGGCAATGGCTGCCGGTCATCGTGTCAAGCTCGATCAGGTCGGTTTGTTTGCCGATGGCGTTGCAGTGCGCCAGGTGGGCGAGGAAACGTTCCGGCTCGCCCGGCAGTACGTTGACGAAGTCATCCTCGTGGGAACTGACGAGATCTGTGCTGCCATCCGCGATGTGTTCGATGATACCCGTTCGATCATGGAGCCGGCCGGCGCGCTTGGCGTCGCCGGTCTGAAAGCGTACGTCGAGCGGGAAGGTGTGCGTGACCAACGCCTCGTCGCGATTGCCAGCGGCGCCAACATCAACTTCAACCGCCTTGGGCATGTGGCCGAGCGCGCCGAGGTGGGTGAGCATCGCGAGGCGGTGCTGGCGGTGACCATTCCCGAGCGCCCGGGAAGTTTTCGGGCGTTCTGCGAGGCCATCGGATCCCGCGGCGTGACCGAGTTCAACTACCGCCTCTGCGATCCCGAGAATGCGCAGATCTTTGTCGGCGTCCAGCTGAATGACGGCCGTGCCGAGCGCGAAGCGGTGATCGGCGAATTGCGCGCGGCGGGTTATCCGGTGCTTGATCTGTCCGATGACGAGCTCGCAAAGGGCCATGTTCGCCACATGGTGGGTGGACGTGGTCGCGGTGTGGTGGACGAGGTGCTGTTTCGCTTCGAGTTCCCGGAACGGCCTGGCGCCTTGCTGAACTTCCTGACCCGGCTCGGCGAGGGGTTCAACATCAGCCTGTTCCATTACCGCAACCATGGTGCTGCCTACGGCAGGGTGCTGGTCGGGGTGCAGGTGCCGCCGGGGCAGCGTCAGCGGTTCGCTGCGTTTCTCGACCAGCTCGGCTACCGCTATCACGAGGAAACCGACAACCCGGCGTATCGGCTGTTTCTGGCTTGATCGAGTCGCGCGCCGAAGAGCGCGTTCGCTTAGCTGGCGGCAGACTTGCGCATGCTGAGACTGATTCGCCGCCGCTTGAGATCGACGTCGACCACGCGAACCCGCACGACCTGCCCGGACTTGACGACGCTGTGCGGGTCGCGCACGAACCGGTCGGCGAGTTGCGAGACGTGGACCAGCCCGTCCTGATGGACACCAACGTCGACAAAGGCGCCAAAGTTGGTCACGTTGGTCACCACACCCTCCAGCTGCATGCCGGGGG
>LFIK01000160.1_pt1 | contig 46140 bp, 39 predicted proteins | sample 643401 | NCBI WGS metagenome assembly LFIK01 (sample SAMN03777447, study PRJNA286221) | soda lake metagenome | biome: soda lake; feature: Kulunda steppe; material: water; isolation source: sample T5-Br brine of Lake Tanatar-5 | place: Russia: Kulunda steppe | collected 2010-07
CCATGCCGGACGACACGCTGCCGGCCATCCGGCAGGACGCTTTCGGCATGTTGCGCGACGAAGGTGTCGGCTTCGGCCCGGAGCGCGGCCGCCAGCATACGGCGCGCCCCGTCACGGGCGATCTCGGCCGCGCCGTGGGCGCCATCATCGGCGGCGTCGTCAGCGGCGCGATCCAGCGCGATCAGCAGCAGCGACAGCGCCAGCAGCAGTTGCAACCGCGGCAAAGTGCCCCGGCCGTGTCGCCGGAGCAGCACCGGCAGACCCGCGAGCTACAGCAGGCCCTGAACCATTTCGAGTTCTCTGCCGGGCAGGCGGACGGGGTCATGGGGCCGAACACCCGCGGCGCCATCCGGCGCTATCAGGCGGCGATGGGCTATTCCGTGACCGGCGAGCTGGCCGAGCCGCAGCGCGATTTCCTGATGGCGAGCTATCACCGCGCGCAGCACTCCGGCAGCATCGCGCCGTATGACCGCATCCTCGCCGCGGAGGGTCCTCAGGCCGTTCTGATGGCGTTTCGCGACGAGCAGCCCGGGGCACGGCCCGAGGCGCCCGCGCTGCACGCCGGGCCGTTCGACACGGCGCAGGCCGCGGCGCAGCAGTCCGGTTCCGACACCCTTCTGTTTCCCGACGGAACCTACACGACCGATCCCCGGTACTGTTCGCTCACCCCCGAGGAAAGCTCCGAGCTCGGCGACCGAATCGCCACCGTGCGCCAGCAGATCAACGGGCCGCGGATCGAGCGCGGCTACGAAGTGTCCTGCGAAATCGACTCGGTGCGCGCCGAGGGCGATCTGCTGACCGTGCAGGCCGGCTGCATGGCCGAGGGGTATGCCGAGCCGCGCGAATGGTCGCTCGAGCCGGTCTCCGACACGGCCTTCATCGAACGCGGCGGGTTTCTCGACGGGCAGCGCTTCGATCTCTGCGCCCCGGATGCGGATGAAGCGGCGCAACCCCGAGGCGCTGCAAGCGATTTCGTGCCCCCGCAGGATGCGAGATGGGTGCAGGTAGCCTCCCGCAGGACACTCGACGCCGCAAGAGACGTGGCCCGGCGCGAGGCGATCGCGGCCGCGGCGGAACGGACGGGCACGAAGGTGCGGATCTTTCGCACCCGCGACGGTTGGTATGCGGTCACCGCCATGATCCTCGGCGCGGTCGAACATGAAACCGGGGCTCTCGAGTGGGTGATCGAGAATGATGACCTGCCGGCGGACAGCCTCCTGGCGCGCGGCGAAAGCTATGCCGAGGAATTCGCCGTCGAGGGATCCACGCCGCCCGCGCCCGCCTTCACGTACACCGAGACGCTGCGCGAAAGCACGGTCTTTTCCCGCCTCGGGCGCGACGGAGAGCCGATCCACGATCCGATGCGGCCGGTGCCCGCGGGAGATCCCGTCGCCGTCTGGGGTCAGCCGGACGAGCGCGGGGATTGTCGGGTGGATGGCCATGAGGGCATCTTCATGCAATGCGCCGACCTCGCCGCGTTCGCCGATGGCGCGGCGGATCCGGAACCGCAGCCGGACGCGACCGTCACGGACGCGCCGCCGGTTTTCGGCCCGCATGCGGTGATTTCCCTCGATGCGACGAGCGGTTGCCTGCGCCACATCGACTGGCCCGTATTCCGGGAGTGTCTCGAGGAGGCCGGGGCCGGCGCGGCGGGTATCGCCGCGGCACGGGAACTCTCGAGCGGCGACGGCCCGGCCTTCCTGTCCGCGTACTGGCCCACGGGCGGGCCGGTCGATGCGGCCGAGATACAGGTGCCGGCCGCCGGCACCACGGCCCGGCAGGGACTCGTGCGCGACGGCGCCGGGTTCGAGTTCGTCGGCCTCGATGCCACGGCGGCGCAGGACGCCGCCAGCCGCCGATTGCAGCGCCGCTACCCCGATGCCGTCTCCTACAACCCGACATGGATCGTGGGCCATCGCCAGCTCGGCGAGGGCGGGCAGCGCTTCATTCTCGCCACCTTGCTCACCGATGGTTGCCGTGCCTGCGATCTCGTGGCGATGGCGTTGGGTTACAGGGATTTTCGCGACGGTGAGCTCGTCGAGGAGGACATGATCGGCTGGGCGCCACAACGGGGCGCTCTGCGCGGCGATGATGCCGGGATCGTGGCGCGGCTTCGCGACGGCGACGCGCTCGAAGCGCAGATCCAGCTGAACAGGCTGGGCTATATCGCCGGGCCGATGGACGGGGCCTTGGGCCCCATGACCCGGTCCGCGCTTGACGCGTTCCGACGCGATTACTGCCTCGAGCCCGGCGCCGGTTGGCCCGATTCCGCAACGATCGAGGCGCTCGCAGATAACGTGTCGGAGATCGTGTCGGGGCAGGCGCTCGGGACCCCGCCCGCGCCCTGCGGCCCGGGCGCCCCGGATAGGGCTGACCCCGCGGGCGCCGGGGAGGGGCTGACCTGGGAGAGCGCGGGCCCCGACGTGTTCAACATATTCACCGAGCTGGTGGGCGACTACTGCGTGGGCCGCGATTGCCCCTACTACGAGATCCGCCCGGAAAGCCGCTGTGAGGGCGGCTGCGATATCGACGGGGTCGAGGGCGAATATGTCGCTGCCCCCGTCTCGGCCGATGCGGCGCAGTCGCTCGCCGAGCGCGCCACCGGGCAGGTTCGGATGGTGTCCCGGCAAGGCGTTCCGCAGGGCCGTGACGGCGAGATTTCGCCCGCGCGGCTGGCCACCGCCGCGACGACCCGCGTCTACCGGCGCGGTTGCGAAACCGCCGCCTGCGACAGCCAGCTCTATGCGATCCTTGGCGAGGGGTTCGGCTTTATCCTCGACGTCCCGGGCCGCGATGAGGGCGAGTCCGGCACCCCCGCCCCGCGCGTCCCCGAAGACGCGGCCCGTGACAGCGTGTATTCCGAGATCTCCCCGGCGGACTGTGATCTCCTCTACAGCCCCCCCGCCGACGAACCGGGCGACGCGGCGGTGCAGCTCTGCGCGGGGCCGGAGGGCCACGAGGTCGTGCATGCGGATCTACATCTGCGCATGCATCTCGACTATCGGCGCGCCGGTCTGCACGAGACGCCCTCGGGCGTCGACTGGCGCGCCGGCATGAGCCCGGGCTTCCCGGCCGAGGGCTTCGCCGAGTTCAATCGCGTGCATGAGACGATCGAATGGCGGCGCGCCGAGATCGACGGGCGCCGGATTCCCTTCGCGACGATCCATCGCTGGTTCGTTCAGCTCGAGACATCGCAGGGGCCGCGGGAGCGTCCGATCCTTGTCGTCAGTACCGTGGCCGGGGAGGCGGATGCGCAAAGCTGCATGGTCGGCTATATCGACGCCGCTGAGACCGCCGACGCGAACGAGATGGCGCGCCGGCTCGCGGATGCTCGCGCGCCCGGGTTCGAATGCGGCGTCGACGAGATGCAGGCCTACGGGACCACGACGATCGAGACGCCGCGGCCCTTTCGCAGGGGCGCGGGTGCTTCGGTGGATGATGGCCGGTAGCCGGGACCGGACGCGCGCGGCCGCCCCTTGAACCGGCCGGATCGGCGAGCTCCCGCATTTTTCTTGCACGGGGCTTGATCCGCGCGGCAGGACGCGTCGTAATGCGTCAAAAGATGCGAGTCGAAGCCGCGAAGGCGGCCAACAGCATCACCAAGCGGGAACCGGTGCGGCGGCGATTTGAACATCAGCGGGGAGGACCGCATGGATTTCTTCAAGATCGACTGGAGCAAGATGAGCACCGAGGACAAGGCCGTCCGCCTCGCGGCGGCCGGCACCGGTGCGCTCTTGATCCTGCTTTTCATCGTGCGCGGCTTCGGCGACGGTGTCGAGCGCAGCGCCGACGAGGCGGCTGACAACGGCACCGAGGTTGCAGCCGCCGAAGAGGAGGCCGCCGAAGAAGAGGCCGCCGAGGAGGACGCCGAGACGGCCGAGGCCCCCGAGCAGGAGGCGCGCGAGGAGGACATGGCCGAGGCGGAGGCGCCCGAGGAGGACGCTCCGGAGGAGGCCGTCGAGATCGGTGACGAGGTCGAGACGGTCAGCTTCGACATTCCGGAGGACGCCGATATCGCGAACGGCCAGCGGCTTTTCGCGCAGTGCTCGGCCTGCCATGTCTATGATGCCGAACAGAATCGTGCCGGGCCGCATCTCGTCGGCATCGTGGGCCGCGACATCGCCGCGGCGGACGGATGGAGCTACTCGGATGCATTGCTCGCCGAAGAGGGCGAGTGGACACCGGAGCGGCTCTCGGCCTGGCTCGAGGATCCCGACTCCTACATCCCCGGCAACCAGATGGCCTATAACGGCATCTCCGGCGAGAGCGACCGCATGGACCTGATCGCGTTCCTGTACGCGCAGCAGGCGGACTAGGCGGACGCCGCCCCGCCCCGGATCGCCGGGGCGGGTGCCGGAGCGGCTAGGCGACGGCGTGCGCGAGGGCGCAGCGCCGCCACAGACTCGTGAGCGCGGTCACCAGCCTGTCGATATCGCCGTCGCCATGAAGCGGCGAGGGAGTGATGCGCAGCCGCTCCGTGCCGCGCGGCACCGTCGGGTAGTTGATCGGCTGGACATAGATGCCCCAGTCATCCATCAGCATCTCGCTGACCATCCTGCACTTGACCGGATCGCCGATCATCACCGGGATGATGTGGCTGTCATTGGGCATGTGCGGGATGCCAGCGCGGTCGAGCGCGGCGCGCACCGTCGCGACCTGGCGGCGCTGGCGGGCGCGCTCGAGCCCCGACGCCTTGAGATGGCGGATCGACGCCGTCGCCGCCGCCGCGATCGCCGGGGGCAGGGCCGTCGTGAAGATGAAGCCCGAGGCGAAGGAGCGGATGAAGTCGCAAAGCGCGGCCGAGCCGGTGATGTAACCGCCCATCACCCCGAAGGCCTTGCCCAGCGTCCCCTCGATGACGTGAATGCGCTCGGCCAGCCCCTCGCGCTCGGCGATTCCGCCGCCGCGCGCGCCATACATGCCAACCGCGTGGACCTCGTCGAGATACATCAACGCGCCATGCGCCTCGCAGACCTCGACGATCTCGCGCATCGGGCAGATATCGCCATCCATGGAATAGACCGACTCGAAGGCCACGATCTTGGGCACATTGCCCGCGGCGGCGAGCTTGGCATCGAGATCGCGCCAGTCATTGTGCTTCCAGATGACCTTCGGAGCGCGCGAATGGCGCACGCCCTCGATCATCGAGGCATGGTTGCCCGCATCCGAAAAGATCACCGCACCGGGCAGCCGCGACCCCAGCGTCGACAGCGCCGCCCAGTTCGAGACATAGCCCGATGTGAAGATCAGCGCCGCGTCCTTGCCGTGCAGATCGGCGAGCTCGGACTCGAGCTCCAGGTGGCGCGTGCTGGTGCCGGAGATATTGCGCGTGCCGCCCGCTCCGGTGCCCCAGCTTCGGGCGGTTTCGGTCATGGCACGGATCACGTCGGTGTTCTGGCCCATGCCGAGATAATCGTTCGAGCACCAGACCGTGACCTCGCGCGCGGTGCCTCCGGCATGGTTGACGGCGCGCGGAAAGGCGCCCGGCTTGCGTTCGAGATCGGCGAAGACGCGGTAATTGCCATCGGCCCTGAGCGCGTCAAGCTGCGTGTCGAAGAGGCTGTCAAAGTCCATTGGTTTCCTCCCGCAGGGACTCGAGTGGCTGTTGCTTGGGCGCGGGCATCATCCAGCGCCAGAGTTTGTCATCGGGCAGGGCGAGCACCATGAAGCCGTGCTCCACGAGCGCGAGCAGGGTGAGCACGCCGAGCAGGGTGAACCCCACCGTTCCCGCCGCGTCCCCCGCCTGCGCGGCCAGAACGGCCCAGCCGCCTGTGGCCGCCGCGAGCACCAGCACCGAAACCGGAAAGAGCGGATTCATCGCCCGGCGGCGGAAATAGCTCGGCAGATGCGCGAGCGGGCGGGGCAGGAAGGCCGTGTTGATGCGCGGCACGCCGAGAAACAGGTTGAGCTTGGCCGAGATGCGCGCGGCAAGAAGAACCGCGAAGGCCCAGAATGCCACGGCCTGTTCGGCCCCGCGTGACAGGAGCGCGAGCGCGATGAACGCGGCGATGAGCGCGAGTTCGTGCCAGGCGATGGTCCCGATGGCGCGCCAGAGCCGCTCGGCGGGCGATGAATCGGGCGGGCAGGGGCTGCGATTGGGCCCCGTGATCACTCCCGACAGGAAGGCCAGCTCGATCCAGCCCCAGATGGCGAGCGCGGCGGAAAAGCCCAGATAGGCCCCCGCCACGCCCGGCATTCCCAGCGACGCCTGCGCCGCCAGAAAGCCCCCGAGCAGCAACGGCAGCCCCCCGATCACGGACCAGCGATGCTGCGCGCCGCCGGCGTTGTCGGCCGCGGCGACCCGCCACAGGAAGATCCCCGTGGAGGCCCACCACAGAAACAGCGCCGCAAGGGCCGCAATCCAGGGGCTTTCAGCCATCCGCTCTCCCCCGCCGCCGGCTCAATAGGCCGGCTCGAGGCGCACGCTGTCGGGCACCTCGTTCTTCTTGACCGGCAGCGTGTAGAGCCGCAGGAAGCCCAGCCCGGCACGCGCGCCGGCCCAGCCCTTGCCGAGCTTGCCGCCGATCCCGCCGCGCCTGTCGGCCGCCTCCATGTCCTTGAAGGCCGCCTCGATGCGGCGCAGCGTCGGGATCCAGGCCGGGTGATCGATGTCGAGCTCGATCGGGAAGACCTGCCGGGCGATCACGTTGGTCTTGCGGAATACCTCCTGGTCGTACCAGTCGATGTCCACGTCGAGCGCCTCGTGAAACGCCTCGCGGGCATGGTCGCGCACCCACATCGTCGCATAGACCGCCGTGAGGAAGAAGCGGATCCAGTAGACATTGATGCCGCTGGTGAGCTTCGGGTCGGTGCGCATCAGCAGTGCGAAGGCCTCGCCGTGGCTGTGCTCGTCGTTGCACCACTCCTTGAACCAGTTGAAGATCGGGTGGAACCGCTTGTCCGGATTCGCCTCAAGGTGGCGGTAGATCGTGATGTAGCGGGCATAGCCGATCTTTTCCGACAGGTAGGTGGCGTAGTAGATGAACTTGGGCCGGAAATAGGTGTATTTCTTCTTCTTGGTGATGAAGCCCAGATTGACGGCCACCCCCGCATCGCGCAGCGCGTCGTTGATGAAGCCCGCATGACGCGCCTCGTCACGGCTCATGTAGCTGAACAGCTCGCAGATATCGGGGTTGTTGCCGCGCCGCTTCATCTCCTTGTAGAGTACGCAGCCCGAGAACTCGGCCGTGCACGAAGAGACCAGGAAATCGATCAGCTCGCGCTTGAGCTGCGGGTCCATGTTCTCCCAGTCGGGGTTCTCCCAGGTCTCGTCCTTCTTGAAGTGGCCCTTGTTGGGGTCGGACTTCATCTGCGCGAGCAGGTCGTCCCAGTCCTCGCGCACCGGGCTGACGTCGATGGCGTCCATCTCGTCGAAGTCGGTGGTGTAGAAACGCGGGCTCAGCAGCGTGGTTTCCATCGCCATGCCGGTGGTGTCGGTCGCCGGGGCGCCCTCGATCTCGCGGGCGAGGGCTTCGTCGCTCGCGGCGCGGTCGGACTCGCGGGGTTGCACATTCATGCCGTCATCTCCTCGGAAAACGAGAACTCGCACAGTTCGATGAATTCGAAGTCCCCGGTCAGCCGGGTCCAGAGGCGCTCGATGTTGCTCGCGCGGGTGATCGTCGCGGTGCGCTCTTCGGTGACCACCTCGCCGAACTCGGCCATTACGGGCGCACCGTGCACCTCGACCTCGTCGCCGGGATGGATCACGGCGCCGTTGTCGAAGCGCACATGCGCATGCAGGCTCTCGAAGCGATGACTGACCTCGACGGTGCAGGGCACGCGCTCGGTCGATCTTGTCAGTATTCCCATGGTTTCGGTTCCCTTTTGTTTTGGTCGTTCAGCGGTGCGTGAGCCGTTCGAATGCGGCCTTGTTGTCGGCACCGAAGGATTGCAGCTCGACACTCCAGCCGGTCTGCGGGTCGTTCAGGCTGAGCCTGCCATTGGCATACTCGACGAGCCGGACGGGCGCGTCATTGGCAATGCCGTTGACGCTGCGGTTGCGGGCGATGCCGTCATGCACCGCGTCGATGAAGCCGCCATTCGCCAGATCGAGCACGACCGCCCCGTCGGGATCGCGCACGGTCACGGCGCTGTTGCCCGGCGCGCTCTCGATGACGATCATGCGCTCGAAGACGATCTCGGCAGGGGCGGGCCGGCCGACTGTCTCGCGCTCGGTGAGCACCGCGTAACTCACCAGCAGCAGCGAGACGATCGCGAGACCGGCCATCGCGCCGAGGAGCGGGCGCGGGATCATCTCCGGGTCGGTGTTGTGCAGTGCGGGGCGGGCGCGGGCCATGGTCTGTCTCCTATTCGGCGGCGATGGCCGCGGGCTGGGGGCCGAGAACGGGGGTATTGATCCGCGTCTCGGCCGCGTCGGCGACGAGCGCGGCCACGCGCGCCGCGTCGGGGATGGCGCGCAGGGCCGGCTCGGGGTTGCGGAAATGCCAGGGCCGGGCATGCGGCCAGAGCGCGGCATAGGCCAGCCGCGTCTCCTCGGGCGTCTGCAGTGTGATCGTGCCGGTGCCGTCGCCGCGCTCGTTCAGCCGCGCCGCCATGACCTGTGCGAAGGGGATGTTGAAGGTCACCGGCAGCGCCGCACCCACGCGCAGGATCACCCGAGCGCTGGTGACGGTGTAGATCGCGGCGCGCGCCTGCGCATGCGCCAGCCCGAGCACCACGCCGAGCCCCGCCGCACCGAGCACCGCATAGGGCAGCCCGTGCGCGAGCCCCGCGAGCAGTCCGCCCGCCGCCGTGGCGGTGGCGAAGTGCCAGGCGACGAGGGCCGCGAAATAGGCCGCGATCCAGTCGAGCTTGAAGGCCGCGCGCGCGAGCGGCAGGGTCGCGGGCCGACCCTGCCAGAGGATCTCCTCGCCCGCGGGCGGGCGTTCGGGCAGACCGGGGATCGGCTCGAAGGCGAAATCGGGGTCGTCGCGCTGATCAGGCATCGAGGAACTCCTTGCGGATGCGCTTGGCAATGGTTTCGCGCTTGTCGGCGGCATAAAGGATCCCGCCGGCAACATAGCCCGAGATCTTCTCTTCCTCGAGCATCGTCACCTTGGTCGCGGCCCGCGTCTTGGGGATGCCCGCGAAGAGATCGGAACTGAGCGCGTTGCAGCGCACGCGGTCCCACTTTACCTTGACCATGGTCATCGGCAGCAGCCGCTTGCCCTGCTCGCCGTTGAGCTCGACCTCGACATAGCGGATGAGCTGCTCGGGCGCGTCGATCCAGAGATCCGAGACCGTGCCCACGACCTCGCCGTCGCCCGCCTGCACCGGCAGACCGCGCGGGTCGCGCCCGGCCGAGATCACCATCTCCGAGCTGCGCGACATCGGCACCAGCTTGTTCTTGCCGTGGCCGTCGAGCTCGGGGAGGTCGCGCCGGGGCGCCCAGGCGGCCGGCCCGAGGCCGTCCTTCATGGGATCGCCCGTCGGCGCATGCGGAAAGCCGCCCGCCTCGGCGCCGCGCTCCATCGCGAGCTTGCGGTCCTCGCGCTTGTAGTCGGGCACCGTGACCTCGCCGCGGTCATGCGGCAGCACGAAGGTCTTGGGCGCGGGCATGGGCAGGTTCGAGGGCGCGGGCTCGCCGTCCTCGCTCTCGAGGGGATAGCCCTCGCGCATGTTCTCGGTCTGGATGTAGTAGATCAGCCCGGCGAAGAAGAGCCAGAACAGGTAGAGCGCGATGAGCGCGAGATCGAAATTGCCGAAAAAGGTCTGATCGAGCATCGGTGTTTCCTCCGTGGTCAGGTCGGAAAATCGGCGATGCCGATCTTGCCGTCATGTGCCCGCGTCGCGGGCTTCGGTTGCGGGGCCCGCACGAGCGGGCCGAGAATGACAAGGGTTGCGAAGAGCAGCAGGATCTCGAGGTGATAGACGAAGGTGTAGCCGATCGCGGGCCCCTGCAGCGCGGCGCCGAGATGGCCCGCCTGCGCCAGCCCGCCGACGAGATCGCGCAGCCCGCCGCCGAGCGCGATCGCCAGGCCCGCCGCCGTGGCCTGCGCTGCCCCCCAGGCGCCGAGCGCGAGGCCGCGCCCGGCCTTGCCCAGAACCGGCAGATTCATCGCCGCCACCAGCGTGGAGACCGCGAAGAGTCCGCCGCCAAGGCCGATCCCGAAGGCGCCGCCATAGAAAACGGCCGCCGAGTCGAGGGGAGCGGCGAAGATGATCAGCGAGAACCCCGCGATCCCGATGAGCATGCCGCGCGCGCATTGGCGGTAGACATCGAGCCCGCGCTGCAGCCAGCGCGCGGCGAGCGCGAAGCCGATCAGCGCACCGCCCGCCCAGACCGCCGTCAGCAGCGTCGTCGCCGCCACCGCAAGGCCGAGGATCTGGCCGCCGTAAGGCTCTAGCAGGACATCCTGCATGTTGAAGGCGAGCCCGCCCACCCCGACGACCATCAATAGCCGGCCCGCCTCGCCGCCGGCCATGAAATCGGCCCAGGCCTCGCGAAACAGCGGCCGCGGTTCGGCGCGCTCGGCCGCCGACATGGGGCGGACCTGCTCCTGCTTCCACAGCGCGATCAGGTTCAGCACGATCGTCACCACCGCGCAGCCCTGCACCACGCGGATGAGTTGCAGGTTCGAGAAGTCGCGCAAGAGCCAGCCCACGATCACCGCCGAGACCCCCATGCCCAACAGGAACATCACGTAAAGGAGTGCTACGACGCGCGGGCGCTTGTCGTCCTCGGCGCGGTCGGCGGCGAGGGCGAGCCCGGCGGTCTGGGTCATGTGCATGCCAAGCCCGGTCATCAGGAAGGCCAGCGCCGCGAGCACCTGGCCCGCCCAGCTCGGCCCCATCACCTGGTCGCCGCTCAGCACGATGAGCGCGAAGGGCATGATCGCGAGTCCGCCGAACTGCCACAGCGAGCCGAACCACAGGAACGGGATGCGCTTCCAGCCGATGGCGCTGCGATGGGTGTCGGAGCGAAAGCCCAGCAGCGCGCGGAACGGCGCCACCACGACGGGCAGCGCGATCATCGAGGCCACGATGATCGCCGGCACCGACAGCTCGACGATCATCACCCGGTTGAGCGTGCCCAGAAGCAGCACCATCGCCATGCCGACCGAGATCTGGAACAGCGACAGCCGAAGGAGCTGGCGCATCGGCAGCCCTGGCGACGCCGCGTCGGAAAAGGGCAGCATCGACAGCGAGAGACGCTTCATCTGGCTCTTGCCGATGACCATGATGCCACCTCCAGGCATTCGGAGATGTAGAAACCCGAGGAGATCCGCCCGATGCGCGCGACCGGCGCGTGGCTCGCCGCCTGCAGCGGCGCGAGCGATTGCGGGATCATCGTGGGCGATCGGTCGGCGCGCGGGAAGGCGCGCCCCAGCGTCCAGAACGCCATCAGAAGCGGCGTGCGCGGCGCGACCGTGAACACGATGCGCCCGCGCGTGCGCGCGCCGAGCCGGTCGAGCGCGCCGCCGATATCGGGTGCCGTGTAGTAGATCAGGCTGTCCATCGCGACGACGTGGTCGAAGCGGCCCAGATCCGCGGCGAGCATGTCGCCGGCGATGAACTGCACCCGGCCGCGATGCGCCTCGGGCAGCCGCCGCGCGGCGATGTCGATGAGCGCGGGCGAGATGTCCACGGCCACGACCTCTGCCCCGCGCGCCGCGAGCGCTGCGGTCATCTGCCCGGTGCCGCAGCCCGCATCGAGCACCCGCGCCCCCGACAGATCAGCGGGCAGCCGCGAGAGCATGAGCGCGCCCATGCGCGCGCGCCCGGCGCGCACCGTGGCGCGGATGCGGCTGACGGGGGCGTCCGAGGTCAGCTTCTCCCACACCTCGGTGGCGGTGCGGTCGAAATAGTCCTCGACGCGGGCGCGGGTGTCGGCATAGGCGCTCATGGCTCTTTCCTCAGTCGAAGCCGAGCAGCTCGAAGATCTCGCGGTCGGGCAGCGGCGCTGGGGCGTGCTCGGCCGTCGAGTTCCAGAGCGCCTCGGCAAGGCGCATGTATTTCGCGCGGCAATCGACGATGTCCTGCTCGTCGGGCATTTCGAAGAGTGTCTTCTTCTTGAGCCGCGAGCGGCGCAGCGCGTCCACGTCGGGCATGTGGCCGATGCGCCCGAAGCCGACCGCCTCGCAGTAGCGGTCCACCTCGTTGGTGTCCGTCGAGCGGTTGGCGATGCAGCCCGACAGGCGCACCTTGTAGTTGTTCGCCTTGGCCTGCACCGCGGCGATGATGCGGTTCATCGCGTAGATGCTGTCGAAATCGTTGGCGGTGACGATCACGGCCTTGTCGGCGTGCTGCAGGGGGGCGGCGAAGCCGCCGCAGACCACGTCGCCGAGCACGTCGAAGAGCACCACGTCGGTGTCCTCGAGCAGGTGGTGCTGCTTGAGCAGCTTGACGGTCTGGCCCACGACATAGCCGCCGCAGCCGGTGCCTGCGGGCGGGCCGCCCGCCTCGACGCATTTCACCCCGCCCCAGCCATCGAAGACGAAGTCCTCCGCGCGCAGCTCCTCGGCGTGAAAATCGACCTCCTTGAGGATGTCGATCACAGTGGGCACGAGCGTGCCGGTCAGCGTGAAGGTGCTGTCATGCTTGGGATCGCAGCCGATCTGCAGCACCCGCTTGCCCATCATCGAGAACGCCGCCGAGAGGTTCGAACTCGTGGTGGACTTGCCGATGCCGCCCTTGCCGTAGACCGCGAAGACCTTGGCACCCTCGATCTTCATCGAGGCGTCCTGATGCACCTGCACGGAGCCGTCGCCGTCGAGGCCCTTCAGGGTCGGGATCTCGTCTCTGGGGCTCATCTTGCACCTTTCTGCGCGAGGGTTGCGCGCGTGCTTTGCGTGGGGCCGCTTGCGCGGCTCGGGTGGGGACGACCGGTCATTCGGCCGCGATCCCCTCGAGGCGATCCTCGAGTTCGTCGGACGCGCCCTGAAGCGCGGCGAGGGTTTCGGCGTCGGGCTGCCAGTAGTTGCGCTCGCTCGCCTCCAGCAGCCGCCCGGCCATGCGCGCACTCGCCTGCGGATTGAGCTCCGCGAGCCGTGCGCGCATCGCATCATCGAGCACGAAGGTCTCCGACAGGCGCTGATAGACCCAGGGATCGACCGCTTCGGCGGTCGCCGACCAGCCCATCGTGTTGCTCACATGCGACTCGATGGCGCTCACCCCGGCGGCGCCGTGGCGCAGCATGCCCTCGTAGAATTTCGGGTTCAGGCTGCGCGAGCGGGTCTCGAGCGCGATCTGGTCGCGCAGGCTGCGCACCTTGCCGTCGCCGCGGGTCTGATCGCCGATGAAGACCGGGGTTTCGGACCCGCCGCGCGCGCGCTTGACGGCGCGGGCAATGCCGCCGAGCGTGTCGAAATAGTGATCGACCGTGGTCACGCCGAGCTCGACGGATTCGAGGTTCTGATAGGCCAGATCGACATTGCCGAGCGCGTCCTGGAGCAGCGCCGATTGCTGCGTCGGCGCGCCGGTGCGGCCATAGGCGAAGCTCTTGCGGTTCTGGTAGGCATCGGCGAGCTCGTCCTCGTCGCCGAAGGCCGACGCGCCCACGAGCAGGTTCACGTTGGAGCCATAGGCGCCCTGCGCGTTGGAAAAGACCCGCAGCGCCGCAGTCTCCATGTCCACGCCCGCCCTCTCGGCATGGGCGAGCGCATGGGCGCGGATGAAGTTCTGCGCGAGCGGCTCGTCCTCGGCGCTCGCGGCCAGCCAGGCGGCTTCGGCGAGCATCCGTGTCTGCAGCGGCAGAAGATCACGGAAGATCCCCGACAGCGTCATCACCACGTCGATCCGCGGGCGCCCGAGTTCGGCGAGCGGGATCAGCTCGGCGCCGCAGAGCCGGCCCTGCGGATCGAAGCGCGGGCGCGCACCCATCAGCGCGAGCGCCTGCGAGATCGGGCCGCCATCGCTCTTGATGTTGTCCGAGCCCCACAGCACCAGCGCGATCGAGCGCGGCAGGCCGTCTGCGGCCTCGAGCAGCCGCGCGGCCTGCGCGGCACCGTCGCGCAGCGCATGCGCGGTGGGCATGCGGAACGGATCGAAGGCGTGGATGTTGCGCCCGGTGGGCAGGATCTCGGGCGAGCGGATCAGGTCGCCACCCGGCACCGGCGCGGTATAGCGCCCGGCCAGCGCCCGCAGCAGGGCGGGTGTCTCGGAGTCTGTGGCCAGGGCGGCGTCGGCGCGGGCGCGCCCGTCGGCGTCCGTCTCGGGCATCTCGGCGAGCATCGTGCTGCGCGCCTGCGCGCCCATCGGCGCTCCCACCACATGCATGCCGTCAGGGATCAGGGCGGCCTCGGTCTCGAGAAGCTCCAGCCAGAGCGTTTCGGGCGCGTGCCCGCCAAGATCGACGGCCTCGGCCTGCTCGGCGATGAGGGATTCGAGCTCGGCGCGGTCGGGGGCGTCCGCGCCGGTCTGGCGCCAGCGCGTCAGGCTGTCCTTGAGATCGGCAAGCCCGCGATAGAGGCCCGACTGCGCCAGCGGCGGGGTCAGATGCGTCACGCAGACCGCGTTCGAGCGCCGCTTGGCCAGCGTCGCCTCCGACGGGTTGTTGGCGGCATAGAGATAGATGTTCGGCATCCCGCCGATCAGCCGGTCTGGCCAGCAGTTGCCCGACACGCCGGCCTGCTTGCCGGGCATGAATTCGAGCGCGCCATGCATGCCGAAATGCAGCAGCGCATCGGCGCCGAAATCCTCGCGCAGCCACTGGTAGAAGGCGGCGAAGGCATGGGTGGGCGCGAAGCCGGTCTCGAAAAGCAGCCGCATCGGGTCGCCCTCATAGCCGAAGACCGGCTGCACCCCGACGAAGACGTTGCCGAATTCGGCCCCGAGGACAAAGACCCCGCGCCCGTCGGACTGATCGCGTCCGGGCGCGGGGCCCCACACGGCCTCGATTTCGTCGAGCCAGGGAGACTTCTCGACGAGGTGGTCGGCGGGGATATGGGCGGCGATGTTCGCGGGCTGGCCGTGACGGGCCATCGGATCGCGCGCATCGCCGAGCACGGCGTCACGCAGCGCATCGACGCTTTCGGGCGGCTCGAGGTCGTAACCCTCGGCCTTCATTGCGTGCAGCGTGTTGAAAAGGCTCTCGAAGACCGAAAGATACGCGGCCGTGCCGACGGCGCCCGCATTCGGCGGAAAGCCGTAGAGGATCACCGCGACCTTGCGCTCGGCCACCTGCGAGCGGCGCAGCGCAGCCGTCCGCGCGGTCTTGTCGGCGAGGGCGGCGATGCGCTCCGGGCAGGGCGCCATGGCCTTGGCGGTGTCCTGCGGCCGGCAGGCATGGGCGCAGCCGTCACAGCCCTCCGCGCCGTGGCGGCCGGCAAATACGGTCGGGTTCGTCGCACCGTCGATCTCTGGCAGCGCGACGAGCATCGTCGTCTCGACGGGGCCGAGCCCGCCGCCCGCGCCGGCCCACTGGCCGAGTGTCTGGAACTCCAGCGGATGCGCCGCGATGTAGGGCAGGTCGAGGTCGGTGAGGGTCTCCACCGCGGCGGGGCTGTCATTGTAGGCGGGGCCGCCGACGAGGCTGAAACCGGTGAGCGAGACGAGCGCGTCGGCCTTGCCGTGGATGTAGGCGTCGATGGCGGGGCGACCGTCGAGCCCGCCGGCATAGGCCGGGATGACGGCGAGCCCGCGCGCCTCGAAGGCGCGGATCACGGCGTCGTAATGGGCGGTGTCGGCCGCGAGCACATAGCCGCGCATCAGGAGCAGGCCGACCGTGCCGGAAGCACCCGCAGGGCGCGGCAGGTCGGCGGCATCTGTGGTGATGCGGTCGGGCAGATCGGGGTGGTAGAGGCCCACATCGGGATATTCCACCGGCGCCTCGGAGGCCGCGCCGCGCCAGTCGTCGCGCTTGGCGTAGCGCGAGATCAGGAAGCGCACGAGGTTCTCGATATTGTCGTCGGAACCGCCGAGCCAGTACTGCATGCACAGGAACCAGGCGCGCAGATCCTGCGCCTTGCCGGGAACATAGCGAAGGATCCTGGGCAGCCGGCGCAGCATCGCCATCTGCTTGGCGCCGGAATTCGAGGACGGGGCCTTTGAGCCGCGCAGCTTCTTGAGCAGCTTCATCGTCCCCGAGGCGGGGCGGGCCATGTCGAGATCGCCCATCCGGGTGAGCCCGACGATCTGCGGATCGGCGACCATGCCGACAAAGGCGTCGGCGTTTTCGCGGGCATCCTTCAGATCGGGCAGGATGGCGCTCACATGCTCCTCGAGAAAGAGCAGGTTGGCGATGACGAGGTCGGCGCTGGCGAGATCGGCGCGGGCTTCCTCGAGCCGCTCGGGGTGCTCGCCCCATTCGGCAGCGGCGTGGATGGTGATGTTCAGCCCCGGAAAATCACGCGCAAGGCGCGGCAGGATCCGTTCGGCAGGGCCGGCAGCGTGGCTGTCGAGCGTGAGGATGACCACGCGGTAAGCGGAGGCGGCCTCGACCGCGGTGATGTGTCTGTCAACGCGCATAATGGGCCTTTGCTTCGTAGAGGGTGTCCACGCTTATGCGGCCGATGCCGCGGGCGGCGGCGAAGGCCTCGGTGTTGCGCTTGGCCTTGCCGCGCACGAAGAAGGGGATCTTGCGCAGCTCGCGCTCGGCATCGTCGAGCCAGATGACCTCGCCGGCCGGGGGTGCGGCCTCGGGGGGCATCGAGCCCCCCTCGGCCGCCGCCTCCTCGGCGGGCGCCTCGTCCTGCGGCCGCGGCGCGTGGCCGCCGTGATGCGAGGGACCGGCGGCGTCATGGAACTCGAAATCCTCGCGAAACATCGCCAGCAGATGCTCCTCGAGCCCCATCACCAGCGGATGCACCCATGTATCGAAGAGGACATTCGCCCCCTCGAAGCCCATCTGCGGCGAATAGCGCGCGGGAAAGTCCTGCACATGCACCGGCGCGGAGATCACCGCGCAGGGGATGCCGAGGCGCTTGCCGATATGGCGCTCCATCTGGGTGCCGAGGATCATCTCGGGGGCGGCCTCGGCGATCGCGGCCTCGACCTCGAGATAGTCGTCGCTGATCAGCGCGGGCACACCGAGCGTCTTGCCCAGAGCGCGGATGTCGCGGGCGAATTCGCGGTTGTAGCAGCCCAGCCCGACCACCTCGAAGCCCATCTCCTCGCGCGCCACGCGGGCGGCGGCCTTCACATGGGTGCCGTCACCGAACAGGAAGACGCGCTTGCCGGTCAGGTAGGTGCTGTCGACGGAGGCGGCCCACCAGGGCTGGCGCAGGCGCGATTCGTCGGGGCGCGCCTCGGTGCCGGCGAGGGCCTGCACCTCGGCGATGAAGTCGCGCGTCGCGCCGGCGCCGATGGGGATCGTCTTCGTATAGGGTTGGCCGAGGGCCGATTCGCACCAGCGCGCGGCGCTCTCGGCGGTTTCGGGATAGAGCAGCACGTTGAAATGCGCCGCTCCGAGCCGACGGATATCGTCGGGTGTCGCCCCCATCGGGGCCGCGACATTCACCTCGATGCCCATCTCGCGCAGCAGGCCAGCGATCTCGGCCAGATCGTCGCGGTGGCGAAAGCCGAGCGCCGTGGGCCCGAGGATATTGCAGCTCACCCGCTCGGTGCGCGGCATGGGCGCGGCGAGCGCGCGCAGGATGGCGCGGAAGGTCTCGTCGGCGCCGTAATTCTCCTTGCGTTGATAGGACGGCAGCTCGAGCGGGATGGTCGGGATGTCGAGTCCCATGGTCTCGGCCATGCCGCCGGGATCGTCCTGGATCAGCTCGGCGGTGCAGGAGGAGCCGACGATGATCGCCTGCGGATCGAAGCGCTCGACCGCCTCGAGGCAGGCCGTGCGGAACAGATCGGCGGTGTCGGAGCCCAGATCGCGGGCCTGGAAGGTGGTGTAGGTGACCGGCGGGCGGTGGTCGCGCCGTTCGATCATCGTGAAGAGAAGATCGGCGTAGGTATCGCCCTGCGGCGCGTGCAGCACGTAGTGCAGCCCGGTCATGCCCGTGGCCACGCGCATCGCGCCGACATGCGGCGGCCCCTCGTATGTCCAGACGCTGAGCTTCATTCGGCGGCCTCCAGCCCGATGGCCTGCTTGCGCCGGATCGGGCGCGCGAACAGCCCCGCGAGATCCCCGGCCTGTTCGTAGAAATGGACCGGGGTGAAGATGAGCTCGATGGCCCATTTCGTGGTCAGCCCCTCCGCCTCCAGCGGGTTGGCAAGGCCGAGACCGCACACGGTGAGGTCGGGCCGCGCGGCGCGGCAGCGGTCGAGCTGCAGGTCCACGTCCTGGCCCTCGGAGATCACCGGGCCTTCGGCGAGCAGGTCGAGATCGGGGCCGATCACCTCGCGGTGCAGGAACGGGCTGCCCACCTCGAGCGCGGTCATGCCGCATTCGCGGGTCAGGAACCGCGCGAGCGGCGGCTCGAGCTGGCTGTCGGGGAAGAAGAACAGGCTGCGGCCGCAGAGCGTCTCGGCCTGCGCGGCCACGGCGCGGCGGGCGCGGGCGCGGGGTGCGGCGGTGACGCGCTCGAAGACCTCGTCGGGCACGCCGAATTCGTCGGCGACGGCGCGCAGCCAAAGGGTGGTGCCCTCCTCGCCGAAGGGCATCGGCGCGGGGATGTGACGCGCGCCGCGCCGGCCGAGCGCCTCATGCGTGTCGCCGAGAAAGGGCTGGGTGAGCGCGAAGACGGTGTTTGGCCCAACGGCAGGGTCCTGCGCCGCGCGGCGCGCGGGCAGGCAGCGCACCGGGCCGATGCCCATCGCCGCGAGCAGCGACAGCGCCTGATCCTCCACCACATCGGGCAGCGCGCCGACGATCACGAGCTCGCGCGCCTCGGTCGCCTGGAGTGCGGGGACCATCGCCGCGAGGCAGGCATCCTCGCCCTGCGTGAAGGTCGTCTCGATGCCCGAGCCGGAATAGTTGAGCACCCGCACATGCGGCGCGTGCGCGGCCGAGAGCCGCTCGGCGGCCTTGGACAGGTCGAGCTTGATGACCTCGGAAGGGCAGGAGCCGACGAGAAAGAGCTGGCGGATATCGGGACGGCGCTCGAGCAGGCGGGCGACCTCCCGGTCGAGCTCGGCCTGGGCGTCGGCCATGCCGGCGAGATCCGTCTCCTCGAGGATCGCGGTGCCGAATCGGGGCTCGGCAAAGATCATCACCCCGGCGGCCGATTGCAGCAGATGCGCGCAGGTGCGCGAACCGACCACGAGGAAAAACGCATCCTGCATCTTGCGGTGCAGCCAGATGATGCCGGTGAGCCCGCAGAACACCTCGCGCTGGCCGCGCTCCTTGAGCACGGGGGCGGTGCGGCAGCCGACGGCCGGGGGGGCGGGCAGATCGCTCATGCCGGGACCTCGCTCTGCAGCCGCGCCGCGCGCAGCTTCCACAGGAATTGAAAGGCGTTGATCGCGTAGAGGGCGTAGGCCGCCAGCGCGAGCCACATCAGCCCCGCCGGCGACATCGATCCGGCGAGCAGCGCGACGACATAGGCCGTGTGCAGCGCGATCACCACGAAGCTGACCACGTCCTCCCAGAAGAAGGCGGGCGCGAAGAGATACTGCCCGAACACGACCTTCTCCCAGATCGCGCCGGTGACCATGATCGCATAGAGAAAGCAGGTCTTGATCAGCACCGAGATCGTGGCCGCGAGATACCCCTGATCGGTGGCGAGATAGCGCAGCACGAGCACGCTCGAGCCGATGAAGACAAGGAACTGCGCCGGGGCGAGCACGCCCTGCACGAGCGTCCAGACCGTGCTGTCACGGCGGGCCCTCTGGGCGGGGGTGTAGAGTGCCGGCGCGGGGCCGTTCGGTGCTGTGGACGCCATCCTGGACATGCTCCCTGGCGCTGTTGGTGATCTGAAGCGTAGACGCGGCGTCGTGAAAGTGTCAACCAAAACTTACAGTCGAGCCATCGGCGCCGCGCACGCCGCCAGATCGGCGCCGTTATGCCGGATACGTCTTGATTACAAAGGCTTCGCTCTAGTGGGGCGCGGCGCGCGGGCGCGATTGCGCGCACGACTGTCAAAGTTGTTTGACAGATGGGCTGACTGCGGGAACAATGGGCGCGCAAAGGAGTTGCCGCTGGACCGATGCTGTCGGGTTGAGCGCATGCCGAGATCGGGAGGCGGAGGATGCAGACACAGGCCTTTGGCAGACTGAACCGCGTCGCGCCCCCGAGGCGCCGCAACCTTGACGGCGTCGCAAGCGAGGTCGTCGCGCGGGTCGCCGCGGCGCGCTCGGCCGCCGATCCGATCTGCGAGCGACTGATGCAGCGGCTTGTAGCCGCAGCCGCCGGCGCCGATCGCATCCGCTGCGGCGAAGTGCATGCGGCGGCGCGGGGTGCCGGGGTGTCGGACGAGCAGTTCGTCGATCTCTACCTGCCCGAGGCCGCCCGGCGCATGGGCGCGGACTGGCTCGCCGACCGGATGAGCTTCGCGCGCGTCAGCATCGGCATGGCACAGCTGCAATCGCTCCTGCGGGATATTCCCGCCGCGCATGGCCTGCCCGAGACGGCCACAGGCGGCGATCCCCCCGCCGTGCTGATGGTCGTTCCCCGCGGTGAACAGCATGTTTTCGGGGCGCGAATCGCGGCGGGAAAGCTGCGCCGCGGCGGTGCTTGCGTGGTCTCGCTTCTGGGTCCGCGGACGGGCGAGGTCGCCGCCGCGCTCGCGCGGCGCCCGGTTGATGCGCTGATGCTGTCCGCCGGCGGGGCAGGGGGCCTTGAATTTTGCCGCGAATTGATCCACGCAATTCGGAGCGACATTTGCGCGCATCTGCCCATCGTCGTGGGCGGCGCGGCGATGACCTGGAAGGAGGAGATCGAATCATACACCGGCGCTGACATCGTCAGCTCGGACCCCGAGGCCGCCTTGCGCGCCTGTCTTGCTCGTTGCGCCGACTTCCGCGTCCGCTCGAGCGCTTGAAACCGCGCTGTCCCGGGTGAGGGGTATGCGCAAGATCATTGGCTGGTTCCTTGAACACCAAACTCATGTCCTCCGCGATTGGTAAGGCCGGGCTCGCCGCCGGAGCGGAGCCGCTTCAGAGAATTCTCGCGAGTGCGGCGGATCTGGTGCTCCTTGTGAACCCGCATGGCCGCGTTGAGGCGGTCGAAACCAATCCCGACATTCCCGGCTTTCCCTCCACCGAGCAATGGCCCGGACGCGAGCTGCGCGAGATCATGACCGTGGAGAGCGTCGACAAGATCTGCGACCATCTCGATCGGGCCGCGGCCGGGGCGCGGCTTCCGGCGATGGAACTCAACCATGTCGTCGAGGGCGGCGCCGATATCGCGATACGCTATGCCGTGCATCGCCTCGATGCTCAGGGCTCCCTGCTGCTGCTGGGGCACGATCTGCGCCCGGTCGCGGAGATGCAGCAGCGCCTCGTCGAGGCGCTGCTCATCATGGAGCGCGACTACGAGGCGCAGCGCGAAGCCGATACGCGCTACCGGGTGCTGATGGAGGCGGTGGATGACGCGGTGTTGGTGATCGCACTCTCGAACGGGCGCGTCCGCGACCTCAACACCCCCGCCGCGCGCCTCATCGGCGAGGCGCGCGACGATCTGACCGGCCATCCCGTCGGCCGCATCCTCGACGAGCGCGGTCACGGCGATCTGCTCGAGGAATTGACCAACAGCGCGATCAGCGACCGGGGGGTGGCCATGCCGGTCACGCTGCGCCGCTCCGGCCGCGCGATGCGCGCCACGCCGACGGTCTTTCGCGCGGGCGGGGAGCGGCTGTTGATCTGCCGGTTCGAGACCCCGGCCACCGATGCCGGCACGACGACGCCGGACGAGTTCGGCCGGGATCTGCAGCGGCTCTATGACGAGGGCGCGGACGCCATCGTCTTCCTCGATCGCGACGGCGTGATCCGCGCCGCCAACGAGGCCTTCGTGAACCTGACGGATGCCGCCGAAGCGTCGATGCTGCGCGGCCGCGCGGTGGCGGAATTCCTCGTGCGCGGGGAAGTGGACCAGCGCGTGCTCATCGAGAATGTCCGCCGCGCCGGGCATCTGCGCCACTATTCCACCCGGTTGCGCACCGAATTCGCCGGCGAGGTGCAGGTCGATGTCGCCGCGACCTGGCTCGACGATCGCACGCGGCCCTGTATCGCGCTCGTGATCCGCGACGCCATGCGCAGCGAGGCCGCCGCCCGCCTGCCCGCGGTTCCCGGCGGCGACGAGGGCGCGCGCGGGCTGATGGAGCTCGTTGGCTCGGCGTCGCTCAAGGAGATCGTCGCCGAAACCAACGATGTCGTCGAGAAGATGTGCATCGAGACGGCCGTCGAGCTGACGGGCAACAACCGCGTTGCGGCCGCCGAGATGCTCGGCCTGTCGCGCCAGTCGCTCTATGTGAAGCTGCGCAAGCACGGGCTGCTGAGCCGCGACGGGGGCTGAGGGCGGGCCGCTTGACCTGTGTCAAGTTAATCTGACAATTCGTATGTCAATCTAGGTGGACACTCAGCGGAGGTCCACCATGCGAATCGTCTTCGTTCATCCGAACTACCATTCCGGCGGCGCCGAGATCGCCGGGAGCTGGCCGCCCGCCTGGGTCGCCTATCTGACCGGGTCGCTGCGTGCGGCCGGCTTCGACGACATCCACTTCATCGACGCGATGACCAACCACATCGACCACGCCGCGCTGCATGACCGCCTCGCCGCGCTCGCGCCCGATGTCGTGGGCACCACGGCAATCACCCCTGCCATTTACGAGGCCGAGGAGGTGCTCCGCACCGCGCAGGCGGCGGCCCCGGACGCGCTGCGCGTGCTCGGCGGCATCCATGCCACCTTCATGTATCCGCAGGTGCTCTCCGAGGCGCCGCATATCGACGTGATCGTGCGCGGCGAGGGCGAGGAGATCATGACGGCGCTCATGCGCTGCGTCGCCGAGGGGCGCTGGCCCGCGGACCGCGCGCAGGTCAAGGGTTTGGCCTATGTCGACGGCGCGGAGATCGTCGCCACCCCGGCCGCGCCCACCGTGAAGGATCTCGACGGCATCGACCCGGACTGGTCGATCTTGGAGTGGGAGAAATACATCTATGTCCCGCTCGGCGTGCGCGTGGCGATCCCGAACATGGCGCGGGGCTGCCCGTTCACGTGCTCGTTCTGCTCGCAGTGGAAGTTCTGGCGCGACTACCGGGTGCGTGACCCCAAGGCCGTCGCCGACGAGATCGAGACCCTCGTCAACGATCACGGTGTCGGGTTCTTCATTCTCGCCGACGAGGAGCCGACGATAAACCGCAAGAAATTCATCGAGTTCTGCGAGGAACTGATCGCGCGCGGGCTGCCCGAGCGGATCCAGTGGGGCATCAACACGCGGGTGACCGACATCTACCGCGACCGCGAGCTTTTGCATTTCTACCGCCGCGCCGGGCTCGTGCATGTCTCGCTGGGTACCGAGGCGGCCGCGCAGCTCAAGCTCGACCAGTTCAACAAGGAGACCACCGTCGCGCAGAACAAGGAGGCGGTGCGCCTGCTGCGCGAGGCCGACATTTTCGTCGAGGCGCAGTTCATCGTCGGGCTCGACAACGAGACAGCCGAGACTCTCGAGGAAACCTACCGCATGGCCTGGGACTGGCAGCCCGATCTTGCCAACTGGGCGATGTACACGCCCTGGCCCTTCACGCCGCTGTTTCAGGAGCTGCGCGATCAGGTCGAGGTGTTCGACTTCTCGAAATACAACTTCGTCACCCCGATCATGAAGCCCGCCGCGCTGAGCCGGGGCGATCTGCTCGACGGGGTGATGAAGAACTACCGCCGCTTCTACATGCGCAAGGCGCTGTTTCACTATCCCTGGCGCGGGACGGGCTACCGGCGGCGCTACCTGCTCGGCTGCCTCAAGGCGTTCCTCAAGGCCGGGTTTGCGCGCACCTTCTACGATCTCGGCAAGGCGGGCTACTGGGGGCCGCAATCGAAGGACAAGGTCGATTTCGGCTTCGACGACACGCGCACCCTTGCCGAGGCGCAGACCGCCGACTGGGAGGCCAGCGCGGAGCGCGCCGCCCGCGCCGCCGAACGGCGCGCCGCGCTGCGCGAACAGGGCAAGGCGCGGGCGGCCGAGCGGCGCGATTTTCGCATGCCCAACGGCGCCGCGGGCGCGCGCGAGCCGGCGGAGTAGGACGTGGCGGCGCGGATCGGCCCCAACGCCGTGTTGCAGCACCTTCCGGTGCTGGATGCGGTCCTTGGCCTGCGGCGGCGCACGGCCCTGTTCGCCTGCGCCGGGGTGGCGGTGCCGCCGCCGGATGCGGGGATGCTGCCGGAAAACGAGGTCGCGCGGCTGCATCGTGCCGTGCGGCTCTATGTTCCGGGCGCGGCGGCACGAATCGGGCGCGCGGCGGGGCTGGCGACGGGCGATTACATCCTCGCCCACCGCATCCCGGCGCCGGCGCGGCGGCTGGTCCGGGTGCTGCCCGCCCCGCTCGGGGCTCGGCTGCTCGCGGGGGCGATCGCGCGTCACGCCTGGACCTTCGCGGGGTCGGGGCGGTTTGCGATCGCCGCGCATCGTCCGCTGGTTTTCACCATTGCGGACAATCCGCTCTGCGGCGGGGTCGATGCGCCGGGCCCGGTCTGCGACTGGCATGCAGCGGTGTTCGAGCGGCTCTTCGCGCGCCTCGTCTGGCCGGGTGTCACGGTGCGCGAAACCTCCTGTTGCGGTGCCGGGGCACCGGCCTGTCGTTTCGAGCTTCGCGCCCGCGACCGCGACTCTTTTCTTGCCCAAGGCGACACTGTCATGTTTAATTGACACATGAGCGTCAGTTCCGAATTACACAACGCCATCCCCCGCCCGCGCGCCATGCTCGAGCTGATCAAGCCGGTGACATGGTTTCCCCCAATGTGGGCCTATCTGTGCGGCATCGTCTCGGTCGGGGTATCGCCGATGGAGGCCTGGCCGCTGGTGATCCTCGGCGTGCTGTTGGCAGGGCCGGTGGTCTGCGGGATGAGCCAGGCCGCGAATGACTGGTGCGACCGGCATGTGGACGCCATCAACGAGCCGCATCGCCCGATCCCGTCGGGGCGCATCCCGGCGCGCTGGGGGCTCGGCATTGCGCTTGCGATGAGCGTGCTGGCGCTTGTGCTCGGCTGGCAGCTCGGGCCGTGGGGCTTCGGGGCGACGGTGGTCGCGGTGATCGCGGCCTGGGCCTACTCGGTGGAGCCGGTGCGGCTCAAGCGCTCGGGCTGGCTCGGCCCCGGCGTGGTGGGGCTGTGCTATGAGGGGCTGCCCTGGTTCACGGGTGCGGCGGTGCTCGCCGCGGGCGCGCCGCGCTTCGAGATCGTGGTGATCGCCGGGCTCTACGCCTTCGGCGCCCACGGCATCATGACAATCAACGATTTCAAGGCGCTGGAGGGCGACCGCGCGACGGGTGTGCGCTCGCTGCCGGCGGTGCACGGCCCCGCGATCGCCGCGACCATCGCCTGCACGGTGATGACGATGGCGCAGATCCTGGTGATCTGCCTGCTGGTGATCTGGGGCCAGCCCTGGCACGCGCTGGCCATCGCCGCGCTGCTCGGGGTGCAGGTCTGGGCGATGCGCCGCTGGATGGCGGAGCCGGCGCGGCTCGCGCCCTGGTATAACGGCGCGGGGGTCGGCCCCTATGTGCTCGGCATGATGATCGCGGCGGTGGCGCTGCGCGATGTGGGCGTGGCGGGATGACGCTGTCCTGGCTGTCGATCTTCCGGCTCGGGCTGGTGCAGATGTGCCTCGGCTCGGTGGTGGTGCTCACCACCTCGACGCTCAACCGGCTCATGGTCGTCGAGCTCGCGCTTCCGGCGGTGCTGCCGGGGCTGCTCGTCGGGCTGCATTACGGCATCCAGATCACCCGGCCGACCTGGGGCTACCGCTCCGACACCGGCGGCAACCGTACGCGCTGGATCATCGGCGGGATGGTCGCGCTCGCGGCGGGCGGGCTCGGCGCGGCGGGCGGCGTGCTCGTGCTCGAGCATGCCTTCGTGACGGGGCTGGTGCTTTCGGTTTTCGCCTATGCGCTGATCGGCATCGGGGTGGGGGCTTCGGGCACTTCGCTTCTGGCGCTGCTCGCCACGGCCACGGCGCGCGAGCGCCGCGCGGCGGCGGCCACCATCACATGGCTGACGATGATCGCGGGCATGGCCGTCACGGCGGGTGTCGCCGGCACCTTCCTCGACCCCTACACCCCGGCGCGGCTTATGGCGGTCGTGGCGGTGATCACGCTGGGCGCGGTGATCGTCACGATCTTCGCCGTCGGGCGCATCGAGCGCGGGATTACCGCGCGGCCCGACCCTGCGCCGATGCCCTTTCGCAAGGGAATGGCCGAGATCCTCGCCGAGCCGAAAGCGCGCGCCTTCACGCTCTTCGTGTTCCTGTCGATGACCGCCTATTTCATGCAGGAGCTCATCATGGAGCCCTATGCCGGGCTCGTCTTCGACTACACGCCGGGCCAGTCCACGACCCTGTCGGGGGCGCAGAACGGGGGCGTGTTCCTCGGGATGCTCACCGTGGGCATCGCGGCGACGGGGCTGCGCATCGGGTTGTTGCGCAGCTGGGTCATCGCGGGCTGCACGGGCTCGGCCGGGGCGCTCGCGGCGATCGCGCTTCTGGGGCAGGCCGGGGTGGGGCTTCTGATGCCCGCCGTGGTGCTGCTGGGATTTTTCAACGGCATGTTCGCCGTCGCGGCCATCGGGTCGATGATGGCGCTCGCCGACAAGGGCCGAGGCAACCGCGAAGGCACGCGGATGGGCCTTTGGGGCGCGTCGCAGGCCATCGCGGCCGGGTTCGGCGGGCTCGTCGGTGCGGCGCTCGCGGATCTCTTGCGGCTTGTCGTGACGGCGCCGGCGGCGTTCGGAACCGTATTTCTCATCGAGGCGGCGCTGTTTGTCGGCGCCGCGGTCATGGCCTGGCGGATCATGGACGGGCGCGCGCCCGCGCCCGCCGCCCCGGCAATAGCGGGAGAATGAGATGAAGCATGATGTCATTGTCGTCGGCGGCGGCCCCTCGGGCGCGGTGGCCGCGCAGGATCTGGCCGAGGCGGGGCGCAGCGTCGCGCTGCTCGACCGCGCCGGGCGGATCAAACCCTGCGGCGGTGCAATCCCGCCGCGGCTGATCGCGGATTTCGCCATTCCCGACGAGCAGATCGTCGCGAAGATCTCCACCGCGCGCATGGTCTCGCCCACCGGCCGCGCCGTGGACATCCCGATCGAGAACGGCTTCGTCGGCATGGTCGACCGCGAGCATTTCGACGAATACCTGCGCAACCGCGCCGCGCAGGCCGGGGCCGAGCGGCTCACCGGCACCTTCCAGCGCATCGAGCGCGACGCCGACGGCACGCATGTCGTCTGGCGCGACAAGATCACCGGAGAGACCCGGCGCAGCACCGCGAAGCTCGTGATCGGCGCCGACGGGGCGCGCTCGAACGTGGCGCGCGCCGAGGTCGATGGCGGCGACAGGATCCCCTATGTCATCGCCTATCACGAGATCATCGACGCGCCGCAGGGCGCGGGCGGCTACGATCCCGGCCGCTGCGACGTGATCTATGACGGGCGCATCTCGCCGGATTTCTATGGCTGGGTGTTTCCGCATGGCGCGCAGGCGAGCGTGGGCATGGGCAGCATGGCCGAGGGGGTGGATCTGAAGGCCGCCACGGCGGCGCTGCGCGAGTCCTCCGGGCTCACGGAGTGCAGGACGATCCGCCGCGAGGGCGCGCCGATCCCGCTTCAGCCGCTCGATCGCTGGGACAATGGCCGCGACGTGGTGCTCGCGGGCGATGCGGCCGGGGTGGTTGCCCCGTCCTCGGGCGAGGGCATATATTACGCGATGGTGGGCGGGCGCGTTGCCGCCACGGCGGCGCTCGCGGCGCTCGCCTCGGGGCGCGCCGGCGAGCTCGCCAAGGCACGGCGGCTGTTCATGAAGGAGCACAAAACGGTGTTTCGGGTCCTTCGGTCCATGCAGGACGCCTACTACAAGTCCGACGACCGGCGCGAGCGCTTCGTGAGCCTGTGTCACGACGTGGATGTGCAGCGGCTGACCTTCGAGGCCTACATGAACAAGAAACTCGTGCGCGCGCGCCCGATGGCGCATCTGCGCATCGGCATCAAGAATCTCGCGCATCTGTCGGGGCTCGTCTCCCCGGCCTGGACCTGACGATGCTGACGCCCGCCTGGATCGACGGCGAGCTTCGGCCCGTGGACAAGCTCGAGGTGCATCGCCGCGGGCTGCGCCATCCGGCCGTGTCGGTGTTCCTGACGGCGGGCGACGCGGTGCTGATCCAGAAGCGCGCGGCGGGCAAGTATCACACGCCGGGGCTGTGGGCGAACACCTGCTGCACGCATCCCGGCTGGGGCGAGGACCCGGCCGCCTGCGCGCGCCGGCGCCTGCGCGAAGAGCTCGGCATCGCGCCGCCGGCGCTCGCGCATCGCGGGCAGGTCGAGTATCGCGCCGATGTCGGCGGCGGGCTGATCGAGCACGAGGTCGTCGAGGTTTACGGCGCCGAGGTGCCGCGCGACCTGGCGCTGGCGCCCGAGCCCGAGGAGGTGGCGGCGACCCGCTGGGTGGCGCGCGGCGAACTCGCGGCAGAGATCGCGCGCGCGCCCGGCCGCTTCACCCCGTGGCTGCGGATCTATCTCTCGCGCCACGCCGCGATGATCTTCGCTGACCCCGCGTCCATCTAGGCCAGCGCCTCGGAGAGAAACGGCCTCATCAGTGCGGCCACGGCGTCCGCATCCTCCTCATGGGCGAGATGGCCGAGCCCCGGCAGCACGGCGAACCGCCCCTGAGGCAGACGCGCGGCGGCCCTCTCCGAGACGGCGGGCGGCACCGTGCGGTCGTTCTCCCCGGCGATCAGCAGGCAGGGCACGTCCAGCGCGGGCAACGCCGCGAGGAGCGGATCGAGCCGCCACTGCGCCATCATAGCGAGTGTCGCATCGACATGGTCCGGATCACCGATCAGGCGGCGATACTGCGCAAGCCCCGCCGGCTCGATCCGCGAGCCGGTGGAGCCGAGGAGCCGCGCGACAGCCGCCTCGGTGCCGTTGAGCCGCGCGAAGAGGCGCGGCACGAAGGGGCTGACCGACAGGATCTTCGCCAGCACCGGAAACAGCCACCCGGCGACCCCCTCGAAGCGTCCGAGGGCGGCGTTGATCCCGATCACGGCGCGCGGAGGTTCGGACAGCGTCTGCGCCAGGCGCAGCGCGATCGCCGCGCCCGCCGAATGTCCGATCAGCGCCGCCGGCGTCCAGCCCTGCGCCGCGCAGAGCGCCGCGATGTCCTCGGCCGTCGCCTCGAGCCCCGCGCGCCCCGGATTGCCCCGCCGCGAGAAGCCCTGCCCGGGCAGGTCGATCGCGACGACGCGGTAATCGGCGGCCAGCAGCGGCATCAGGTGACGCCAGCTGTGGCATGACCCGCCCGCCCCGTGCAGCAGCACGAGCAGCGGCCCCGCGCCCATCTCCTGCACATGCCATCGATGCGGGCGACAATCCACGCGCCGCGACGCATCGCGATGCGGCCAGTCGAGCGGCAGGCCGGTCGGCAGGTCTGGTGCCGTCACGTCATGCCCCGGGTGCGTCGAGCGCGGTCTTGAGCGCGGCCGACAGCCCGCGCGCATCCGCGCGCGGCAGCGGCAGGCAGCGCGCGCGCATCGACGCGGCGAGCTCCTGCAGCGCCGGGCGCGCGCGCAGCCCGGTATCGATCACGACCGTGGGGGTGGCCTGCGCGGCGATCTCGCGCGCAAAGCGCGCGGTCTCGGTGGCGGCGGCGGCGCGATCGGGTGTGCCGTCGAGGGCGATGTTGCCGCGCCCATCCGTCAGCAGCGCGATGCTCGGCGTCATGCCCTTGGCGCGCACCGTTTCGGCGAGCGTCATGGCCGCGCGCAGCCCCGCGGCAAGCGGCGTGCCCCCGCCGCCCGGCAGCCCGGCGAGCCGGCGCTTGGTCTGCACCAGCGAGCGCGTGGGCGGTAGCAGGATCTCCGCACCCTCACTGCGAAACGCCACCAGCGCGACGTGATCGCGCCGCGCATAGGCGTCCGAGAGCAGAAGCTCCACCGCCCCCTTCGCCTCCGCCAGCCGCGCCATCGCCGCCGAGCCCGACGCATCCACCGTGAAGATCAGCACCCTGTCCGAGCGTTCCTCGAAGCGCCGGATTCGGATATCGCCGGCGCGGATCTGCAGCTTGTCCGGCGCCAGGGCGCGGGCGCGGCGGAGCGGCTGCCACGGGGCGGCGGCGCGCAGCGTCGCGACAAGGTCGATGCGCGCGCCCGAGCCGAGCCGTCCGGGCCGTGACGGCAGCGGTCGGCCGCGCCGGTTGCCCTTGCGCGCCGCGCCGGTGCCCGTGCTCGCGCGCGCCGCGCCGGTGCCCGTGCTCGCGCGCGCCGCGCTTCCCGCGGCGAGCCCGGCGAGCAGGTCGGGCGGCAGCGCGGCGCGCGCGGCCTCGACGAGGATCTCCTCTGGCGGGCGCGATGCGGGCTCGGGGGTCTCGTCGCGGTCCTCGGAGGGGGGCTCGGGGGTCTCGTCGGGCGGGGCGGGCTCGTCCTCGGCCTCGGCAGGCGGCGTGCCGCGATGGGCCAGCACGAGCCCGGCGGCGAGGCGCAGATCCTCCTGCTCAACGGCCTGCGCCCCGCGCAGGGCGGCACCGGCGCGCGCGGCGGCGGCGGCCTGCAAGGGCGCGCGCAGGCTCGTGATGCCCATCTGCGCCGCCGCAAGGGTCAGCGCGGCGAGCGCATCATCGGGGCAGCTCACCGCGGGCAAGCGCGCCCGGGCGTCCGCAAGCTCGGCCGCGTCGAGCGCGGGCGGCGCAGTGTCCGACCACGCCACCGCGTCGAGATCGGCGAACAGCGCGAGTCGCTCGACGAGCCCGGCCGGCGCGACTTCGTCGGCCGTTGCGCCCTCATCGAGCGCGACGAGGCAATGGCGCGGCGTATCGAGCGCCTGGCCCAGCCGCGCCGCGAGCCCCGGCGGGCAGCGCTCGGCCATCGACAGCAGGACGAGCGACGGCGCGGCGAGCACCCCCGCCGTGCGAACCGTCCGACCCGCCGCGAGCGTGGCGCCGAGATCGACGCCGCCGAAGAGTGACTCGTCGCCCGTGGCTGGATGCACAGCGCGCTGCGGCAACGGCACCGCGTCGAGCGCTGCAAGCAGCCGAGCACGCACCGGCCCGGCCCGCGCGCGCAGCCATAGCCCGCCAAGCCCGGCCGGATCGACGGCGAGCAGCCGCAGCGCCGTGGTGGCGCGGCTCCATGAATCGTCGGGCGCGTTCAGGGCAGAATCTCCGCAAGCACCCGCGCCACGCGCGCCGAGGAGCCCGCCTCGTCGAGCGGGTCACGGCGCAGCCGGTGACGCAGCGCGGCGGGCGCGACCGCGCGCAGATGCGCCCGGCTCACGGCCGTGTCCCCGTCAAAGGCCGCCTGCGCGCGCGCGGCGCGCAAGAGGGTGAGCTCGCCGCGCAGCCCGTCGGAGCCGAGCGCGACGCACAGCGACGCGCAGTCATGCAGCACGGTGTTCGGGGACGTCATGTCGGCGAGTGCCTCGCGCGCGGCGAGGATGCGCTTGCGCAGCGCGGCGTCCTCGGCGCGCCAATGCGCCATGAAGCGCTCGGTGTCGCGCTCATAGGCGTCGCGCCGGCGGATCACCTCGACGCGGGTGTCGATATCCGTGGGCGAGGCGACCTCGACCGACAGCCCGAAGCGGTCCATCAACTGCGGGCGCAGTTCGCCCTCCTCGGGGTTGCCCGAGCCCACCAGCACGAAGCGCGCCGGATGGCGGATCGACAGCCCCTCGCGCTCGACGAGGTTCTCGCCCGACTGCGCCACGTCGAGCAGCAGATCGACGATGTGATCCTCCAGCAGATTGACTTCGTCGATATAGAGATAGCCGCGATTGGCCCGCGCCAGCAGCCCGGGCTCGAAGGCTTTCTCGCCGCTCACGAGCGCGCGTTCAATGTCGAGCGCGCCGGTGACCCGGTCCTCGCCCGCGCCGAGCGGCAGATCGACCACTGGGGTGGGCTTGTCCTCGAGCTCGGTGCCCGCGCCGCGCACCCAGTCGGGCACGTCCTCGGGGCGCGCCGAGTTGAGCGGGCAGCCCGCCACGGCGCGGATCGGCGGCAACAGCGCGGCCAGCGCGCGCACCGCGGTGGATTTGCCGGTGCCGCGATCGCCGAAGACGAGCACGCCGCCGATGCCCGGGTCGATCGCGGTGAGCACCATCGCCTGTTTCATCTCGTCCTGGCCGACGATGGCGGAAAACGGGAACGGCTCGGTCATGCGATCGCCTTCGCTTGGGTCATGTCGCGGATCGGGCAGGCCCCGCCCCAGTGTCCTTCGGTCCCGGTGATGGCAAAGCGCGCATAGAGTTCCTCGCGAAACCAGCCGCCCGCGCGCACGGCGCCGATGGCGCGGCCATGCGCGGTATCGCCATGCGCGAAACGCGCCATGCTCGCCGTATCGGGCCAGACCGAGAAGGTCACCTGCTGCAGCCAGGGCACCTCGCCGATGCCGATCTTGAACAGCACATCCGGGTTGCGCCCGATCGCGGCCGAGATCGCGGGCTCGCGCGCCCAGAACCGCAGCAGCCGCGCCGGGCGCAGCGTCGCGCGGGTGAGCACGGCGACGGGTCCGGACGGAGCCGCGGCCTCGGGGCGGAACGGTGCCCGCCCGCCCCAGGCGCCGCGCGCGCTCGACGCCGTCAGGTAAACCGTCCAGGCCTCATCGGCCCGGCGCCGCCAGCGGCGAAAGAGCGGCGCATCGGCCACCCCCGCTCGGGCCCGCGCCGCATCCGGCCAGGCGGCGAGGATCGCCCAGACGGCGGTATTGGGGCGCGGGGTGAAGCCCTCGCCCGTGCCCGAGCCGCACAGCCGCACGAATTCCGCCTGCGGCAGCGGGCCGCGGGGGCGGCGCGCGGCGGCCATCTCGCCGAGCACCTTGAGCCGCGCACCGGCGCGGGCATAGCGAAACAGGCTCAGGCTGACGGTCTGCATCCGGGCTCCCGCAAAGTGTCAATGCAATCTGACAGAGTTCGCCGCGACGGGGAAGGGCATGCGCAAGCGAAAAAACCTTCTTGCTGGCAGGATGCGGCGCGCGACACCGATTGTAAATCAAACTGGACAGTGTATCATGTCAGGATGTTCATGCATCTGCCCGATCCGCCCGCCCCTGCGCCGACCGGCGAGGCCATCGTCATCGGCGCGGGGCTCGGCGGACTCGCCGCGGCGATGCGGCTCGGCGCGAAGGGCTACCGCGTCACGGTGCTCGACAAGCTCGACAGCCCGGGCGGGCGCGGTTCCGCGATCACGCAAGGCGGCCATCGCTTCGATCTCGGCCCGACCATCGTGACGGTACCACAGCTGCTGCGCAGCCTCTGGGCCGATTGCGGGCGCGATTTCGACGCCGATGTGGACCTGCGCGCGCTCGATCCGTTCTACGAGATCCGCTGGCCCGATGGCAGCCGATTCGCCGCGAGTCAGGACCCCGAGGCGATGCGCGGCGAGATCGAACGGCTCGCGCCCGGCGACATGGCCGGCTACGAGCGATTCCTGCGCGATGCCGAGGCGCGCTACGAATTCGGCTTCGAGGATCTGGGCCGGCGTCCGATGCACCGTTTCGCGGATCTGCTCAAGGTGCTGCCGCGATTCGCGATGCTGCGCGCGGATCGGTCGGTCCACGCCCATGCGGCGCGACGGGTGCGCGATCCGCGGCTGCGCATGGCGCTGTCGTTTCATCCGCTCTTCATCGGCGGCGATCCGTTCCGCGTCACCTCGATGTATATCCTCGTCAGCCATCTGGAAAAGCAGTTCGGCGTTCACTACGCCATGGGCGGCGTCGCCGCGATCGCCGAGGCCATGGTGCGGGTGATCGCGGGGCAGGGCGGGCAGGTGATCCAGAACGCCGAGGCCGACCGCATCGAGGTCACGGAGGGACGCGCGCGCGGCGTGCAGCTCGCCGACGGGCGGCGCTTCGCGGGCGACGTGGTCGTCTCCAACGCGGATGCCGGCCACACCTATGACCGGCTCCTGCGCGACCGGCCCAAGCGGCGATGGGGCGCGGCGAAGCTGCGGCGCAAGCGCTGGTCGATGGGGCTGTTCGTGTGGTATTTCGGTACTGCGGGCACGGCGGGAAAATGGCCCGATATCGGCCATCACACGATCTTCAACGGCCCGCGCTACAGCGGCCTCGTGCGTGACATCTTCCGGCGCGGGCAGCTCGCGGCCGACATGAGCCTCTATCTGCATCGCCCCTCCGTCACCGACCCCTCCGTCGCACCCGAGGGCGGCGACACCTTCTATGCGCTTTCGCCGGTACCGCATCTGGGTCATCCGGACGCCGTGGACTGGGACGCCGAGCGCGAGCGCTATCGCGCCGCGGTGCTCGCCGAGCTCGAGACGCATCTGCCCGGCCTCGGGGCGCATATCACCGAATCGCTCACCTTCACGCCACAGGAGTTCCGCGACCGCTACCTCAGCCCGCATGGGGCGGGCTTCTCGCTCGAGCCGCGGATTCTTCAATCGGCGTGGTTTCGCCCGCACAATGTCTCCGAGGAACTGCCGGGGCTTTATCTCGTGGGCGCGGGGACGCATCCGGGCGCCGGGGTGCCCGGGGTGATCTCGTCGGCCGAGGTGCTCGGCAAGCTCGTGCCCGACGCGCCCGCCGCACCCGCGCGCGCGGCGGTGCCGGTGGCGGCGGAGTAGGGCGATGGCGGCCGACGCGGATATCGCCGCCTGCCGTGCCGCGATCCGGACCGGCTCGCATTCCTTTCATGCCGCCTCCCGGCTCTTGCCGCGGCGTGTGCGCGATCCGGCGCTGGCGCTCTATGCCTTCTGCCGGCTGGCCGATGATGCGGTCGACGAGGTTGCGGGATCCGAGCGCGCGCGCGCGGTCGCGCGGCTGCGCGCGCGGCTCGAGGCGGTCTATCGCGACACCCCCCGCGACGCACCCGCCGATCGGGCCTTCGCGCGCGTGGTGCACGACTTCGAGATGCCGCGCGCGCTGCCAGAAGCGCTCATCGAGGGGCTTGAATGGGATGCCGAGGGGCGGCGCTACGACACGCTGGGCGATGTGCGCGCCTATGCCGCGCGCGTCGCGGCGGCGGTGGGGGCGATGATGTGCGTGCTCATGCGCGTGCGCGACGCGGACGCCCTCGCGCGGGCCTGCGATCTCGGGCTGGCGATGCAGCTGACCAATATCGCGCGCGATGTGGGCGAGGATGCCCGCGCGGGGCGGCTCTACCTGCCGGGCGCCTGGCTGCGCGAGGCGGGACTCGCGCCGCGGGCCGTGCTCGCCGATCCGCGCCCGGATCCGCGCCTCGCGGCCGTCACCGGGCGGCTTCTCGCCGAGGCGACGCGGCTCTACCGCCGCGCCGAGGCGGGGATCGGGGCGCTGCCGCTGGACTGCCGTCCCGGCATCTTCGCCGCGCGTCACATCTATGACGGGATCGGCGGCGCTGTTGCCCGCGCCGGGCATGACAGCATCAGCACCCGCGCGCGGACGGGGCGCAGCTTCAAGATCGGCTGCCTCGCCCTGTCGGGGCTGCGCGCCGGCACGACCGTACTGATGCCGCGCCCGGCGACGCTGCATGCCCGCCCCGAACCCGAGGTTGCGCATCTGGTCGCCGCCGCGCGCGCGCCCGGCGCCCCGAGCGGCACCGAGTCCCTTCTCGACCTGTTCGCGCAGCTCAAGGCCCGCGACCGCGCCGGGGGCTTGGACGCCGGCAACGCGTGAGATAGGTCTCGGTGGCCGGCATTGGAGGGCGCGATGGACTGGGGCCTGTTTCTGACCTTTCTGGCCGCCTGCGGGGCGGCAGCCACCACGGGTGCGATGTTCGACCCGGGGGAGTGGTATCGCAGCCTCTCGAAGCCCGCCTGGACGCCGCCCAATTGGGCGTTTCCGGTCGTCTGGACGGTCCTTTACATCGCCATCGCCGTCGCCGCGATGCGCATCGGCATGATCGAGGGCACGCAGCAGGCGCTGGCCTTCTGGGCGCTGCAGATCGCCTTCAACACCCTGTGGACGCCGATCTTCTTCGGGCTGCGCCGGATGCGCGCGGCGTTCATCGTGATCTGCGGGCTGTGGGTTTCGGTGGCAGCCACGATGCTGGCCTTCCTGCAGCACGACCTGCTCGCGGGGCTGCTTATGGCACCGTATCTGCTGTGGGTGACGATCGCGACGGCGCTCAACTTCTCGGTCTGGCAGCGCAACCCGCAATTCGCGAGCTGACTCAGCCGCGCCAGCCCGCTCGGCGCGGCACTCGCACCGCCAGCATCGGCTTGAGCCAGGGCGAGGCGAATCGGCGCAGGTCGAGCGCCTCGTGCACGCCCGTCGTCTCCACCCCGTCGATGCGGGTGCGCACCGCCGCGCGGTTGTAGAACGGCGCATCCAGCATCGCGAGCACCTGGCGCGGCCGGTAGCCGGCGTCGGCGCGGGTGTGCCGCTTCAGCGCCCAGAGCGACCGCGGCAGCGCCGCCTCGGGCGGCGGGGCGAAGCGCCGCGCCGCGCCCTGCGCATCGAATTGCAAGCCCAGCGCCAGCTTCGATCCATCCGCGCGCACCGCGTCATAGAAGCACGCGGCACCGCCGGGCACCGGAAAACGCCCCCAGCTCCAGGTCGCGAAGTCCTGCTCGAGAGCACGGGTGCCGAAATTGGCGTCGAAATAGCCGTGCCCGCGCCAGCGCTGCCCGCGCCCGAGATCGACCTCGATGGCGGCCGCGGGGGCGAAGGGGCGCCAGACATGCGTGCCCTCCGGCGTCAGCGCGACCTCGCTGCCGGTCATCATCGCGGGCGTCAGGGTGATGCGCCCGCGCATCCGGCCGATGAGCGGCAGCGAGGCGATCTCGTCGATCTCGATGACGAGCTGGCCGCCGCGCCAGCGCATCGCGCTCGGCCCGATCTCGAGGCTGTCGGCGCTCTGGCGCAGGGCTGCGCGGCCGCGATCGGTCATCGCGAAGCGGCCTCCGGGGCCGTAGGTGGCCACGTTGATGCAGCAGTGATTCTCAGGATCACGCCGCCCCGACCACGCATACCAGGGCGAAAACACCGAGCCTATGAACCCGATGACCGAGACGGCCCGGCGCCCGCAATCCGAGATCCCGTCGACATACCACCAGGCGTAGCCGTTCGGCGGAACCTCGAGCGCGAAGCAAGGTCGCTCTCGATCGCCGCGGCCGCGTGCATCCCGGAGCGCGCCGCCATCGGCACCCCCGGCCCCGGATGCGCCCCGCCCCCCGCAAGATAGAGCCCGCGCAGCCGCGTCCGCGCCCCCGGCCGGCGCAGCGCCGCCGTGATCCCGTGCGGGCTCAGCCCGTAAAGCGCGCCGCGCGAACCCGGAAACAGCCGCTCGAACTGCGCGGGCGTCGTCGCCGCCGCCGCATCCGGCTCCGGCGTGAAGGTCAGCCCGAAGCGGGCGAGCTGATCGAAGATTCGGCGCGGACATGGCGGCTCCCCGGCGCCGAGCGGCGGCGCATTCATGATGATCTCGAAACGCTCGGCGCCGTCGGGGGGCGCTTGCCCCGCGAAACGGTCCTGCGCACAAACATAGAGCGTCGGCTCGTCCGGGCGGCGGCCGCGCGCGATCGGACCGAACTCGGCTTCGGGATCGCCGGCGAAGAAGACATTGTGGCGGATCATGTCGGCGCCCTCGGCGTGGGCGGCGAAGGTCCAGACCTCGGCGGAGAGGCTGCGCGGCACAGTGGCGGCAAGGGGCAGGGCGCCCCTGACATCCGGGCCGAGCTCGCCGGCATTGAGCGCCGCCGGATCGCCGCCATAGATCACGCGATCCGCCGCGATCGTGCTTCCGTCGGCGAGCGTCACGCCGTGCACCCGGCCGCCGCGCTGCTCGATCCGCGCCACGCGGGCACCGTAGCATAGCCGTGCGCCGCGCGCCGCCGCCAGATCCGCCATCGCGCGCGCCAGCGCCTGCATGCCCCCCGCCACGCTCCAGACCCCGCGCGCCTCCGCCTCCCAGATCAGCGCCAGCACCGCCGGCGCACGCGCGGGATCGCCGCCGACATAGGTTGCGTAGCGGCCGAAAAGCTGCGCAAGGCGCCGGTCGGTGAAGCTGCCCGCGAGCAGGGCGTCGAGGCTGCGCCAGGGCAGCAGCGCGGGCGTGAGCCCCGGCGCGGCAAGCACGGCGCGGGCGATCCCGCCCAGCGAGGGGCGGGGCGCGCGCATCATCGGGGCTTCGAACGCTGTGTAAAGGCCCTGCGCCAAGGCGTTGAAACGGCGAAACTCCGACGCTGCGCGCGCGCCGGCGAAGGCGCCGATCGCGTCCTCGCTCGCCTGCCGGTCGGCGAACAGATCGAGCCGCCCGCCATCGGGCCAGGCGTGGCGCGCGAGGATCGGCTCGGGATGCAGGGTGAGGTGATCGGCAAGCCGCGCGCCGGCAGCCTCGAAGAGCGCATCGAACACCTCGCGAAGGGTCAGCACCGTCGGTCCGGCATCGACGGGGCCGGCCGCGCTCGGCACCGTGCGCATCTTGCCGCCCGGTGTCTCGGCGGCCTCGAGAAGCGTGACCTCCCGGCCCTGCGCCGCGAGCATGATCGCGGCGGCGAGTCCGCCCATGCCGGCGCCGATGATGAGGGTCCTGTCCGCTGCGGATGCCATGCGCGAGTCTTGACTCGCGGCCGGCGATCTGTCCAGTTTAATTTACAGCCGCGCGTCTTGCGCGAGTGACATGTTCAGCGCAAAGGAGCCCGCCATGTCCTTCGGACCCCGGATCGAGAGCGCCCTCGGCGCGGCCCTCGCGGATGCCGGGGGGCCGGAGGCGCCGCCGGGGCTCGCCGCCGCGCTCGATCACGCGGTGATGCCGGGCGGGGCGCGGATCCGGCCGGTGCTCCTGCTCGCGGTGGCACAGGCTTGCGGCGAGGACCGCCCGGCGCTCGGAGACGCCGCCGCCGCCGCGCTGGAGCTCATCCATTGCGCGAGTCTCGCGCATGACGACCTGCCCGCCTTCGACGACGCCGCCGAAAGGCGCGGCAAGCCGAGCCTGCATCGCGCCTTCTCGGAGCCGCTCGCCGTGCTCGCGGGCGACGCGCTGATCCTGCTGGCCTTCGAGCGGATCGCGCGCGCCGGCACGGCCGATCCCGCGCGGGCGCTCGCGCTGACGCAGTGCCTCGCCGCGAGGGCGGGAATGCCGGGCGGCATCTGCGCGGGGCAGGGCTGGGAGAGCGAGCGCAGTGTCGATCTCGAGACCTATCACCGCACCAAGACCGGGGCGCTCTTCATCGCCGCGACCCGCATGGGCGCGATCGTCGCGGGCCATGATCCCGAGCCCTGGGACGAGCTCGGGGCGCGAATCGGCGCCGCGTTCCAGCTCGCCGACGATCTGCGCGATGCCGCGGAGCCGTCGGCGGCGCTTGGCAAGCCCGTGGGGCAGGATGCGGCGCATGGGCGACCCAATGCCGTGGCCGCGCATGGTCTGGCGGGCGCGCGCGAGCGGCTGCGCGCCGCGCTCGCGGCGGCGATCGCCTCGATTCCGGCCTGCCCGGGCGAGGCGGCGCTGGCCGGGCTCGTCACCCGCTACGCCGAGCGCCTGGCGCCACAACCCGCCTCGGCGGAGCCGGGCGCCGGGCGTGGCTGAGGCCGCGCCGGCGCGACCCTTCGCTCCGGGCTGGGCGGCGCGGCTGATCGCGCGGCCCGAGGTTCAGCGCTTCGTCGCCCGCGTGCCGGGGCTGCGCCGGATCGTCCGGGCGGAGGGGGCGGCGCTCTTCGATCTGGTGCAAGGCTTCGTGCGCAGCCAGGTGCTGTTGGCGCTGGTGGAGCTGCACCTGCTGCACCGTCTCGCCGAAGGCCCCGCCACGGCCGCGACCCTCGCCCCGTCGGCCGGCGTCGCGCCCGAGCGGCTCGCCGTGTTGCTGCAGGCCGGGGCCGGGGTCGGGCTGCTCAAGCGCCGGCGCGGCGGCGTGTTCGCACTTTCGCGGCGCGGCGCGGCATTTCTCGGCGTGCCGGGGCTCGAGGCGATGGTGCGCCATCACGGCGTGCTCTACCGCGACCTCGCCGATCCGGCAGCGTTCCTTCGCGGCGACACGGAGCCCGAGCTTGCGCGGTTCTGGCCCTATGTCTTCGGCGCGGCGGCGGTGGACGATCCGGATGCCGCCGCGCGTTACTCCGCGCTGATGGCCGACAGCATGCGGCTCGTGGCCGATGACACGCTGCGCTGCGTGCGGCTGCGGGGCGTGCACCGGCTCATGGATGTGGGCGGCGGCACCGGGACCTTCCTCGCCGCGGCGGGGGGCGCGTATCCCGGCATGGGACTCGCGCTCTTCGATCTGCCGGAGGTTGTGGCGGCCGCGCCGCCGGTGCTGGGCCGGGCCGGGCTCAGCGACCGCGTCAGCATCCATCCGGGCAGCTTTCGCGACGACCCGCTGCCGGGGGGCGCCGACGCGATCAGCCTCGTGCGGGTGCTCTACGACCACGGCGACGACACCGTCGCCGCGCTGTTGCGCAAGGTGTATGCGGCGCTGCCGCCCGGCGGGCGGGTGATTGTCTCGGAGCCGATGTCGGGCGGCGCGCGCCCCGATCCAGCGACGGATGTGTATTTCGCGCTTTACACCCTGGCCATGCGCACCGGGCGCCTGCGCAGCGCGGAGGATCTGCGCGCCGCCCTCGCAGCGGCGGGATTCGGCGGCATCGACGCCCGCCGCGGTGACCGCCCCTACGTCACCAGTGTGATCACGGCGCGCAAGCCGGGGGCGGCCGTCTGAGATGCCGGGCGGACGGTGCGCGCGTAAACTGTCATCTTTGGTTGACACACCGATTTGTAAGTATATCGTGACAGTCAGAACCGAAGACCCTCGGGCGAGTCTCCGCCGCCAGACACGGCCACGCGGAGCAGAGAAGGAGCCAGGGATCGTGCAGACCAATGCCGTCATCATGTCGCAGCCCGGCGCCGTCGCACTCGGACAACTGCCGCTCACCGCGCCGGGGCCGCGCGACATCGTCGTCGAGATCGCGCATTCGGGGATCTCCACCGGCACCGAAAAGCTCTTCTGGGACGGCACCATGCCGGCCTTTCCGGGGATGGGTTATCCGCTCGTGCCCGGCTACGAGGCGGCCGGCGAGGTCGTCGAGGCCGGGCCGGCGAGCGGCTTTCGCCCCGGCGAGCATGTCTTCGTCCCCGGCGCCAACTGCTTTGACACCTCCTGCCCGGAGCCGGTGCGCGGCCTGTTCGGCGGCGCGGCGCGCCATCTCGTGAGCGATGCGGGCCGGGTGGCGCGGATCGATCCGGCGATGGGCCGCGACGGCGCGCTGCTGGCGCTCGCGGCGACGGCGCGGCACGCGCTCGCCGGGTTCGACCGCGCGCTGCCGGATCTGATCGTCGGGCACGGCGTGCTCGGTCGGCTGCTCGCGCGACTCACGGTGGCCGCCGGGGCGCCTGCGCCCACGGTCTGGGAGATCGACCCGGTGCGCCAGGGCGGCGCCGAGGGCTACGCGGTCTGCCATCCCGATGACGACACGCGCCGCGACTACACCGCGATCTACGACGCCTCCGGCGCGCCGGAGCTCATCGACACGCTGATCGGCCGGCTCGCGAAGGGCGGCGAGGTGGTGCTGGCGGGGTTCTATACCGCGCCGGTGCAGTTCGCCTTCGCGCCCGCCTTCATGAAGGAGGCGCGGCTGCGCATCGCGGCCGAATGGAGCCCCGACGACCTGACGGCGACGCGCGCGCTCATCGAGTCCGGCGCGCTGTCGCTCGGCGGGCTCGTCACGCACAGCCGCCCGGCGGGCGAGGCGCCCGCAGCCTATGCCGCGGCGTTTTCCGATCCGGGCTGTCTGAAAATGATTCTCGACTGGGAGGCCCAAGCATGACGTTCGACGCGCCGAATCTCAAGGACTTCGACGCCAGGCTGCGCGAGGAGGCGGGCACCGAGCCGTCGCTCGAGGTGCCCGAGGGCGAGCCGACCAAGAAGACCCAGATCATCGCGATCTACGGCAAGGGCGGCATCGGCAAGTCCTTCACGCTGGCAAACCTCTCGCACATGATGGCCGAGCAGGGCAAGCGCGTGCTGCTGATCGGCTGCGACCCGAAATCGGACACGACCTCGCTGCTGTTCGGCGGCAAGGCCTGCCCGACGATCATCGAGACCTCGACGCAGAAGAAGCTTGCCGGCGAGGAAGTGCAGATCGGCGATGTGTGCTTCAAGCGCGGCGGCGTCTTCGCGATGGAACTCGGCGGCCCCGAGGTCGGCCGCGGCTGCGGCGGGCGCGGGATCATCCACGGCTTCGAGATGCTCGAAAAGCTCGGCTTTCATGACTGGGATTTCGATTACGTGCTGCTCGATTTCCTCGGCGACGTGGTCTGCGGCGGCTTCGGCCTGCCCATCGCGCGCGACATGGCTCAGAAGGTCATCCTGGTGGCCTCGAACGACCTGCAGTCGCTCTACGTCGCCAACAATGTCTGCTCGGCGGTGGATTACTTCCGCAAGATGGGCGGCAATGTCGGCATCGCGGGCCTCGTGGTGAACAAGGACGACGACTCGGGCGAGGCGCAGGCCTTCGCCAAGGCGGTCGACATCCCGGTGCTCGCGAGCATCCCGCAGCATGACGACCTGCGCAAGAAATCCGCCAACTACACCATCGTCGGCACTGCCGAGAGTGAGTGGGGCGCGCTGTTCGGCGAGCTTGGCGACAACGTCTCCAGCGCGCCGCCGCTGCGGCCGCAACCGCTCGATCAGGACGGGCTGCTGGGGCTGTTCGACTCCAAGGACACCGGCGCCGATTTCGTGCTCGAGCCGGCGACCGACGCGGATATGCGCGGCAGCCGGTCCGAGGCGAAGCCGTCGCTCGAAGTCGTCTATGACGAGGTCTGAGGGGGAACGCGCGATGACCGGAGAGATCCGATACGACGCCGCCGCCTCCGCCGAGGTGACCGGCGACGCCGCTTCGCAGCCGGCACTGGACGCGCCGGCGACCGAAGGTGCGCCGACCCCGCCGGGCTCCGCCGATGGTGTGGGCTGCCACGCCGGGGCGGGCGAGATGGAGAAGGCCGCGCGCATGGCCGGGCAATCCGAGGTGCTCGACCAGTACGCGAAAGATTACCCGCAAGGCCCTCATGACAAACCGCAATCCATGTGCCCGGCCTTCGGCTCGCTGCGGGTGGGCCTGCGGATGCGGCGCACCGCGACGGTGCTGTCGGGCTCGGCCTGCTGTGTCTACGGGCTGACCTTCGTGTCGCATTTCTACGGCGCGCGCCGGTCGGTCGGCTATGTGCCCTTCGACTCCGAGACGCTGGTGACCGGCAAGCTCTTCGAGGATATCCGCGAGGCGGTGCACGACCTCGCCGATCCGGATCGCTTCGACGCGATCGTGGTGACAAATCTGTGTGTGCCCACCGCCTCGGGGGTGCCGCTGCGGCTGCTGCCCAAGGAGATCGACGGCGTGCGCATCATCGGCATCGAGGTGCCGGGCTTCGGTGTGCCGACCCATGCGGAGGCCAAGGACATCCTTGCGGGCGCGATGCTCAACTATGCGCGCGCCGAGGTCGAGGCCGGGCCCGTTCCCGCCCCGGCACAGGGGCGCGCCGACCGGCCCAGCGTGACGATGCTCGGCGAGATGTTTCCGGGCGATCCGGTGATGATCGGGCAGATGCTTGCGCCGATGGGGCTGGCCGCCGGGCCGGTGGTGCCGTGCCGCGAATGGCGCGAGCTCTACGCCGCGCTCGATGGCGGCGCCGTGGCCGCGATCCATCCCTTCTACACCGCCGCGATCCGCGAATTCGAGGCGGCGGGGCGGCCGATCGTCGGCTCCGCGCCGGTGGGCCATGACGGCACCGCCGCCTGGCTTGCCGAAATCGGCGACGCCTTCGGGCTGCCCGCCGCGAGGGTCGCCGAGGCGCAGAACGCCGCGCTGCCGGGGATCCGCGAGGCCCTTGCCGGCGCGCCCATTGACGGGACGGTGACGGTGTCGGGCTACGAGGGCTCCGAGCTTCTCGTGGCGCGGCTGCTCATCGAGAGCGGGGCGAACGTGCCCTATGTCGGCACGGCCTGCCCGCGCACGAAGTGGTCGGCGCCCGATATCGAGTGGCTCGAGGCGAAGGGGGCGAAGGTGACCTTCCGCGCCTCGCTCGAAGATGACTGCGCCGCGATGGAGGCGATCCGCCCCGACCTCGCCATCGGCACCACGCCGGTGGTGCAGAAGGGCAAGGAGCTTTCGATCCCGTCGCTCTACTTCACCAACCTGATCTCGGCGCGCCCGCTGATGGGGCCGGCCGGGGCGGGCAGCCTCGCCGAGGTGGTCAATGCCGCGATCGGCAACCGCGACCGCATGGCGCGCATGAGCGAGTTCTTCGAGGGCGTCGGCACCGGCGACAGCGCCGGGGTGTGGGAGGGCGCGCCCAATCTGCGCCCCGATTTCCGGGCCCAGAACCAGAAGAAGATCGACAAGGCCGCCCGCGCCGCCAAAGCCCAGGAGATGATCTGATGCTGGTGCAGGATCACGACAGGGCCGGGGGCTACTGGGGCGCGGTCTATGCGTTCTGCGCGGTCAAGGGGTTGCAGGTGGTGATCGACGGGCCGGTGGGTTGCGAGAACCTGCCGGTGACCTCGGTGCTGCACTACACCGACGCGCTGCCGCCGCACGAGCTTCCCATCGTCACGACGGGGCTCGGCGAGGAGGAACTCGGCCGGGACGGCACCGAGGGCGCGATGAAGCGCGCCTGGAAGCAGCTCGACCCGGCGCTGCCGGCGGTCGTGGTCACGGGCTCCATCGCCGAGATGATCGGCGGCGGGGTGACGCCGCAGGGGACCAACCTGCAGCGCTTCCTGCCGCGCACCATCGACGAGGACCAGTGGCAGGCCGCCGACCGGGCGATCACCTGGATCTTCTCCGAGTTCGGCATGACCAAGGGCCGGATGCCCCCCGAGAAGAAGCGCGAGGAGGACGCTCCCCCCCGCGTGAACATCATCGGGCCGATATACGGCACCTTCAACATGCCCTCGGACCTCGCCGAGATCCGCCGCCTCGTCGAGGGGATCGGCGCCGAGATCAACATGGTGATGCCGCTGGGTGCGCATCTCGCCGAGATGCGCAATATCGTGAATGCCGATGTCAACGTCACCATGTATCGCGAGTTCGGTCGCGGGCTGTGCGAGGTGCTCGGCAAGCCGTATCTGCAGGCGCCCATCGGGATCGAGTCGACCACGCAGTTCCTGCGCACGCTCGGCGAGCTGACCGGCCTCGACCCCGAGCCCTTCATCGCGCGCGAGAAGAACAGCACGATCAAGCCGGTCTGGGATCTGTGGCGCTCGGTGACGCAGGATTTCTTCGCCACGGCGAGTTTCGCCATTGTCGCCAACGAGACCTATGCGCGCGGCATCCGCAACTTCCTCGAGACGGATCTCGGCCTGCCCTGCGCCTTCGCGGTCGCCCGCAAGGCCGGGCGCAAGACCGACAATGACGCGGTCCGCGCCATGATGGCCGCGCGCCGCCCGCTCATCGTGATGGGCTCGATCAACGAGAAGATGTATCTCGCCGAGCTCAAGGGCGGCCACGGTCCGCAGCCCGCCTTCATCCCGGCGAGCTTTCCGGGCGCCGCGATCCGGCGCGCCACGGGCACGCCCTTCATGGGCTATGCAGGCGCGACCTATCTTCTGCAGGAAGTGTGCAACGGGCTGTTCGATGCGCTGTTTCACATCCTACCGCTGGGCTCGGAGATGGACAGCGCGGCGGCCACGCCGACGACGCTGCGCCGTGACCTGCCCTGGGACGCGGACGCGTCCGCCGCGCTCGAGCGCATCACCGCCGAGCATCCGATCCTGACCCGCATCAGTGCCGCGCGCAATCTGCGCGAGGCCGCCGAGAAGGCCGCGCTCGACGCCGGCCAGGAGCGGGTCGCCCTTGCCACCGTCGAGGCGCTCGCGGGCGCGGCGGCGGCAGGCCCATCTTCGAGCGAGGAGAGAGACCATGAGTGACCAGACCGTCAACAAGCCGATGCCGGCGCGCACATCGCGCACGGAGTTTCGCGTGTATTTCGCGCTGATCCTGATGCTGGCGCTTCCGGTGACGACGCTGAAATGGCTTGTCGCGCTGCTGCGCAGCGGCGCAGCCCCGGCGCAGGGTCCGGTCGCGCAGGCTTTCTGCGAGGCGCGCACCATCACGCCGCTGATTTTCTCCACCTGACCGGGTGGAGACCGTGTTCGCCGCGCTCGTCGGCGCGGTGGATATGCGGGGGGGCATACCGTCCGCCCGTCAACCCGGCCGCGGGGCTCGCGGCGTCAGTCTGACGATCCGGAGGATACAATGGCTGATAAAACCGACCTGTCGTTCACAGGTCTCACCGAGGAGCAGGCGCAGGAACTGCACTCCGTCTAC
>LFIK01000161.1_pt1 | contig 45886 bp, 39 predicted proteins | sample 643401 | NCBI WGS metagenome assembly LFIK01 (sample SAMN03777447, study PRJNA286221) | soda lake metagenome | biome: soda lake; feature: Kulunda steppe; material: water; isolation source: sample T5-Br brine of Lake Tanatar-5 | place: Russia: Kulunda steppe | collected 2010-07
GACGTCCCGCCATATTTCAAGACAATCATAAGGCGTCCTTGACGTCGTATTGAATGAGGTCTTGATAGGTTTCTTTACGCACCACGACTTTGGCCTCTCCCTCACGCACAAAGACCACGGGTGGGCGCGTCAGTCGGTTGTAGTTAGACGCCATCGAGTAATGATACGCCCCGGTAGAGAAAACAGCGAGTAAGTCCCCTGGATTGGGATGGGGTAAGTTCACTTCTCTAATGATGATGTCTCCTGATTCACAGGCTTTTCCTGTGACCGTATAGCGATGCTCATGCGGGTCGTTTAAACGGTTCGCAAGCACGCCGTGATACGAAGCTTGATAAAGGGCGGTCCGTAGGTGATCGGCCATCGAACCATCCACAAAGCAGTAACGTTTTTGCGCAAAGGTGGTTTTGGCATTGCCAACTTCATAAAGGGTCACACCAGCATTCGCAACAATCGCACGACCAGGTTCAATCATGACTTTAGGAATCTCTAGCGCGTTAATTTTTGCGGCCGTAACGATGCTATCAAGCATGGCAGTTAAGTAGTTCGAACCTTCAAGTGGGGTGTCTTGGTCGGTGTAGCGAACACCAAAACCACCACCTAGATTAATCGCTTTGACGGTCACGTGAAGCGTTTGTTTTATCTTTGAGACATACTTCATGATGGCTTTGGCGTGTTGGTCAAAGGACGCCGCTTCAAAGATTTGTGAGCCGATATGTGAATGCAATCCTAAAAACGTCAGCTGAGGGTGCTCATGGATGCGTTTAATGACGTCCATGGTAGACTCATCAAAGATTGAAAGGCCAAATTTGGAGTTGTTTTTGGTGGTCGCTATGTATTCATGGGTGTGGGCTTCAATGCCAGGGTTGACGCGTAATAAGACCTGAATATGATGGGGTGGCTTTAACAATCCCATCAGACGTTCAAGTTCATAAGGATTGTCTAAAACAAGGGTGCCTACCTTAGCGTCTAGGGCAAATTGAAGCTCTTCAAGTGATTTGTTGTTGCCGTGTAGGTAGATGTTTTTCATAGGGTAATTTGCTTGCAATGCCGTGTAGAGCTCACCGCCTGAAACAACATCAAGCGATAAGCCTTCAGAGGCGACCAGTTGTGCCATCGCCATCGGTAAAAAAGCTTTCGAAGCGTAGATGACTTCGGTTTCGACCTGAGGATGTTTAAAGTGTGTTTTGAACCATTGACACTGATGGCGAATATGCGCTTCGTCCATTAAATATAAAGGGGTGCCAAAATCGTGAGCTAATTGAGTGAGTGGGATACCACCCATGGCTAAGACGCCTTCAGAGGTTTGTGTTTGCGTGAGATAATAACTCATAGGGTGCTCTCCTTTAACGATATGGAATCATTGAATGAGTTTAAAATGGTCAGATACGTTTCGACCCCTTTTAACAACACGCTTTCATCAAAGTCAAAGGACGCGCTGTGTAAGTCATGGTGCGTTCGTGGGTCTTTTGTGCGTGTGCCTAAAAGCATAAAGACTCCTGGGATGACTTGTTGATAAAACGCAAAGTCTTCCGCAAGCATCAAAGGTTGAATGGCGACTTGATCGTCGGTTGGTAGAGCTTCTTGAAGATGTTTAATCAATGACGGGTGGTTGATGACCGGTGGGTAAAAATCACGTATCTCAAGCGTCATCGAGACCCCATAGGCATGGGCGAGACCGTTGGCGAGTTGATGCATTTTTTCTTTAATCGTTTGATAGAGCGTGTCATCAAAGGTGCGAATGGTCCCTTTTAAAAGGGCTTCTTTAGCTAAAATGTTACGTGCTTCACCCGCTTTAAATTCTCCTAAGACAATGACCGTAGGAATCAAAGGGGTGATCATTTTAGCGGTGAGCGTATTAAGCGCTTGTGCGTAAGCGAGACCAGCACTCATGGCATCATGACCTAAGTGAGGTTGTGCGCCATGCGCACTTTGACCCATCACCGTTAAATCAAATTCACCATTTTGGGCCATCATCGGACCTGAGCGTAAACCGATTTTTCCAGCGTCTAATCCAGGAAACACATGAAACCCATAGATGTGTTTGACGTTGTACCGTTCAAATAGCCCACTTTTCACAATTTCTTTAGCGCCACCAGGTCCCTCTTCTGCCGGTTGGAAAATCAAAAGCACTGAATGTTTTAATGGTTTTCCTTTGAGCTTTTTAGCTAGGCCTAACAGCATCGTCATATGTGCGTCGTGTCCACACGCATGCATCTGATTTGGATGGGTGGATTGATAGGGTAAGTTGGTGCTTTCACACACCGGCAACGCGTCCATGTCAGCACGAAAGGCAATGGTTTCTTTGGCGTCACCTGGCAGATACACATAAAGGCCACTTTGAGCCACAACACAAGGTTTATAGCCCATCGCTTCAAGGGCCGTTTTTAAATATTGGTGGGTTTTAGGCAGTTCAAATCCCAGTTCTGGAATTTGATGAAGGGCTTGGCGGGTTTCACGTAGCCATTGGTCAAACGGAGCATTCAACATAAAAATCATCCTTTTTTGATATAAAAAAAACTACGAGCGAGCTCGTAGTTATCCTATCAAGCCCACCATGTAAAAGCTCAATCACACATCTTTGGGCAAGATGGGTGCTCAGTCTTATGCCTATTAAGCATAAGCCCAGTGCAAGGGTGCACTTCGGCGGTTAACCTACATTTCTGCGTGATAACCGCGGCCTCTTTTTACATAGTCTTTTATATTCGATTACACGTTAAAATACCATATTGATTAGGGGATGTCAACCACATTGTTTAAAGAAGTGGTTATCTCAACTCAAACTAATCAAACCAACGCATTTTTTTAAACAGAATGACCATCCCTACTGCTAACAAGGCACAGCTTAAGATAAAGCCAATTAAGGCGTATTCATACTCCAAAAGCTCAAAGTGAACAAAGTTCATTCCGAAAAAGCCTGTGAGAAAGGATAGTGGTATAAAAATCGCACTAAACAGTGTCAATGTGGTCATAATACGGTTCATCTTCTGCGACTGATTGTTTAAATTTAGATCCAATAAATGACGGATCATCTCTCTTGCTTCATTGAGGTGAGATAACAATCTTAAGAGGTGATCTTTCACATCGTCGTAATATAGATGATGGTCACTGGTAATGAGGTGCTTCGCGTGCATCAATGTCTTCTCAAAGTCTTCATAGATAGGTTCAATGTTCACTTTTAAACGCAATAGTTTTTTACGAATAAGATAGAGGGCTTCTTGATTTAATGATTGATTTTCTAAGAGTGCTTCTTCGTAACTCGTAGCCTGTGAAAACAAATGTTTAAACACATCTAAATGATGATCTGTTAACCAGTCAAGTACATAGTAGAATAAGTAATCCATGGGTTTTTGTCTCACTTGTGTGTGTTTAGTTAATCGTTCGACAAAATCATGGCTTAGCCTTGTGGGAAATTTATGAAAAAGAATCAGCGCATCCTTGTAAAGCAACAAACTTAAGTAGTTCGAGTGTATCTCTTCATTCATTAAATCATCGTAATGAAAAGTTGCAAAAAGATGGTCTTCTTTTACCTCAAACTTGTTACGCTGTTTTTGATTTAAGATGTCTTCAAAAACAGTATGATCAAAAGCATAATCTTTCTGGATGGCGCTTAAGATTTCTTCAGAGCATTTCCCTGTTATTTGAATCAATTGACTCGTTTGCGTTCTTGTTTGATAGGAATGATGTTCGTGGATAACCTTATCATCATAGTCTAAGACGTGGATGATGGGGCGTTGTTCAGAGGATGAATGCACGCTATCGCCTCACTTTCACCTATAGCATAGCATGAAAAGAGCAAAATAAAAAAGACTCTCGAAAGAGTCTTTTAAAATTATGCTTGTTTAAAGCCTTCTTCAACTGAGCGACGCGTTGAGACGATGTTTAAAATCACACCATAAATGATTTTTGAAGAGATATCGGCTACGGTATAAATGACTTGTTGTAACACGAGACCTAAGCCTAAGAGTTCGACATCAATGCTGGCTAAAATAGGCATCACATAGGCGATAGGATAGATGGTCCAGGCGACATAGAAGAGTGGTAAGATAAAGGCGAAAAGCGCTTGACCTGAAGAGCCTTCCATGTTCGCTTTCCCTTCCTTAATCACACGTGTAATGTTGATTAAAACAAATACGTAGAAGACGGTTGAAATGAGACCCCAAACAATCCATAAAACAAGGTTCTCAGTGTCACGTCCTGGTTCAAAAAATTGACCTATGTAACCTGTGACAATCATAAGTGTGCCGTTGGTTGCAAAGGAAACCAAGTATTTTTTGAATGCGACACCTACGATGCCGGCGACAAAGAGAATTTGAATCAATAACATGGGCACGTCAATGAGCCAGTTTAAGTAACGGAACCCATTGGTGAAAACCGAACTCGTTGATTCAAAGCCATCACGAGCAGCGTTTAACACAAACGCATCTTGCCAACTTTGTTGTTGCATAAAGAGTAAGATAGCGGCGGAAACCATGACGACCACACTCAAGACACTGGACGGACGATACTTGGGTGAGTTGTCATTTTTGGTGAGGACGAAATAAAATAGTGCTGCTGCCATTGCGGCATACCCTAAGGTTAAAACATGTGACACAAGTTCAAATTGCCATACTGATAAGCTGATGTCTGCCATGAAAATCCTCCTAAAATAGTTTTATAAACGAAATTATAAGGTTTAAAACGCTTACAATCAACTCATTTGCTTTTTATTTTTTTGCACCTTAAATTTGTATTAAGCTCTATACTACGCTCTTTTTATTTTATTTCGCAATACGAAAGGCTTTACATGGCTATAATGTTTTTCCACTTTTACTTTTTACAGTAAGATTTATTTATTGATTCATTCATTCTAAAAAAAAAAGATGCTAGTATTCATTTACTAACATCTGTTATTTTTTTCAATGACAACTCGAATTATTCCCAACGTCTAGGATCGCCTTTAACGGCGTCCAATTTCGCCATCCAGTCAGTGTCAATCTCGAAGTCTAATTGGGCATTTTCAATCATCCGATCTTTATTTACACTCTTGGGCAGGGGTGCCACACCTTTTTGTAATAGATAGCGGATACAAATTTGCGCAGGTGTTTTCGCGAGAGCTTTAGCGGCCTCGTTGACAACTTCGTTTTCTAAAAGGTAGCCAATGCCTAGCGGTGAATACGCTTGGACAAAAATGTCATACTTTTGACAATACTCAATCGTCTTAGATTGATCGATGCCGATAAAGTAACCAATTTGATTGACGTGTGGTACCACGTCATTGTGTGCGACAATATTTTCAAGATCCTCAACGCTAAAGTTTGAAACGCCAATCGCACGTGCTTGTTTACGCTCATAAAGTGTCTCTAACGCACGAAATGCTTCGATATTTCCTTCTTTACAATCTTTACCCATCTCAGACCATGGCCAAGGGGCATGAATGATGATTAAATCGACATAGCCTACGCTAAGCTTTTTAAGACTTGCTTCACAGGCAGCTAAGGCGCCTTCGTAATCTTTGATGTGTGATTCAAGTTTCGTGGTAAGAAAAATCTCCTCTCGTGGAATGCCACTATCGTGAATAGCTTTTCCTACACTCTCTTCATTCCCGTACCCTTGTGCTGTGTCAATGTGACGGTAGCCCACACTTAAAGCATGACTGACGGCTTGATAAGCGTCGTCTCCAGGTTTAATCTGCCATGTTCCAAAACCTACTTTGGGCATCTTTACACCATTGGCCAACCGGTATGTTTCTGTTAAATAGTTCATAAGCACACTCCTCAGATTTGATAAATTATTATAACATGGAATGAAACGATATTGTTTAGGGAATTTATGTGTGTTAAGATTTAGCTAGATGAAAGGTTGATTGTATGCGAAATGTTGTTAGTAGCGATCATGAACACCGTCGTATCGCCTCAGATATGTACCGACGAAACGATAAACATAAACATCTACTCAGTGAAAACGAAAAGCAAGGTCGTTACAAAGAGTCCTCAAAAATTTCAACCCTATTCTCCTATGTCTTTTGGGGTGTGGTCGTCGTTGGCATCATCTACGCGATCTTTTTCTGGTAAAAAGCTTGTTCGCAAGCTTTTTTATTTTATAATTTAATTTATAAATTGATTTTATTTATTATTGACTTAATAAATTTAATACAGTATCCTTAAATCATCTTATTTCTCGAGGTCTACTATGTTAAGCTTACTGAAAAACAAAAATTTCTTTTTACTATTTACTGGGACGTTTGTATCAAACATTGGGACGATGTTTTATAATTTTGCGATTGGTTGGTTTATCTTATCCTTGACGCAATCCCCGTTTCAAGCAGGACTCTACATTGCGGTGGGTTCCGTCTTACAGCTCATCAGCACGCCTTTAGCAGGTGTGATTATCGATCGTGTCGAAAAAGTCAAAATCCTAGTCGTAACCGATGCGATTCGCGGAATCGTTGTGTTGCTTGCAGGATGGTTTATCTTTTCTTTGGATGGAACCTCATCCATTCTCATTATCTTATATGGTGTCACGGTCGTTCTAGCGATTAATGGGGCATTCTTCTCTCCTGCGGCCATGGCGATTATCCCTGAGATTGTGGTGAATGAGAAACTTAATGAAGCAAACGCCTTCTTTAGTTTCATCCGCAGTTTTCAAACCATTATCGGGGTCCTTTTAGCAGGGATTCTTTATACACTTGTTGGCATTGAAGTCATTTTCCTCATCAATGGGATTAGCTTTATTTTGAGTGCGATCAGTGAATATTTTATCTCTCCAACTAGAGCGCATCAAACGACCACAGAGAACCCAAGTTTCATCGGTGAGTTTATCGAAGGGTTAAAATACATCAAAAGCAAACACGGGTTTATTTCATTCCTCGTAGTGATTCTATTTTTAAACTTCGCACTGAGTCCTTTTTTCGCAAACTTGATGCCGGTCTTCTTCAACTTAGAAATGAATAAAGAACCGATTCATCTATCCGGTGTGCAAATCGCCTTTTCCATAGGGTCTATGATTGGTGGGGTTGCGGTTGGGATGCTTGGGAACAAACTTAAAGTGCTTAAAACGTTGAGACGCGGCATCAGTCTAACGTTACTATTGGTAGGGTTTTTAGGGCTATTGATGCACTTTACTCGGCAACAACAGCTAGATTACACCCTCTTTTATGTGTTTTTCACGGTCGGCGCATTACTGTTAGCCATTGTGAACATGTTTGTAAATATTCCTTTACAAACCAGTCTCATGCGCATCATCGATGCAAACGTACGAGGTAGAGTTTTGGCCGTCTTAGATACACTCACACAGGGTCTGATTCCTCTATCCGTGGTGCTCACTGGTTTGTTGTTAGAATACTTAAGCATTTCGGTGGTTCTAATCATCATCTTTATTGTCATGAGTGTGCCTTATCTTGTCTTGATGCGTAGTGCCAAACTCACTGAACTGCTCACATCCTTTTAAAGACCGTTTTCGGTCTTTTTTTTGGATCTATTTGTTGTTCAGATTGCATTCGATTGTTTACTTTTATAGAGATATTGACCTCTATATGTGGCCTTAGTATCGTAAAAATGAAGCGTTTTTAACTTAAGCTAACCACTCCCCTCACATCAAACTGGACCACAAGTCATGGAGACTGGCAGACCCTCCCTTCAACCATTGAATCATCCGTTCTTACAAGACCATGAAAAAAGATGACCAAAGTCATCTTTTTAATTTCGTATATTTTGTCGCTGATCCATACACCTTATCAACGGGATATTTCTGTTCGTTTTTAGTGATTTTCTCATGCATAATCTCTGTCACGTTAAAGCCATAGTGGTCACACAACAGCAAACAGTATCCCATAATATCGGCCAGTTCTTCTTTGACGTTCTCAATGTTTGGAGTTACCGTATGAAATTGGTAATTTTCAAGCAGTTCTGCGGCTTCAAGCACGACAGAGGTGGCTAAGTTTTCGGGTGTATGAAACTGTGACCAGTTCCGTGCGTCTCGAAACGCTTTTAACCGCTTAAGTACCTCTTCCATAGCGACCTCCTTGTCAGTCTAATTTCAATTCGGCGGCATCATCCAGTGATAAGTACTCACCGGGTTTTGTCCGGATATAGCCTTTTTCTTTACGAGCAAGTTGAATGATGTCATCAGTGGATCGTTCTTTGTACTTTTCGTAAATGGTTTGCAAAAGTTCTTTCTCGAGTGGTGTGATTGAGAGCAAGCGATGTTCTTGTTCGCTTTTAACATAAATGGCCGCACCCTCATAAACAAACTTCACATACTGACTTTGTTCAATGATCGTCATGATGTGATCAGGGACCTGGCCTAAATCCGAACGATAATATTTAAGGCCAGAAATCGTCTTGTTAGCCATAAGGTAAGCCAACATATCCGCATGATAAAGCATGCGTGAAAGATGAATAAAACTGAGGCTTCTGTCTTCTAAATGCGCTGCATGTGTGAGCACATGAAGGGCATCTTCGGTCATTTCAAGGTTGTAATCCGCCAGTGAGCTGTCTTTGCTTTTAGCTTTGGTGATGAACGCTTTGATTTGTTCTTGACCTTTAGGTGAGATGGCATTTTTGTTTTTCTCATAAAAATCCATCACATGTTCAAGGTTTTGAACTCTTTCAATCAGTTCGGCGTTACTTCTTGAGGGGATATGACCGGCTTCATAACGAGCGACAGTGATTTCGCCCATCCCTAGGAGTCTGGCAAAGTCTCTTTGATTCAAAGACATGTTCTTCCGTAGGGTCATAATTCTTGAGGTTGTGATAATCCCATGCTTTTCTCGGTAAGCATCCATAAATAACCGATGAATATGACGTTCAAGACGACGTTGATCGCGAGGTTCGTGACATTCAACACATAGGGCTGTGTCAAGCTCTAAGGTGATCGGTTTTCCCTTGACCTGTCGTGTCAACTTGATGGTTTTATCACCACTTTTGTTCGCTTCCGCACAAGCTTCACAAAATGATAATGCCATAGTACACTCCTTTATTTTTCATGATAATTCATTATAACAAAGCGCTATTTAGTTTACAATGACAAATTGTCAAGATTCGCGGTTATCGCTCTTAAATACTTGTAAGCGGTGACATTTGTTGACTGAACTAAAGAATTTACTTGAAAACCACTGAATCACTTGAAAACCACTGAATCATTTAATACAATAAATTTAATGTTTAATTAATTTATTACGTTGGGTTTGGTTTTTTTATGTCACACAAGAAAAACTTTGTAATTCTTACGTTGTTGATCGTTGGGCTGTGGTTAGGTACTAGCTTGGTTTACCGTGATTACACGTTAAGTTCCCGAGCACAGTTTACGGCTCAAAAAACACTCGCTTATGATAACAAGATTGAACTGACGGTCGATCGTTATCATGATTTTTCAGCGTATCTATTTGACACCCTTATTGATGAACACGTACGTGCACTTTTAGCGCAAGCAATGACGACTGATGAGGCTATAAAAGATACGGCTCGCACTGATTTATACGCTTATCTATTAGAAGATTATGATACCATCGAACGTTATAATTTTAGACAACTTCATTTTCATTTGCCCAACGGGGATAGTTTTTTGAGGTTTCATGCCCCAATGACCTACGGTGATAATTTATTTGATGTCCGATCAAGCATAAGACGAGCCAACACTGACCTCACACCCCAGTTCGGTTTTGAAGAAGGACGGGTGTATAATGGCTACCGCTTTGTTTATCCCATATTTCATGAAAGCGAGCATGTTGGGAGTGTTGAAATCTCGATTTCCATCGCAACGATACTCGACACACTATTTACAGTAGAACCGACACAAACCCATCATTTCTTAATTCGCCGAAGCGTGGTTGAAGCACTGGTCTTTGATGAATATTTAGAAAATTATAGAGACAGTGCATTATGCTCAGATTTGCTTTATGATCTTGCTGTTTCAGAACGCTTTACTGACCGTAGACAGGTGCTTGAAGGTGACGCTTTAAGTCGCTTTTTGAGCGCTATCAGCCAGGATGTCAATCACCTTCTCGATTCAGGTGAAAACTTTAGTCATTATCACACCTTTGAAGGGGTGCCTTATAGCGCCCATTTTGTTGCGCTTACAAACATTGATCACGAACACGTAGGCTATGTTTTTACTATATGGATTGATACCGAGTATCAATCCATGATTTTCCGAGATAACTTAAGTTACTTCGCGATTGGCGGGTTTTATTCTGTCATGTTGATTGCGGCGTTGTCTTACAGTTATGATAAAGAGCGGATCCGAAAACTCTCACAAACTGACGATCTAACAAAGCTTTTTAACCGACGCTACTTTTTAGAAATGGCCGAGAAAGAACTAAACCGCGCTCAGCGCTTAAACCAAAAAATGTCCTTGATATTGATGGACATTGATCATTTTAAAACCATCAATGACCAATTTGGACACTTTATGGGTGATAAAGTCCTTATAAAGATTGGTCAAATCATGAATCAGCGTTTGCGAAAGTATGATACTGTGGCACGATGGGGCGGGGAAGAATTTAGCATCTTATTACCGCAAACCGATAAAAATGGTGCGGTCGCTGTTGTCAAGAAAATCCAACAGTCCCTCTTAGAGCTCAGTGAAGAGATTGAACCTAATGTTACGATGAGCTTTGGTGTAATATGTACGAATGAAGCGTCTGAGTTAGAAGCGCTCTTGCGCTTGGCGGACCAAAAACTCTACCAAGCAAAAGCCGACGGTCGAAACCGTTATATTATCTAAATAATGCTTAAAGTACATTTCAATTTCAGCATTATTTAGTGGATGTTCGTGGTATACTAACATCGTCATCATTTATATATCAAAGGAGTTTATGTATGCCCTTAAAAATCGGTTTAGTTGTTGATACAAATGCGTGTCTTGATTATTTTGACTACGACCCAAAGATTCGAATTATTCGTTCAAGGATTCATTTAAATGATGAAGAATTTTTAGATCATATTGAACTCTCGGCCGAACAGTTTTACGCCCGTTTAAAGCAGGATAAATCCATCACTCCAAAAACATCACAACCCCCGACAGAAGCTTTTAAAGAAGCCTACTTAGCGTTAAAAGACGAAGGGTGTAGTGACATTATTGTGGTAACCATTTCGCAACATATGAGTGGCATCTATGGATCAGCACAGATTGCGGCTAAGGGCATTGAAGGACTAAATGTCCATGTTTTTGATTCACGCTCAGTTGCTTTTATTGAGGCTAAAATGGTGCTTGATGCTTACGATTTGATTCAACATGGGCATAATGTTGAAGACATTTTAACCCATTTAGCGTACATTCGTGATCATAACCAGGTCTTTATAGCGGTAGACACTCTTGCTTATCTTGTGAAAAATGGACGATTATCAAACGCTCAAGGCTTTTTAGGCAGCATGATGAAAATTAAACCCTTGTTGCATATCTCAAAAGAAGGTAAAGTGGAAACACTCGAAAAAATCCGCACCTTTTCCAAAGCCTTAGATGCGGTCATTGCAAAGTTTTTAGAAGAAACGGAAGGGCTAGATGTGGAGCCTTTTATCGTACATGCTGCAAACCCAGAAGCTAAAGATAGAGTCATCGAAGCACTCAAAAAGGCTCGCCCAGAACTCAAGGATATTTTTACAATGCCTCTAACCCCTGCGGTTGGGGCGCATGCAGGTCCTGGGGCGATAGGGCTTGGTTACATCAAAAAATAAAGCTCTAACCTCTATCACTTAGGGTAGAGGTTTTCATTGTCAAATCAAGGACCCATGCTTGCTAAATCAAACATGAAAGGCATCTTATGACCGATCTCATTGCCATTTTGACCTCAAGTTATGCAGTAACCTCATTCGCATTAGGGCTTGTCACATTGGGTTTCTTTTTGACTGAAAAGAAAGCTTATTTAGCCATCTATGCGTTTTTTTGGTTTGCGGTGGGGTTGGGCTATAGCAATGGTTATTTGTTTATTGTCCGTGAACATAACTTATATTTACATCTGAACTTCATGTTTTTCTTACTCGCAGTGCCTTTGTTGATACACGCCGCCACGCTGGCTTTAAGACGGCCTTTGCCAGGGTACGCTTTAAAGGTCTGGCATGCAGTGACAGTGATCGTTATATTACTTGTTCTTTTACCTTGGACACTGAACATCATGGTTTTAGTCAGTTATCTTTACATTGGCTTTTCATTCGTCCTATTAGGGGTTTGGCTCATGTTTGTTGATGGACGAACAGAGCGTTTATATAGTGGTGCTTTAATCATCATTGGCTTAGCGAACGCATGGTTCCCATGGGTGAGTGAGGACTTTTTAAATCTGTATGGCTTTTTATTTTCACTCATCACCCTGTGGTTTACGCTAAGCAGTTTACTTATTTACACCAAGCTCAAACATATAGACTATTTAAAACTTCGAGATAAGTTAGAACGTATGAGTTACGAAGATCCCCTAACAAAAACAAAGAACCGCGCTTACTTTAATGACTGGTTAGCAAAACTACATAAAGAAGACACCCTTTATGTATTGATTGTAACCGATTTAAATGAACTTAAATCCGTCAACGATACGTTAGGACATCTCGAAGGCGATAAACTGATTATAAAAACCGCTGATAAACTCAAAAGCACCTTCGGAAGCGATTGTGTCATTCGTTTTGGTGGGGATGAGTTTATCGTGATTTTAGAAAAGACAACCCGTGATGTCGCCGAGCAAAAAGTGGTTCACTTCCAACAACACTTAAAAGCATCTTACACATCTGAGATGCCCATTGAGTTAGCGATGGGGATTGCCTCAAGACGCAACAAAGAGCCTTTCGAGAAAGTTTTTAAACGCGCAGAGACGCGCATGTATGAATCAAAAAACAAGCGTTCTTCATGATGAAGAACGCTTGTTTTTTTCGAGCACTTTAATAAAGGCATCGACCACGGTTGGATCAAACTGAGTGCCTTGATGCTTCTTTAACTCAGCGAGGGCTTCAGTTTTAGGTAACGCTTTACGGTATGGACGGTCAGAAGTCATCGCTTCATAAGCATCCACCACACTAATGATTCTAGAATATAGCGGAATTACTTCACCACGTAATTGATTAGGATAGCCGGTCCCATCAAAACGTTCATGATGGGTTAAAGCGTACTCTGCTAAATTAGAATAACGATCCGCTGCTCGTAAAATTTGATAACCGCTGATGGTATGTTTTTTCATAATTTCCCATTCGGATTCGCTCAAGGGGCCCGGTTTTTTTAAAATATCGTCTGGTATTGTAATTTTGCCGATATCATGATAGAGGCCTGCCATGGCCAGTTCATTCAAGGCTTCCGGGCGGAGTTTCATGGTTTTTCCTACTGCGACACACCATGCAGACACCCGATTAGAATGTTCTTTCTCATCAAGATACTTGTTTTGGAGCGTCTCTAAGATAGATCTTATCGCATCATTGCGAGACGTATTTGAAGTAAACACTTTATTTTTGTACATATTGTTTTCGGCATCAATCACGATCTGTTCAAGCGGTTTTTCGTTTTCATGGTGTATGGCAAAGCCTGCTGAAATTGAAAGATGAATGTCTTTAATTTTAATACTCTTAATAGACTCTTGAATGCATGAGATGACATAATGAAGATCATTTTCTTTGGCATTTGGAACCAAAAGAACGAACTCATCGCCACCAACACGCGCAAGCACATGCTGTTGTAACTTAATACAGGCTTTTAATGTTTGTGAGACTTCGATTAAAGCTTGGTTCCCTATATCGTGACCAAACGCATCATTGATAAGCTTTAACCCGTCCAAGTCCATCACAACAATCCCTAAAGGTTGATAGATCGCATCCTCAAAACGTACTAAAGATTCTTGATAATATCTTCGATTTGGGAGTCCTGTTAAGTAATCGTGGTAGCTGATATGCAAAATTTCCTCTTCCCGGTGTTTTCGTTCTGTCACATCAATCGCGGTCATGATAAAAGCGTTCGTATCAGGCAACTTGATGTTTTGAAAGGTCACATAATGTGTCTTTTTCCCCGATTTACGAATCGGAACATCTTCCCAATATTGTGAGTTTTCCTCTCCTTGAATTTCTCGCATGATTTTATCGTAGATTTGAAGTCGATCATGCTCATCTTCAAACACTAATGACCAAACATCTTCTGTGCTCATAATTGCTTCTTTTGACGTCAACAATATTTTAGCAAATTGGTTATTGACATAACTTAAGGTCAGTTCTGGTTTAAGCTGGGCCACCCCAACGCCTATAGGTAAGTTATCCAATATCTGTTTCAAATGACTACGAGCACGTTCTAAAGCATTTGCGGTTTCTTCTAACTCTTGTTGCAAGTTCACTTGAGCACTCAGATCCAACATGGTCGCAGAAAAGTATTTGGCTTCGCCTTCGACTGTGATCATTTTTCCTGTCATCAACGTTGGAAACTCAGAACCATTTTTGTTCAAATGCCAAACTTCTTCGGACTCAAACCCCCCTTTTTGACGCATTTTTTCAAGCAAAGGGTAGACTATTTGTAGCTGTTCTTCAGTATAAAGAATACTCAGAGATTTCCCGATAAGCTCATCGGCTTCAAAGCCATGCATCTGACAAAACGCCTCATTAACATAAAGGAGATTTCCCTCCAAATCGGAAATTGCACTGCCATAAAGCGATTCATCGGCTATGGTCTTAAAGACAACACGATCTTCTTCCGCTGTTTTACGTTGTGTGATATCCATGTCACATCCATAATAACCAATCACATTCCCCTGATCATCACGCTGAGGGTCAAGGTAAGATGACACCCAAACCACATCACCATAACGAGTGACTAAAGGGTTGATGAACTCGCGTATACTTTCACCTTTTTCCATGACCAACATGGCTTCTTGTTGAAACTTCTCCCGTAAATCCTCAGGAAAAAAATCATAGAAATACTTTTGATATAGAATTTCTTCAGGGGTATAATCTAAGATTTCTTCTATTGAATCCGAAACATAAGTGTATTGACCTTTCATATCAAGTTCATAAACAAAGGCCCGAGTTTGTTTGACAAAAGAACGGTAACGTTGTTCCAGACGATTAAGTTTTTTTAATGCGAATGTAACGTCTTCATAGCTTTTTTGTAGATTTGCTTTTTCCTCTAAAACTTTATGAAGCTTTTGGATTTGTTTTTGTTTGAGGTCATTTGCTGCTAATAAGTCTTTATTTTTTAATTCTAGCGTGTTTTCAAAATGAAGACGTTCGCGTTCGTATTGATCAAGATAAGTAACACCCAATATTCCAAAAATATTCATGCCGAGAAGATATACAATTTGGACAATAAGCACATCGTCAATGATCGGTTGATAAATAATTAAGACAAACAGATAAACGACCAATATGCCCAAGCCTGCCATCGCCGCAGAAAGTCTTTTTAGTTGAACCATGAAATATCCAGCGACATAAACTAAAAAAATCGCACCATTGTATAAATACCTATCCGGACCTAGAACGTATAGATGGATTAAGAAGACACCACTAATAAAAAAGGCTAAGCTAACTAATAACTGATGCCAACGGTAAAAATCTGCACGATAGCTAAACGCTATAATGATGAGAAATAACGGAACAATGAACCCTAAGCGAACGCTCATAACGATGGGCCAAATCTCAGGGAAAGCGTTCGAATCACTAAACGCAAATAAGCCATAAAATATGGCAAACACCAAAAAAGAAAGACGTAAGGTTTTTAGCCTTAATTGCGTCGGCTTTATCATCGTTGACTGAATGTAACCTTTTAGCGTTGTCAGCTTAATCATCTTAGACTCCTATTATCTATATATGTAATTTTATCATAAAAGCTATATTTTAATAGGAGATTTTTTGAAATACAGCGTGATTGAACCATTTCAAGTGGATGATGGATTGTATTTTTGAAACAATGCGGTATAATGTGAGAGTTAATGAGGTGACACCATGCTTGTGTTAATTTTGTTCTTCCCACTTGCGCTAATCAGTTTCAAAGTTTTTTTAGCCTTTTACGCTAAACTAAAAGTAACCGGCCAAAAAGAACCCGAAAGTGTCAATTACCGTTTAAAAGCGACGCTGTTTTTAGTGCCATTTTTAATCTTACCGATGACCATGTTTATCATCTTAATGGTCACGTTTTTTGAAACACTCCTTATGCTTGATTGGACCTTAGATTTTGTGATTTTACTCATCATTTTGTTTGGTTTATTCTTGATTTTCAGACGATGGATGAAACGAGCGATTTACCTTATGTACCGACCTCACTTACTCATCATTTTCGATGATGAGCGTCAAGCACTCACCAAATTTCATGCGATTTATGCGCCTTTAATGGATGCAATTGTTTTTCCTATATTTTTATTTTTGATAGGTTACATGATTTAATAAAGGAGGCAAGTCATGCTAGTTCAACTTAGTTTATGGCTTCAAAGTTTTTACACATTGATTGTTGTTTTAGCTTTGTTGGTTGTTTTTTTCTTGCATCGGCACTTCATTGAAAGTAATAAAGACAACATCAAAACGTATTTTATTGCTCTGGTCTACGGGGTATTAATGATGATTCTAGCAACAGCTATAGGGAGCCTTCTCTTTATTTGGGGGTATGACATCAGCGATTACCTTGCTGAAATCATCGATCAAGCGACTTTAAACATTGAAGCCAGCATTCCTCGGATGATTGGCTCGCTCGTCACACTTTTTGTGGCGTTAGCCCTTTATAAAATCATTCGTATTACCCTTTATCAATTAAACCGTAAAGATTCACCTCACCATAAACGCAGACAAACCATCTCAAAAGTTACACTCAGCATCTTTAAGTATATTATCTCAATCATCAGCATACTCTCAATCTTAGCCATTTGGGGTATCAATGTCGGACCAGCGATCGCAGGGCTAGGTATTTTAGGTCTTGTCATCGGTTTAGGCGCTCAAAAATTCATTAACGATCTTATCAGCGGGTTTTTCATTATTTTTGAAAACCATTATAACGTTGGCGATTGGGTCGACATTGGCGGTTTCATGGGTGAAGTCACAGATATTGGATTAAAAACAACGAAAGTTAAAAACTTTCGCGGTGAAGTTAGGATTTTCAACAATGGCTCGATCGATCCTGTCTCGAATTTTTCTATCGCAAACTCACTGGCCATTGTCGATTTCGGCATTGCTTACAAAGAAGACATTGAAAAAGCCATCAATATGTTGGCACAAGAACTCCCAGCTATGCAAGCTTTGCATGCGGAAATGCTTGAAGCACCGAGAGTCTTAGGGGTCACACATCTAGATAACTCAAGTGTCAATTTAAGAGTCGTTGTCTTAGTACGATCGATGACACAATGGGGCATTGAGCGCGCTTTGCGTAAACGTATCAAAGAACTTTTAAATCAACACAACATCGAAATACCTTTTCCACAAGTGGTCGTCCATCAACCAAAATAACAAAAACACCCTCAACTCACTGTCCTTGTGAGTTGAGGGTGTTCTACGTTTTAAGCGAAGCCTTCTAGACCCTCGACAAAGGCTGCCATACAGCCCGCAAAAGCAATGAGTCCGGCAATACTTAATATCACCACAATAATCTGAAACTTCATGTAGCTCTTCAATGATGGGGTGGTCTCAGGTGAGAGTAACACAATGATAAAGACAATAATGTTGACGAGTGGAATTAACATTAAGATGTGCCATAAAAACCAATCGCCAATCGACATATGTTTACCTTTAAACATAAAATCTCCTTTCCACTTTATGGCTCTAGTATATCATACTGAATTCACTTAATGCATTTTTTTATGAAGCTGCATTTGTTTTACATCATACGCTGTTAACCGCACCCTTTGATCGGCACAGCGTTTTAAATCTTGATGGGGAGGATAGAGTGTTCCGTGACCCAAAATTATGTGGACACCCTCTTCTTTCGCCACATCAAGCGCAGGAATAAAATCACTATCTCCTGTAAAGATGACCGCATGTGTAATGTTTTTTTTAAGCGCAAAACGGACCAAATCTACCCCTAACAACAAATCTACTTTTTTCTGTGTAAAAATAGGTTGTCCTTGATGATTTAATCCACGGTATTCAAGTTTGCCTAGTCGAGTTTCAAAACCATCCAGTAACGATAACCGATCGTAAAAGTAACTTGCTTTTAAAACTCGATCCGTTTCTTCATGTGTGGGGTCCTCGCTGATATAAGGTTCACAATGATAATAATACGTTCTTAAGACATCTAAGTCTTGTGCGAGCCAAGCTACTAGTTTTTTAAAATCGATTTTAATACCTCTAAACTCATCTTTAAGCACTCGATCTAGATAAGCCCCATCGATAAAAATACCAACCCTTTTAATACTTCTCACTCCTTTATCATTTCTTATGGGTAGTATACGTTATACGCTCAAAAGAACCCATGATTTTATGTTGCGAAAAAAGCTTCAAAAAAACGCCACAATGTTGTGGCGTTTTATAGTAAATAGATTGACCAACCAAACCAAAGACTGAGACTTTTTAGCAACATAGCTAATCCGAGTACCACAAGACTTGCAAGTCCAAAAGCTACTTCTTGTTTCGTTTTTAGACTAGTCAAGCTTAAACTCATCGCGATCAAGCCAAAGAAAACGTCTATGTATCTTATTGGGGTAAATAAAGCAACAAGCGCAAAAATAAAACTCATAAAACCAGGGCGTTCACGCATAAGCTCTAAATAACGTTCACTTTCGCGCCCTTTTAATGGGTAGCCACATTCGTTGCATTTAGTTAAGTGTGCTTGGGTTTTATGGTGACATTGAGGGCAAGATATCTTTTCCATTTAGCGACGTTTTGCACTTCGCAATCGTACTTTGTTTTGATAAATGGAGAACGCGCCTAACGATTGGATAAACCCACTAAATTTCGTAAAACCATAGACTTGATAGGAGAACGTTGGATATTGTCTGTCAAGTTCTTGTTTGAGTTTTGGTAAAGCCATTTCTTTACTTTTATTGCGTGAAATGATTTTAAATATGACTTCTTTTAAGACATCTTCTGTCAGCTGCGGTTTGATGCGCACAAAGTTGGCTTTTTTATCATGATCAAACGAAATGTCTAAGTTCGGCAGCTGATGAATGAGACTTGTTAGATTTGCAGAACCATAGTTCCGCGGATCAAAATCAGAAAACTTGTTGTTAAGAATGATGCCCAAACGCGACATTAGTAAGCGGTTATTTTCCCCATTTTCGGAGACAATCTTCTCAATAACATTTGCAATGTCATCTGGCTGAATATCATCAGGTTCTTCAGCATCATGATTCGTACCCAATGATTCAAAGTACATAAATTTCGTACATGCGTTCCGATAAGCAGACGTCACTTGATCCCTGTGACCAAAGCCGATAACCATCATCCCGCCAGTTTTGAGTTTCATCGCTAACGGTGTAAAATCCGAATCACTTGAGACAATGAAAAATGCATCAACCGTCCCACGGTACATTAACTCCATTGCATCTAAAGCCATGGCTAAATCAGCCGCGTTTTTCTGTTTTGACACAGCGTATTGATGCATCGGACGAATCGCATGATCAACAGCAACTTGTTCCCACTCGCGGTTAATCTTTTTTACGTCACCATAAAACAATGACACAATGATTTGGCCATATTTAGCCGCTTCATCAATGACTTTTTCAACCCACATAGGATTCACATTTTCTGAATCAATCATTAACGCGATCTTATAATCTGTTTTTTCCATACGTCACCTTTTTTTCTTGAGTTGGCTTTATTATAGCCGATAGTGACCGATTTACAAAGTTTGATTGGTGCGATTGTCTAAGTACACTTGAATCGCTTCGACATCTTTATCGCCACGACCCGATAAATTCACTAAAATGACTTGATCTGGAGTCATAGTTTTAGCAAGTTCAATCGCGTAATGCACCGCATGCGCAGTTTCAATCGCCGGAATAATACCTTCTTTTTGACTGAGTAATAAGAGCGCATCGACCGCTTCATCGTCTGTTGCAGCGACGTATCGTGCACGGCCAATGTCTTGTAAATAGGCATGTTCTGGTCCGACACCTGGATAATCTAGTCCTGCGGAAATCGAATAGACCGGTGCAACTTCCCCTTTGTCATTTAAGACTGCACGCGTTTGCATACCGTGGATGATGGCGTCTTGGCCCTTGACCATGGTTGCCGCGTGTTCGTTGGTATCTAATCCTTTGCCTGCAGCTTCAACGCCGATAATCTCGACATCTTTATCTTCTAGAAAGCCTTGGAATAGACCAATTGCGTTCGAACCGCCACCCACACAGGCCATGACGACATCTGGGAGTTTTCCGACTTGCTCAAGCATTTGCACGCGCGCTTCTTCACCAATCACACGGTGGAAATAGCGAACCATTTCTGGATAGGGATGTGGTCCTACGGCACTGCCTAAAAGATAGAAAGTGTCTTCAATTCTTGAAACCCATTGCTCAATCGCTTCATCGACGGCATCAGAAAGTGTTTGAGTTCCGCGAGTGACCCCAGTCACTTTAGCCCCAAGCATTTCCATTCTAAAGACATTGAGACGTTGCCTTTCCATATCGATAGAGCCTTGAAAAATTTCGCATTCCATGCCGAACATAGCCGCCGCAGTCGCGGTCGCAACACCGTGTTGACCTGCGCCAGTTTCAGCAATGATTTTGGTTTTCCCCATTCTTTTAGCCAAAAGAATTTGACCAATGGTGTTGTTGATTTTATGGGCGCCGGTGTGATTTAGGTCTTCACGTTTAAAATAAATTTGTGCACCCCCTGCATACTCTGATAGGTTTTTTGCATAATAAACAGGGTTTTCCCTACCGACAAAATGTTTAAGGTAGTAGCGAAACTCCGCTTCAAAACTTGGGTCTTCTTTAGCCTCTAAAAAAGCAGCCTCTACTTCATTGAGTGCATCTAGCACTGGGGGTGGTACAAATTGGCCACCATAGCGACCGAACTGGGTTTTCATCATTTTCATGACCTCCTTAAGTTTCGCTTTTAGGGAACAAAAAAAGTCCTCTACACTCAAAAAAGAGTGTAGAGGACGAATCGTCATTCGTGGTGCCACCTCATGTTCCGCTAAAAAGCGCTCGTTTGGGTACCAGCATACCCTATCTCGATAACGGGAGAACCCGTGCTTCCCTACTAAGGTTTCAAGAAGCCTCTTGTCGATCCATTCAGGAAGCATTGTTTTATCGGTTCACACCCTTACCGACTCTCTTTAAAAACAACGAGGTTCCTTACTTCTTCGACGCTACGATTTCATTCAGTTTACTTAATGTAGATTTAATTGTCAAGAGACTAACTTAAAGAAAGTCATTTTTTTCTCATTTTACCAGGGAACTGTGTTAAAATCATACAAGGTGATGACATGAAATCAATGGCTCTAAAAATGAACCAAAAACTTTATTACGGCTGGGTGATTGTGGCGCTTTCATCGTTAGCTTTTTTCTTTTCTGCGCCCGGTCAAACATACAGTATTAGTGTTTTTATTAACGCCTATCAAGAGACCTTTCAATACTCCTCAACCTTAATCTCATCCGGTTATAGCATCGCAACAACACTCAGTGGTTTGTTACTCATATTTATGGGCAAAGCAGTGGATCGTTTCGGTCAACGAACCATGATGTTGATTGCAGGGACAATGTTGGCGGTGACGGCATTTTACAATAGTTTTGTTGCCAACATCGGGATGATTTTTATTGGATTTTTCTTTTTACGTTATTTTGGTCAAGGATCTTTAACACTGATTCCCTCAAGTCTTGTGCCTCAGTGGTTTGAACAAAGACGTGCTCTTGCACTGTCGTTAGCGACACTAGGTGGGTTGATTGCAACGTTGCTTGTACCATCGTTTAACTTATGGCTGATTGGGCAACTCGGTTGGGCACAAGCATGGCGAGTATGGTCTTTGTTACTTGCTGGTGTCTTTTTACCGATGGTGTATGTGTTTGTCTTTAACCGGCCTGAATCACTTGGGATGATGATGGAAAACCAAGGTGAAATAGATGAAGAAACACTTCAAATAGCACTCAACCGGTTAAATAAAGAAAGTTTCACCTTAAACGAAACCTTGCGTTCAAAAGTATTTTGGACAGCAGGCATCATCTCATTAATAGTTCCGATGTTTACCACCGCAGTCACCTTTCATTTCTTTGCGATTATGCGTTTAAGAGATGTTTCAAATGAACAGGCGGCCTTCATTATTGGTCTTGTGGCATTCCCGATGTTTTTCATGCCTTTTGTCGCAAAACTGTTGATTGAACGGGTTAAAACCTCTCACTTATTCTTTTTCACACAAAGTATGATTCTTCTTTCCATGGCCTTTCTTGCTTGGGCTGTTCAAGGCGCTTTGAGCGCCACTGTCTTCATCCTTTTTTATGGGACGATGGCCGCCATTCAAAATGTGGCGTTAAATGTTTTATGGCCTGATTTTTTCGGCCGGAAATATCTTGGCTCCATCCGCGGCGCAGCGACGGTATTCATGGTTATCGGCAGTGCGCTAGGTCCGCTTCCCTTTGGCATCAGTTATGATTTAACGGGGAGTTTTAACCCTGTGATTTATGGTATGATGATCTTCACAATTGTAACAAGTCTCATGGCTTTAACGTTGAAAAAACCAACGAGAACACACACTTAAGTGTGTTTTTTTATAGCGCTTACATAACATAAAATAGGATTATAGAATGGGTTTTTAATAATGCGCCGTATTTGCGTTGAAAGCATTTTCATGCTATGATGAAAAAAAAACAAAGGGGGAATTTTATGGCAAGATTAAAAGGTAAAGTAGCACTCATTACCGGTGGCGCTGCAGGCATTGGTAAAGAAACTGCAAAACTCTTCTTAGAAGAAGGCGCTAAAGTCGCCATTGTCGACATTACTGAAGAGGCTTTAAATGAAGCACAAGGTGAACTCAAACGTTATGGTGAAGTCATCAGCATTAAAGCTGATGTGTCAAGTGAAGCTGACACGAAGAAGTATGTTGAAAAAACGTTAGAAGCGTTTGGAACCATTGATGTGTTCTTTAACAACGCAGGGATCGAAGGAAAATCCGGACCTTTAGTTGAAGTTAAAGAAGAAGATTTTGACAAAGTCATTTCTGTGAACGTCAAAGGTGTATTCCTTGGCTTAAAACATGTTTTACCTGTCATGATGAAACAACACTCAGGATCCGTTATTAACACGTCTTCTGTGGCTGGTTTACAAGGCTCACCTGGACTTGGTCCATACGTGACCTCTAAACATGCGGTCGTAGGCATTACACGCGTGGCCGCTGCGGAATCAGCTGCGGCTGGGGTTCGTGTGAACTCTGTGCACCCAGGACCTATCAACACGCGCATGATGCGTTCCATTGAAGGTCAATTTAATCCAGACGATCCAAAATCTGTGACCGCTGGGTTTGAACAAACCATACCGATGGGCCGTTATGGCGAATCAAGAGAGATTGCCAATGTGGTGCTCTTCTTGGCCTCAGATGAGTCATCGTATGTCACCGGTAAACAATATGTTGCTGATGGTGGTTTAATACCTTAAGTTGAAACTTTAGCAGTGAAAAGGTCGTGTGCAAAGCGCAAGCACACGACCTTTTTTTATGGTTTACTTCAAAATTTTCTTGATAAAACTCACTTGCTTATCTGAATAGGGTGGATAGAGAAATTTCGGATCAAAACGCGTTGATTTTTTCATGTAAGCTTTCTGATGTGAGAAGGTTTTTAACGAGGTTTTACCATGGTAAGCACCGATGCCCGATGCGCCAACACCTCCAAAGGGTAAGTGTGGGTTGGCCACATGCATAATCGTATCGTTGATCGCACCACCACCAAACGACAAGGATTCAAAGACGAGTTTTTGTGTGCCTTTATCTTCAGAAAACAAGTATAAGGCTAAGGGTTTATCGTTTTCACGAATGATGCTTAACACATCGTCTAACGATTGATACGTTAAAATCGGTAAAATAGGCCCGAAAATCTCTTCTTTCATGACCGCATCTTCCCATGTCACATCACGCATCACTATGGGCGCTAAATAGCGTGAAGACGCTTTAGCCTGACCATCATATACCACTTTTTTTGGGTCAATAAGGCTCTTAAGTCGTTTAAAATGACCCTCATTCACAATGTGACCCATCGCCTGTTCATCGTCTGGATAAAAGGTAGCGATGGTCTGTGTTAGCTTGTCTACAAACGCATCGACCACGCGCTCGTGGACATAGACATAATCGGGCGCAATACAGGTTTGACCCGCATTTAAAAATTTACCATAGACAATGCGCCGAGCCGCCACATCAAGCTTCGCGGTTTCATCCACAATTGTCGGACTTTTCCCGCCAAGCTCTAGCGTGACAGGCACCAGATTTTTAGCTGCCGCTTCATAAACCAACTGACCGACCCGCGTAGAGCCAGTAAAAAAGATATGATCAAAAGGCAGTGCGGTGAGGGCTTGATTGACCTCAACCCCACCCGTAAGCACATGCACTAACCCAGGGTCAAACGCTTCGTTGATCATGAGCGCTAAGGCCTTGGCGGTATGCTCTGTAAATTCACTGGGTTTTATGATGGCCGTATTGCCTGCGGCTAACGCCCCAATCAAGGGTTCAATAACCAGTTGCACTGGATAGTTATAAGGGCCAATAATCAAGACGGACCCTAAGGAATCTTGTTTAATGTAAGAGCGAGACCCTATTTGCGTCAGGGGTGTTTTCACACGCTTGGTTTTCATGTGTGGACGCACCAATGGTTTCATTTCTCGCAAGGAACGCAATAAAAAGCCGATTTCTGTCGCGTACGCTTCAAATGCCGATTTAGCTAAATCTTGACGCAACGCCTCTTCTAAAGTGCTTTGATGTTTTAATAAAGCTGCTTCTAAAGTGTTAAGTGCTTCGATGCGTGCAGTAAACGATTGGGTATGCCCCGCGTTATAATACGCCTTTTGTTTTTCGAGTAATGTCTTAGACATGTCATCCCTCCTAACCCTATTTTAGCCCTTTTTTAAGAAGCGCTTTAGGATAATGCTTATTGATTTGCTCGAGTAAATCATCGACAGCTTGGTCTTTTTTCGGCGAAAGCTTCTCTTTAAAGATATCAAGTTGCTTAAATAGACGCTCCGTTTTTTCTAAATGACTGGCAGAAACGCCTAACAAATGCACGGGTTGCTCGTCATAAAGTTCATCGAATAGTCGCTCCACTTCAAGCACAAACGCATCATAATCTTGTGTGTGGTAAGGAAAACTAAACGCTTTTGATCGTTGTTCAAACTGATGATTACGGACTTGGACGGTGAGTGTTTTTGCCTTTAAATCATTGTCCATCAATCGTTTAACCACTTTTTCTGTCAAGCTTTCTAAAGCCTCAATGCATTCTGTATACTCATGTAAGTAGCCATCGTAGGTTTTTGAGTTTCCGATGCTTTGATGTTTTTCCTGTCGGCTCGGGTCAATGACACGATCGTCATGACCCTGGGCTTTAGCAACAAACGACGTGGTTGAGTTGCCAAGAAACTTACTGAGTTTATGATGGTCTTGATAGTTGGCGAGATCCCCTATGGTGTGGATGCCTAATAGTTTTAAGTTTGGCACGGTTTTACGTCCAATGCCATGCATCGATTCGATTTTTAAAGGCCATAACTTCTCTTGAACGTCGCGTTTTCGAAGCACCGTAATGCCCATCGGTTTTTTCATGTCGGAAGCCATTTTGGCTAAAAACATGTTGGGCGCAATGCCAATCGAACAAGGCAGTTGATACTTTTCTTCTAAGTCTTTTTGTATCGTTGAAGCTACTTCTATGGCGTCTTTACCTTGACAATACGCCGTCATATCGACATAACCCTCATCGATCGACGCAGGTTCAATTTGATGGGTGTAATTTCTTAGATAGTCGAAAAATTGGGCGCTTTTTTCTTCATACAAAGGAAAATTGACAGGCAACAGCTTAAGCTGAGGACACAGTCTTCGCGCTTCACCTACAGACATTGCACTGCTTACCCCATATTTACGTGCTTCGTAATTCGCGGTCGTTAAAACACCACGTCCTGAGGCACCACCAATTCCAATGGGTTGATGTTTTAACGTGGGGTTTAAAGCGATTTCGCAACTAGCAAAAAACGCATTTAAATCGATATGGAAGATGATTTGGTATTTTTGCATGCTTTCCCTTTTCAATTTGAAGTTAGTTTTGTATAATGGGTACAGTGTTTAAGTAAAGAGGTGAAAAGATGCCTGAAAGTAGAAAACGGGTTAAAAAACCGCAACCAGAGTCCGCACCAGTCTACAAAAACCCTTTAAAAAGTCGATGGGGTAAAATCACGGTGATGATTTTAGCGATTGCTTTTGTCTTGGGTCTTGTGTTAACGACCATCGTTATTATGATTTTAGCCATTACTGGCGCATAAAAAAGCGCAATGCGCTTTTTTTTACGGGGTTTGTTCCATCAGTTCTTTCGCAGCCTTACGGCTACTTTCGCTCAGACGTCCATCACTCATCATGAGTGCTAAGGCATCAATCCTTGCCGTATCTTCAAGCAATTCTACTGACGCCATGGTGCGACCTTCAAAGGTCGCTTTTTTTATGACCATATGGTGATGGGCTTGAGCGGCGACTTGGGGCAAGTGTGTGATAGAGATTACTTGAACGTTTTGTGACAAGTGTTTCATTTGTTTGCCGACTTGCGCCGCAACATAGCCACTGACGCCCGTGTCAATCTCATCAAATATCATCGTTGCGAGTTGGTTTTTTTGTAATAACGCCACTTTTAACGCCAGCATGACGCGTGACATCTCACCACCAGAGGCCACTTTTGTTAAAGGATTTAACGGTTCTCCTGGGTTGGTTGAAATCATAAAGTCAATCTCATGAGGTTGACTTTTTGTGTACGCTGAGACATCTTTATAGGGGGTTAAACGGACTTCGAAACGAGTGCCTTGCAAAGCTAAATCATGTAAGATGGGCGTGAGTTTTTTACCCAAGTCGATGCCCGCTTGTCGCTGCGCTTCACGCAAAACTTTCACTTTCTCATGAAGCTCTGTTTCAGTCATGAATAGCGTTTGCTCTAGTTGGGCTAAATGATCGTCAAAATCATCGAGTGTGCTTAAGGTTTGTGCAAGGTCATGTTGTTTGTTGATGAGTCCTTCAACGTCGGTTTTGTGTTTGCGTTTGAGACTTTCGATGAGATGTTCACGCGCTTGAAGGTCGGCGAGTTCACCGGCATCAAAATCTAAGGATTCAATCGTATGAGACAACGTTTCTTTGATGTCATCGGCTTCGTAATAAAGCGACGCCAAACGTTGGGCTAGGGTGTCATACGTCACATCCACATCCGCAACTGCGTGAAGCGCTTTGTAACTGTCGTAAAGATGACCAATGTCTGAGTCATCGCTTAAAAGCGCATGGCTTTGTTTAAGTGCTTGAAATAGACGATCGTAATTCTCAAGCGCCTTAAGGCGGCTTTGCATCTGTTCAAACTCTGTCAGTGAAAGATTCGCTTGGGTTAACTCTTCATATTGAAAGCGTAGGTAATCTTCTTGTTCTTGAGCGTCCCGGTGGCGTTCACGAAGTTGATCAAAGGCTCGTTTCGTCTTTACATACTCTTGATAGCTGGCTTCGTAGTCTAGTTGCGCACGGGCGGTCGCGTTTGAAAAACGGGCTAATAAAAAAGCATAATTCGTCGGATGGATGAGTCGTTTGGTGTCTTGTTGGCTATGGATATCTGCCAGATGAGGTGCCATATCCTTTAAGACGAGTACGGGGACATTGACGCCGTTAATCGTCAAGCGATTGCCTTTAGAATGAGAGAGTTCACGCACCACATACAACTCATCTTCAATCGGAATATCATGGGTTTTTAAAATAGGGATGATGTCTTGAGGCAGTGGTTCAAAGAGCGCTTTTAGGGTGGCTTGGTCTTCGCCACTGCGAATCCATGACGTCTGAGCGCGTTCACCTAACAATAAGCCAATCGCGTCAATCAATAAGCTTTTTCCCGCACCGGTCTCTCCGGTTAACGCGGTGAAGCCATGATAAAAATCGACATGGATGTTTTCAATGATCGCAAAGTTATGGACACTTAGATGTTTTAACATCGCTTCCACCCCTAATCTTTCGGTAACGTAAAATCGTTGGGTACGTCTTTGATATGGGCTAAATACTCCAGGTTGCCGTCACTTCCTTGAATGGGTGAAGGCATGAAGTCATGAATGAATAAGCCCTCCTGGGCACATCGTTTTTGATAATCACGTAAAATTGAATGACGTAAACGTCCGTCTTTGATGACGGCTTTTTTCTTACCCGAGCGCTGTTCAAACTGTGGTTTGATCAGCACGATGGTCTCGATAAACCCTTGGTCTTTTAAGTGTCCCAAGATAGGGATGCTTGAGATGAAACTAACATCACACACCGCACGCGTGGCGTTACGATAGAGTGTTTGATTGGTATTTAAAAAATGGGTTTGTTCGTGGATATGAACGCGAGGGTCTTTTGCTAAATACGATGAAAATTGATCACGACCCACGTCGATCGCCACCACTTCTTTAGCTCCAAATTCTAACAAAACTTCAGTAAACCCACCATGGGCCGCACCAATGTCTAAAACGCATTGGTCTTTGACCACAAAGTGAAAGGTGTTTAACGCCGCTTTGAGTTTTAACGCTGCTCGTGAAACGTAGCTGTAAGCTTCCCCAAGACTTTTTACTTCATCATTTTCAGCAATCAACGCTGAAGCTTTTTTTTGGATGATGCCATTAACCTGAATGTAGCCTTCTTTAATGGCTGCTTGGGCACGGGCACGTGAGGAAAAGTGTTGGTGTTCGACCAACCATACATCTAATCTCATGCGCCCTCTGGGTCAAAATCCACTTCTTCGTCGTTTTCTAGTTTTTTTGTTAAAACTTTCTGAGCCGCATTCAGTTTTGCTTCGGCTTGAGCGATTAGGGCGATGCCCTCTTCGTAATGTTTGATGGCTTCTTCTAAGGGAATTTCACCTTGTTCTAAACGAGCCACAATGGTTTCTAATGCTTTGAGTTGTTCTTCAAAAGATAATGTTTTACTCATCGTCTTCTCCTTTTTTTTCAAGCGCTTCGACGCGCGAGGTGATGGTGCCATCTTTTAAGCGGACGTTCAAAACATCGCCAAGGTTCAAAGCTTCAATGCTGGTGATGGTTTGACCGTCTTTTTGTAAAAGAGCGTACCCTTGATTTAAAAGGGTGTACGGGTTTTGATAGGTTAGAGTTTGTTGAAGCCGTGAGAGTCTTTGTGTTTGTTGATCTAAATAGTATTCGTACATTCTTTGAAGTTGACGATTTAAGCTCATGAGCTGATCGTGTGATCGCATCAGCTGATGTTTAGGGGACCGTGCTTGCAAGCGCGCGGTCAATTGCTCCATGCGTCGCTCATACGGCATTAAGAGGCGTTCAGGCTGTCTAACCCACGGACGATGCCTTAACGTGTTAAGGCGTGTCTCACCATAATGAAGGAGTCGTTTTACCGCTTGATGGATGCCCACACGATCGTCTTTCAGTCGAGCCATAATAATACGTTGATCTGGGACTGCCATTTGGGCCGCCGCGGTGGGTGTGGGGGCTCTTAAATCGGCGACTTCATCCGCGATGGTGTAATCAGTCTCATGGCCAACCGCACTGATGATGGGTGTTTTGGCACGGTAGATGGCTTCGGCGACCATACGTTCATTAAAGGCCCACAAATCTTCAATAGAACCACCGCCACGGCCAACAATGATGACGTCATTGGCTTCATTCGCATCGGCGTTTTGAATGTTTTTCACAATGGAGGGAGCTGCATGCTCTCCTTGGACTACGGTTGGGTAAAGTAAAACTTTCACTAAAGGATAACGGTGATTAAGGGTCGTAATCATATCACGAATGACAGCGCCTGTGTCTGAGGTAATGATCGCTATTTGTTTAGGAAACTCAGGCAACGCTTGTTTACGTTCAGTCTTAAAGTAGCCTTGATCTGCCAATTCTTTTTTCAGTCTTAAATATTCTTGATAAAGATTGCCAAGCCCTTTTTCTTGCATTTGATCCACATAAATTTGATACGACCCAGCACTTTCAAAGACCGAGATGTTTCCTTGGACGACCACACTCATGCCTTCTTGAGGTTTAAAAGGCACGTGTTGTGCACGTGAGCGAAACATCACAGCGCTGATTGAAGCCGTATCGTCTTTTAACGTAAAATAAAAATGACCCCGTGCGTTGTGTTTGAAGTTTGAAATCTCCCCTTCTAAAAGCACTCGCTGTAGATGCGTGTCGTGGTCAAATTTATACTTAATATATTTAGTGAGGGCGCTCACACTTAACGGTTTAGTCTCCACTAGGTCCCTCCTTTAACGCTTTACTGATGTTATCAAGCAAACGGTTATTAAACGCGACACTTTTTTGATCACCTAAATCCGTATACTGATGTGTCAGTTCTAACGCTTCATCAATGATGATCTCTGCAGGGGTTTGCGTAAACATCAGTTCATAAACCGCTAAACGGACAATGGCGCGATCGACAAAAGAGAGTCTTTTTATCGTGTAGCTGACGAGTGACGATGAAATCACCTCATCAATCTCACTGAGATGTTCTTGAACGCCTAAAAGCACCTCATCAACAAAAGGCATCCCACTTGTTTCCAAGGTTTCAAGGGCGCCTAAATCCAGTTGGTATAAGGTTTCAATGATGCGCACGCGTTGCGAGCGACGGGTCGTAGATGTCATAGCTTTCTCCTCTTAAGTTCACGCATAATTTTATCATATTTAAGCAAAAATAAAAAGGGAAACAGCGTTTCCCTTTTTGCGAAAATTTAAGGTAATTTTACCCGATTTAAAATGTCTGAGAGTTTTTGATCATGGGTTTGCGACACGTAACGGAAAAGGTAACGAGCGGTCCCCTCAGGTTTTGGGAAATAAGCAGGATCGTCGTATTCATACTCTTCTACCATAATGTCGAAGACTTCTTGAATGACCGGCGTATACCCCACCCAATCACTGTTCGCTACTTTATTGTCAACGTCTAAGAAGAAGTCGATAAATTGATGCGCTAACTCAACGTTTTGCGCGGTCGTTGGAATCACAAACGCATCGATCCAAACGTTGGTGCTGTTAGGCACATAGAGGTTAAAGTTCACGTCACGGCCATCTTCGTCCGCCGCAAAGAGTTCATCAAAATAATCGCCAGAGTAAACCAACGCCATGTCTAAGTTGCCTGCGACGACTTCGCGTTTTAAGTTGTCTTCACCAAAGATTTGAAAGTTTGCGTCACGTAACAACGCTTCTGCTTGAGCAAGTTCACTTTCATTGGTCGTGTTGACATCAAGTCCTAACGCTAAGAGTGCCGCCCCTACCGCATCGCGAGGGGAATCATACATCCCGCGATTAAAGGGTGACGCTGGGTCAAAGAGCGCCATCCAGCCTTGCGTTTCTAACGCTTCAACGACGTCAGGATTGCTGGTGTTGTAAAGAATCCCAATCGTTCCCCAAAAATAAGGGATCATATAGTTCGCAAAAGGCTCATTTTCATAGAGTAATCGTGCCTCTTCAATGAAGTTAATGTTGGCTAAATTGGGTAGTAAATCTGGATCAATCGGATGCAACAACCCATTTTGAAAGAGTTTATCGATCATGTAGTCACTTGGAATCGCGATGTCAAAAGGGGTGGTGTCCATTAAGATTTGCACTTCCATTGCTTCGTTTGAACCTACTTCTGTATAAACAATCCGCACGTTGTAGGTTTCTTCAAAGAGTTCAATGAGCTCTTCATCCATATATTCGCCCCAGTTTAATACATAGAGCACTTCTTGTTCTGAGCGACACGCGGCTAAGCTAATCACGAATAAGACACTTAGGACCATGAACGCTAATTTTTTCATCATAATTTTTCTCCTTTTAATTGTTTTTGTTTTTTTCCAAAGATATTAAATAAGGTTAAGACAACTATGGTCACCACAACCACCAGCGTGTTATAAGCATAGACTGAAGGACTGAATGTTCGTCTGCCTAAGCGTGAATAAATCCAAATGGACACATTTTGAAAGCCGTCACCATACGTGAAGTAACTGATGACAAAGTCATCAATGCTCATCGTAAACGCAATCAAACTTCCTGCTAAGATGCCAACTTTAATGGAGGGTATGATCACGAGCCAAAGGGCTTGTAGTTTTGATGCGCCTAAATCAATCGCTGCATCAAAGAGGTTTGGGTCGAGCGATTTTAACTTAGGTAAGACACTTAAGACGACAAACGGAATACAAAAGAAAACGTGCGCTAAAAGCATCGTTTGAAAGCCAAAAGACAGCGGCAACAAACTAAAGACCAATAATAAGCTAATGCCTGTGACAATGTCAGGGTTGACCACCGGCACATTGTTTAAAACCATCATCTGCAGTCTTCGCTTACGGCTTAAACCATGAATGCCAATCGCAAAAAGCGTGCCTAAGATGGTCGAAATGATCGTCGCTAAAACAGCGACTAATAACGTGTTTTGAATGGCTTCTAACAGTCGCGGATTGTTCAAGATCTCACGATACCAAATGAACGAAAACCCGGTAAAGACTTGATCTCGTGACGATGCGTTAACACTTAAAATCGCAATAATGACAATCGGCAAATAGATAATAGTGTAGGTAAAAACGACTAAGAAAATACCACCAAAGCGGGTCGCTTTTAATAACCATTTCTCACTCATATCAACGTCTCTCCTTCTTTATCAAATCGGAGAATCATTAAATAGAGCATGATCATCAAAAGCATCATCACTAATGAGACTAAAGACCCTGCATTAAAGTTGGCGGTACGCATGAAGTAATCTTCGATGACGTTCCCAATTAACAACGTCCGGCCACCCCCTAATCGAGCTGGGAGAGCAAACGCGGTCATCGCCGGTAAGAGCGTCATGATGACGCCACTCACCACGCCCCCAAAGGAAAGCGGCAACGTGACTTTAAAGAAGGTTTTAAAACGAGAAGCCCCAAGATCAATCGCCGCTTCAATCAAAGCATGATCCATGCGATCTAAGACTGAATAAATGGGGAAAATCATAAACGGTAAATACATGGAAATCATCCCGATGATGATCGCGGTATCGGTGCCAATTAAATCGAGTGAAATGCCGAACATGTTAAGAATCGAGTTAGGGAAAAACAACCGCTCCCAAGCCACAATGCGCAACAACATGTTAGACCATACTGGCAAAATGAGAAACGTCACAAACAGTGTTTTGTTTTTTGACGTTGAACGAGCTAATAAGTAGGCGACAGGATAGCCGATAAAAAAGCACAAGACGGTCGCTAAAAACGCAAATCGAATGGAGTTTCGCATCGCGGTAAGGATGACTTCGCTTCTTAACACTTGTAAACCCTCTAACGAGAGGGTAAATGGCCCCAAACGAAACACATTTAGATCTGAAAAAGCAATCACTAAAATCAACAACATTGGGACAATGATGGTGACACTCATCCAAAAAAGATAGGGCCAAGCAAAATGTTTGAGCGTTTTCATACGTGCATCACGTGAATCGCTTCAGGTTCAAACGTCACACTCACCTTAGCGTCGACCGCTTGGGGGATGGTGGAGTGAATGATAAACTCTTTTTGGTCCACCATGACAATGATTTCGTAATGGACACCTTTGAAAATAACATCGGTCACCACACCCTCAATGCCCCCTTGCGCAGGCATCAAGACGATGTCTTCAGGACGAATCACAACTTCCACCGGTGCTTGTTCACCAAAGCCTTGATCGACACATGTATACTCAAACCCTAGAATTTTGACGCGATAATCTTTGATCATGGTCGCAGGGATAATGTTACTTTCACCAATGAACGAAGCCACAAAGCGATTTTTTGGTTCGTTATAAATATCAATCGGGGTCCCGATTTGTAAAATGTTACCCTCGTTCATGACCACTACGGTATCACTCATGGTGAGCGCTTCTTCTTGGTCGTGGGTGACAAAGATAAACGTAATGCCCAGCGCCCGCTGCATTTCCTTTAATTCATATTGCATGTCTTGACGCAGTTTTAAATCAAGCGCGGCTAAAGGTTCGTCCAGTAATAGCACTTTCGGTTTATTGACCAAAGCACGAGCAATGGCCACCCGTTGTTGCTGACCACCCGAAAGTGTTTTGATGTTGCGAAGCTCAAATCCTTTAAGCTTCACCATCTCCAACGCCTTTTGCACTTCGTTGTCAATCTCTTGTTTAGGTCGTTTTTGTATCTTTAAGCCAAACGCGATGTTTTGGTAAACATTTAAGTGAGGAAACAAGGCGTATTTTTGAAAGACGGTGTTGATGGGACGTTTGTGCGCAGGAATATCGGCGATGTCTTTACCTTCAAATAGGATGTCGCCTTCATCGAGCGTTTCAAACCCACCAATTAGCCTTAATAAAGTTGTTTTACCACACCCAGAAGGGCCTAAAAGCGTAATAAATTCATTTTCTTTGATGTATAAATCAATGTGATTTAAAACCACTTGATCATCAAATTGTTTCATTAAACCACGAATGTCAATTAGTTTATTCACGAGGCACCTCCTTAAGACTAACGTAACAAAGATTTATCAAAAAAGCAAAAATAATCCCGTTCATTAGTTTAGTATATGTAAACTCTAAAATTTATAATAGTAAACATTTACCACTTTATTATAGTGATTTAGTGCCGCTTGTCAATCCAAAAGATGGAAAAATAAAGCCGTTCACGTTAAGGACGTGAACGGCGATAAATCCGGGCTTCGTAAGGTTGAAGTTTCCCTTCATGTGAGTGGGGTTCATTGGTGTAATAAAGTTCATAATCAGAGACGTCAATCACGTCCTTCGAATCACACGCAAAGCCTTGGAAGTTTAAGGACACCACATAATCATGATGTGCGCCTTGGGTATGATAGACCACCAGGTTTGGATCCTCTAATAAATAAAACGTAGGAAGTGCATCTGAGAGTTGCTCGGTTTTTCTTAACTGCAAGAGTTGTTGATAGAGTGACCAGATTGAATTAGGATCACGCTGTTGCAATTTCACGTTGATGAGAGGGAAGTTTTGATTCACTTTCATCCATGGGGGATGCTCAGAAAATCCTGCATGAAGGGTGGTATCCCATTGCATAGGAGAGCGAGCGTTATCTCTTGCGCGGTCTCTTAAGGCTTGCATCGCCACCTCATGCGAGGTGCCTAAACGCATAAAGTTTTCATATTCGGTAAAAACTTCAACGTCTCTAAAATCACTTAACTCGGTGTAATCAACGTTGGTCATACCAATCTCTTCCCCTTGATAGACAATCGGGGTGCCTGGAAGCAAATACAACATCACAGCAAGCATTTTAGCCGACTTCTCATGCCATAAAATATCGTCATTTCCATAATGACTCACGACTCTTGGATGGTCATGATTATGCCAGTAAAGCGTGTTCCAACCTTTACCGTGGAAGACATTGATCCAATGGGCGAGCGCTTCTTTAATCGCGACTAAATTCGTCTTTCCTTTAGCCCATTTTCCAGGCGTTTGTTCGTTGTGCGGGTCAATGTCTGCCCACACATGGCCAAAATGAATCAACATATTAAATTCCGTCGAATCAAACCCAGCGTACTGAAGGGCTTCTTCTTTACTCGCGCCACCCGACTCTCCTAAAATGAGTAAGTCGTTAGGGATGAAGAGTTCTTCCCCTAATTCACTCAAATAATCATGATGTTTAGGGAGTGATGAGAAATGATGATAGCCAGGGTAATCGTCTGGGAAATCCCAGTTTTTTTCAATGTGATTGGACGCATCAATGCGGAACCCATCGACCCCTAAGTCGATCCACCATTGAATCATCGCTTTAAGTTCAGCGCGCATGGCGGCGTTTCGCCAGTTAAGATCCGGCATTTTTTTAGAAAAAATGTGTAGATAATAACTATCGGTCGCCTCGTTATATTCCCATACTGGGCCACCAAACCAAGAACGCCAACGCGTCGGCATCACACGTTCACCTTCTTCATTGGTATGCCCTTCATGCCAAATGTAATAATCATGGTATTGTTCATGATCGGGATGCGAGGGGTCTTTCGCAGCCTCAAACCAAGGATGTTCATCCGAGGTATGATTAAGCACTAAATCGGTGACGATTCTCATCTCACGTTGATGGGCTTCGTTCACCAACGTTTTAAAATCTTCGAGCGTGCCATAATCGTCACTGACTTTTTGAAAGTGTCTCACGTCATAGCCGTTGTCGTCCATGGGTGAATCATAATGGGGTGAAATCCAAAGCGTGTCAACGCCTAGGGCTTTTAAATAATCCAGCTTTTCAACGACCCCTTGTAAGTCACCGATGCCGTTGTTATTGGTATCTTTAAAACTGCGCAAGTACACTTGATAGATGATTGTGTCTTGCCACCATTTTCGATGCATTGTATGCACTCCTTTAATCAGGTTCATCTTTAATACAATATCATATTTTCAAACGTTTTCAAACGTTAAAATATGTAATCGTTAACACAAAAACGCCCAAATTATCACTCGTGATTCATGGTATAATGTAAGCGATTTTATGATAGGAGGATATACATGAAAAGATTTCTAAAATTTTTCGTTACATTGGCACTCGTTTTGACGGTTGTGGCGCAAACACAACTGCTTAGTGTCCATGCACGCGAAGCCACTACATTGATTGTCAACTACCATCGATTCGATGGCAACTATAACCCTTGGTCCCTTTGGTTATGGCAAAACCAACCCACGCCGGGCGATGGTCAAAACATCCAATTTAATGGATTCCATCCCACCACAGGCTCTAGACAGCTCGAGCTTGATTTAGCAGGGACCCATTTAGAAGGTGCGACAAGAGTTGGTGTCATCGTCCGTCAGAGCGATTGGACCAAAGATGCGCCTATTGATTTATTTATTGATTTAACACAACCTGATGCGAATGGGGTCGTGGAAGTGTTTTTAGTTTCCCAAGACCCTAACGTCTATTATGGGTTAGACGAGGTTGATCTTTCTCATCGTATTCAACAGGTGGATTTTTTAGATTTACAAACCATTTCGTTTGAAAGCTCAACACCACAGTTAGACGCCAGTGATGTTCGCGTTTTAGCGAACGGTGAGCCCGTCGCTTTTACAAACTTCACCATGACGAACTTACGCGGACGTTTAACCTTAAGTGATCCCGTAGACTTAAACAAAACCTATGAGATTGAGGCGACGTTCTTTGATCACCCGAATACCCCTCGCACGACTGCGATTGGGTTTAGAGGCGTGTATGCTTCGGATGCGTTTAACGATGCTTTTTTCTATGACGGTGAATTAGGGGCGATTCACACCCCACAACAAACCACCTTTAAACTGTGGGCACCGATTGCGTCAGCGATCTCACTCAATCTATACGACGTGGGCCATCCTAGTCATTTAACTAGTTTTGATGGCGTGGAAGGCAACGACACCCCGATCAGCACTCATACCTTAACAAACGTCGGACGAGGCGTGTGGGAAGTCACCATTGAAGGGGACTTACACGGTGTTTATTATACCTATGATATTACCAACAATAACGTGACCCACCGTGATGTGGTTGATCCTTATACCCGTTCTACAGGCGTCAATGGTTTGCGCGGTATGGTCGTTGATTTTAGTCGTTTAAATCCTGAGTTTTGGCAATACGGCTTTAGACCTAATAACATCACACGACGCCTTGATAGTATCATCTATGAAGCACACATTCGGGATTATACCGCGCATGAAACGTGGAATGGTCCAGAGGAATATGTCGGTAAGTATTTAGGCTTCGTTCACCCTGGTACCACGCATGAAGGGATGACCACCGGCTTTGATCATATCATTGAACTGGGCGTCACACATGTACAATTACTCCCTGTCCATGACATTGGCATGGCGATTGATGAAACACGCATCTTAGACCCGGATTATCGTGGTCGTAAAGACACGATCATGAACTGGGGCTACATGACGTTACACTTTAACACCTTAGAAGGCTCCTACGCGACGGATCCTTTTGATGGCAGTGTCCGTATTGTCGAATTTAAACATTTAGTAGAGCAATTCCATAATCATAACGTCCGCGTCATCTTAGACGTGGTCTATAACCATACCGCCACCAGTGGCGATTCTAACTTTGAAAAAATCCTTCCTGGCTACTTCTTCCGTTTTGATGAAAACGGCAACTTCTCCAATGGTTCAGGGACCGGGAATGAAACCGCCTCTGAACATGCGATGATGCGTCGATTCATCGTTGATTCTTTGGTTTTCTGGGCGGAAGAATACAACATCTCTGGTTTCCGCTTTGACTTGATGAGACTCCATGACGTTGAAACGATGCGACAAATTAGAGAAGCGCTTGATGAAGTGGATCCAACCATTTTAGTGTTTGGTGAACCTTGGGATGCTGGGGGCAGTCAGCTCGATCCGCTGGAAGCCGCGTATTTTCCAAACCTTGACCGCATGCCTGGGGTTGGCGTCTTTAATGACGATGGACGTGATGGCGTCAAAGGGTCAGTGTTTGATGCCTTCCAATCGGGATGGATTCAAGGCAATACTTCTTTACGTGAACAAGTACGTGCAGCGCTAGTAGGCGCGGTCAATCATCCTGAAATCAACTTCCCAGCCACAGGGCGTGGGGCGTTTGCGCTTCACCCAGAACAAACCATCAACTATGTGACCGCGCACGATAACAACACCTTGCACGATAAATTGGTCTTAAGCGAAGGTGTGGATACGCCCATTGACATCATCCGTTCGATGCAAAAACAAGCGAATGCGATTGTCTTAACCTCTCAAGGCATCCCCTTCTTACATGGTGGGGTCGAAATGATGCGCACGAAACCGTGTACCATTATCGACGATGAGCCGCAAGGGGAGTGTGATCGCCTGTTACTCTTTGATCACAACTCCTACCGTTCACCCGATCAAACCAACGCCATTGATTGGCAGTGGAAAGTCGATCACCGTGAGGTCTTTGATTTTTATCGAGGCATGATTGCCTTAAGAAAATCCATCAATGTCTTTACGTATGATTCTGCGGAACTGATCAATAGCCGCCTAACCTTTACGCCGATCACCGATAACAATAACGTCATTAGTTTCTTTATCTATGACCCTGAGAGTGATTGGGAATACGTGATTGTGGCGCATAACAACTCGATGCAAGAGCGCACACTCGATTTACTTGGCATGGAGTGGAACATGGTCGCCAACCGCGATCAAGCTGGTTTAACGACCATCCAAACCGTTGAAGGCACATACCGGATGATGCCAAATGAATCGGTCGTTTTATACCGCGCAGCGCGTAACAGCACTTGGCCGCTTCAAGCGCTGAGTGAAAACACGGTCTATTTGTTTAACAATCATGGGACTTTAGATGTGAGTGATGTCGCAGAACATGCGCGCATTCAAGGCTATAACGTCGTCATCGCTAACGCGAGTGATGCGGTACGCTATTTTGATGAAGAGACGTTAAGTCAACACACGAATCAACCACTGATGGTATTAAATGGTGAACTTTATGTGGGTCAAGACGCAATGCTCAGTTATTTAGGGTTTGCGGACACTACAAACCGTTCATGGATTGTTTTAACCGTTAGTATTATTGCGGGTGTTGCCATCATTGGTGGCGGCGCAAGCTTTATCTTACTCAAGAAAAAAGGATAGCGATAGAGGGTGCTTTGGCACCTTCTAGAACGTAAGGAGACGACTATGAATTTTGCTTCTTGGCAACACATCGCGAAGTCGCCGATGGCTTACGCATATGACGAACAAACTCTACATGTACGCTTTCAAGCTGAAAAAAACACCCTCACGTCTGTGAAAGTAATGGCAGGGGATCCTTTTCATTATGATCGTACGGATGAGGGCTACCAATGGATTCCTTCAGCTTACGATCAACCGATGACACTTGAACACACCACCTCAACACATGATGTCTTTCATGCCTTTTTAAAGGCGTCAACAAAGCGTTTAAAATACGCCTTTATCATTAATGATCGATATTTGTTTGGGGCACGTGAGATCGTTGATTTAGGGGAACAGCCTGAATTAAAAACCAACTTGTTTAATTATTTTAACTTTCCCTACTTTTTAGATAAAGATTGTTATCAAGCGCCTTCTTGGGCGCGTAATCAACTTTGGTACAGCATCTTCCCTGCGCGTTTTGCTAAAAGTGAGACACATTCACATAACCGTCCATTAAGAGCGTGGGATGACGTTGAAAACATCAGCAACAAAGATGATTTTGGGGGGGATTTGCTTGGCATGAAAGAAAAGCTCCCCTACATTCAAGAGATGGGCTTCACAGGCCTTTATCTAACGCCGATTTTTAGTGCCATTTCACACCATCAATACGACACGCTAGATTATTATTTAGTCGATCCTAAGTTTGGTCGTAACAAAGATTTAATCGCATTTATTGAAGACGCGCACCGCCGTGGACTCAAAGTCATGCTCGATGCGGTGTTCAATCATCTAGGCGTCTATCATCCTTTCTTTTTAGATGTCTTAGAAAAAGGCAAAGATTCCCCTTATTATGATGGGTTTTACATCATTGATGAGTCTAAACCGCTTCTACCGTTTTCAGTGGATGCGTTAAAACGGTTGTCTTACGCTGAACTAAAAGAAGCACTCACACCCGGTCGTCTCAATTACCGCACCTTTGGATTCACCCCATTCATGCCTAAAATCAATTTAGAAAACCCTTTTATGAGGCAATATTTCTTAGATGTAGCGCAGCATTATGTCAAAACCTACCAGATCGATGGTTGGCGCTTGGATGTGTCGAATGAAGTGTCTCACGATTTTTGGCGGGCGTTCCGTCAAACTGTTAAAGAGGCCAATCCAGAAGCGTATATTGTCGGTGAGAACTGGGATGAATCGAATCCTTGGTTACAAGGCGACCAGTATGATGCGGTGATGAACTATGGGGCACTTTTCCCCCTTTGGCAAACCTTTGCGAACGTTGAAGGGATGCCTAAATATTCGAAAACACAGTTTATTGAAAGCATCGGTAAACATTTGACTACTTACACACATCCTGTGCTTAAGCATCAGTACAATCTTCTGGATTCACATGACACCTCACGCTTTTTAACTTTGTGTGAAGGGAATAAAGATAAGTTCAAACAAGGCTACCTCATGCTTTACTTAATTCCTGGGTCCCCAAGTGTCTTTTACGGCGATGAGATTGGCATGATCGGCGGCCATGACCCTGACAACCGCAGACCCATGATTTGGCACCCAGAGCAACAAAATCAAGACCTTCAAACGTTTTTTAAATGGCTCAATCACACACGTCTTAAAGATGCACGTTTTAGACAAGTTGAGATGACGTTCCCAAAGACAAAAGACGAAACGTTGCTCATCGTTCAAAAAGGCACCCTTACGGCTTTGTTTAATCTAAGCGATGAGCCCATCAAACTCCCTAACTTTGATGACCCTATGCTAGACATCTTCCAGCAAAAACCTTTAACTTCAAACACCCTCAAGCCTCGCGGCTTTCTCTTACTTGAACCATCCTCTCTTTAAAAAAAGCCTGTCAACGGAAGCGTTGACAGGCTTTTTACTTACATGATTATCCTTTGTTTGCACCAGCGGTGATGCCTTCAATTAAGAAACGTTGGAAGGCGACATAAAGAATGGTAATCGGTACCGCCACAAGCAACGCCGAAGCGGCAAAAGCAGGATAGTTAATGTTCGTTTGATCGTTAATAAAGCTAAAGATGCCTACAGCAAGCGTCCATTTTTCATTGGATTCAATGACAAAGGACGGTAAGATGTAGTCCATCCATGGGGCCATAAACTGCGTGACCGCCACGAAAGAAATGATTGGCACAGACAGTGGGAGAATGATTTTAAAGAATATTTGCAGTTTGTTCGCACCGTCAATTTTCGCACTTTCATCGAGCTCTTTAGGAATCCCTTGTAAGTAGCCTTTAATCAGCCACACGTTAAAAGGGATGGCCCCGGAGGTATAAATAATGACCAGGGCTAAAGGTTGATCGAGTAAACCAAAGGTTTGGAAAAGTGTGAAAATGGCAATGAGGCCTAAGAAACTTGGAAACATTTGCAACACTAAAATCGCAAGCAACCCAACACGTTTTCCTTTAAACTTATAACGGGCAAACACATAAGAGGTTCCGGTAATAAATAGCACCGCAAAAATCATCGTGAGAAAGGCAATCTGCAAGGTGTTCCAATACCAACTGACAAAGTTTGTGGTGCGCGTTTGCGCCCCAAATTGACCCTCACCGGTTAACAGGAAGCGGAAATTATCCAGCGTCGGGTTTTCGGGCCAAATCGTCGTTGGAATCCCTGAAAAGGGGTTTAAGCTCGTTCCAATGACGTAGGCAATGGGAATGAAAACAATCACCGCCAACAAGACCAACTCAGTATAAATGAGCGCGGTACCAAGAATGTTTTTCACTTTCAAAACGCTTTTATACGCTTGCTCATTACCTTGTCTTGCGGGGGGAATCACTTTTGCGTAGTAATAAATGCCATAGATGGGAATAAGACCAATAAAACCAGCTTTGGTTTTGTTGGTATGACCATGTTTATCAGCGACCGACACCGTGAGTGATTGCATCGTAAAGATGATGATGGCCGCAAGCATTGTCCAAGGAATCCAACTCATTAGTCTACCTCCTTAAAGGCACGGGTTCTGGTGAAGTTCCACGCAGAGACCGTTCCGATGATTAAGAAAATCAAGAGGCTAAACACCGAGGCCATCGAATACCAACGGATGTTTTGATCGGTCGTTAATTTGTAAATCCACGAGATTAAAATATCGGTTTGTCCGGCATAGGCGGTCGTAAAGTCGCCACCGGGTCCACCCCCCGTGATAAAGTAGATGACGCCGAAGTTATTGAAGTTCCCTGCGAAGGTCATGATCAATAAGGGACTGGTCGCAAAGAGCACCAAAGGCATCGTGATGAAGCGGAACTGTTGAAATTCAGTGGCCCCATCGATGGCCGCTGCTTCATAAAGCGAGCGGTCGATGCTGGTCATGACCCCGGTCATGAGCGCCATGAAGAAGGGGAATCCAAGCCAAATGTTTATGGTGATGATAAAAATCCGCACAAACCATGGGTTCGCTTCATTGGTGATCCATTGAATGTTGGTGTGACCCAAATAAAGTAAACGTTGGATGCCTTCACCCGCTTCTGCGAACGGCCGGCCTAACATACCCCAACGAATGAGCACATCATACACGCCGGCGTTTTGTAAGAAGGCATTGACAATCCCACGGTCACGGAACATGACGTTAAAAATCATCTGAGAAATAAGCGCTGGAATGGCCCAGGGTAAAATCAGAATACTACGCCAAAACTTACGGAACACGACGCGTTTGTTCGATAGAATGACCGCTTGTAAGAAGCCGCCAAAGAACACCGTAAAAGTCGACGCCACAGCCCATATGAGGGTCCAAGAGAACACTCTAAAGAATTGTTCACCGAAAGGTAACCCACCATCCGCACTTAAGGTAAAGATGGTTCTAAAGTTTTCTAATCCCACCCACGTGAATAAATTATTGGGGGGAATGTGTTCTGCGTTATAGTTTGTGAATGCGACAAACATCCCAAATAAAATCGGCATGACAGAGACAAACGTTACTAAGAATAACGCAGGCATCAAGACAATGTACTCAAACGAGTTTTCATACACGTCCTTAAAGTATTGCACTTGACTAGGCACTTGTTTTTCTACGCGAATACGTTTAGCGGTTTTAAAAGCGTCTAAGATGTTCCAGACGTAAAGACCAATAAAGTAGACGAGTAAGAGCGTTGAAATCAAACCACGAAGGAGTAATTGATGTGAGAAATGACCTTGCAGTTCAACCCCTCGGCGGCTAACGCCATCAGGCAAAAGAAAATCTAAGGCGTAATGTGAAGTGATGGTTCTAGAGGGTGTAATCCCTAAGGTACGAATACCCCATAGACCACGGACAAAGAAACCACCATTCTCATGCCATACGTTACTAAACACAAGCGACAGTTCATCATAACGGTCGGTGTTGAACCGAAGATAAATTTCCACGAGAAATTTGTTATAGTCGTCCGTGTTGTACTGATCGCGTGAACCGCGAGCTAAATTTAAAGATTCCTGAAGTGCTCTAAAGTCATCGTAATTCAAAATGACATCAAAGCCTTCAGAGAAGTCATACACTAATGAGAGTTCTGTGAGTCTGTCAGCGAAATATTCATAAAACTGTTCTGGTGTAAACTGGACAGCGCGACTCTCGATTTGCACATCGACGCCGTTTTCATTAACAAACGTCAACGTGGTGGTGTTAAACGTTAAATCATTGAGTTCAGCAACATGTTCTAACAATCCTGTGTCACTGAAGCGACCATCGAGTAAGTTGTAGTAGTAATCGGTCGCGATGCCTTTAGACGTTTCTTCACGCATCTCTGCACCGGCCATACTATCAAACAGCACCAACTCACGACCATAGTTCCCTGTCACCAATTCGATGCTAAGGAGTAAAGCAAAAAAAGCTCCAAAGAAGAGTGCTTTCAACCATTGGCGATTTAATAACTGACCTAAACCCCACACTAAGCTCGACGCCAGTGTCTTCAACCAGACAATGAGTTTATCTTGTTGACTCATATCATCAAACCTTTCCTAAAATAGAAGAAAAGGCCATGTTTCCATGGCCTTTTTTGAATCACAATGGAAGAAGCGTTAATCCAATGGGATTGATTCACCATAGCCAGATTGCTCGACAAATCCGTTATTCGCAACGATTGCTGCATTTCTTGGTGTTCTCGTACCATTCCATGCTTGACTGTACATCGAGCCTGCATTAGACCAGAAGAAGCCCATTTGTGGAATGATTGGCATTGGTTGAGAGTAGTTTAATTGTGCTGAAATACCACTTAAGAGGATGTCATCCGCAACACCTTCAACAGTTGAAACATCTTTTAAGGCTGGTAAAATGTTCTTTTGTTCATAAAGAATGGCTAACCCTTCGTCTGAGGTCATGAATTCAAGTAAACGGAACGCTGCGTCTGGGTTACGCGATTGACGGTAAACGGCCGCTAATTGAACGCCTGAGAATGAAGTTGGTTGAACGCCATTAATGGTTGGGATTTGCGTTACGCCAAAGTTCACTTCAGCGTTTAAGTAACGCGCAATTGACCAAGGCCCATCAATAATGAACGGAATACGGCCTTCTTCAAAGAGCGTACGGTTCGCATCGCCTGAGAGGTCTCCAGCGACTAATGAACCATCACCTAAAGCAGGACGTAAGGTTTCATGGAACCAAGTAAGTGCCGCGATCATTTCATCTGAACCAAGGTTTGATTGGTTTGGATCTAAGCCTTCAGGGCCAAAGAGTTCGAAACCGAATGCGGTTGCGATGAAGTGCATGTCATAAGCGTTTCCAACATCTAAACCAATGATTGGGTTATCCCCTAAATCAGTAAAGTCTGAAATCATCGCTAAGATTTCTTCAAAGCTTGCTGGAGGTGTATCGCTTCCAGTGAATTCTTGTAGTAAGTCTTTGTTATAAAATAATGCGACAGACTCACCCACGAGTGGGGCTGCAAAGAGAGTACCTGGATCGTTAGGATCCGCACAATCAATGATGCTGTTTGTGTTGAAATCATAACAAGCCGAAGCCGTTTGCCATGCGCTGTCAATCATACGTGCACGAATGTCAGTGGCTTGATTTCCTTCAATCCCAGCAAGTAAGCCTGATTGTAAGGCTGCGCCAATGTGGTCATGTGGGAACACCATAACATCAGCAGCTTGCGGAGATCCACTGAAGAGTTCTAAACGTTGACGAACGTCAACCGAACCAACTTCAGTAAAGTTTAAAATAATATCTGGATTTTCAGCTTCAAACGCTGCTTTTAATGCGTTGAAGTAATCTTCATCGTCAAGCCAAACACGAAGCTCAACGACATCTCTAAAGTCTTCATCAAAGTTATAAACGACGCCTTCACTGGCACGGTTTACACAGACTTCTTCTTCCTCTGTATCACGGTTACACCCTGTTAAAAGAGTAGTTAAAGAGAAAGTA